>Ga0075154_10003291_pt1 | contig 10261 bp, 14 predicted proteins | sample JI71714BDNA_FD_70965 | JGI IMG/M metagenome (GOLD analysis project Ga0075154, IMG submission 70965) | Wastewater effluent complex algal communities from Wisconsin, to seasonally profile nutrient transformation and Carbon sequestration -... | ecosystem: Engineered > WWTP > Effluent > Algae...
ACCTTACCATATGCTGCCAGTGTAAAGGGTGAGCTCACATCATAGCTAATTGTAAAGTTGGGGTTGATTTGTTCGCGAACTTGGCGTTGGATTGTGGTGTAAACACATCCGTGCTGGAACTTACCAACACCAAGGAAGTGCATCCAGTCACGATCAGACAGAACATTATCATCACGCATATTGATGATTCGTCCCAGAGACATCTCGAAGTTTTCTTTATGGTGAGAAGCCAGTGACCAACCCTCAAAAGGATAGTGTTTGACGTTCTCATACCAAATCTTTGATTCAGTGGCATTGCGCCCCTGGACCACATTCAAGAACTTAGTTGCCCCAGGAACCCTGTGCTTTACAAAGTAATCGTTATTGATGAGAGTCTGTAACATGCAGGCGTAGAACAGACGATCATTGGGGTTGTTGACATTGCCACCATTTTTGGTAATCAAGTCATCCAAGGCCTGCTTGTTTCCTGAATCTACTAGATTTGGATCCAGTGGCGACTCGAGTCTGGCGAGGTGCTGATCGATGTTACCAATCTGAATACCACCAGTTGGGAAGTCAAGGATCATTGACCAATCACAGTTGGCTTCCATCCAGCGCATCATGCGTTCACGAGTCTTGTCACCCTCAAACTTGATAGCACCAGTTTGAATCTGGAAACCACCAGAGTCACCCAGAACGGTCGTTGGGCCACGATCGCGACCAGTTACCATGTCTTTTCGCTCAGCGATACCGCTGCTCTTTGCTGCCTGTCCAGCTGAATACAGTGCGCTGGGAAGATAGAACAAGCTGCTATTGGGATTGAAGAAGTTCAATTCCTCACGGGGAATGGGAGGTTCGCGCTTGGGACTTTCCGCATTGACATAGCGAACATACATTTCTGAAATAGCAGGAGTAAATCGCGCATAGTCACGATATCTCTTGGAATAATCAATTCCGGGCATTATGGGCCTCTCATTTTATCTGGGTTTAACCACTCTAGGCTAAACCAGGGTCGAGAGTCAATTTCTAAACACCAGTTTTGATACTTTACCCAATTCCTCTTCCAGAGGAGGGAGGCCGTCAGGATCTTGATCGTTTTCGTTGAAGATACGAACTCTCCACCACATTAGGTTAGATTCAAAGGTAAACCCCCGGGTTGAAGTCTCTCGATTAAAAGTATGGCTTTGGATTTGATACCAACTCTCGTCAGCAGGAACCCCATCATCAACTGATCCTTCGATTTCGATCCTGCCGCTGAAATTGTCGAAATATGCCGCTAATGTGTGAATACCACTTGGTGTATCAGTTTGTAGTGAACCAGGTATAGCTGAAGTAACCCTGAAGGCAATTCTACCATCCGAGGGCTGTTGGGCTACGATTGAAAGATCTTCGTAGACTACTGTGACTCCTGGTCTTGGGGCAAACCTAGGCCCCTGTAGGAGTTCAAAGAATCCTCGCTGTGACTCATTTGCATCAACATACAGGAGATGCAATGATCCGTCGGGATCAGTTACAGTTACCTGGTAGCTATAGGTCTGTAGAAACCAATCAGAAGTAACATCAGGCTCAATGTCAACCTGACAGATACCCTTGGCTTCATTTATGATTCTCAAGGGCTTACGCCACAGTTCCTTTTCCAATCTGTGATCATACAGGATAATCTCAGCATTGCGATCCATCATATTGATCGGCTTCCGATCAGTATTTCGCACCACAAACTCAATAGTGTTCTGAACGTCTTTGAAGACGCGAAAGTCATTTATGTTCATGGGAAGGTTCCAATTTACAGTGCCACCAAGATCTCTTAGAGTGAGTTCAACTCTTCGCTTCTTACTAATGAGAAAGACAGTCATGTTGACCCCTGAGAATGCCCAAAACGGCTGGACTAAATATCCAGTATTTATTAGAGAGTGTAGGTCCACCTAACGTGTTGCCCCAATTAGAAAATTTCCCCTTTTTGACACTAGGCAAATATCTAGACCAAGAGTATCTTGGCATAGTGGGGAACTCAGATAGTCAGATAACCTCTATCTATATCTATAACTCACTACCTGACGAGGCTCACAAAAAGCTGTTTCTGGAGTTAGGTGACGAGTGGTGGTGGGAAACTAACCGACAGATGCCAATTAACGTAACCCTAAAGGACAGATGGGCAGTTTTCCGTCCCTATCTCAAAACATTCATTACCAGTGATTTTGAGATCTTACAAGGACCATGTGTCAGCCTGGACACTGTAATGGTCAAGAGGGTAAAGCGTCGTCAGATACAACTGGTCCGAAAGCAGGATTAGAACGTCAGTCTGAATCTCAGTGCATCATCTAATCTCTCAAAAGACCAGTTTAGAAAGCAATCAACATCCATTCCTAAATGTGGAATATCCACCGAAAAATTCCAAGGGTGTTGGACATTTTGACCTATCCAATTTACATGATCCTCAAAAACTGATTCGAAGTTTTTGGTAGGAATATCAACTTGAAAGTTCTGTTTTTCCTGTGAGAAAAATTGAAACCTTCCTGCGTTCATTGAAAGTTCATCTGGGCGCAAGCTACAAAGCTTGATCAGGAATAGAGAGTGTTCTCTGAGGTGTTGTATGGAAACAATATCTACCTCAAGGTATGGACCCTCTGGTCGATTCGTAATAACCGTTTGATACTGTCTAGACACTAGACTATTCACTCGCCTGTTCTACCAACAAGTTTAACTGAACCACAATCACATGAGCGTATGATATCGCGTGAGCCTTCTTGAACCCGTATTGACCATCATCAGTGGCTACCCAGATTTCCTCCTTGATTTCGTGCCATTCTCTACCAATCAGATGTTTTTTGCTGGGTCGTATCAGGGCAAGAAATATTGCCAAATCCATGATTGATCTTGGCTTATAGGCGCTGATTAGATCACTGGTAGGTATCCCATCAATTACTCCACCAAGTTGGAACAATTGATCAACAACCTCGGGATCGTCCAGGAGTTCCCACATTGGTTCTCTGGACAAGAGATCATTCAAGTGATCTTCATCTCTTACCTGTTTGTAAACATTCAGATTCAAGAAATCGACCTTGAAGTATCCTCGTTGTTCGGCTTGCTCATATGGGATACTTGCCCAGCCCGTTAAGGGGTCTTGAGGGATGGCTTGAAAGTAGACACCCACGACATGCTTTCGTAGATCGTCGCGCTCTATGCGTGTCGCAGGGACGTGTACAAGACCTTCCAAAGCGTGGTCACGGTTAGCAAAGTCAATATCAACGTCGGGGACAAACTTACCCATTATCCGAACCTCAGCTTGAACAAGACGGCCATATCAGGTCTATCGTTAAACCATACACAGGCTTCCTGAACTCCACCTATGTAGTTCTGTTCAAATACAGTGTAACGGACACCATGATCCTCAAACCATTTCTTGAACTCCTCACTTGCCGGGTTACCAGGCTGAAAGAAGAAACGAAACTTCAGAGGATCATTATCATAGGGTGAGAAGATGGTCATTTGATGATCCATCGTATTGTCAATGTTGTAACTGGCCATACCACCAGTTTACTGGGTATCAGTTCCTCAAGTCAATTTTGTTAGCCAAATCGATTTCTATCTGTCGGATCTTATCCATGATACGATTGTTGGCTTTGATAAGTCGCTGTTGTTTGGTTTCAAGATCTCGGATCTTGTTCCGCGCTTCTCTGAGTTGAATCTCTAGTTGGGAGACATATTCAGCTTTGGGGAAGCTATGAAGCTCACCATCAATCTCTACGGTCTTGGTGTGACTGTTTTGCGCCTTCATGCCTCCCATGACCCGACTGGCCATCTTGGAAGCAGAAACTGGCGCGGTTGGCTTTTCAACCTTGTTATCGCGGTAAATGCTACCGCCATACATTGAATTCAAGTGGGAGAGGTCATTCATCTGATATTTAGTATCTTGAGACCACGCCAACTTTACAGGCTTGGGTATGTCCGATGCGATATTTTCCCTTTTTGATCAAGTAAGCAATCTTCTCACCGCCGTCCATATTCTCCATTTCGTCCCAGTCAAGACCCACTTTGATGTATTCATCGGCATCTGCGAGCTTGATCTGCATTGCAAGCTTATGGAAAGCCGCATCACGTTCGGCCCGCGCAAGTTCAAAAACCGCTTGAGCGGTGTCATAGTTAGACAGTGATTCCCTATAGAACGGGTTTCCTGAATTGCGGGCAAAGTCGACCATGTCTTCTCGATTACGGTCCATGTTGACTTTGGTAAGTTTCATGAAAATAGACTCCTGAACCAACGCTTCAAGCTCTGAAATGAGACATCACCGTCTCGACCAGGATCACCCTTGTCACCCTTAGGGCCTCTGGGCCCTGGCGCACCCATTGGGCCAGTGGGACCCATTGGGCCAGGTATTGGGCCGGTCATAGTGGTTCCAACACCACCAGAACTAGCGACAACTGTGGTGTACCAATTGGGGCTTTGAATAGTTCCAAAGCCAGAATTCAATTCTACCTTTTTGACTTTTTCCTCAATTGTTCCACTATCGGTGAGCTTTACCGCACTAGCCAACTTATTAGCAGCGCGGTGCAAAGCACTCTGAGCTTCTTCAAATTCCTTGAGGACTTTTTCATAAAGAGGGTTGAGCTGATCGGCTCTCGCAATATCTAGCATAATATCTAGATTGGGTATCACAGGATAACCGCGCGGAAACAATGTCTTGAGGGCTTCTAGCTTTTCCCTATGAGTTGCATCTCTGAGTTCCTTTTCCCGACGATATTCGTCCCGTTGCCTTTCCTCATCAACCGTGAGAACATAGGGCTTTGCATTAATTGTCGACATAGAGGCGTATTCGTCTAGGACGTTGAGAGGACCAGTATTCTGAACTGGTGGCAAGCCGTTCCTAGGGTGTTTCAAGTATGACATTATACACCTGCTTCTGTTAAGATTTGCCTGATCTGCTCAACCTCTTCCTGGTTATCCCTAATTTTGGGTAACCAGAACATTGGGTTGATCCATTCTTTGACTAATCCTAGCTGTTCGTCGCTCATTCTGTCAAATAAAGGTTGACCCACCCCTGAGTAGAGTAACCAGGGTGATATCCGGCCCTTTCTAATCCACAAAGTAGCTTGACTGGGTGGGACCTTACGAAAGAAGTCTACCCAATTTTCATCATACTCACGACCCCATTGTTCCATCAGAAGGATGTTGCGCTCGACGGCTTTCATGGGATCTTCTTTCTTTGCCAACTCTCTAGTCCATGATTCATACCAGATCTCGTTGACCCAATCATCCAACTTGACGTTACCTTTGATCAAGAACTCAGTGAACCCGTTTGGATCTATCGCCACTATGTTTTCAATGTGACGACCAAACTTGGTAAAGGCAGTAAAGTATTTGCTCTCCATGAATTCTTCATATGTCTTCAGCTTTTTGGACTTCAAGCTAAGTTGATAGAACTTTTGGAATGCCATAAATCCGATACGAATATATCGCTCATCTCTCCACAACCATCGGCGCTTGCGCTCACACATATGGTTGATCAGTGAGCTTTCACGGGTGAAACTCTTTTTGCAGAACTCGCAATCAAATCCAGTATCAACTGGTGAAGAAGCTTTTGATTGGACTTTTTGCTTTGACTGTACCATTTCAACCATTGATCTTTTTGAATTCTTCCATGAGAGGTTTGATTTCAGTATCTGGTTTACCCATGTCGAGCAAAAGCTGTTTGAAGGATTCCCTAGTGAATTTCTCTTTTAGTAAACCCAGTTCTTGATCGTTCAGCTGTGGGTGAAGTTCCAGGAGAACCGCATCAATTTTACCAATTTTCTTCTTGGAAGCCGCCAGCGGAATCCAACCATGTTTGAATGGCTTACCAAGCCCCGCAGCACACATCAGACGCCACTGTAGATCTGGGAATTTGCTTAGATCCCAAAAGCCTTGATTCACCACTTCATTGACTGTGGTGATATATTCGGCTTTTTCTTCCTCTGACGCATGAACGCAATTGTGATCATATGATGTGGGTGTTTGAATAACGCTCTGCCATTTCATGGCTACCAGAGGGCTGAAGGTTTTAGCCATTTCGGGAGTTTGACTTTCTAGCCAATCAAACACCTTGTAATCTGAATAGAGCATTTCATCTTTGATATCTAGAGATGGCTTCTTTTCAGTGCCGGGCTTTCTGCCGGTTGTTTTCTTTGCTGGCATCATCGCCCTCCCCAGGTTAGCTTGAACAAAAGAGCATCACGCGGGCTCTCGAACAAAAATAGACAATCTTCATCTTTGAAGATTGATACATCTGCTTTATTCGATCTGATGATCACCTTCTTGGCACCAGTTCCAAGAACAATGATCTCGTGTTTTCCAATCACATTGGTTTTAATCCATTCTACGATGTCAATATCGTCTTCACGGCTCGGTCTTGACCACAAGACAGGATAGGGTTGAGCAATAGTAACTTTGGTGTCCATGCTCAACCCTAGCGTGTTCGCTGACTTCTCGTCAATTTATCCAATACGCTTGCTCTGGATATATTTCAGAGCCTTGTCCCGCCAGTATTTCTTCCAGCGATGAACATCTTGTTCTTTGAAGTTGGAATTTTCCAACTTGAACTCTTCTTTCCAAAAGTAGTCTCGTATGTCACGATGCCAAATCCAGAGTCGGCCAATTTTGAAATCCTGCTCTTCAAAAACTGATTGGATTTCTTTCATAACGAGTTCGGTAGCATCTTCCACTAGATCATTTCTACTAGGGGTAGATTGGAATAGTCCAGGAAGTTTAATCAGTTTGCCCATTACACCAGCTGAGTTATATCAAGAGATTCAGGAATCTTGTTAGTATCTTTGACAAAGAAACAACAAAGAGGAGAGGGATCATCGCTTAGAGGAGCGGCCAGAATATGCCCGTATTTGAGTTTGGGGAAATACCACTTCACATCAGGGAATACGTTCATGATTTCGATATCATGAAAGTGGGGAAGATATCCATTTATTGGATTGATGGAAAACGCATCAAAGGCGCGATCGTTGATCTGCTTCAATGGGATGATTTCAACCTCACCTGAACTCTTATCACCAATAACGATACTCCAATCCATTGGCATTTGGATTCTATACTTTCCAAGTCGTAGATCGACCGCTGGACTATTGAAACTTTCCAGGAATAGGAGGGGAATGAATAGATAGTCTACGTTCTTTTGATCACTGTAATCCAAGACGCAATATCGAATATCCTCAACTTCGTCAGGGATATTGTTCATTTCAAAGGTAGTATTATCGGTAGTCAAAATACGCATTAGGAAAGTTCCTTGAGATAGTCCACCTTTACTACCTTGTAGGGATAGTTGGCAGCTTTATATGTTTTCTTTCGTTCAGTTACGTGCTTGGCACTGAACTTACAGGTGGAGGCAATGTCATACACCTGAACGAAGTCTTTGTCCTTGGCTTTTCTGATACCACGGCCGATTGACTGGATAACGCGCACAAAGCTCTTACCAGGTTCAACCAATACCAAGTTGAAGATACGAGGGATGTTGATTCCAACCGCGGCCACGCCATAACTGGCAATAACGATTTGATTAGTTCCCTGACCAATATCATCATATGCCTCTTGGCGGTCTTTGGCCTTGCTGCTACCATAGACAAAGGTTGCTTCTGGGATTCGTTCAGCCAACTGCTTACCAGTCTCGATTCGGTTGATAAGAACCAGCGTATTCCCGGTAAGTGCTGTCTTTTCAACGAACTCACTGATCCAGTCTAGATGATTGGGATCAGTTACTAGGAAGTTGTTTTCTTCATGGAAGCTTTCGAATTCCAAACTATCCATAAGCTGAAGAATATCAATTTGAAGATTGCTCAAGATACCCTTCTCCATGAGTTCACTGGCGGCAAGTCTATTTACGACTGGACCAAGGCTAGCTAAAATACTGGTAAACTCATGTTCTTCCTTGGGAACCGTTCCGGTTAGTCCCCAGCGAATAGGCACATTGGCAAAGGGTCCACAAAGGAGACTTTTTAGCTGATCGGCCTTTGCCATGTGAGTCTCATCCACCATTACCGCCACAACATCTTTGGTGAACGTATCAATATCTTGCTGAGTTGGTTTGAGAGTCTGCTTCTTGGAATTCTTATCCATGATGGCTAGACTTTGCCAGGTGCAGATAGTGTGGGTCCTGTTATAGTCCTTTCGGTCACCATAATAGACGCCGACGTCTAGACCTAGATTTTTGTAATCAGCTTCAGTCTGATCAACTAGACTCTTGTTGGGAACAATGACGATTGTTCGTCCGTGGGCTTCGCACAGATGACTCAAGGTCGCAGTCAGCAAGGTTTTGCCCGCACCAGTTGCAATCTCCTGAATACTCTGAGGGTTTTCAAGGAACGCTCGTATGATATCTACCTGATAATCACGTAGATAAATTGGCTCACCGGCGGCGGGGTGGCCAACTGGCCATACTGGATTTGGTGCATTGATAGAAATGTAGTCTTCATCCACATATGGGAATTCAAAGACTCTTGAAACCCTGTGATCTTCTAACTCAATTTCGTAACCAGCGGATATGATAATGTCCAGAACCTTATCCAAAAGGTTGACATGGGTATTACCATTGATGGCGAAAAAACTCACACAACCATCCCAGCGACCTAGCTTGAAGGCTGGCATATGGCGAGCAGCATGGATGAAAAACTTGAGTGCCGCGTTGCAATCACGACGAGTCTTAGGATCCAAGCCTTCGAATTGGGCATTAACCTCATCTCTGATGATGAGTTTACATTTTTTGATTGTCATTTAGACCCTCGTTATGTTCTGTTTTGGGGTCATAGGAAAACCCTACTATCCTCCTGATTATACGGAGTCCAGTAGGGTTATGTCTATAAACTGGAGGTAGTTTCCGCTCCAGTATTTATTGAAAAACGGGGGATTTACAGAAGATTTTTGAAGATAATTTCCTCAAAAGAATCAAGGATGATTCCATTGACCAACCTAGTCCCAGTTACACATGAAGCCTCCTTGATCGCATTCCAATAGTCCTGACTACAGGGCGGATCTGCCACAAACAGAAAGTTGCTTACCTTGAGCAAACTTGGCTGTAGGATCAGATCATCAATCGAGACAATGAGGTTGTTTAGAGGTCTCCCGGTTACTACTGAAGTCCATTGATCAGTGTTCAACGGGTGCGTCAGGGTGGGATAAACGTAGCGCCCTACAGTGAAATTAGCATCGTTGGATGTTGATAGGTCTTCCAACAAGATTCCAAAATTCAAATGCAAGCTTCGCTTCAGATCTGGGTTTGACGTCAGGAACAAGCTCTTGGTCAACTTGTTGGTCAATTGAAAATGAATCGACTTCAGATGCTGGGACTTTAGGTTGGCCCACTGAGTCGTCTGCAACTGCCCTATAAGGGCCATAGAGGGCCTGATGCCATTCAAGGCATTCTGTACCGTTTGCTCGATTGATAGCCCTGTATTCTGCTCTAGTTCGCGCTCGCGGTCGATCATTCTACGAAGGCCTGAGTCAGACCTCGACTTCTTTGATCGGATCAGATCTTTTATTGTGCTGTCATGGAAAACTATGGGGGCCTTGTGGCCCTTGGGATCATCTAGAAGATGACTGGACACTCCAAACAGGCTTAAAAGACTCAGAGTGTCTGAACCCATGTAGCCTCGCTCAGCAAGATAGTCCTCTATTTCCTTGCTCTTGAAACCGCTTGTGAGAATTCCCATACTCCTGATACCTGCCCATGCCAGAGAAGTTATGACATCACCAACGAATTGTAGAGCCTTGCTATCGTTGGCCTGTAGACTGGCGAGGTTGCTCCTACCAGCGTTCTGAGGAAGTTGGTTGATATCTTGGATGAATAAGGGCGCCGGGACTTCATGGAATACACCCTTGACGCTATCCTCCCATTTGTAATTGATGGCTCCTGCATGATCCAGTTCTTCGATAATCGTTTGATTGATATCAGACAAAGTGAGAAGATTATGCCAGATCAGGCTTCCATAACTGGTAATGAAGACATCAGCATCGACTTCTGGTGCTTCTTTGAATTCAGTTCCCTTGGGAAAGGTTCTCGATTTCTCGTTGTATCTGGGATTGCCAAAAACGCTGATCTTCGCTTCAGGGTAAATATTTTGAACCAACTCTGCCCACTGGTGATAATACTTTGGCTGTGATAGAATCAAGGTCTTTCCCCCTCGAAGCCACATGTTGGCCAGAGCAACTTCTCTCCCTCGACAACCAGTATCACAAAGTAACATACCCCGACCGTTCCAGTCGGTAATAAATTGGAGGCTAGATAATTGATTCTGATCTAACTCGAAT
>Ga0075154_10003294_pt1 | contig 10259 bp, 10 predicted proteins | sample JI71714BDNA_FD_70965 | JGI IMG/M metagenome (GOLD analysis project Ga0075154, IMG submission 70965) | Wastewater effluent complex algal communities from Wisconsin, to seasonally profile nutrient transformation and Carbon sequestration -... | ecosystem: Engineered > WWTP > Effluent > Algae...
TTCGGATGATTTTTATAGGTATTGAAAATTTCAAGCCGGTAGGCATCCGAGTAGCTCAGGTTCAGGAAACCTTTTACCACTTCGTATGATTTCAGTTGGGAAAAACTTTTTAAAAGCGATTCACCCAGTTGGTTTCCCAGGATATCGGGCGAAACACCGGCCTTTTTGGCAATCGGAAACAACACCAGGGTAAGGTCTCCCGGAAAATCGGCGGGTGGAATATTGATTAAAAAATCAGCAGGACGCAGTTCATTTCCTTCTGTAAATTTATCTGAAAATAAACTGTTTACACTTGTAGCTGCCGCTGATTTTAATAAATCGGTCATGGATAAAATATTTGTACAAAGAAAACATTTGTGATTGATTCGGACAATACAGAAATATTCCGGTTACAAAGAGCGGAATGCCCGCTTGAGTCCGGAAAGTATCAGCGAAAAAGCCATTCCGAAAAAAGCTGAGCCGGAAACGGTAAGTGTTGTCCAACTGAATGGAGCAAAAAACTCGGTCATCTGTTCCTCAGCTTTGGTAATATCTTCGGGCTTTACGTTGGGATCGTTCATGGCCTTCATGGCATCAATGTTGATTTGGATGCGGGTAGGCATAAATTCAGGATCAAACCATGAATAATACACAAATACGCCCAAACCGGCCACAATGGCGGCCACCAAACCAGTGCGGGCACCTGCTTTAAAATCATCTACAAATGAACTTTCGGGGCCGCTGAACCGCGTGATGGAAATGAAAATGAAGATGGACATGAGCAATAACAGAGGTCCGGCCGGAAAAGTGGGCAACCACTCGTGCTGTTTTCCAAGCATGAGAACGCCCAGTTTCCAGATCAGAAAGATTGAACCGGCATAAAAGCCGTTCAAAAGCGTCTTATTTTTCATGGATGAATGGCTTAACCGTTCATGGAGAACATGAATTCCTCGTTCGACTTGGTATTGCGGATTCTGTCTTTCACAAACTCCATGGCTTCTACCGGCGTCATATCGCTCAGGTGGTTACGTAAAATCCAGATGCGGCTGAGTGCTTCCTTGGCAACCAAAAGGTCATCGCGGCGCGTGCTGGAAGCCGTAATATCAATGGCCGGGTAAATCCGTTTATTGGCAATTTTACGGTCGAGTTGAAGCTCCATGTTACCGGTACCTTTAAACTCTTCGAAGATCACCTCATCCATTTTAGAACCGGTATCGGTAAGCGCGGTAGCCAGAATGGTAAGCGAACCGCCATCTTCAATTTTACGGGCCGCACCGAAGAATTTTTTCGGTTTGTGCAGGGCATTACTGTCCACACCACCCGAAAGCACTTTACCCGAAGCCGGTGAAACCGTATTGTGGGCACGGGCCAAACGGGTAATGGAATCAAGCAGGATAACTACGTCGTGACCACATTCAACCAAACGTTTGGCTTTTTCGAGCACAATGTTGGCAATACGCACATGACGCTCGGCCGGCTCATCAAAAGTAGAGGCAATAACCTCTGCATTCACGCTGCGGGCCATATCGGTAACCTCTTCCGGACGCTCATCAATCAAAAGAATGATCAGATACACCTCCGGGTGATTGGCGGCGATGGCATTGGCCACTTCCTTCAATAACATGGTTTTACCCGTTTTAGGCTGCGCCACGATAAGACCACGCTGTCCTTTACCAATCGGAGTGAAAAGATCAACTACCCTTGAAGAAAGTGTTTCTTGTTTATGACCGGTAAGTTTGAGTTTTTCGTATGGAAATAATGGCGTAAGGAAATCGAATGGAATCCGGTCACGCATTTGCGAAGGTTCCAAACCGTTGATTTCACTTATTTTAATGAGCGGAAAATATTTTTCGCCTTCTTTGGGTGGACGGATGGTTCCTACCACGGTATCGCCTGTTTTTAAACCAAAAAGTTTAATCTGCGATTGTGATACATATACATCGTCTGGAGAACTGAGGTAATTGTAATCGGATGAACGCAGGAAGCCGAATCCGTCGGGCATGATTTCAAGTACACCTTCCGACTCAACCATTCCTTCAAAATTGTAAAGCGGCTCCTGGGGCTGCGGACGATTCTGATTGGGGTTTTGGTTGGGGTTTGGATTAGGATTCGGATTTTTTTGGATTACCGGACGGTTCTCGCGGTTTTCCGGATTCGGATTGCGCTGAAAATCAGTTCTCGGTTTAAATTCCTTCCGGTCTTCAAAGCGACGGTTTTCAGTATTTCTGTTATCAAAATTGCGGGCTTTATCCTCCGGCTGGAATGGTTTTTCAACCCGTTCAACCGGTTTTTCAACTTCTTCTGTCTGCGCCGAAACGGGAGCCACAGGAACCGGATCAATTACCGGCTCCGGATCATCATCCGGAAATTGAATCGCCGATAAATCTTTTTCAATTTTGGTTTTATCCACATTGCTCGTACCTACCCGCTGCGGTAATACGGCTGTGGTGCGTATGCGGCTGCGTTTCGGTTTTTCCGGGTCTGTTTCGGTTTCATTTGATGAGGCAGAGCTTACTGCTTCTTGGGCTTCACGCTGTTTTTCGCGCTCACCGGCCTCGTTAAACATGGTAATCAGTTCTATCAACTCCCCTTTTTTCATGAAGTGATATTTTTTGATTCCTAATTCTTTTGCGATTTCCTTTAATTCAGGCAACAACTTCTCTTTCAATTCTTCTGCGCGGAACATAAGAACAACTAAATATTATGTAGTGATTATTTAATAAGTCTAGATTTTTTAAAACCGTTACTAGAAATGATTGTTGAAAAATCGTGCAACGGAAAGACACTGCAAGTATACGACAAAATATAAAACAGCCAAATCCGGGCGCACATTTTATCCGCATTTTAACCATTCGATTATAAACGCGGTATAAATTAGTAGCCGGCAAAGCCTATTAAATCCGACACAATATTTGTAACATTGCAGCCTGAATATACTTAGCAATTATGATCCAACGCGTTCAAACTTTGTACCTTTTACTATCCATTGCCCTGCTTTCCTTGCTGTATGTTTTTCCGTTTTTGATATTCGACGGCAATTCGGGCGATATCAGCTTCAGTATATTTGGTTCTCAAGTACAAAGAGCCGACGGTTCTGCGATAGCCAATGATGCCGATTTGATTCCGATTATTCTGACGGCAACAGCCGCTTTTTTTGCATTTATTGCCTTATTCTTGTTTAAAAAACGAAACATTCAGCTAATTTTCAGTTATATAGCCATATTAACCGTACTTGCTCTACTTGGTTGGTTGGTGTTTACCCTGATAACCGTGCCCGCTTCTCCTATTTTTTCAGACTTTGCACCCCGCTTTAATTTGGTGAAATCATGGGGTTTGTTCTTTCCGGTGCTTTCGCTGCTGAGTTTGTTTCTGGCCATCAAAAACATCCGCAAGGATGAGCAGTTGGTTCGTTCCTTAGACCGTATCCGCTAATCCGGCTGTACGCGGAAGTTCAAAAATTTCCATATTACAGGGTTTGCCCTCTTTTATTTCGAAACGGATGGCCGTGCGAACTTTATGCCAACCGTGAACACCTGCCGCACCCGGGTTTATATGCAACAAACCATGCTGCTTATCGTACATGATCTTTAGGATATGGGAATGTCCGCAAACAAAAATATCGGGCTTGTGTTTTAAAATTTTGGCGTATGCTTCGCGATTGTAACGGCCCGGATAACCGCCTATATGGGTGATGAATACCTTTAAACCACCTGAAACAAAAACGGCATCCAAAGGACAAATCTGCCGTAAAATTCCCCCGTCAATATTGCCGTATACAATCTTAAGCGGCTTGAATGCTTCGAGGCGTTTTATGATATCCTCGGTACCGATATCACCGGCATGCCAGATTTCATCACAGTCTTTGAAAAACGTAAAAAACTTCTCATGTAAATCTCCGTGGGTATCCGAAAGTATGCCAATTTTCATGTTGATATCCCTGCGGGTTTAAATTATGGCCACTTCTTTTTCGGGAAGATAGCCTATTGAACCGTTGGGAAGTATCACCTTTACCCAGCCGGCTTCACGTGATACAAATTTTAGCGTAGCACCTTCGTGTAACATAAGCAGAATGGTTCCGTTTTCAGTCGGTTCGGCTAATATATCCGATTCTGTTGATATGATAACGGCAGCCGATTCCAATGCATAGTAATACCGGTGCGCAGCCATAGAAAGTGCCGAAAATGAGAGCAGCCAACAAAAAAGAGATGCCGTAAATCCGGCTTTTTTTACATTAAAATTCTTCATGAAAATGTACAGCACAAAAAACAGTAAACCCGCCAAAGCCAACATTAACGAGAGGAAAGCCCAAGCGCCTGAAGTAAAATATTTCGCCAGTTTATCAACCTGCCTCACAATGAACATGGGTGCTGCAGGTTCCAATTTATCGGCCGTTTTCTCAAACACAAATCGCAAATTTTCAAGGGCATCCGCATCTCCCGGTTTTAATTTTAGTGCCTTTCGGTATGCCGCCACGCTGTAGCCCAAATGCCCCGCTTTGTATGAAGCATTGCCCAGGTTATACCATATTTCGGCCGAATTCGGATACGTTTCAGTTAAGCCTGCGTATGCCTCTGCCGCTTTTTCGTATTCAGCATTATTGTATAAGTCGGCTGCAGCCTGTGCTTCGTTTTGCCCGAAGGAAATCAGGATACCTAACAACAAAAAGGATGTAAGCAATACGATTTTTTTCATGTTAACGGGCCTCCATATTTGAAATGAAACGTATGCACCTGGAATGGAAATCACTCAATTCGGTTGCCGCACCCTGTGGCGCAAAACGAGCCATTTCGCAGGCCTCAAGCAATTGTTTGGCTTCTTCGGCCAGCGATTCCTTTACATTTTTGTTAATCAGCTCATTTTTCACTTTCTGTCCGGAAAGCGCACTCAGCTCCGCTCCCAGCCTGTCCTGCAAATATTGGTTGATGGCATTGTAACATTCTTCATAAAATGCACCGCGGTTTCCGGCTTCCAATAAACCTGCGGCGGTTTTAAAACGTTTGATGGCCACCGAATCGGCCATGCGTATTTTTTTGCGGTCAGTATCGTTTCGTAAATCCCAAATTTTGGTACGGTACATCCACAATAAAACGGTTGCCGCCAAAAAGAGAATATAAAGCAGAATGAACAAAATACCGGGGAAAAAGCCATCAAAAAAAGAATCGGGCTTAAACCCGGTTTTGATATACCGGATATCATCGGATAAGTTTTCTGTTCCGCCGGCCGAATTGTAAACCAAACCGGCGGCAGCATTGCCGGTAACTTTTATTTTAAGTGTGTCGGATGTTAAAACGGAATACTGTTCTGTTTTCGGATTGAAATAGGCAAAACGTAAGGGCGACAAAACATAATTTCCGGGAGCCCTGGGAATAATTAGGTATTCGAAACTTTTCGATCCGTTTATTCCGTCCGTTCCGACCGAAATTTTTTCAGATGATTTGGGATCAAAGACTTCAAACGTATTAGGCAGATTTAACTTGGGTGCCTGAAGCATACTCATGTTTCCGCTACCCGAAATTTTGAGGGTGAGCGTGAGTGCATCATTCACGGCAGTTTCGGTCTTATCTAAACCTACTTCCATTGTAAATGAACCGGTTGCCCCGTTAAAATCAGCCGGTTTTCCGGATTCCGGATAGGCTTTCACTTTTAATTTGCCGGCATTACCGCTTACGTTTTTGCGCTCCTGACGGGTACGTCCTCCGCCAAAAAAATCTTCCCAAAAATTGCCCGAACGCTCCTGATACTGAACCAATACTTTGGCCGTAACCGGATTAACATCCACATTTCCGGCATGTTGGGGCGTAAAAAAGCTGCGTTGTAAAACGGCCACATTATAGGATTTCCCATTGTAATTTTCGCGAGAAAAGGCCTTATCGCCGCTTCCGTTAATTTCATTAATCCAGGCTCCCTTGTAATCGGGATACTTTATATCTTCAATATTTACCTGTGGATAAATGGAATACAACTTATACGTTACCAAAACCGGCTCTCCCGGATAGGCGCTGTTTTTGCTTAATGAGGTAACCACGAACAAATCGTTTTTGCCAGTGCTGGTTTTCGGCTCTGTTTGATTTGTGGATTGATTTCCTCCGTTGTTTGACTGCTGTCCGGCTCCATTGGCCGATTGGGTAACCTGAACCTGAACCACATTGGAGGTGAACGATTGGCCATTACTTTTTAAAACGGCCCCGCCGATGATGTATTCGCCCGGCGCACTGGCCACCAAATCGTATGCAAAAACAGATTGGGAACTGTAGGCTCCGTTCACGATCTGGGTCTGACTGCTTTGATAGGGCCCTCCCACAATTCTGAAATCAGGCATTTGCGGCAAACTGAGCCTTTCTACATTTTTGTTCCGGATGGTATACGTTAAACGAAACCGCTCTCCGGCAGCAACGGTTTTCTTCGACACACTGGCGGTAAAATCCTGTGAATAGGCCAGAAACAGTGTGCTTATGAATAGCAACCCGCTAAGGAATATATTTTTCAGCCCTGTTTTCATATCTGTTTATTACCAGTCTTTTTGGGGATTTGAAGGCGTTCCTTCTGCTTCTTTTTTACGTCCGTGTAAATTTTTCTCTTTATTATCCATTGCCCGAAGCATACGCTCAGCCTCCTCTTTGCTCATTTTGTCGTTGTTTTGCGGCTGTTCTTCTTTTTTATCTTTATCCTCCTCCTTCTTTTCTTCTTCTTTCTGGTCTTTGGGTTGTTGCTGTTTTTCCTGTTCTTGCTTTTGCTGCTGCTGTTGTTGAAGCCTTCGCTGCGAATACGCTAGGTTATAACGGGTATCCTCATCGTTTGGATTTAGTTTTAGTGCCCGTTTATACGCATCCTCAGCTTTTTCGAAGTTTTTTTGCTTTACGAAAGAGTTGCCGATATTATGCCATAAACGCGCCTGTAGGTCTTTATCCAAACCTTCGGATGCCAGGGATTGCCAATATAACAGCGCACTATCCGGTTTACCGGCTTTGTAATAAGCAGCCCCTAAATTGTAATTGGCTATGGTACGGTCGGCATCTTTTTTGCCAAGGGCCGATTTATACTGCTCGATTGATTTGGCATACTCCCCTTTTTTATACGAAAGCATTCCTTCACGCATCAAGGCATTCGGATTCTGGGCAGCAGCTTGAATTACTGAGCAGAAAAGTAAACTTGTTATACATATCAGGTTCCGCATACTTATTCAAATAATCTGTTTATCCGTTTTTTCAGCGAGCGGCGTTCCGCAATCAAATATTCAATCAATAACAACAGAAGTGCCAAAAAGAGAAATAACTGGAAACGATTTTCTTTCTCAATATTAATCTGACCTACGGTTTCTACCCTATCTAATTTTTCAATCTCTTTCATGATGCGTTCAAGGGCGGCCACCGTATTGTTTCCCTGCACATAAATTCCGCCTCCTGCCGTGGCCACCTCTTTTAATATCTGCTCATTTAATTTTGATACTACGGTACTGCCCGATTGGTCTGTTTTATACCCCGTTACCAAATTATTTTCATAAACCGGTATGGGTGTTCCTTTGGGATCACCTATTCCGAGGGTATACACATGAATACCTTCGCTTTGCGCAGATTTAGCTTCTTCTACCGGATTATCCTCATGATTTTCGCCGTCGGTAATTAAAATAATGGCCCTGTTTCGGTCTTGGGAATTCGCATTTTTAAAGCATTCCCTCGATTTTGCAATGGCAGCTCCCATGGCCGTACCCTGAACTGGAAGCATATCGGTTGAAACGGCTTCGAGAAACATTTCTCCGGCCCCGTAATCGGTGGTAAGCGGTAATTGGATATAGGCATCACCGGCAAATACAACAATGCCAATCCGGTCTCCTTTGAGTTTTGAAAACAAGGTTGATATGGCCATTTTGGATTTATCCAGGCGGCTGGGCAACACATCTTTCGAATCCATTGACCGTGAAACATCCAAGGCCACAATGATATCGGCCACTTTTTTAACCGATTTCTGTTGTGCATTTCCAAAACGCGGCCCTGCCAAGGCAATAATCACACAGACCAATGCGCCCAAAAACAAGCCATATTTAATCAAAAGCCTGAATTTAACGGCATGCGGCGCTATTTTTGGAAGCAGTGCAGTACTCGCAAATTTGGCAAGATTCCGTTTGCGGGTCTTCCAATACCAAAAAGCCATCAAACCTAAGGGAACGATGATGAACAAAAACCAGAGTATGTATCCGTATATGAATTTCATTAAGGTATTCCTCTGTAAATTAAGGTTCGTAATAAAAATTCAATCAACAGGAAAACAGCGGCCGCAGCCAGAACCCAAAAATATTTATCGGGTTTATGTTCATACTCTTTTACCTTGAATAAGGTTTTCTCCATTTGGTCAATTTCGGCATAAATGCTTTTCAGCGATTCATTATCCGTGGCCCGGAAATATTTACCGCCGGTGGTTTCGGCAATCTGCGTAAGCGAAGTTTCATCAATTTTCACATCCACATAGTCAAACTGATAATTCCCATCGGTATACATGGCAACGGGCGATAAAGCCTTTCCCATGGTACCCACTCCGATACAGTAAACCCGTATACCAAATGTTTTGGCAATTTCACCCGCTGTCACCGGCGCTATGCTTCCGCGATTATTCACACCGTCGGTAAGCAGAATCACTACTTTACTTTTCGATTGTGAATTTTTAAGGCGGCTAACAGCGGTAGAAAGTCCGTCGCCAATGGCGGTACCGTCCTGAACCATTCCCGTTTTTACTTCACCGAACAAATTGATGAGTACAGAATGATCGGTGGTGATGGGACATTGGGTAAAACTTTCTCCGGCAAAAATAACCAGCCCGATCCGGTCGTCCGGACGGCTTTTTACAAAGTCAATGGCAATTTCTTTACTGGCATCCAGGCGGTCGGGTTTGAAATCCTTGGCCAACATGGATGCCGAAATATCCAGGGCCATCATGATGTCGATGCCTTCGGTTTTTACATCGCGGGAACCCACCGATCCACGCGGACGTGCAAAAGCCACAATCAGCAAGGCAAGCGCAAGTAAACGAAATATAAACGGTAAACCGACCGTTTTTTCCTTCAGGGTTTTAGGTATCTCACTAAACACTGAAAGAGTAGATAAAGAAACCGAAGCCCGGCGTTTTTTGCGGCGTACGAAATAATGGATGATTAAACCCGGAATGAGCAACAAGAGCAGCAAAAACCAAGGATTTCCGAACGAAATATCAATCTGCATCTTCCGCTCCTTTCTCCGCATCGGCTGCGGGTATTTGATCGGTTATAAAACGCCTTACCAAGGCCATACTTTCTTCATTTTCAACCTGTCCGGGAAAAGCTTTGGCAAACTTTACCATGTCGGCCAAAGCAAAAAGGGTGCGCAATGCTTCGGTATGTGAGCCTTGAATTGTTTTGAAACGCAAACGTTTCATAATTTCTTCCGAAACCATTTCGGGGGCATCAATACCAAACACATCACGGATGTATATCCTAAGAATATCGGTCAGTTCAGTGTAGTATTCCTTTACCTTTCCGCGTTGCCATAACTGCTTAGATTCCAATTCAAGCAATGCTTTTTCAGCTATAACATGCGGGGGAATAACAGGAATAACCGGTGCCGGAATACTTGCTGCTGCCCTACGGCGTTTCCGAACATAATACACGATACCCAATACCACCAATACAATAACTAAAACGGCAGCGGCAACACCCAAAACATAGGGCAAAAATTCTTTCCATTTAAACGGAATATCCATCGGCCCTTTAATGTCGCGGATATCTTTGGTTGTGTCTACCTCGGGTTTGTTTACCTTTATAAACAAAGGATCTGAAAATGTGGCCTGTGTATCGTTTCCATTGGTAACCAAAAATGGAAAAGAAGGTATGGAATAAGCGCCACTGTCAAAGGAGGTAAGAATATAGGAACTTGTGAAACTTACATTTTTTTTATCTTCTGAAAAGAGTGTATCTGTTTTTTCTTGTTCCAGGATTTCTATACCCGAAACAAGTGTATCTCCCCAATTGGGCCATATAACCACACGGTTGGCCGGTTGGCTGATCTTCACTTTCATTCTAAATTGCTGGCCAATCATAATGGAACTGGTATCCAGTTCAGACTGCACGCTTACATCCTGGGCAACGACAGGGGCAGAAGAAAATACAATTGCCAGAATAAACAGTATCTGATTGTGCATGCTCATTATTTTCCCTCCCGCTTTTTAAACAGATTCATTAGTTCTCTGATGTAAGAACCCGATGTTGAAATTTCGGTAAAATCGGTACGGCTCTTTAAAAACGTGGTTCGCAGGTA
>Ga0075154_10003296_pt1 | contig 10258 bp, 8 predicted proteins | sample JI71714BDNA_FD_70965 | JGI IMG/M metagenome (GOLD analysis project Ga0075154, IMG submission 70965) | Wastewater effluent complex algal communities from Wisconsin, to seasonally profile nutrient transformation and Carbon sequestration -... | ecosystem: Engineered > WWTP > Effluent > Algae...
CCCTTGATAAAGGGAGGTGCCCGAAGGGCGGAGGGATTAATCTTCAATCTGACCATATTCTGTCAAGTCTTCGACAATATTCTTCATGAGATCTTTGCGATCTGATTCACTATCTACGATATCCAAACTCTCACCACTGGACATACCAAGCTCATCATAAGCATCGATATTGGTAGCAGTCAGACCTCTTAATCACAAAGACATAATCTTTTCATTTCTTGTGCGATAGACACGATCCATTTCATCAGATGTTAGCGGTTTGATGCTTTGTCCCAATCATTTAAGCAGATTCACCAAGAGATTGTATGATTCAGGAGTTCATGAGATTTTTACTTTCTGTCATTTGATGATTGCTTCATATGATTTATTACGACCATTGAGATCATCTGACTTAATTGTAAGCATCTCTTGAAGTGTATGTACTGCCCCATATGCCTCCAACGCCCAGACCTCCATCTCTCAGAACTTCTGTCCACCACTACGAGCTTTACCTCACAATGGCTGTTGTGTAATAAGTGAATATGGACCAACACCACGAGCATGCATCTTATCCTCTACCATATGCACAAGCTTGAGTAAGTACATATATCATACTGTCACAGGCTTTGGAAACTGCTCACCTGTACGACCATCGTACATATCCATCTTACCATCTTTTGGTAATTTGGCATGCTTGAGCTGCTGTTCAATATAATTGATTTGCTCTACTGTAAGACCAGCTTGTTTGAGTTGTTCATGATCATACTCACTCAATGCTCCAAGTAAATAACGCTGAATATCATCAGCCTGAAATCCACAGAACAACGGTACAGCAAATGAAGAACCCAGTGCCTTGGCTACCAATCACAACTGATTTTCAAATGATTGACCAATATTCATACGAGATACAACTCCCAATGGATTGAGAATAATATCAATTGGCTGACCATCTGATGTAAATGGCATATCCTCTTCTGGCAAGATCACAGAAATAATACCCTTATTACCATGTCTACCAGCCAGCTTATCTCAAACTTCAATCTTACGAGTCATTGCTACATAGACCTTGATTTTATTTTTTACACCAGGCATCAAGCGATCTCACTTTTTCGAATCAAGCATGACGATATCGATTACCTTACCTTCGCTTCATGATGGCAAATACAGTGATGTATCTTTTACGTTTTTTGATTTATCACCGAATACTGCTTGAATCAGTTTTTCCTCTGCTGATAGCTCTCATTCTGATTTTGGAGTGATTTTACCTACCAAAATTGCACCTCCTTTCACCACAGAACCAATACGAACAATACCATTTTCATCTAGATCTTTAAGCTTAGCAAGAGCTACTCATGGGATATCATTTGTTGTTTCTTCTGCTCCAAGTTTAGTATCTGCCACTTCGATCTCATACTGCTCAATATGAACTGAGGTTAGCTCGTCATCTTTGACTAATCTATTCGAGATTACAATAGCATCTTCATAGTTATATCACTTCCATGACATAAATGCTACTCTCAAGTTCTTACCGAGAGCAAGCTCTCCATCGACAATACTCGCTCACTCAGCAAGAATATCTCAAGCATAAACTGTTTGACCCAATGATACCTTTGGTCTCATGTGAACAATTGTCTTTTGATTAGATTTAATGAATTTAGGAAGATTATATTCTTTGATTTCTTTGCCATATCTTACCTTAATTACATAGTTGATTCATTCATATCATGTCACATCAGAAGAGAGGAGAGGTCTTTTTCATCATACATAGATTACTTCGCCCTCACCATGAGCTCTAATCACCTGAGCTGTCATATCCACGATGTCAGACTCAAGTCATGTACCTACCAATGGAGCTTCAGGTTTGATCAATGGGACAGCTTGTCTTTGTTGGTTGGTACCCATATTGGCACGAGCACTATCGTCATGATCTACAAACGGAATCAATGCGGTTGATGGAGAAAATACCTGTGAAGGATTGATATCAATATGAGTTACATTGCTATAGTGGAAATATCACACCTCCATATATTGTCTTGCAGGCACTCTTTTCGCCATCAAGTTCATATGCTCATCCAAGGGTACAGAACCATCGACAATAGTATACTTATGATCTTGTTCTGGAGAGATATATTCCACTTCATGAGAAACAAATGGTCTGACTTTGATGAATTTCGTATCAGGATTGATTGTTTTTTCAATAGTGGCTGCCAACGCCTCATCAACCAAAGTATCTTCTACCGCGATCACTACACCATGAGCATCAGTCACATCTTGCTCAAGATATCTATGAACGAGCTGTTTTGCTATTGGATGGACCATATTATATACTTTCGCAGCTGGTGTCTCGATAAATCAATCTTCATTTACTCTACTATATAATGCCAGATTAATTACCAAACCAATACTTGGTCACTCAGGAGTCTCAATTGGACAAATACGACCATAATGTGAAATATGAACATCACGGACATCAAATTTTGCTGTTTCTTTTTTGAGTCATCATGGCCCCAAGGCAGTCATTTTACGTTTATTTTCAAGCTCTGCGAGTACATTGGTCTGATCTGCAAATGTCGACATCTGAGATGTAGAGAAAAAACTTCTCACACCATTATCAATCATTTTGAAATTCACAATATCAACAAGTCTGACTGTCGGTCTTATGATAATACTATCAATAGTGTGTTTTTTGAGTAATTTAATGTGAGCAGCAGTCAATTTGGTATGATCTTTGATGATCACTTTGTCTTGTACCACAATATCTCATACTACAATCGAACCAATGACAGAGTTATATTTTTCATCCAAATCCTTTGCCTTCTTTTCAGATTGAACAAGATCATCTGTAGTTACCTCTTCATCACTGACAAATTCATCATCAAGTAATTCATCATCAAGCTCATCAGAAGCTGTATCTTCGCGGAATACAATCTTTTGTTCAAGTCAGATAACTGATAATTTACCTCTTGTTGATTTTTGAAATTTACGCATTGTAGGCAACAAGTGAGAATAGAGCAACTCTCCTGCAGTTCTAATTCTTTTGTTAGCCAAATGATCTGCATCATCAACAAAAAATCATTTTTTGTGATTAGATAAATTGAACAAATACTTGAGTGCAAAAATAATATCCTCAAGATCAATATGATTAATATCCTTTTTTTGTTGCAATCATAATTTGACATTAATCTTACGTCTTGCAATCAATCATAGATTTACTCTCTCACTACCAAATAGTCATCTAATATAAGAGATTGCGTTATCAACATCAATCAATTCTCATGGCCTCAACTTATTATAGATATATAATGCAGCTTCACCAGCAGTGGATGTCGTATCTTTTTTGAGAGTATAGTCGATATAATTAAAGTCCTCTTCATCAAACACATCAGCAAAAACCTCCCTAATGACCTCATCAGTATCCAAATCAAATACCCTCAATAGCATTGTAATTGGGAATTTTCTTGTTTTATTGATACGAGCAGTGACAGCTCCAGATTTCTCTATAGATACCTCAATCCATGGGCCAGACTCAGGAATAAACTTGAATGAGTTAAGTCCAAATTTCTTATCTGCAGCAAAGAAAATACCATATGACCTAATGATCTGACTAATCACAATATTTTCTACGCCAGAGATAATATAGGTACCCTCTTTCGTCATCAAAGGCATTGTACCAATATTGGCACGAGATGAGAACAAAATCTCCTTGCTTACTGTATCATATAATTCAACCTGAGCACTGATGACACCACCATATGTCAGTTCTTTCTTTTTACAATCTTCGATAATACGATCAATTTCTGCATCAGAAAGAGGGTTCTCTGAACCATGGTTCTGATCTATCATGACATCCTTTACGGTAAGTGTCAATCTCTCTCATGCAATGTCCTCAATTGGACATATATCACTAAATAATTTGTTCAGATAAAACTGCTCAAACTGATGAAATCACTCTCTTTGTACATCAAGTAGATCATGTAAAGGAGCAAATTGTCTCAGTGGTCTAACAGTAATTCTGCGAGGAAGAGATGTCATAGTTTTCGACATTGGACACAGAATAGTTTAAGAGATAAATAATCATTATTTTGCCGTCTTATGACAGCATTCACACATACAACACAAATACACTCAAACTATATATTATACAAAACGCAAAAAACCACACAAAACAAATGTGTTAGTCACTTTTACGGTATCAATACACAATACAACATAGCAAAGAAATTAGCATACAATACTAGCTCATAGAAAACAAAAGAGTAGAAAAACTATTATTTTGTATGACGAACACACAATTCATGTCTACCCTTCAATCTTCTTCTTGCTAACAATGCTCTACCAGGAGTAGTTTCCATTCTTGCCCTAAATCAATGGAGTTTCAATCTCTTATTCCATTTGATTTTTCTAATTCTTCTAAGTTTACTTGCCATAAGAAGAGAACATAAATACTAAAAAATACTATCTAATATAAGGGATCAATCACAATTCTCTTGCTCTTATAATAGCTTTTCTAACAGCTTTTTGATAAGATACATTATTACCAGTATATTTTCTTGGTTTAATATTTCCAAATCTAGTAATATAATGCTGCAATAGCGTAATTGACTTCCAATTAATATCTTCGATAGGTACAATTATCTGAGGGATTTTTTTGGTTGCCATAACAACAAACATAAAGAGTAAATGACAAGCTATTATACAGCTAGCTTAACTTTTTTTGACTTCTTTTCAATTTCCTGTAGTCTGGTAACATAAGTCTCATTGATTGTCTTAAATGAAACCATAGGATTATGTTTATCAACTACATATACTACACTCCTGAGGATTCATTTCACAAGAGATAGTTTTCTTTTGAGAGCAACAATATCTTGCTCATTAAGCCTTACATACCATGACACAAAATAAGCAACTCATGCTTTTGTAGCATTAAATTGATATACTTTTTGAAGCCCGATATCGTCTTTTTGCTCGATTGTTGATCATTCAGGGAGCATTCACTCAATCTGAGTAATGAGTCACTGTTGATCTTCTTGAGACATTTGTGGATCGATAATAGCCACTAATTCATACAACTTCATGTATAAAATATAAGAGAGTAAATTGATTAAACAGGTGAATACATAAATACTACATATTCATATCAACACTAGATAGCAAATCTACGAGCTCATACAAACTCAAAATGTGAACTAACTAACTGTTGAATTGTTACAGACTCGTCACCAATATATCATTGATTCATGAGAACAAGATCTGCAAAATATTTTGCTACTTTTCCTTGAACAATTTGTTCAATCATTGCTTCAGGCTTACCTGCAGCCTTAAGATCAGCACCAAACTCTTCTTTCTTTGCTTCTACTGTAGCATGCGGAATTTCATCCATTGTCATATATTGAGGGTTCATTGCAGCAATCTGCATTGCAACTTGCTTTGCCACTCAAGATGCAACATCATCACCATTACGATACATCACAATAGATGCAATTTTACCACCATTGTGAAGATATGGTACAGCATGAGTATCTCCTAAATTAGTTGCAAATACATCAAGAATTTGAATATTTTCACCAAGCTTTGCAATATACTGACTCATTACTTCCTGTGCTTGAGTCACGATATCAACATCCACCATATCAAGGGAAGATATTTCACCTTGAGTAGAGCTTAGTATCTTACTTACTTGATCGAGCATCTCAGTAAACATCTCATTTTTTGCTACAAAATCAGTCTCACAACCAACCTTAATAACCGTTACGCGACCATTGTCTACCACTACTCTAATCTGACCATCGTTAAGCTCACGATCTGCTTTTTTAGCAGCATTCGCAATTCATTTTTTAACTAACCATTGAGTAGCAGCCTCAAGATCACCATTATTTTCTTCTAATGCTGTTTTGCAATCTTTAAGTGATGCAAACGTAGCATCTCTCAGTTTTTTTACAAGAGTTACATCTACTGACATGACGATAAAAAATATAAATAAAATAAATTACTGATGATTTACTGTCACAGTATAATCAAAAATTGAAAGAATCCACGATCCTACACCCATATATAATCATGACATAGGATACATGCCCTTATATGCTTGATAGATCAAATAACAACCATATCATATCCACGTACATACAATAAGACTATTAACGGCAGGACCATAAGGAATAAACCACAACGGTACAGTCAAAATAACCACAAGCAAACCAACAAATAAGATACCTATTGATTGCTTAAGATGATGATATTCGTACACTGTGAGCTGTGTTTTTGATAGCTGTACAATAATGCCCACAAAAAGATACATCAAAATTGCTCTTTTGATTTCTACAGATGTAGGGATATATTGTTGATGAGCGATTTGATCAATATCAAGCATGTAAGAAACATCACACTAAAAGAACTAAGCAACTCAGAAAATATAATTACACACAAATAATAAACTATAGTAATTATTTACATTAGCAATTACAAGATCTTCTTCTGACCAAAACTGATTGAAATCAGTAGAAGAAATCACAATACTCTCTTTGTGCATTTTATCCACTTCACGAATGAGTTTAAACATTGATTTACCATCAATAACAATCACGAGATCAGGGATATTTTTTAAGTTTTGAACTCACTCATAAATACGCTGAACTTTTTTGAGTTCTCTGCGTTTTGTAAGTTGCTCTTTTTTTGTAATTTTAGAAAACTCCTCGCTTTCAATAAAATTTTTGAGTGTATTCATCGATTTAATTCTGTTTACCAATGTATCAAAATTAGTCAATACACCACTTGGTACATTATAATTAAAATAATGAACACCAAACTTCGTAGCAAGTTCTTTGATTTGGTCAGCAAAAACAGATTTTTCACATACCAAAAGAATTTCCTTACGCTCAGATAATGCAAGTTGCACTCTCTGCTTTGCAGTGTCAAGCTGCTGTGCAATCATTTCAGGATTGATAACCGTGATACCATTTTGCACACCTAACTGATAAGGTCTCGTCTTAGGATGAGAGAACTTTTTAAGTGAGCCAACATGTACATTATTATCAATGATTGCCTGAATGAGATCTTGATTTGTGACTGTACTCATAGGTAGACAATCTACTTAAATAAATAAAATAATAGAATTATACCAACATATGATTACACATATGGTAGCATGGTAGTACTATTTGAAATTAACCTTTGCACCAGCTTCTTCAAGCTTCGCTTTGATTACTTCAGCTTCATCAATTTTAATCTTTTCTTTGATGTTTACTGGAGCTTTTTCTACAGTATCTTTTGCTTCTTTAAGGTCAATATTAAGGATTTCCTTAACTACCTTGATCACAGCAATCTTCTGTTGACCAGCATCAGCAAGTTCTACTGTCACAGAGTCATCTGCAGCAGCAGCTTCTCCACCAGCAGCAGCACCAGCTACCATAACACCAGCAGCAGCTGATACACCAAATTCTTCTTCCATAGCTTTAACAAGGCTATTCATTTCAAGTACACTGAGCTCTTTTACGAGGTCAAGGATTTTTTGAGCGTTAGCTGTAAGTTCCATTGTTATAACAATAATAAACTAAATAAATAGATAATGATTATTCACCTTTTTTAGCAATTTGATCAAGCACAGAAGTGAATGACTGCACAGGATATTTGAAGAGGAACATCATCTTACCGATAAGTTCTTCTTTGCTTGGTAAGTTGGCAACTTCCGTCATGGTAGCGCTATCAAGCCATTTTTTCTCCATCCAACCTCATTGAAATTCGATGGTGAACTGTTTTTTTTCTTTTTTTGCATCTTTAATAAAGGTAGATACAGTTTTGATTGGACCAAGGGTGTTCTCAGGTGTCGTATATACTACCCAAATTGCACCATTAAGATCCTCAAACTTCACCTCATCAAAGTCAGTCTCTCTCACGGCTCTCACAAAGAGTCTTTTCTTAGTTACTTGGAGCAGTCACCCTTCTCTTTTGATTAGTTTTCTCAACCTATTAGACTCATTTGTGCTGAGACCTGACTGAGAGAAGATAGCGACATTACCAGCAGCTTTGAGTTGGTCGATGTAAGCATCATGGAGTTGGACTTTCTTCTGTTTCGAAATTGCCATCCGATCTGTCACAGTAAATAAAATAAAGAAAAATCGTTGCTCTACCAGACAACGACAATAATAACAGACAACAATAAATAGTAAAGCGTAAATCGCAAAACATAATACTGAACTGTTACCTCGATAGGATTTATTACTTTTCAGTAACCTATTGTCTTCGGTAGACTGAGGTAGTTTATAGTGATGTGAGAGTGAGAATCAAGCACAAATGAACTAAATCAGAATCAAATGAAAAAAGATTTGACTTTCACTTATATATATCATCTATTGTTCAATAGTTTATTATTGAAATCGTATGAATGTGTATCGTATGGCACATAAATCCGTAAAATCATGGATTTCTACAAATTGTTTTATCTGTTTACGATGGGAGATAAGCTAGCTACCTTTTGGGGTTGGCTTGCATTTATTACAACGGTCATTTTTCTGATACTTGGTTTAATCCTAATATTAGCAGAAGACGGCAAGTTCGACAGTGGCAAAAAAACCGATGACGAAGAAGTAAAAAAAGGAGAATACTACTGGTATTTGAACCTTAGAACACTTTGGAGGTGGTCACTTGTGCTATGTCCACTGTCTTGGCTATTATGGATTGCTACGCCAACTAAAAAGGAGGCTGTTATGATCGTAGCTGGCGGTGCGATAGGTAATTTTCTCACTACTGACTCATCAGCTAAGGCTTTGCCTGCTGATATCACTAACTTTTTACGAGTTCAAATTCAGTAAAGTGCCAAAGAAGCACAAGTTGAAATTACTGAGATGATTAAGACTGAATCTCGTGCAGATTCCCTTATGAAACTTAGTAAAGAAGAGCTCGTAAAAATGGCTCTCGACAAGTAAGTAAACTACTCCCCATTGTAATCAAATCCCATCATGGCTTTTTATGAGTTGGTGGGATTTTTTATTGCTTCAAAAAATCTATCCACATCCTCCTTAGTTGAATACACATATAACGACAAACGCCCCAGCTGACCATGTCCAAGTTGCTCTATCAATGGATGTGCGCAGTGACCTCATGTACGAATACAAATTCACTGCTGTCATAATTTCTCACCTAGCTGAAGAATACTCGAAGCATCACTAAGGTAAAATGAGAATACTCAAAGCCTATGCTCAGATTGATTATTTACCAAAATCAGCCTATCTTGCTGTGCAAATTTCTCAAGAGTATACTCAATAAGCTCTTGCTCATACTTCTCCCACCACTCATATCATCCAATCAAATCAAAGTATTGAAGCGCGTATAGATACGATGCGGCGGCAATAAGGTTGGGAGTACCAGGTTCCCATGCAATACTCCCCGACTGCAAAGTATAACCATCACGAGTCACAGTATCAATCACCGCACCACCTATTCGGGGAGGAGTCAGGCGAGACATCCGCGATCTACTCAAATATAGGACACCAAGTCCAGTATAGCCCATCATCTTATGAGCAGTCCATACGAGTGCGTCGATTCATAATGTTTGCACATCAGTACGACGATTAGGCACCAGCTGACTGCCATCAATGATGAGAAATCTTTCAGGTCAAATCATGCTCCTCACACGAGCAATATCAGTAAGCATGCCTGTCACATTACTCGCACCAGTCAGTGATACGACTGTGACACTATTGTCAAGAAGGCTTTCGAGTTGTCCATAATCTAATCCCCCATCCTCATCCAATCCGACCAAGCGTATGATAAATCCATAAGTCTGACTGAGTTTCTGCCAAATCACGAGGTTGGCATGATGCTCAACTGTAGAGAGAATAATAGACGATCACCTAGTCAGGATACTAGATTCTACCAAACTATATGCAAGCATATTGTATGCATAGGTACTACTATGAGTGTAAATGATCTGCTCTGCAGTACTATTGATGAGCTTGGCAGCTGCAGACTTACTTGCATCATAAATATCTTCAGACTGCATCGCAAGCGGATAACTACCACGACCAATATTGGCGTAAGATGAGCTAATATATTGATTAGTCTGCTCAATGACAAAATTTGGCTTGTGTGTAGTACTTGCACTATCGAGGTACACAAGATCTGAATGAATAGTAAAGATTGGGAAGTCGGATTTGATAGACATCATTAAAATCAACTCTGTAATTCTACCATATTATAATACTTGCCCCTTATTGCAAGTAACTGTTCATGAGTTCATGATTCTACGACCTGACCTCCATCGATGTACAGAATGTGATCACTA
>Ga0075154_10003297_pt1 | contig 10255 bp, 8 predicted proteins | sample JI71714BDNA_FD_70965 | JGI IMG/M metagenome (GOLD analysis project Ga0075154, IMG submission 70965) | Wastewater effluent complex algal communities from Wisconsin, to seasonally profile nutrient transformation and Carbon sequestration -... | ecosystem: Engineered > WWTP > Effluent > Algae...
TACATTTACCCTTCGTGGAACCATGAGTAAAACAAATTCATTCAGGTGGTCAACATCAGGAGATGGCAAATTCACAGGACAGTTTTCCAATATTACTGATTCAACTTCAACAGACAGTGTTGTCAATTACACACCCGGAGCAAATGATATTTTCAATCAAGGCTGCTTCGTGAGATTGATATCAACCGACAATGGTATATGTCCAGCTGATGTGGAACAAAAGCCGATAAAGATTGAGATTAAGCCTTCAGGAGATTTTACTGCTATACAGGAAGGGTGCGAGCCTTTTACTACTTTCTTTGACGGAGCGTTCACCGGCTATCAATATATCCGGTGGAATTTCGGAGACCAGACTTCTCCTTTGGTGGGGGATGAAGATCCTGTTCATACCTACGTGAAGAAGGGTTTATATGATGTGTCGGTTTATCTTCGTTCTCCTGCTGGTTGTGAACAAACCATTACTAAGACCCAGTTTATAAAAGTGAATCCTACACCGGTGGCCTATTTTGAACCGGATAAAAAGAAATCTACTATTGCACTGCCTCGTTTCACGTTCTTTAACAAGAGTACGAATTATACGGACAAAGACAGTGTGACGCTGTTGTGGGATTTTGGAGATCCGAAGTCAGATGTAGATACTTCAGGCACAAACAATCCAACCTACACCTATGAGCCGTCTATTGGTAAATACATAGTCACTTTGAATGTAACTACCAACAAAGGTTGTACTTCTGAATACTCAGATACCTTGCTGCTGGAACCTGATATTACTGTATTTGCTCCTAATGCCTTCAGACCGCAAAGTGCTCAGGACCGTAACCAGAAGTTTTATATTGTGGTTGACGGAGCAATGACCTATCACTTGGATATATTTAACCGTTGGGGAGAGTTGGTGTTCAGCTCAGATGATCCGGAAGAAGGATGGGACGGCCGCTATCAGAATATCAACAGTCAACAAGATGTTTATGTGTGGCAGGTGAATGTAACCAGCTACAGCGGAAGACCCTATAAATATTCAGGAACAGTTACCCTGATCCGATAAAATAACTTGAATGTAATAAGTGAATAAGACGGGGTAACTTATCTCGTCTTATTTTTTTATACTTGAAGCATGAAATCAGCTAATCGGGTAAAATCAACGTTTCTATTATCATTTTTTCTCATTGTATTTGCGGCACCCATTTATGCGCAGCAGAATAATGATTCACTTATGGTGAAGCAACTATTTAATGAAGCACTGAATAAAGGTAAAGCATACGAGAACCTCAGGTATTTATGCAAAAATATCGGGCACCGCTTGAGTGGTAGTGCAAATGCACAGGCCGCTGTTGAATACACCAAACGATTAATGACAGAGTATGGATTTGATAAAGTATACCTGCAACCGGTTTCAGTCCCTAAGTGGGTAAGGGGCGAAAAGGAACAGGCCAAAGCGATACTTTCAAACGGTAAAAGTGTACCCTTGAGAATACTTGCTTTAGGCAATTCAAAGGGTACAGGAGCAGCGGGTGTTAAAGCACAGGTGGTAGAAGTAAAAACACTTAAGCAGTTGGATTCGCTGGGTGAAAAAGAGATTAAGGGTAAGATTGTATTTTTTAACCGACCTATGAACCCTTCTTTCATTACTACTTTTGAAGCCTACGGAGATGCGGTTGATCAACGGTCCATAGGTGCGAGTATGGCAGCAAAGTATGGTGCAGTAGCGGTAATAGTAAGGTCCATGACACTAGCTCTTGATACTTTTCCGCACACGGGAGCTTTACGCTACATTGATTCTTTACCTCAAATTCCTGCAGTTGCTATCAGCACAAATGATGCGGATGTATTGAGCATTTTTGTTAAAAAGGATAAAGGAGTAGAGGTGTATTACAAAACAATGTGCGAAATGCAGGGTGAGGTAATGTCATACAATGTGGTGGGAGAAATAAAAGGAAGCAAATATCCTGATGAAGTCATAGCAGTAGGTGGTCACCTCGACTCCTGGGATGTGGGAGAAGGGGCGCATGATGACGGTGCCGGCTGTATACAATCAATTGAAGCATTACGCCTATTTAGGTCGCTGGGTATAAAACCCTCGCGCACTATCAGGTGTGTTATGTTTATGAACGAGGAAAACGGTTTAAGAGGTGGTAAGGCATACGATGAGCAAACTAAGGGAGAAAAGCATATTGCGGCAATTGAATCAGACCGAGGAGGATTCACGCCCAGAGGATTTTCAATTGATACAGACAATGCAACACATATTCAGAAGATTAAAAGCTGGAAACAAACACTGAGCGCATTCGGTTTAGATAAAATTGAAGCAGGAGGTGGCGGAGCCGATATAAGTTTTCTTAAGCAACGCGGGTGCACATTAATTGGCTTTGTTCCTGACTCGCAACGCTATTTTGACTTTCATCATGCGTCAACCGATGTATTTGAAGCCGTAAACAAAAGAGAACTTGAAATGGGCGCTGCGTCAATGGCTGCGCTTATCTGGCTACTTAGCGAAAACGGGCTCTAATTTAGATAGCAGAGTAGTCATATTTAAAGGCTTTGACAACATAGCCTCAATATTCTTTATGTTGGCAGCATTTAGTTTATCTTCCAAATCAATAGAGGAGGAAAGTATAAATATTTTACATTTTTCCACAAAGGACGGATTTTGAAGGGTAAGTTTTTCAGCTAACTCAAACCCGTTCATGTCAGGTATTTGCAGATCAATCAAAAATATAACATTTGTGAGCTTATCCTCATTTTTTTTAATGAACTCAAGTGTAGGCAATGACTCTGTGAACGTATATACATCTTTGCTCATTTCTGATAGTTCAATGAAACGCTTATTAACCAAAAGATCTATATCGCTGTCATCTACAAGAACGAAGGTGTATTTTTGTGTTCCCATGTATTCTGTTAATCTAATGCAGGAATTAATATTTTAAAAGTTGTTCCGATGGTTTGATTTGACTCAACGTCTATTGTGCCTTTTAGTTTTGTTACGGCTTCTTTTACAATATACAAGCCTATTCCTGAGCCGCTGTTTGGGTTATTTCCTCTGAAGAACATATTGAAAATGTTGTCCTTTTCGCCATCTTTCATGCCTATGCCATTATCAGATATGATAATGCTACACTCTTTTGATGAGCTTGAGATATTAATATCAATGCCGCTTTTCACTTTATCCTTATCATGATATTTTACGGCATTGGATATGATATTACTTAGAATAATACGAAGTTTAATGGGGTCTGATTTAAAGCCGGATGCTTGGTTTATATGAATATTAAAATTAATCCTACTGAAACCCGGCATAAAATTCAGAGAATCGGTAATGTCTCCAATGAGTTTATTAAAATCAATAACCCCTATGTGAAAATCACTTCGGGAGTTTTTATAGTAATCAATTATACTCAGAATAAACTTATCAAGCTTGTGAACAGATTGCTCAATAAGTTTCAGGTACTGGTTACTGCTACCAGTTTCCAGTTCCGATAACTGGACTATTCCTAATATTGACATAAGTGGCGCACGTAAATCATGCGAAGCACTATATACAAACTTATCCAACTCATCGTATGCTTTCTGAAGTTCAGTATTTCTTTCCTTTAATTCTTTCCGGGTTCTGTATATATCATAAGCATTTTCGATGGCAGTTCTTACATAATCATTATCCCAGGGTTTATCAATGAAACGGAATACTTCTCCCTTGTTAATGGAATCAATAGCGGCATTGATATCGCTGTATCCGGTGATAAGTATTCTCAGTGGCTCTGAATGTAAGTGACGTATTTTTTCAAAAAACTGAACACCCGTCATTTGAGGCATACGTTGATCAGCCAGAACGATATGAATTTCATGATTAGCAAGAATTTCTTCCGCTTCTGAAACAGAGGTTGTAGTATAAATATTATACTCTTTGCGGTATTCGGCCTTAAAACCGTTAAGGTTCGCCTCCTCATCGTCAATATAAAGAAGATTGATATGCGGTTTTGGCATGGTGAAAGGTAATATTATTTCAGCAATTTAGGAAGTTTTATAACAAATTCAGCACCTTCACCCGGAGAGGAGTTTACCTGAATGCTCCCTTTATGCATTTCAATAATCTTATAAACAATAGACAGGCCCAAGCCAGTACCTTCTCCCACTTCTTTGGTAGTAAAGAAAGGGTCAAACATATTGGATTTTACTTCATTGGTCATACCCATACCGGTATCAGCAATTTTTATCACTACCATTTCATTCTCAAAAGAAGTGCTTACAGTTATTTTTCCATGCCCGTCTTTGAAATTGCGTATAGCGTATATGCTATTGTTGAGTAGGTTCATAAAAACCTGATTGAGTTTGCCCGGATAACATTCTATATCAGGAAGGCTTCCCAATGCTTTTTCAATTTTCACTTTATCTCCCAATTGGTTGTTGAGCAATATTAATGTGGAGAGAATTCCTTCATTTATATTGGCATGTTTTATTTCCGCTTCATCAAGTCGGGAGAAGTTTTTTAAGCCCTTCACAATCTCTACAGTTCTGGATGCGCCCTCTTCCATTCCTTTCAGCAGCATTTCAATTTCTTTACGTATATAGTCGTAATCAATCTCTTCTTTAAACTGCTTAATGTTGGTCATAAGAGATTTAATATCATCTGCAGTGAAATGCTCTTGAAGCAAATCATATTTTTCCAGAATAGAAATAAGGTCGTCAACGTCCCTTCTTAACGGACGAATATTGGAGCTAACAAAATTGATGGGGTTATTTATTTCATGAGCAATACCTGCAGTAAGTTGCCCCAGTGAGGCCATTTTTTCTGCATCTACCAGTTGGGTCTGTGCATCTTTTAATTGTGTAAGCGCATTGCTTAAATCAGTGTTTGTTTCCTGAAGTTCTAACGTTCTTTCTTCTACTTTTTGTTCCAGAATGATATTTTGCTCGCGCACAATACGCTCATTTTCCCTTAGCGCCATCAAGGCCTCTTCCTGTGATTTTTCTTTTTCTATCTTGAGAATATTGATTCTGTCGGCAAGGGCAATGGATAGTAATATGGCCTCAATAGCGGAGCCAAACTGGATGGATGATGAGGTGATGTTATTGAAAGGTAATACCCCCACATCTTTTAATACAAAAACAACAATACTCAGAAGGAAAGCAGACCAGGCAATGATGAAGAAAAGAGCCTGACGAGAATTAAATTTTATTCTCACATATATGGCAGCAAACAGCATAGCAAATGTTAAGCCCAGTGCAAAAAGATTGAGCAGGTTATAGGCAATATGTTTTTGTTCGCCTAGTCCCAGAAAGAGCGGGATAAGATAAAGTACGCAAAACGTTAGTAACAGTTTATTGATTTTTGGCGTGAGGTTTTTTATATCAAGAAATTCACGAAGGAAGCCGATAGACGTAAAAGCTGTGAGACAGGAGAAAAGGAATATGCTATATTTTTCAAAAGCGGGGAATTCAGGCCAAAAGTATTTGAAACCGTATCCCTTTATACTTATTTGTGCCAATGCAACAGAAAGAATGTATATGATGTAAAAGAAATAAATACGGTCTCTCACACTAAAAAGAAGAAAGAGATTGTAAAGGAAAATCACCAACATTATACCCGCATAAATACCAAAGCCCATGTCATCAACTAATCCGGCTCTGTAACCTGCTTTAGCAGATCCGAAATAGACCGGTACCTGCATTTCACTATATGAGTTGAGCAGTAAATAACACTCAAACACTGTTGGTGAGTCTGTGAGCGGTAAATCAAATACATAGTTCGGGTTATCGTATGTTCGTTGATTGTAGAAATTATTTTTGCTGATTGTATTTACATAAAACGGCTTGCCTGCAGAACGTGAATAGAATGTAATATTTTCCAGCATAGGGTTAGCAACATTTATCACAATTCTGTTTTGTGCACTGTTGCTTGCCATAAATTTTACCCACAGGTTAAAAGTTGACACCGGTTCATGTGGTATTTCTGTTTTAATCTCTTTGAAATTTTGCCCGTTTTTACTTATAACCTCAATGTCGAGAAGGTTAGTTGTATCCTGAAATACGAGCAAATGGTTTTTATTTAATAGAATAAATTGATCGTTTTCTGCTATAGAAACAATTTTGGTTTGTGGAAAAACCAACAGTGAAGATAGACAGAATACTATTGCAAAGTAGAGTTTAAGTATTTTCATAAATTGTTATTTTGCAGCGACTCCTTTTAAAGTAAGATCAATATTTACACATGCTTTCCCCTTTGGCCCTTCAGCAAGTATCTGTTGTATCGGTTTGTTCAGCAAATTCAATACTTCTTGCCTTTGTTCTTCTGCCGCAGTACTCAATAAAGGCACATCATTAATAACCAGTGATGTGGCCACCAAGTCAAGTTTAGGGTAATAGAAGGTGCCTTCTTTACCAATAGAAGTTTCAATTACAAATCCGTAGGTTTTGGCCATAGCCACAGTATAAGGTGCACACAAAACGAAAAGGGAGCCCATGTCGAGCATTCGTGCCAAGGTTACTCCCATGCAGGTTAGTAAAATACTCAAGCCATGGCCCGCAATGTCTTTGGAATTCCAGAGCCCGCACAATTCTCCGGTTTTGTTTTTAGCGTACTCTGCTACAAGCGGGTATATTTTGGTATCTACCAGACCTATGGCTTCTTCAATAGGTAGAGGTTGTGTATTGTTAGCTAAGTGGATTCGTTCACCACCGTATGTGTGCTTTCCATCTTCAGACTCCACTATGATTACAAATACCCCCGGATTATAAAACCAGTCGTTTTTTGCTGAGGTAACTTTGGTTACGCCATAGTCACGTAAAACATTCGCATGCCCTTCCGCAAAGCGTCTGCACGATTCAATATCGTCAGAGGCTTTGAATACTCTTACACGTATGTTCTTTTCCCTTTTCTGCTCTTTCAATGGCGATTTTGTTTGATGGCGAGGTCGATGTCAAAATATAATCTGCCAGACAGTGTTGATTGTTTTAGAAGTATTTGCCTGCAAGCTTCTGTAGTTATAGCTCCTCCAAGCATTACTGCCGAAGAAAGCTGTGGCCAGGAAACTATCGTTTTACTATATTCATTCATGGAGAATTTTAGTCTTTCGGAGATGTTTTCTGCACTAATTATTTTCATTATTACAGGTAGTTTATCTTGTGGTGTCAGTTCCTTTAACTCCTGAAAAGAGATATCCCCTACCAAACCATGTAAAATAGGTAATGTGTTATCCAGATCAAATCGTTCAATATCCAGCATTCCGCGGTCATTGGTGTCCATTACTACGGGTATTCCATGCTCACGGGCTTTAAGTCTGCACAGTAGCTTAATGTCAAGGCTATCGCATTCATCTACTAATATATCCAAATTTCCTCCTTCACTCAAAAACGATTCTATATTTTCTTCAGTAACTCCGTTTTTAAATATTTTGAGTTGAATAAAGGGATCCAGTTCTGATATTCTTCTTTGTGCAATAACCCACTTGGGTAGTCCAATTTCATGAATACCCGCCTCAAGTCTGTTCATATTACTAAGGTCGAGAGAATCAAAATCAGCAATCCTGATTTCACTGCACACACGTTCCATAGCCAAACAAACAGCAATGGTCATCCCCACAGATAAACCAATAACGCCTATCTTTTTTGATTGCAATTCTACTTGTTCTTCCTTGGTTATTTTATAGAGATTTCTACTGGTTCGTAACTCGATATACTCTTTCTCATCAAGCAGGTGTACCAGTTTTTTACTCCAGGGGTAATATACCCAAACACCATATTCTTGTAAAGGGGTGTTCTTAAGTAGTTCTGAAAAAAAATGTTCTTTATTTAATTCAACAGCAGGGATATGTGGGTTTCGAATTCGCTGTAGTTCAAAAATTTGATTTTCAATAGTGTCATAAACTTCGCAATCAGTTTCAGATTGAAAAAGTTCAGTCAAACGAGCCTTATCCTGTTCTTTGTTCAAGCGAAAAAATTGAGGGGTACCCTCTGTAGAAAATACACTATCCTTTGCCGCACCTCTTTTCAGACAGACGGTAATATCGTCCGACATTTTCATTTGCTTAATTTTTCAGCAAATTAGAAATTATTCGATGAATTATTGTGTGAAGGCCATGAATATTTTAAATTTTAGTAAAAAATTGTTTTAAGACCTTTAATTTTGTGTATGGAGTTGGACGAAAAAACAAAAGTTAACATACTGTATGTGGATGATGAAGAAAATAATCTTCAGTCATTCAAAGCAGCATTCAGAAGAGATTACAATGTTTTTCTGGCTTCGTCAGGTTTTCAGGGGCAGGATGTTTTGAAACAGCACACCATTCACATTATTGTAACCGACCAGCGAATGCCCGGAATGACCGGTGTAGAGTTTCTGGAGTCCATTTTAGATGAATACCCTGATGCTATGCGAATTTTACTGACCGGCTACAGTGATATTGATGCTGTAGTGGACGCTGTTAATAAAGGCAAAATTTATCATTATCATCAGAAACCTTGGGACGAAAATCTTTTGAGAACAGTTTTCAAAAATGCTTATGCCCATTATCGTTTAGTGGAGGACAACAAGGAGCTTACTCAAAAACTAATTGTGGTCAACAATCAACTGGAATTTATGCTGCGTCAGAAACTGCTGGATTAATTATTCTTTTCTGCTTATCCATTCAGCAATGTTGTTTATAACATAGACCGGAACATTTGCTCTTACATCGTAGTCTTTTGGTGAGCTTTGCTCAGGACTTTCAGTAAACACATGATTCAGTTTCGGGTATAAAATAAGCCGTGCATTTCGTCTGTTTTTTTTCAATTTGCTTTCCCAAATCGTATAATCTTTTATTGTTACCTGATAATCTCGAGCACCCTGTAGAAGCAGAATACTTTGATTGAGTTTACCCGCTGTTGTTACCTGATTGTAGTGCATTAAATCTACCCAATAAGCTGTGGGTAACCCCAAAGGCAATTCATCCGGTGATGCCAAAGCAAGCCGGATGCTGTCTTTTAATATGGCTGTGCTAGATTTGTAGTTATTTAAAGTTTCTTTCTCCTCTGTACTCAAAGTATCATTAAGCATAAAAATGTAGTTGAGTTGTTCCTCCACTACAACTTCCAACGGACGTGCGTTGGCTGCCATCATAATAATACCCTTCACTTTTTTATTGTTAGTGGCTATTCTGGGGGCACACATTCCACCCAAGCTGTGACCCAATACATAAATTTCCTTTTTGTTAATGCCATTTTGTGTGCTCATTAACTCAACAGCTTCTTTTGCATCGTTTATTACTTCTTCATTAAGGTTAAGCAATTCTATATCATCTGCACTTTTGCCACCATATACTTTGGTGCGTTTGTCGTATCGGAAAGTAGCTATTCCTTTAGAAGCTAAGCCTAGGGCCAGGTCTTTAAAAAGTTTGGTATTACCCAGTGTTTCATCTTTATCGTTAGGTCCTGAGCCATGAACCATAATTACAACGGGAACATCTTTTTCAGCTAACGGAAGTGTTAGAATACCCGGCATTTTGTATTTACCGTTGACTAAGGTGAGCTTAATTTCCTTATATTTTTTTGCATCAGGTGCATAAGCAGGCCACATATAATCTGCCTTGGGTCTGGAAGGAATAATCCGAATCATGTTCACATACCCACTGCTGTCATACGTTAACATCAACTCGTATGCTGCTTTTTTGAATCTGCATAATTGAAAATAAGAAATGTTATCCTGAAACAACTCTGTTTCAGGTGCGCCAACCGAATCAAGATCACCACTTTCCCGTTCCAGATTACTCCATATAAGCCCTAAACGTTTAGCATTTAATGCTTCTTTCGTTTCTTCATTGAAAGCCAAGTGGACCGAGTCAAATTGATGCAGGATAAGTTGCTGCAGGATGATTGCACTTTTTATTTCATGTTGTGCAAAGCCAGCATGGGTGAGCAACAGGATGAAAATGGCACCTACGCTGAACTGTATTTTTCTTTTTTGTGTTAAGGGTTTCATATCTTCGCAAAGTTAACCATGAAAAAGAAACTTTACCTTACATTATTCCTGTTGATTTCGGGAGCATGCAGTTTTGCACAGGACTCGCTTGTTGAGTGGGATCCGGCAGGTACTCGATTCAGCGTGCAGTTATTGCCATATTATATTGAAACTAACGGAGCCAATCAGGTTAACTTTGGCATGGGTGCCAAGGCAGATTATTATTTCCCCAAAGTGCTGTCATTACATGCAGGTGTTAAACAGGCCCTCTATGATTTGAATAATTACAATGCCAACGGCAAAGGCTTCAAAACTTCTGAGAACACCACCAAT
>Ga0075154_10003299_pt1 | contig 10252 bp, 7 predicted proteins | sample JI71714BDNA_FD_70965 | JGI IMG/M metagenome (GOLD analysis project Ga0075154, IMG submission 70965) | Wastewater effluent complex algal communities from Wisconsin, to seasonally profile nutrient transformation and Carbon sequestration -... | ecosystem: Engineered > WWTP > Effluent > Algae...
AGCTGCTATTTACACTAAAAACCCAAAAGTAATAAGAGGTTGCTTGTGTTAATCCTGAAATGGCATAACTTGTTGTACTATTTTGATCAATTACAGTTCCGTTACCAATAACATCTCCTTCGCTATAGCTATTGCCTTCTACAGGGTTTGCACCTAATGTGCTATTCGTACTTTTAATAATTAAATATTCATTTGGTGCAGGGGAGGCTGCTGTAAAATTTAAGTTTAAGCTATTATTAGAAACATTAGAAAAATTTAAAACAGTTGGCTGTGCAGTAGGTAAAACACAAGGAAACCCATTATAACCTGTCCAACTTACATCATCAACACTAATTCTTAAACCAGCAGTTACTTGTTTTATTTCTAAATTAAAACTACCAGAAATATTGATGTTGTTGATTGTAGTAGTTTCTATAGTAGTTAATGGATTTGCTGTACCTACTAAATTGCCATTTATACGAACTTCTAAAATTGGATTTGAACCACTAAATTGTTGTTGATGTTTAAATGTAATACTACCAATGCCATTAGGTATAGTATTGCAAGTTATGGCACCATTTCTTACATTAATAGCTCTACCAGTTATGGTTTGATCTGTACGAGCATCTGTTGCATTCCAAGAAAGACCATTATCTCCAGTCCAAGATTGTGTTGCATAAGTGCCACTGTTTGCTGGAATATTTGTAAAGCTTTCTGTGCCTTGTGCAAAAGAAGTTAAAAAAGCAAAAAATGCTAATACAATCGTTATTGTTTTTTTCATCTACAAAAATTAATGTACAAATGTAGAAGGAAAAAATAAAGTGGTGGATTAAAAAATATGCTGGAAATTATTTCTTGCTTTTTGTAATTTTATCACCTTGATGTTTGTTTCTTAATAGTATCAATTAAACTTTGAAAATTCAATATAAAAAAACAGCTCCAAAACTTGGAACTGTTTTTGTGTCTATATTAATTATTAGTAACTTTTATACTTTCACCCTTTGTGTTTCGGTTTCACTAGCACCAGTTTTACGAAGTTTTAAGTTTTGCCCTTTACTAAAACGATAGCTAAAGTTTATGCTTAATACTCTTGTATCTAAAATGCTTCTCCAATTGGCTGTAGCATTTGAAATGGATGTAATATCTCCACCTGGCCTATTGCTCCAAAAAATATCGTTTAAGCTTAGTTTTAAAGTGCCTTTATCTTTCATTATTTTTTTTGCAATTCCCACTCTTGCTTGTGCAACAGGAATAGTTATAAACTGCCCAACTGCAATGCTACTTTGATAGCTACCTCCTAATTCGGCACTCCATTGTTTATTTATTATAAAACTATTGTTTGGAGAAAAAGCCCAATACCATTGACTTCTATTTAAATTTTGACCATAAACTTCAGATTTAAAAGTTAAGTTGTTCGATTCTACATGAGCTTGTAAATTCCACCATTTTGTTGGCTGCAAATTGGCATCAATGCTTAATCCATAAGTAATTTGTTTTCCAAAATTTCCAGGCCTGCTGAAGAAAATGCCATTAACTTGTTCATTAGTTTCCATAATTACATTGTATGCACTGCTGTAATTTGCAGTAAAAGTAACTTTATTGTTTAGGGTGTAGGCCACCTCAAACTTATTTACAATAGTGGGTTGTAAAAATGGATTGCCTGCATAAAATGTGAAGTTATCCATAGGGTAGGTAAATGGGTTCATATCTTGATAGTTTGGTCGCTCTATTCTTCTTCCATAACTAAAACTTAAGTAATGGTTGCCTAAGCTATCTAATGGCAATCCTGCGAAAACAGTTGGAAACAAATTTCCATAGTTTAAGTTAAAGCTAGAATCTTTTACTACTGCATTTCCTAGTTGTTTTCCATCAACACTAGTATGTTCATATCTTAAGCCAACTTGAATAGAAAGTTTATTGATATCTGTTGTAAAGCTTGCATATCCTGCATTTATATTTTCTTTATATTTAAAACGATTACTAAAGGTATTGTTTACTGTTGATACATTACCTACAACATCAAAAAAGTTGGCGGTATTATCTGTATTTACAAAGCTTGTTTTTAAGCCAGTTTCAAATCTCCCACCATTTTTTATAGGCTGTATAAAATCTAATTTTCCAGAAGTGATTTTTAGAATTGCTGGTAAAAACGAATTTAAAGTACTTGAATTTACATTAACAGGAGCAATTGTTGTAGTAGTATTTACAAGGCTTTGATCCATTGAAGCATTGAATTGTATGTAATCAAAATTTCCACTTAGTTCGCCTCCTTTGTTATTGGTTTTATGATTAAAGTTAAAGTTTGCAGTTCCATTTTTCCATAGTTTATCTGAGTTTGTAAATGCCCTGTTATTGGCAACTAAAGTATTTGTACCATTAAGGATGTTTGCTTTGTTATCATTGGTTGATAATGATGGGTTTCTAAACCCGCTAAAAGCAACTCCAATAGTAGTTTTTTTAGAAGCATAATAATCCGCTCCAAATCTTATGCTTGCACTTTTATTTTGTTTTTTTATAAAAGTATTTTGGTTAAAGGCACTTTGCTTAATGCCACTATTATCAAAATAACTTCTGTTAATAGTAAGGTCTTGATAGCTATTGTTGATGTTATAGCTAGCACTACTAAAAAAGTTAAATTTATTTACTCTATAATTAAATGTTGCACTGTTGTTGCTGCGTGCATAAAATCCTTGTCCATAGCCAGTACTTACACTTCCATTAAAGCCTTTGGCTACATTTTTTTTGAGTTTGATATTTATAATTCCTGCATTTCCTGCTGCATCGTATTTTGCAGGAGGGTTAGTCATTATCTCTATATTTTCTACTTGAGCTGTGGTTAAAGTTTTTAAGTAATTAGCTAAATCGGCTCCACTTAGTTGTGTTGGTTTGTCATCAATAAAAACCATTACACCAGGATTTCCTTTAAGCTTCAAAAGTCCATCTTCATTTACCATTACACCAGGTGCTTTTTCTAATGCTTCTAACACATTGCTTCCTGCATTTGTAATTAATACATTAGGGTTAATAATTACTCGGTCTAATTTTCGTTCAATATATTTTTTTTGAGTATTTACAGTTACATCTTTAAGCACTGTTGGCTTTAAATTAATGTTACCAAGGTTTATTGATTGTTGACTAGCAATTAACAGATTGGTTTTATATTTTTCCCATCCTGTGGCTTTAGCTTCAATAAAAAAACTATCAATTTTATTAGGCGTTATTTCAAAGCTACCATCATTTTCAGTAAGTGCAGTTTTTATAAGTTTATTAGTATTGTATTTATAAACATAAATAGTAGCTCCAGCAATTGGTTTGTTATCATCACCCAGTAATACACCTAAAATTTTTGTTGATTGACCATTTGCATATTGCACAAATGCTAGCAGTGTTAAAAGCAAAAATTTATATTTCATTTTTTTATTTATTTTTTGCAACAATATTTTAAAATAATAGCTGTGTTAGTTAATAATACATTAGTGGGTTATTAATTGTAAATAAAGGTTAATGAAGGTTAAATTGGTTTGCAAATGGAGTTTGTAAAAGTTAAAATGTAAATTGTATGGCAACTTTAGCAATTATTTGATTAGCTGCTGCATTTAGTTTTTTAAAGTAATCAAATTGTATTGTAGTAATTTCAAAATGGTGAATTCAAATTGTACTTTTTGTTAACTTTTACTTTGTGGTTTTTGATGAGTAATTTCTTTGTAAGACAATCAAAAACTATCAAACGTTAGCTTTCTGTTCAATCCATTACATTTGCAAAAATTTCTACAATGGATATTAAAAATAACATTCTCGAAACCATAGGTAATACACCTTTAATTCGTTTAAATAAAATCACAAAACATTTGCCTTGTCAAGTAGTGGCAAAGGTTGATTATTTTAATCCTGGAAATAGTATTAAAGATAGAATGGCATTGAAAATGGTAGAAGTTGCCGAAGCAAATGGTAAATTAAAACCTGGTGGTACATTAATTGAATGTACTAGTGGCAACACAGGTATGGGTTTAGCATTGGCCGCTGTGGTTAAAGGTTATAAGGCCATTTTTGTAACCACAGATAAGCAGAGTAAAGAAAAAGCCGACATATTAAAGGCAGTTGGAGCAGAGGTTATAGTTTGCCCAACTAATGTATTGCCAGAAGATCCTAAAAGTTATTATAGTGTGGCAAAGCGATTGGCTACTGAAGTTCCAAATTCGTATCATTTTAATCAGTACGATAATTTAGCAAACCGTTTGGCACATTATGAAAGTACAGGCCCAGAAATTTGGAATCAAACAGATGGAAAAATAACACATTTAGTTTGTACTGCTGGCACTGGAGGAACTATTACTGGTACTGCTCAATATTTAAAAGAAAAAAATCCTAATATTAAAATTTGGGCAATTGATGTGTATGGTAGTTTGCTTACCAATTATTTTAAAACGGGTAATATAGATATGAGTTTTGTGCACCCATACATAAGCGAAGGTTTTGGGGAAGATTTTGTTCCTGAAAATTATGATATGAGTGTTATTGATCATTTTGAACAAGTAACAGATAAAGATGGTGCAGTGATGTGTAGAAGAATTGCAAAAGAGGAGGGTTTGTTTTGTGGGTACAGTGCTGGTAGTTGCCTACAGGGTTTAATGCAATTGAAAGACAGTTTAACTAAAGACGATTTAGTAGTTTGTATTTTTCACGACCATGGAAGTAGATACGTTGGTAAAGTGTATAACGACCAATGGATGATGGAACGTGGATTTTTAGATGTTAAATCATTTAAAGATATAGTGCGAGGAAGGGTAGGGCAAAAACTGGTAGCCGTGCATCCACAACATACAGTTGCTGAAGCGGTGGAGTTGATGAAAAAATATGATATTGAACATATTCCTGTGGTTGATGAACTTCAAAAACCAATAGGCAGTGTGAGTGAAGCAGGATTGTTTTTAAAAGTATTTGCAAATAGTGATATTAAACAAGCATCCATTTCGAGTGTTATGGAACCTGCATATCCAATTGTTGATTTTAATACTCCCATCGAAAAAATTGGCAGCTTAATTACAAAAGAAAATGGAGCTGTAATGGCCATAGACGAAACTGGCGATTATCAAATTGTAACTAAATACGATGTTATTCAAAGCCTTACCAAGTAAGGCTTTATTTATTTCATTAAAGATTATATCTAGATTTTTCCTCACCAATTGTTGTAGGCTCTCCATGCCCTGTATAAACAATAGTTTCGCTTGGTAATGCAAACAATTTGTTTTTTATAGAATTAAATAAATCTGCTTCGTTACAAAAAGGTAAGTCTGTACGGCCATAACCATTTTTAAACAACACATCGCCATTTACTATAAATTTATTTGTAGCATTATAAAAGCCCACGCTACCAGGGCTATGGCCTGGAATATGAAGTATGGTAAATGTTTCATTGTCTAATGTGATGGTAGAATGTTCATCTATAGCAATAAACTCGCCACTATAAACTTCTTTAAAATCAATATTCCATTTTTTAGCAGCAATAGGAGCTATTTGCAACAATTGTAAATCAGCTTCATGAAATTTTGGAATGATGTTGAATTTCTCAACAGCCCATTTCAATGCAAACACATGATCAAAATGGCAGTGTGTACAAACTATTTCTTTGATAGTTAATTGGTTTGTTGCAATATAGTTTTCAACTTCTAAAAACTCTTTTTCAAAATACATTCCAGGATCAATTAAAATGGCATTTTTGGTATTGTGAATTATAAAGGTGTTTTCTTGAACGTGATTTACAGCAAAAGCTTTTACTTGTAGCATAATTTTATTTATAAATGCAAATTTAAAAGCAATCCATATAAGTATTAAAAGGAATTAAAATGCAAAATTTTGAGTAATGGATAGTACACATTTAACAACATTGTATTTTGCTTGCTAAAGTACTTTTTAGATATAATTTTTTGTAAATGGTAGCTTAAAAACAGGTAAATCTCCAACAATACTTAAGGTCATCAATCTGTTTGTTTGTATTAAAAAAGCCATAATTCAACAAATTAATACCAAATATTCTTTGTAAATAAAAATGCTATTATATTACAGCCGCATAGCAATATTTTAAATTTAATAAATTAGAAGAAGATGACGACAACAACACATGATCAATTACAAGCTTCAAAACAAAAATTCTTTTTTCCAGCAGATGGAAGTGGAATTATTAGTGGACCTTGTAGTGCAGAAACAGAAGAACAATTAATACAAACAGCACAACAATTAGCAGCCACAAAAAAAATTAACGTATTAAGGGCTGGTATTTGGAAACCACGTACAAGACCTGGCCAGTTTGAAGGTATTGGCGTAAAAGGATTGCCTTGGTTGGCACAAGCAAAAAAACTTACAGGTTTGCCAACAACAGTAGAAGTTGCTACTGGGAAGCAAGTACAAGATGCTTTGCAATTTGATGTAGATGTTTTGTGGGTTGGTGCTCGCACTACAGTTAATCCTTTTAGTGTACAAGAAGTAGCAGATGCTTTGCGTGGTGTAGATATTCCTGTATTAATAAAAAACCCAATAAATCCAGATTTGGAGTTATGGACTGGTGCTGTAGAGCGAATTGCTAAAGCTGGCGTAAACCATATTGGCTTAATTCATAGAGGTTTTAGTAGTTATGGAAATACAGAATACAGAAATGCTCCTATGTGGCATTTGGCAATTGAAATGAAACGTAGAAACCCAACATTGCCAATAGTTTGCGATCCATCTCACATCTCTGGAAGAAGAGATATTTTGCAAGATGTTTCTCAAAAAGCAATAGACCTCGACTTTGATGGTTTAATGATTGAAAGCCATATCGATCCAGATAATGCATGGAGTGATGCTAAGCAACAAATTACACCAGAAGTATTAAGCAATATGCTTAGCAAAATCATTTGGCGAAAAGAGGATATTGATAATGAAGAATTGCATAGTGCTATGGAAAAAATGCGACAACAAATAAATCAATTAGATGATGAGTTGATGCAAATTTTAGGTACAAGAATGAAAATTGCAGATCAAATTGGTCAATACAAAAAAGACAATAACATCACTATTCTACAAACCAATAGATGGAATAATATTTTAGAACGTGCTTACACAAAAGCTGATAAATTGGGCTTGAGCAAAGATTTTATAACAAAGTATTTTGATGCTGTACATATGGAAAGTATTAATCATCAAAACAAAATAATGAATAGTTAAAATTTTTTTTATGTGGCAAACATTTAAGTTTAGTAAGCGTAGCACAAATTTTTTGTTCAATGGAAGTTTTAAAGAAGTTGCAAAACTTGTTGATACAAATAATGTAGTTTTTATAACTGATGAAAATGTATTTAATGCCCATAAAGAAAAGTTTAAAGCTAATAACTGCATTGTAATTAAGGCAGGCGAAGCTTTTAAAATTCAACAAACTGTAGATGCTATTATTGACCAACTCATTGATTTTAAAGCCAACAGGCAAACTACTTTAGTTGGAGTTGGAGGTGGAGTAGTTACAGATATTACTGGATATGTTGCTAGCATTTACATGCGAGGTATTGCTTTTGGTTTTATTCCTTCAACAATTTTAGGTTTAGTAGATGCTAGCATTGGTGGTAAAAATGGTATTGATGTTGGTGTTTATAAAAACATGGTTGGCAACATAAATCAGCCAAATTTTATTTTACACGATTACACATTATTACAAACCTTACCTGTTCAAGAATGGCAAAATGGATTTGCAGAAATTATTAAGCATGCTTGTATAAAAGATGAAGCAATGTTTAATACATTACAACAGCATGATATTGATTTTTTTATAAAAAACAAGAAAGCTATTGCACAATTAATAAAAGCTAATGCCACTCTAAAAATTAAAGTGGTACAAAAAGATGAGTTTGAAAAAGGAGACAGGAAACTTTTAAATTTTGGCCATACGCTAGGGCATGCCTTAGAAAATCAATACGAGCTTAGTCATGGTCAAGCTATTAGTATTGGTATGACGTATGCTTGTGAATTATCTTATCAAGAAGTAGAATTTAAAAAAACACAAGATGTAGTTAATTTGTTGGCTCAATATCAACTACCAACCTATGCACACTTTAATACTAAAAAGGCTTTGAAGGTTTTGCATCATGATAAAAAAACGCAAGATGATTTTGTAAATTACATTTTATTGCAAAAGATTGGTAAAGGAGTAATACGTAAAATTAGTTTTGAAAAACTAGAGCAATTTTTGAAGAAATAGTTCTTTAATTTGATTTATAATTCAATTTAGAAAAGATAACATCTGCTTAAATAATTAAATTGCTTGTTCAATAGGCATTTTTATAGCCAGTTTTGTTTTGTTTAAATTAGGGGTCTTAAGTTAATAAGCATCTTATTATTGGTTTTAGTTTAAAGTACAAAAATTAAAATGAAAAAAAAATTTAAAGGAATAAGTTCAACAGCTATTCACAGTAGTAATTTAAACAATGCAAACAATGCACATCTTACACCTATTTACGCCACTAGTACTTTTACTTTTGAAACTACACAAGATGGCATGGAAAGATTTGCAAGTGTAGACAAAGAAAATATTTATAGTCGTTGGGGCAATCCAACATTTAAAGCTGCTGAAGAAACTATTTCAGCATTAGAAGCTTTTGGGTTAAAGGATGATAAGGGAAATGATTTGCAGTTAAAAGCCTTGTTGCATAGCAGCGGACAAGCTGCAATGGCAACTATGTTTTTAAGTTGTGTTCAATCTGGCGATACTATTTTATCGCATTACAGTTTGTATGGTGGCACTTACGAGTTAATGCACAAAGTATTACACGATACAGGTGTAAAAATTGAATTGGTAGATATGAGAAATGTGCAAGCTGTAGAAAGTGCTTTTGCTAGCAATACAAATATAAAATTAGTACATATTGAAACTCCTGCCAACCCAACCATTCAATGTGTTGATATAGAAGCTGTTGCTAATATTGGTAAAAAACATGGAGCAATTGTAACTGTTGATAACACTTTTGCAACACCATATTTGCAACAACCGTTTAAGTACAATGTAGATTATGTTTTTCATAGCACTACAAAATTTTTAAATGGACATGGCACTGCAATTGGTGGTGTTTTAGTAGGAAAAGATATTAATCAAATGAAAACTAAAGTATGGAAATGGCATGCTTTACTTGGAGGAAATGCAAATCCATTTGATGCTTTTTTATTGATAAATGGAATGAAAACCTTAGAGGTGCGTATGAAGCAACATTGCAGCAACGCTATGCAATTAGCTGAGTATTTAAATCATCATCAAGGAATTGAAAAAGTAAATTACAATGGGTTGTCATCGCATCCAGATTACAGCATTTCACAAAAACAAATGACACACCCTGGCCCTATGATGAGTATTGAACTTAAAGGAGGATTGCAAGCAGGTATTAGTTTTTTAAATGCTTTGCAAATGTGTGTAAGGGCTGTATCGCTTGGAACTGTTGATACTTTGGTTTCTCACCCAGCCAGTATGACCCATGTGAGTGTACCAAAAGAAGAAAGATTAAAATTTGGTATTACAGATGGACTTATAAGAATTAGTGTAGGTATAGAAAATATAGAAGACATTATAGCCGATTTTGAACAAGCATTGGAAGTAGTGAATTAAAGTCATTAGTCATAAGTCATTAGTCATTAGTCATTGGTCAATGGTCATTAGTCATGGGTTGTAACACTAAAGACAAAAGACCAAAGCCCAAAAACCAAAGACCAATCTAAAACCCTGCAACACTATCATCACCTCTTATATCTGCTGCTGCATCTTTAATACCATTGGGTAAAATTTTAATTACTTCAGTTCTACCAATAGCTTGTCGCTCTTTGATGGTATAACCCATTCTTATTAAACCTTTTTTAGTAGCATCATCCATTTTTTCTTCAACCATCACCACATCTGGCAACCATTGATGATGAAATTTTGGTTTATTTACAGCATCGGCAGCACTCATTTTAAACTCTAAAATATTTACCAATGTTTGAAAAACACTTGTAGGAATAGTTGTACCACCTGGCGTACCCAAAACAATAAAAGGTTTATTGTTTTTAAGCACTAAAGTTGGTGTCATACTACTCAACATTCTTTTGTTTGGTTCTATGGCATTTGCTTCTCCTCCAATAGCCCCATACATATTAGGAGTTCCAGGTTTTACGCTAAAATCGTCCATCTCATTATTCAATAAAAATCCAGCACCGCCAACTACTGTAAAGCTACCGTAGCCACCATTTAAAGTAGTAGTTACACTAACCATATTACCTTCTTTAT
>Ga0075154_10003300_pt1 | contig 10250 bp, 11 predicted proteins | sample JI71714BDNA_FD_70965 | JGI IMG/M metagenome (GOLD analysis project Ga0075154, IMG submission 70965) | Wastewater effluent complex algal communities from Wisconsin, to seasonally profile nutrient transformation and Carbon sequestration -... | ecosystem: Engineered > WWTP > Effluent > Algae...
AACCGCGCCTTTGGACGGAACCATCGTGGGGCATGTCGTGGCCGGGACCAGCGGCATCGACACGGCGCTGGTCACCTACAACGACGCGATCCTTGCCGCAGCCGTGCAGAAATTCGCGGCTTTCTACCGCGAGACCGGCATGGTCGATCCGATCAAGGCCCAGCCGCAAAGCTATCAGGCCTACGACGTTGCGGTGACCGAAACCCGCGCTCCGGTCTATCTGGTGCTGGAGAACAGATGGGACACGCCCCGGATGTGGAACATCCACCTGGCCGAAGGCGCGCGGATCGAACGGGTGGTGATCCTGGGCGGCGGGCAGGCGGGTGTGGCCAACCTGGACCCCGTGGTCCCGGTCGAGGTGATCCTGCAGGACGGGCTTGCCGCCTGCAACATCGCCCCGACCTATCCCTTGAACGATGGGCATCTGTTCTTCCAGTCGATGGAAAACGGCGCGATGTCGTCCGAAGAGGCCGAGGAAAAGCTGGCCAAGATCGATGCCCGCGTCGAGGCCTATGACCAGTGGTTCAGCGACAGCTTCGGCCTTGCGGCGACCGACAGCCGCATCGGCTTTGACAAGGGCACGATTTCGGTCGTGGGGCCGGTCCCGGGCGAGGCCGATCCGAAGGCGGTCTTCGCGCCGATCAAGGGGGCCAAGATCCGCACGACGCAGGACCAGTTCTTCGACATCATCGGTCAGGTGGCCGAGGGCGAAGACTTCGCCGCCCGGGTCAAGGCGATCGCGACCAGTTTTGCCTTTGGCGACCTTGACTACTTGCGGCAAGGAGTGCGGTTCTGATGTTGCGCATTCTTGTCGTGCTGGGCGTTCTACTGATGGCCGTGGGCTTTGGTGCGGCAGGTTGGCAGTATTATCAGGGCCTGACCCCCGGAGAGGCGACCCCGGATGCGGCGACGGTTGCCGAAGACGATCCGGCCGAGCCGCCACCGCAACCCGCCGTGGAACTCCGCCAGACCTGGCTGATCTCGCCGACCGGGGGCCTTATCGCGCAGGATCAGGTCCGCAGCTATCTGGTGCAAAGCCGTTTTGTGCCCGGACGGCGCGTGTTCCTGACCCGCAGCGTGCGGCTGGCGGACTTGCTGGCCGATGGGGAAAAGCTGCCCGATGCGCCTTATCTGCAAGTGCTGGCCGATATCCGCGCGCCCAAGGCGGCCGAGGGGCTGTGCGCCACGCTGACCTCTGGTCTGGCCGAAGACTGCGCGCTGAAGTCGGCTGTCGCGGTCGAAAACAGCGTCGATCCGGTCGCAGGGACGGCTTTGGTCGCCATCGAACTGGTGTTCCGCGAACGATCCGACGGGTCCGACCTGCCCGATCTTGCGGCGCATGTGCTGCAGTCGGAAAGCGTCAGCACCCAGCTGGAGCCAGGCGCCCCGGGGACCGAATCCGCCGAGGCCGCTCTGGCGACGGCGGTCGATCTGGCCCGGTCGGGCTGCGCAGCCGAACATGTCGGTCAGGCCTGCCGGGTGCAGACCATCATCACCGAATGGCTGCCGGGCCAGCCGACCGGCATTCGCGCCGATATCTCCTGGCTGGACCCGTTGCCCGCAGGCGTCTTTCCCGCGCCGCCGCTGGAGCCCGCTCCGGAAGGCTGAGCTTCCGCAGCGGGCGGCAGGATCAGGCCGTCGCCTTGGCCAGCGCCTGATCCAGATCGGCGATGATGTCGCGCACGTCCTCGATCCCGATGGACACGCGGACCACGTCGGGGGCGGCCCCCGCCTTGACCTGCGCCTCTTCCGACAGCTGCCGGTGCGTGGTCGAGGCCGGGTGAATGACCAGCGACCGCGTGTCACCCAGGTTTGCGACGTGGGAGAAAAGCTGAAGGTTGTCGACCAGCTTGACGCAGGCCTCGTACCCGCCCTTGATGCTGAAGGTGAACAGCGCCCCCGGCCCCTTTGGCGTGATCGATTGCGCCAGCTTGTTGTAGGGCGAGGATTTCAGGCCCGGATAGGTGACCTTGCCGATCCGCGGGTCCTGTTCCAGCCATTCGGCGACGATCTGCGCGTTCTCGACATGGCGCTGCATCCGCAGGGACAGGGTCTCGATCCCCATCAGGGTGTAGTGCGCGCCTTGCGGGTTCATCGTCATCCCCAGGTCGCGCAGGCCGATGGCGATGGAATGGAAGGTAAAGGCCATGCCCCCCAGGGTCGGGTGGAAGACAAGGCCGTGGTAGGCAGGTTCAGGCTGGGAGAGCGAGGGGAACTTGTCGTCTTTCGACCAGTCGAATTTCCCCGAGTCGACCACGATGCCGCCAGTCACCGTGCCGTTGCCAGTCAGGTATTTGGTGGCCGAGTGGACGACGAGGGTCGCGCCGTGTTCGATCGGGCGGCAGAGGTAGGGCGACGCGGTGGTGTTGTCGACGATCAGCGGTATGTGGGCCTGGTTCGCGACGCGGGCGATGGCATCCAGATCAGAGAGGGCACCGCCGGGGTTGCAGATCGTTTCGCAGAACAGCGCGCGGGTGTCGGCGTCGATGGCGGCCTCGATGGCCTTGGGGTCGTCGAAATCGACGAACTTGGCCGACCAGCCGAACTTGCGGATCGTGTTGGAAAACTGCTGGATCGTCCCGCCGTACAGCTTGGTCGAGGCGACGATGTTGCGGCCCGGCTGCATGATCGGGAACAGCGCCATGATCTGCGCCGCGTGGCCCGAGGAACAGGCGATCCCGCCCGCCCCGCCTTCCAGCGCCACCACCCGGTTCGCAAGGGCCGAGACCGTGGGGTTGGTCAGGCGGGAATAGATATAGCCGACCTCTTGCAGGTTGAAGAGCTTGGCCGCGTGGTCGGCGTCGCGAAAGACGTAGGCGGTGGTCTGATAGATCGGCACCTGCCGCGCGCCCGTCGCAGGGTCGGGGGCAGTCGCGGCATGGATGCAAAGCGTGTCAAAGCCCAAAGGTCTGTCGGTCATGGTATCCTCCCGGTGTTCGCGCGAAGGGTAAGGGGGATCGCTGCGACTGGCAACTGCGAGCTGTCCACGCTGGACAAGCTGTGCCAACAAAGGAAAATCAATGGCTTGGCCGTGGACGTTCAGAGATTTTTAATCCATGCGCCCTACCGGGAACCCCTGGCCGGGCGTCCGGACCGCCCAGCGGCAGACCCCGGGCATCGCGGTCGGGGCCTGTCGGTCTAGGCCAGCGCTGCCGTCACAAGCTGGCGTGCGGCGGCCCCGGCGGCGCGGGCATAGGCCGGGTCGCGGTGCGTCAGCAGGGCCGAGAACGTCCCTTCCATCAACAGGGCGACGGCGCGGGCCAAAGCGGCGGGATCGGACGCGCCCGCACGGGCGTATTCTACGGCCAGCCAGGACTCGAACTTCTTCTTGTGCGCGGCGTCCACGGCGACGGCGGGATGGCCGGGCATGTTGGCCAGCTCGGCGATGGTGCGCAGAAAGCCGCAGCCCTTCCATTGGGGATGCGCGGCGTTCCGCGCCAACCGGTCGAACAGCGTTGCCGTCTTGTCGGCCGGGGTTCCGGGGGCGGTCTGGAACCAGCGCGCGAAGAGCGCCAGGTTCGGCTGGTCGCGCGCCTGCAGGTAGCCTGCGATCAGATCGTCCTTGCTGCGGAAATGGTAGTACAGGCTGCGCTTGGTCAGCCCCGCCCGTTCGGCGATCTGGTCCACGCTGACCGCGCGAATGCCCTGATCGTAAAACAGCTGGTTCGCCGCATCCAGTATGCGGTCGCGGGTCGATCGGGCATCGGGGGAAACCGTGTCAGGCATGTATACCGTCCAGTGAGTATACAGAATGATCGACCCTGCCTAACCTGCCTGTCAACAGGGCAAGGAGATGCTGCGATGGACGACACAGTGGTGATGGAACGGGTGGGGCCGGTCGCGGTCCTGCGGTTGAACCGACCGGCAAAGCTGAACGCGATCAGCTATGCGATGGCAGACCGGCTGCTGGCCCTGCTGGACCGGGTTGAGGCGGACGCGGGCCTGCATGCGGTGATCATCACCGGGGCCGGGGACCGGGCGTTTTCGGCGGGCGGCGATATCCCCGAGTTTCGGGCCAGCGTTCTGCAGGGTCCGGATCAGGCGCTGCGCGACTTTGTCCGGCGCGGCCAGCGGATGACGCGGCGGCTGGAGGCCTTTCCGAAGCCGGTGATCGCGGCGGTCAACGGGCTGGCCTATGGCGGCGGTTGCGAGATCACCGAGGCGGTGCATCTGGCCGTCGCCTCGGACCGGGCGGTCTTTGCCAAGCCCGAGATCGTGATCGGCATCCCGCCGACCTTTGGCGGCACGCAGCGCCTGCCGCGTCTGGCCGGGCGGAAACGCGCGCTGGAGCTGTTGCTGACCGGCGATCCGTTCAGCCCGGCCAGGGCGCTGGAGCTTGGGCTGATCAACCGCATCGTGCCGCATGATCAACTGATGCCTGCGGCCTTTGACCTTGCGGCGCGCATCCTGCGACACTCGCCACTGGCCACGGCGCGCATTCTGACGGCCGTCACCCGCGGGCTGAACGCGACGATCACCGAAGGGCTGGAGATCGAGGCCGAACAGTTCGGCCGGATGGCGGCGACGCAGGACATCCACGAAGGGCTGGAGGCCTGGATCACCCGCCGGACGCCCCGCTATTCCCGCGTCTAGGCGCGCTCGTCCTTGGGGCTGCCCATGACGACGAAGGTGGTGATCGAGCGGACCTGCGGCAGGATGCCCAGCACGTCGGTATGCCAATGCTTGTAGGCGGCAAGGTCTGCGGTTTCGACCCGCAGAAGGTATTCGACGGTGCCGGTGATGTTGTGGCATTCGCGGACCTGCGGCGCACGGGCGACGGCGCGCTCAAAGCTTTCCTGCGCGGCCTTGGTATGGGCGTTCAGGCCGACGGTGACATAGGCGAGAAAGCCGAAGCCCAGCTTTTCGGGGTCAAGCACCGCGCGGTAGGCCCTGATCACCCCGGCCTTCTCCAGCGCCTGCACGCGGCGCAGGCAGGCCGAGGGCGACAGGCCGACCTTTTCGGCCAGCGCAAGATTGGCCTGTCGCGCGTCGCGCTGCAGCTCGCGCAATATCCGGTGGTCAGTGTCGTCAAGTTCGGTCATTTGTTGCAAGGATATCGGATGAGGCTGCATCTTTGCAATCCCTTGGTGCGGCGGGCAAGGCAGGATGGCGACCATGACGCATGACCTTCTTCTTGCCCTTCTGGGATTTGCCTTCGTCACCTCGGTCACGCCGGGGCCGAACAACATGATGCTTCTGGCCAGTGGCGTGAACTTTGGCCTGCGCCGGACCCTGCCGCACATGCTGGGGATCAGCGTCGGGCATTCGCTGATGGTGTTCGTGCTGGGGCTGGGCGTGGCGGGGGCGATCCAGACCTCGCCCCGGGCCGGAGTGGTGCTGAAGGTGGTTTCGGTCGGCTACATGCTGTGGCTGGCCTGGAAGATCGCCCATGCAGCGGCCCCGGGGGAGGGGCGGACGGGCGGCACGCCGTTCAGCTTTCTGCAGGCGGCGGCGTTCCAGTGGGTGAACCCCAAGGCCTGGGCGATGGCGCTGGGCGCGGTGGCGGCCTATGCGCCTTCGGGGTCGATTGGGGCGGTGGCGCTGGTGGCGGCGATCTTTGCCTGCGTGAACCTGCCGTCGGTCACGCTGTGGGCGGCGGCGGGGCAGGCGATGCGGCGCTGGCTGCAGGCGCCGGGACGGCTGCGCGCCTTCAACTGGACGATGGCGGGCCTGCTGGTGCTGTCGCTGCTGCCCGTCGTGACGATGAAGATCTGACGCAGGCGTAGGGTGGGCAATTCTGCCCACCGGCCCTACCTGACCCAGTAGCCTTCGCGTTTCAGCGTGTTGCGGATCACCTGTTCGCGGTGCGGCAGGGCATCCCGATCAAACAGCGCCCGCGCCTTGCGGCCCTTGTTCTGATAGACCAGCAGCTTCATCGCCTCCCAGTTCCGCAGGGTCGGACGCAGGGTCTTGTCGCGGGCCACCGTTTCCAGCACCTCGACCGCATGGTCGCTTTCGCGGGCATAAAGCAGCGGCAGTGCGCGGTAGTGGCAGCTGGCCGACCCGTCCAGCGCGGCAAGCTCGGTCCCCGGCCGCCCGCCGCCGAAACTGTGGATCACCAACGGCAGGGTAATCTGGTCCAGCCAGGGGAAAAGCTCTTGGCAGACCAGCTCTTCGGGCGGGTTGTCGCGGACCTGTCTGGCCCAGGACAGAAAGCGGTTGCCGAACCGGTGCGGGCTTTCGTGAAAGAACCATCCGGCGTTGAAATACAGGAACCGCTGCCAGTAGTCGTCGGGCTGACCAAGGTCGAGCGAGCTGTCGAAGTCCAGGTCGAACCGGTCATAGAGCGCCTTCCAGGTCTGGGTCAGGGTCGGGCCGTACAACTCGACCTTGGGCCAGGTGTTTTCGCGCCGCATCGACGCAGAGGGGCGGGCAAAGTCGAACGGGACCTGCGACAGCGGCCCGGTGATCAGCGTGTCGGTGTCCAGAAACAGGAAGGGCGCGTCGGGCAGGGCGGCCAGCGCCTCGATCTTGTTGCCATGCGGGTAGCTTGCCCCGAAGGCGCGCGACTCGAACGGCAGGATCGTGGCCCCCAAGGACTGCAACACGTCGCGGCTGCGCTGGGTCATGCGCGGGTCGGCGGGCCATTTGTCGCCCGGCTGCGGCTCGGCGATGAACAGGGTGCCCGCAAAGCCGGGGTCGGACTGGCGCAGAGATGCGGCCAGCAGGATCGCCTCATGCTCCAGCCGCCCGGACTGGCCCACGGCAAGGATGTTGAAGGCTTGCGCCGGGTCCGGGGTCATGCTCATCCTGCGTCAGGCGTCCCTTGGGGTCGCCCCCGCTGGTATTTCGCAGTGGTATACGAAATTGAAGATGGAGAGAACAATGCGGATTTCCCTTGTTTCATCGCTGCTTGCCTTTGCGTCACCGGCATTTGCGCAAGACGCGATCCCGACCGATTTCACCACGCCGGAAGGGGCGGCCTTCATTCACCAGACGATCAAGGATACGGCGCTGTCGTTCCGGCAGGAGGGGGCAGAGGACTTCATCTACTTCACCAACGTGATTGCCTGGCGCTGTGGCGTTGTCACGCTGACCTATGGGCTGAACGCAGAGACGCCCAGCATACCCTTTCCGATGGAGCCGTGCTGGCGTGACCTGCGCGAGCCAAACACGATGAAGATGGAAAACCCGGCCTTTGCCCTTTTTCTGAAAGTGCCGACCGGATCGGTGCAGACCGTGACGCTGCGCTTTCTGTACGAAGACGGCAAGGTCGCCGACTTCGTGGTCGAGCGGGCAAAGAACCTGATCTACTGACGGTCAGACCGGGGTAAAGCGCAGCGACAGGCAGGACATGCCGCCGTCCAGTTTCGCGCATTCGGAATTGCCGATCTCGCGCACGGTGAATCCTGCGGCGGCAATCGCGTCGCGGGTGCGGGGGAAGCCGGCGGGCATCAGGACCAGATCGTTGAAGCGGATCGTGTTGGCGGCGGCCTCCTCGCCCTCGGCCACGTCGATCACCCGGTAGCCGTCAAAGCAGCCCGAGGCGGACAGGCGTTTCGTCGACAGCACCGTGTCCACGTCCAGAAGCGAGCAGTCGGTCTTGAAATGCAGCACCCCCGGGGGGGTGTGGACTTCGCGGACGCTGTGGCCCCAGGGGGCGACAAGGCGGGTCAGTTCGGCGATCCCGGCGGCATTGGTGCGGGCCGACCGGCCGACCAGGATTTCGCGTTCGGTGACCAGGATGTCGCCGCCTTCGATGAAGCTGTCCTTGCCGATGATTTCCACCACTTGCGCGTAAAGCGCCCGCAGGTGCGGGGCCATTTCGGCGGCCTCGCCCAGCCGGGAGGGCGCACCGGGGCGCATGATGACGGCGCCTTGCGGCAGGCACAGCGCGGTATCCTCGACAAAGACGCTGTCGGGATAGGCCGCCAGCGAGGGCAGTTCGACGACGGTCGCGCCGGTTTCCTTCAGCGTGGCGACATAGGCTGCGTGATGCGTTTGCATCAGGCCAAGATCGGGGGTGCCGGTGTCGACGGCACGCAGGCCCGCCGTGATGCTGGCCGCCGGGCGGCGGGTGATGGCATGGCTGAAATGCGTGGAAAAGGACATTGGCGACCCCGTTGCTTTTGCCCAAGGGTGTCGCATCCGGCAGGCCCGTGCGCAAGGCCCCCGCAGGCCTTGAATGCGGGCGCTCTCAAGGTTGCGGCTGGCCCTGAACGGGCTAGGGTGGCGACCGGACGGGCGACAGGTCAGGCGGGGGGACGGCGGGGGATGACAGGCAAGGTCCAGATGCGGACACCGCGCGACCGTGTGCGCCATGCCGTGCTGTTCGAACTGATCGCCCTTGGTCTGGTCGCCCCCCTGGGGGGCCTGGTCTTCGGGATCGAGGTCGCGCAATTCGGCGTGGTCGCGCTGGTCAGCACGACGCTGGCGATGCTGTGGAACTATGCCTACAACCTGGGCTTTGATCATGCGCTGGTCTGGCTGCGGCTGCCGGTCCGGAAGACCCCGGCGCTGCGCATCCTGCATGCGCTCCTGTTCGAGGCGGGGCTCTTGCTGCTTTTGGTGCCGTTCATCGCCTGGTATCTGGCGGTGCCGTTGGGACAGGCGTTTCTGATGGACCTGTCGCTGGCCGGGTTCTACCTGGTCTATGCCTTTGTCTTCAATTGGCTTTACGATCTGGCGGTCCCGCTTCCGGCTGCGGACTGACGGGCGGGACTTCTGACGCTTGCGGTGCTAGACCTGCGGCTGCACCACAGGGGGCACGCGATGACGATCACCAACGACGACGATCTTGACGGGCTGCGGGCCATTGGCCGGATCGTGGCGACCACGTTGCAGGGAATGGCCCGCGCGATGGAGCCGGGCATGACCACGCGCGATCTGGACGGGATCGGCCGCGCTCTGCTGGAGGCGGAGGGCGCGCAGTCGGCGCCAGAGCTGACCTATGATTTCCCGGGTGCCACCTGCATCAGCGTGAACGAGGAAATCGCGCATGGCATTCCGGGCGACCGGGTGCTGGCGGCGGGCGATCTGGTGAACATCGACGTCTCGGCGGTGAAGGACGGGTTCTTTGCCGACACCGGGGCCAGCTTTCCGTTGGGCGGGGTGTCGCCCCGGATCCTGCAGCTGTGCCGGGACGGGCGGCGCGCGATGCAGGTCGGGATAGCCGAGGTCGGGCATGGGCGTCCCCTGTCCGGGATCGGCAATGCCATCGGGCGGTTCGCGGGCAAGCGCGGCTACACGCTGATCCGCAATCTGGCCAGTCATGGCGTCGGGCGGGCATTGCATGAGGCCCCCGAAGAGATCGCGACCTGGCCGAACCGCGACCGGCGGCACATCCACCGCGGGCTGGTGCTGACGGTCGAGCCGTTCCTGTCGCTCGGCGGGCATATGGCCAAGAACGGGCGCGACGACTGGACCCTTTACGCCGAGCCGCGGGCTTTGGCGGTGCAGTACGAGCATACGGTGGTCGCAACCGATCGGGGCGCGATCGTGGTGACCCTGCCGGGCTAAGGTCGAGTCACCCGGCCCAGGGCAGGGTCAGCGCCGGATGAAAGAGCCAGCGCCACCAGGCATGATCCAGGAACTGCCCGGCCAGGATCAGGAACCCCAGCGCCAGGGTCGCCGCCGCCGCGACCAGATACCAGACCAGCGTCAGCAGGCGTGACGGTGCGCGCAGCACAGGCTCTGCCGCCTCGGCGGCGTGGGTGCCGTCCCACAGCCCGGGCTTGCGCCCCGCAGCGCGCGGCGCGACCCTGGCATAGGTCCGGGTCGCCAGCGACCGCAGGACCCAGGTGGCCAGAAAGGCGATCCCGGCCAGGGCCAGCGCGATCTGGCCCCGCAAGGTGGCGACCTGATCCGGGGTGAGGTCCTCGATCCAGGGGGCCCAGTCATTCGACGTGGTGATCAGCCCGCGCGCGGCAAGGAACGGCAGCGCAAAGAGCGCGGACAGCAGGGACAGGGCGGGCACCCGCCAGCCCGACTGCGCGACCACCGACCGCAGGCGGCGCAGCTCGAACGCGGCAGACAGGCGGTCCTCGGCCGCAAGATGGGCCAGGACCAGCGGCAGGGCAGGCAGGATCAGCGCGGCCAGAGCCGCCCCGTACAGAAAGACCGAGGGGCCGACGAAGGCCTGCTCATACCCCTTGTTGAACGAATTCTCCCACCCCGCCCACCAGGCCCCCAGCCACAGCAGCGTAAACGGCAGGGTCCAGGCCAACAGCGCCACCAGCGCGATCAATCCGCTGCGGATGTTCGCCGCCAGACCGCCAAAGGCGCGGGTGACCCGGCCCGTCGTGCGCCCC
>Ga0075154_10003302_pt1 | contig 10249 bp, 6 predicted proteins | sample JI71714BDNA_FD_70965 | JGI IMG/M metagenome (GOLD analysis project Ga0075154, IMG submission 70965) | Wastewater effluent complex algal communities from Wisconsin, to seasonally profile nutrient transformation and Carbon sequestration -... | ecosystem: Engineered > WWTP > Effluent > Algae...
TATTTTGTTCACGGCTTTAGCGTATTGACCATCATAGGATTGATATTCTATGCCATGTATCATCATATGTATGAATATTCTTATGTATTTGATCATGTTTCGCCAGATTTACCACTCAAATATATATTATCTGCCTTTTGGGAAGGTCAGGAAGGAAGCTTTATGTTATGGATGTTTTGGCACATAATATTGGGTTTTATTTTGATAAAAAAATCTGGAAAACTAGAAGCTCCATTGCTATTTACGTTTGCTGTGGCAGAAGCCATATTAATGACAATGTTACTTGGTATTCATATACCTTGGGGTGAAGAAACTATTAAAATAGGAAGTAACCCTACTACCCTACTCAGACAAATGAATGAGGCACCAATATTTGCAAATGCTGATTACCTAAGTCTCATAAAAGGGAGAGGTATGAACCCATTATTGCAAAACTATTGGATGACCATTCATCCACCTACACTTTTCCTAGGTTTTGCTTCTACAATTGTTCCTTTTGCGTATGCATTTGCAGGATTATGGCAAAATGAACACAAGGATTGGCTAAAACCTGCTTTCGGATGGAGTCTTTTTTCAGCTGGTATATTGGGAACAGGTATATTGATGGGTAGTTTATGGGCTTATGTAGCTTTATCTTTTGGAGGATATTGGGCTTGGGATCCAGTAGAAAACGCATCACTTGTGCCATGGATTACCCTAGTAGCAGGTTTACATGTCCATTTGATAGCTAAAAATACAGGTTACGGGACAAGGTCTGTTTACTTTTACTATTTGATTTCATTTGTGCTCATATTATACTCTACTTTTCTTACTAGAAGCGGAGTTTTGGGTGATACATCAGCTCATGCTTTTACAGAAATGGGATTAGAATGGCAATTAATAATCTTAGTTGGTTTCTTTTTTGTAGCTGGAATGGGATTCTGGGCTTACAGATGGAAATCTATACCAAGTCCTGCAAAAGAAGAACCATTATATGCTAGAGAATTTTGGATGTTTATAGGTTCTTTAATCTTACTCTTTAGCGCCATTCTTATTACGGGTTCGACATCATTGCCAGTTTACAATAAAATTTTAACATATTTTGATCCTGGATATGTAGGCAAAGTTATAAAAGATGTTATTCCGCACTTCAATAAGTACCAACTTTGGATAGCTGTCTTTGTTTCCATTTTGTCATCTGTAGCAATCTTCTTAAGATATCATGGTGTAAATTGGGAACAAAAGAAAAATAAATTTGCGTTAAAAATGCTAATTTTATTGGGAGCTTCGATTGTTTTGACCTACCTGACTACTTTTTGGATAAAGTTATACTCATGGCAATATGTTGTGATGTGTATTACAGGTTATTTTGCAGTCATTGCCAATATAGATTATGTAGTATCCATTTTAAAATGGAATATAAAACTTGCGTCTTCTGTGATAGCACATTTTGGGTTCGGTATGATGGTGATAGGAATACTCGCAAGTGGATTAAATCAAAAATCAATTTCTTCCAATCCTTTTGTATTCAAAGGTATGTTTACGGACGAGGATATTGAAAAATATGTCCAGTTAATAAAAGGCAAACCATTATTTTCCCAAGGTTATTTCATTACCTATGAGTCTGATACATTGATTGGACAAGAAAGACGATACTCCATAAACTTCAAAAAGCTTAATGACAGTTTACGGGTGTTGGATGAAATTACTTTGCATCCGAATGCAGTTTACTCCAACGATTTCTCTAAAGTCGCTGCTTACAATCCTGATACAAAACATTACATTCATAAAGATATCTTTACTTGTGTAGTAGGCTTACCACCTGCATTAGAAAGTGTAGAAAAAGCGCACGCGATAGAAGATTCTCTAAAATTTGTAGCTCGACAAGTAGCTATTAATGATACAGTTGTGATGGGAAACTTCATTATCAAGCCACTATCAGTCAACTTTAAGCCTACCAATCTTGATTACAATAAAAACATTCATGATACTGGTATTGGTGTTCTTTTGGAAGTAACGGATACCAAAAACGATACTTCTTACCAAGTAGAATCTGCCATAGGTCTAGATGGTGCCTTGATGTATAGTTATCCTGCAGCCATTGACGAACTAGGTGTAAGAATCAAGCTCGAAGAATCATTATTAAGCGCATACTTTACACCAGAAGAGCAATTAGAATACAAAGAATATGTAATGAAAATAGGTAGTAACATAAATATTGATGGTTATAATATTTCATTAGCTGAATTTGACAAAAATCCTACCCATAAGAATTATAAAAAAGAAGAAGGAGATATTGCCATTGGTGCCAAACTTAATATTGAAGGCAACGGGGTGATAGATACTTCCACTTCTTTGTATATAATAAGAAATAACCAACCCATGAGTATTAAAAATTACTCAGGTACTACAGGGCTACATATCAGATTTAGTAATATTGATCCAGCAAAAGAAGAATTCACTTTTAAAATTGCTAGGGATAAAAGGGAATCTCCCGAATTGAATCTAGGTATAGCTACAGATGTACCACGAACAGACTATCTCATCTTGCAAGCGACTATTTTTCCAGGAATTAATCTTTTCTGGTTAGGTAGCATTCTAATGATGGTAGGTTTATTTATTGCATCATGGTTAAGATTTTCAAAGAATGACTAAAATGATGAATATATCCATCATAGGTGGTGGAAATGTTGCATGGCATCTCACACAAAACTTTACATTGGCAGGGCTTAATGTATTTGAAGTTTATGGAAGGGATCCGAATGAAGCTGATACATTTAGTAATTTTACAAATACAACTTATATCTCGGATATTAAGAAAATGCGTTCTGACGCCGATATATATATTATTGCTGTAAACGATGATGTAATTGAACAGGTTTTGGATGAATTACCGTTTAAAATTACTAGTGAACAGATATTGGCGCATACTTCTGGTGCAAGACCATCTAAAATACTTGCACCCTATGCCATTCATTACGGTTGTTTATGGCCATTGCAAACACTTACGAAAGAATTGCCAATCGCTTCAAGTCAACTTCCGATTATTTTTAATGGTTCTGATTTTGTTTCTGAAGCACATCTTGGAGAAATAGCTGATCAAATAAGCGATTATGTCATGCTTGTAGATGATAAGAAAAAAGGTAAAATGCATTTGGCAGCTGTCATGTTGAATAATTTTGTAAACCATATAAATAGGTTAGTATCCGATTATTGTAAAGTGGAAGGATTAGATTTCAGTATCTTCAAACCATTAATTAAAGAAACAGCACTAAAATTGGATTTAGGTTCACCTTCTGAAATACAAACAGGCCCTGCCAAAAGAAATGATAAACTAACGATCGAAAAGCATCTAGAAATGTTAGAGAATTATGATGACTTGTATAGGTTTTATTGTTTAGCTACAGAAAGCATTATCAAAAAGTATCACAAAATATGAGGATAATAGGTGAGTTTGATGCAGGAGACATAAAGATTACTGTCTTTAAAATGAATGAACGTATTTCAATAAAATTTGAAAAAAACCTTTTAGAACAGACCTATAAATTTAGAGATGGTAGTGCAATCGGTTCTCTAGAAGATGCAAAAACTTTTTGTTCAGAACATACGATTACTGAAATCAATGATGTCTTTGATGCTATGTCAAAAAGCAGATCAAGATCTCTGAACAGTATGATTGAAAATCAAGAAGAAAAATTTGATGTGATCATATAATTAATAACTATACAAATCTCTAACTACATCTAAATAAGAATCTATACAATTTCATAAAACTTAAAACCACCCTACATAGTACAGCAAAATTGATAATTTATTTAAAATCATCAAATATTTTAGGGGTCATCGTCAAAAAAATTAAGTAAAATTAAAATACACCCCTAATTTTAACATACCATTGACAAAATAATTATATTTTATTTTTGGAATGACCTTTAAAAATCTACCTTTGTGGTCTTAATTCATAAACCACTTAAAATAACATGGCAGTAATAAGATTTCAAGCAATTCAAACCACGCTAGACAGAAAACCTGTTCAAATTGTGGAACCTACAGAAAGAAGATCAGAGTTATACGGAATCAATGTATTCAACAAAAACTCATTCAGTCACTACATGTCAAAAGATGCATCAAATGCAGTAATGGATGCTATCAATCATGGTAAAAAGATAGATAGAAAGATAGCTGACCAAGTTGCTACAGGTATGAAGTCTTGGGCAATCTCTAAAGGTGCAACCCACTATACACACTGGTTTCAGCCACTTACAGGTGGTACAGCAGAAAAACATGATGCTTTTTTCGAACCAAATGGTGATGGTACAGCTATTGATAAATTTGACGGTGGACAGTTAGTGCAGCAAGAACCTGATGCTTCTAGTTTTCCGAATGGAGGTATTAGAAATACATTCGAAGCACGTGGTTACACAGCTTGGGATCCTACATCACCTGCTTTTATCATGGGTACAACATTATGTATTCCTACCATATTTGTTTCTTACACAGGAGAAGCACTAGACAATAAAGTACCATTATTGAGAGCGCTTCAGAGTGTAGACAATTCTGCCACGGAGGTAGCAAGATATTTTGACAAGAATGTAAATAAAGTAATTGCTACCTTAGGTTGGGAGCAAGAATATTTCCTTGTAGACAGTGCGCTTGCAGCATCTAGACCTGACCTTATCATGGCAGGAAGAGTTTTACTCGGACACGAAGCTGCAAAGGGTCAGCAATTGGAAGATCACTATTTTGGTTCTATTCCTGAAAGAGCATTGGCTTATATGCGAGAACTAGAGATAGAGAGTATAAAACTAGGAATACCTGTAAAAACAAGACATAATGAAGTAGCGCCAAATCAATTTGAGCTAGCTCCGATTTTTGAAGAAGCAAACCTTGCTGTAGATCACAACTCATTGCTTATGGATGTGATGAGTAAAATTGCGGCAAAACATAATTTTAAAGTGCTTTTTCACGAGAAGCCTTTTGCAGGTGTAAATGGATCAGGAAAACACAATAACTGGTCACTTGCTACTGATACAGGTATCAATCTACTAAGTCCAGGGAAAACACCAAAAAGTAACTTACAATTTTTGACGTTCTTTATAAATACCATCAAAGCAGTACATGATTATGATGATTTATTGAGAGCATCTATAGCGTCTGCCAATAATGACCACCGTTTAGGTGCCAACGAAGCTCCACCAGCAATCATATCTGTATTCATTGGTAAACAATTGACTGAAGTTCTTGATGAATTAGAGAGAGTGACTGATGGAAATCTATCTCCTGAAGAAAAAACAGAATTAAAGCTCAATGTTGTAGGCAAGATTCCTGAGATTTTATTAGATAATACAGATAGAAATAGGACATCACCATTTGCATTCACAGGTAATAAATTTGAATTCAGGGCAGTAGGATCTTCTGCAAACTGCGCCAAAGCTATGACCATATTGAATATGATCGTATCTGAACAATTACGTAAGTTTAAGGCTGAAGTTGACAACTTGATCGAAAGTAAAAATATGAAAAAAGATGATGCCATCTTTAATGTATTAAGAGAATTGATCAAAGCGTCCAAAAGAATCAGATTTGAAGGAGATGGATATAGCGAAGATTGGGTAAAAGAAGCTAAAAAGCGTGGACTTTCCAACTTCAAAACCACACCAGAAGCGCTCAAAGCTCAAGTTAGTAAAGAAACTTTTGCTCTTTATGAATCTCATGGTATCATGAATAAAATAGAAGTAGAAGCAAGATACGAAATAGAGTTAGAAGAATATATCAAAAAGCTTCAAATCGAAGGAAGAATCCTTGGAGATATTGCGACTAATCACGTGATACCAACAGCGATTGCCTATCAAAATACCTTAATAGAGAATGTGAGAGGATTAAAGGAAATCTTCGGCAATGAATATACTAAATATGCGTCTGAGCAAGTAGGACTTATTAAGGATATCTCTGGATACATCGGATCTATCAAATCTAATGTGGACAAAATGATAGATGAAAGAAAGAAAGCCAACAAAATCGGTCATGCAGACAAAAGAGCCGATGCTTACTGTAATAAAGTCAAACCATATTTTGAAGAAATTAGATATGCTTGCGACAAACTAGAGCTCCTTGTAGACGATGAATTGTGGCCATTAACTAAATACAGAGAATTGTTATTTACAAGATAAACAAATCACTCATCCCGCAGTCTACAGCATGTGTTGTTACTGCGGGATTTTTTTATTTAAAATCTTGTCGGTGTTTATTAAATGGAAAAAAATACTCTTCGATCCCGAGTGATGAAATCAACCATAAAGGCTACCGATAAAAATTTTCGTATCCAAGAAAAATATTACCGAATACCCTTCTTTGTACAATGAACATGTCTGCATCATCTACCCATGCATAAAAACGTTCCATTTGAGCAACATCCTTTGGACCACGAGAGTTCTTATCCTTCCAAATGATATCTTCATACGAGTAGAAAACACTTTTTCTGACAGTTCCATTTGTTTTTTTCATTTCAACGACGCAAAAAGGAACTAGTTGGAGTAATGTATCTATCCCTTCTTTTGCATCAAAGATATCTTCTGCACCCAACATTTCAAAGCTACTCAAATAAGCATTCACTACCCTTTCATTTAGTGGCTTGTCAGTTTTTTGAACATTTGCAATCGTAGGACTGACGGTAACAGTTTTTCCATCTTTAACTAATTTGAATGAAGAAGACTCACTCTTTGGATAGTTTACTGTGATCGATTCTATTTGTTCTTGCTTGTCTCTAAATATGAATTTGTCCCTGTAATTTTTCACAGGTTGCTCAAATCTTGATCTCAGACCTCCCATTAGTCCAGGCAAATGCATGACATATGCTTGCTCCTCACCTTTCATCAACATGTAAGTGCCTTCTCCTTTTTGTGTATCAGACCCAATGTAAAAAGTCTTAAAAGGCTGATCACTATTATTATAAAGTGACACTTCTATTGCATATTTACCAATACTTTCTTTAACTGTTGCATTAGCTGCTTTTGGTGGGACATAAAGCATTTTCATATCTAGCAATGCTTTTTCTATGTTAATGAAGACGGCATCATTGACCAAATATTTTCCATTAAGTAGCCAAGATTTTCCATTTTTACTAAACTGAATAGGCTGTAATCTTGGATGTTTTAAGACAATATTTGTGATCTCATCCATAGATTCCACAGTAAATCCACGATCTGCTGTGACCATACCCTTTGTATTGGCACTATTTTTTTGATACAAATAATAAGCTCCACCAGACAAAAGTAACAATGCAAGTAATAATATACCTATTCGTTTCATTCTATATTTCCTTTAAATTATCCAAATCAAAATTTAAGATCAAATTTCGCTTGTTTGTATTCATGAAGTAAACCTCCTTCTCCTTATATAATGGTAAATAATCCCAAATATAGCCAAAAGTACAACAGGTAGACCAACATTTATAAATTGCCACTTTGTTTTCTCATCCTTTGTCTTCACGGCGTCTAAAAGTCGTAATTTTATTTCCTTTGAACGGGACTCTAATATACTACCATCATCGAGCATATATTCTATCATATTTATCACAAAGTCTTTATTTCCTTTATAATACTTTCTTTCCCATTTATTATAGCCAATGTCTTCTGTCTGACCATTGGTAGTATTTACAAGATTTTTGGCAAAATCAGAGTCGGAAATCACGATTTGCTTGGTAGGCTTACTTTTTTCTATAAACTGAACGCCCATTTGCTCGAGATTGGACTGGACGTCTGGTGTAAGTCTATTTTTGAAAAACGATTCAAACTGACCTTCTAACAAAACAGCTAAAGGTTTTTGACCACCATTAAATTTGGATGGGTCTGGTGCTGTTTTCAGAATCTCAAATGTCAATCGCATAGGTTGCAATTGTGATCTTGAATATTTAGATGTGGTCAGTAATATTGTCTTTTTAATATCAGCATCCGTCTTTATAGTGTCAATAGTACTTGGGAAAAACATATTAATCCTATCTACATTTTTGACAATCGGATGAATACTCGTCGTCGCAGCTGAAGTATGATAGTACCAAGGAAAGAGTTTTGTCTGTGGCTTATCACCTGCCATCCCAATGACTTGTGGTATATAACTACATTCCAAATCCATAATTAAATCTGGCATAATCCTAGCTCCATATTTGAATAATAAATTATCTACACCAGAATCCGTGTCTGTAGGTATATAAAATTTATTCTTGCTAATACTGTCCAATGAAATATGAAACTTGTCTAATAGCCATAAAACCTTACCTCCATTCATGACATATTGGTCAATTTTGAACTGATTCTGAATCGAAATCGGAGTTTTAGGTCCAGCCACAACTAATAAATCTATCGTACTATCTAACTTCATTAAAGAATCAAGATATATCCTGCCTACCTTGTGAAATCGCCTAATTTCGCTTTCCAATCTGAAGGTTTGAGATTCGTCCCACTCTTCATTACCTTGAGTAAATAGTACATTTTTAGCTCTTGGCGCTTGTAGTTTTTGGAAAGCATTCGCAAATTTATATTCTAATAATGCGACTGACTTATTCAGAATGACATCTTCATCATCTCCTGGTTTTTGCTCTTCCAATAGATTAATGATGTACTTTTTTGCTTTATACGTTACTATAGCAAAAGGGAAAACTGCTTTTTGAACCAATTGCGTACCATCAGAATAACTTAGCGAAACGGGAACAATTTTTTCTTCAACCAGCATTTTTTGTCTTTGCTCGACAACTCGTGGACTACCTTCTGAAGGGTCTTCAAATTCATAGACAATATTCGGATTGATATCCCTAAGTTTGTCCATTAAATCCTTGACAGATGATTGTAATCTTTTGAATCCTGATGGAAATTCACCATCTAACAATACCTTGATGGTAATATTATCATCCGGAGCTGCTATGACTGCTTTTGTACTTTCAGAAAGTGTAAATCTCTGATCGTCAGTGAGATCTACTTCTGTATATAAAAAAGATGCAATGATATTTACTACAATAATTATTGCTACGACTAGTAAAAATTGTAAATATTTATTTGATGTTTTCATAAAAGTGCCTTATTCGTTTTAACTTCGTCTTTCGAGTACGCTTACAGTTGCATACAAAAACACAAAAATGATCGAAATAAAATAAATGATATCACGGCTATCAATCAGTCCTTTACTAATACTGGTGTAATGATAATTTATACCTATTTTTTGTATAAAAAGGTCAAAAGTGGTCGTAAAAACTGGCATTCTAGCGATATAACTAAATGCCCAATGAAAAAAGAAACACAAGAAAGCACCTAAAATAAAAGCAATAATCTGATTATTTGTAAGTGTTGATGCTAGCATTCCTATAGCCACAAAAGCACCGGCCAAAAAAAACAACCCTATATATGACCCAATAATAGCACCTGAATCTAGATTTCCTACCGGTGAACCAAGCTGATAGACCGAATAATAATAAACTAAAGTGGGCAACAAGGCAAAAATAACTAGGGTGAAATTTGCAAAATACTTGCCCAAAATAATCTCAAAGGTAGTAAGTGGTTTTGTGTACAAAAACTCAATCGTGCCTTTCGCTTTTTCTTCAGCAAAACTTCTCATCGTCACAGCTGGTATCAAAAATAAAAATACCAATGGCGCAATGGAAAATAGCTGATCCATCGTAGCAAAGTTATAATCCAAAACACTGGTATCTGAAAATACCCACATAAATAATCCTATGGACACCAAAAAAACACCAATTACTAGGTACCCAATTAATGAACTAAAAAAAGCATTGATCTCTTTAAAATAAATACTAAACATCTATGGTCGATTTCGTCAATTTTCTGAAAATGTCTTCTACATTAGCTTTATCAGTCTTCATTTCTAATAATGTAAGTTGATTTGCCACTGCAAAATTAAATATTTCTGCCCTGATATCTTCATTGCCTTTGATAGTAAAAATGATTTCTTCACCTTCTTTTCTTACATCGGTCACATTTTTCAAACCATTAAACATAGTGGTGGAAACATTTTTTTGGGCAAATTCTACTCTAACCGATCTATTGCCTTCCATTCTGTTTCTCAAAGTATCAATGGACTCGTCTGCTACTAAATTTCCATTATTTATGATGACTACCCTATCACATAAAGCTTGTACTTCTTGCATAATGTGCGATGAAAAGATAACCGTTTTTTCTTTACCAAGTTCTTTGATAAGACTTCTTATGTCCAATAATTGGTTCATATCAAGACCAGACGTTGGTTCATCTAATATCAAAACCTT
>Ga0075154_10003303_pt1 | contig 10243 bp, 8 predicted proteins | sample JI71714BDNA_FD_70965 | JGI IMG/M metagenome (GOLD analysis project Ga0075154, IMG submission 70965) | Wastewater effluent complex algal communities from Wisconsin, to seasonally profile nutrient transformation and Carbon sequestration -... | ecosystem: Engineered > WWTP > Effluent > Algae...
GCAATCGTCTCGCCGTACGCGAGCGTGCGCCACGACATGTTCGCCAGCGCGCCCATCGCCACGCTTACCGTGTGCACGATGCCCGTCAGCTGCGCGTCGGCCGACGGCCCGTCGACGAGCTTCGCAGCGCGTTTCGCCGGCGCCGCAGCCGCGGCGGTCGGTTGCAGAGGTACCAGATCGTCGTCGTCGTCCTCGCCCATCATTTGCGCAAAAACCAGATCCGTGGGCTTCATGCCAGGCGGCAGCTCGGTCGCCTCGGCGCGGCTGGCGGCGGGTGCGGGTGGTTCGGGCGTCTGCGACGAGTACCGCGACTGCTCGCGGAGCATCTTTTGCGCAGCGACCTCGTTTTGCACGCGGCGACGATCGGCCTCGTTTTCCAATAAATCGTCGTCGCCCAGCGAGTTGAGAAAAGACGCCATACTGCACGCGTGCGTGTGGCAAGTATGATTTGTACGTGCACGGGGCGTGGGAGAGTCGTCGCGAGGTTTGTTTATTCGAGTCTGCCTCTGTGAACCGTCCAGATTTCTTCGTCGACTCGCGGCTCGGTGTTCGGCCCTGAATTATTGAGCTTCTTGCGAATGGAGACGAGTTCGTTGAGCGCCGCGTACAGGGACTTCATCGCGATGAGTTCTCTCTGGAGCTGAATTGTATTGCGTTGGTTGTCGTCGAGCATCCGTGTGAACGCGGCAATGGCAGGCCGAAAATTGTCATCGAGTGTATTCAAATCGTTTTTCAAATTCAATCGCAAAATGTCGCGAACTGTTTCGCTGGATGTGGTGGCTTTCATCGCTTTGTATCTCGCGACGATGTCTCTGTATTTTGTCGCGGGCACCGAGTAATCGACCGCGCGCTTTTCCTCTCGCTCGCCCAATTGTGCTGCGTTTGCATCACCCTCGTCGCCGACCGCATCGTCCTCTTCGTTGACTGGCGGCTCTTCGGTGACAGCATCGTCGCGTGCGTCTTCCATTTCTGCATCAGGCTCGGCGTCTTCGCTCGCAGTGTCCGCGGGCGGCCCGGCAATTGGTGCGGCGGGCGGCGGCTGCGGCGGCCGCGGGGGAGGCAATTGCCCTCTCAGACCCCGCTCGGGTTTCAGCAGCACGCTAGCGCCGCCGCCGCCGAATGTCGACGGGTGCACTTCCTCCAACAGCATGTTTGAACTGCTGTCGCGCCCGTGCAGCTGCTCGTTGCGCACGCGGCGGCTGAACGCGCGCACTGCGGCGGGTGTGGCGAGAAACCCGTAAATATTCACCGTGGATTTGGTCACAAACGGATACCCGTAGCTCATCGCGAGGCGGTAGCTGAACGGGTGCGTTGTTTCTTTTATCGCGCGTTTGTTGGATTCTCGTTCGTGCGTTTTTAATGATCTCTTCCTTCTAGCGCGCCGCCCGTTGCCAGCCCGGCTTCACCTGGTGCACCTCGTCCGCGGCGCCCATGCCGTCCACATTGCCCTCGTTGTCGATCTGCCTTTGAATGTAGTCGGCGTTTTTGTCCGCCGGCGTCGGCATGCGTTTTAATGCGCGCATCCAGTGCGCAATTTTGTGCGCGTTGGCGACGGATTGCTTATCCATTTGCGTACAATGCGACTCGCGTTGTTTGTTTATTTGACTCAGCGACTCGCGTCGCTACATGTAGTAATAATTCACGATGGGTTTCTTCGGCCGCGTGTCGCTGCTGTTGTTTGCCTCCAGCAACCGCGCGAGGTCGCTCTTCGCCACGCGCTCTTGGTAGTCGCTGTCGGGCGTGAACACGCGCATCGTGGCGGCGGCGCGGCGCGGGCGCACCTTCCACGGATCGAGCGAGTTTCCAATCGCGTACATGTGATTGAGCGAGCGCAGCGTCACGTCAGAGAAGTGCGGAAATTCGTCTTTTTTCGCGGTTCGCACCGGTGCGACCGGGGCGACTCGTCGCGCGGCCGCCGATCGTCGCGGGGGCACAGACGCGGGCGGAGTCCGTGGCCGTGCTGGCGGTCTCGTCGGTGACTGTGCCGGCGGCTGTGCCGTCGTCGTCGTCGTCGTCGTCGTCGTCGTCGCTGCCGCTGGCTTCGCCGGCAAAGCCGCGAAGAGTGGCTTGTACCCAAGACGTTCAGCCTCCTCGTAAGGAATCAATTTGAAACCTGAAACATTGGCGCTTCTATTTCCGGTGTCCCAGTCTACAAGGTAGCCTTCTCTGCCAATAACGCTAAAGCCAGTCACCGTTCCCGGGCCTTCGCTTAGATTGAATACACGCGAACCAATAGAGAATTCACTGGGTGATCCAGGCGGAGGTAGTTTGTAGTTCTTAGTTCTCTCTGAAAATGCCGCTTCTAACTCGGGCGGTACGTCCACGAGCTCGTCGAACACCACTCTGCGAGCCATTTGTGTCTGCGCGAGCTTCAACTTGCTTGTTCTTATACCCCCGTGCCCACTGCGAGGTGCAGCGCTGGTTTAATGTTGCGCTCACACGTCGGATTCAGGCACGTTTCTTCTCCGCGCGGTGGATTCGGGGCGGTATGAAAAGCCCAGCGGGCCCTGGTACAGTTTGATTGTGGCGTCCGAGAAGCGTTTCATGAAACTCTTGCGGATCATGAGCAACACGGCGACCGAGAAACACATCGACCACAGCAGCCACACGGTGGCAATGATGATCAGCGCGGCGCCGCCGAAACCAACGCGCGGCAGCAGGATGCCGAGAAACACGTAGTGCGACACCAAATTCAGCAGACACGCGACGAACGCCGTCAACACCGCTCGACACAGCAGCGCAACGCTCGCCGTCAGCCACAGCAGCGGGATGCCCGCGACGAACACGTAGCCCACGGTCGTGGAGTGTGTGTTGACCGCGACGCCGCCGATGCCGGCGGACGAGTGCAGAAATGAGAGCAACGCGAGGCCCGTGCTGCATTCGCTCACACACCACGCGAACACGGCAATGGCCGCCCACAGCCGCGACACACACTGCGTGTAGCGGCGCGCCACGACGAACGCCGTGCCACTCGAGAAGAAGAGCGGCGAGAACGTCGAAAACGCATTTAGTAAAATCATTTCAAGCGTTGTTTCTTCTCAGCGGCGCCGTCGCCACACGTCTCGCGACGGGCGTGTTTTTCAAAATACGACACAAAACCAACGCGGTCGCATTTTTCCGCGATTACCCTCCGCAGGCAGCGATCCTCCAACAACTGAAATTCCTCACCGTCCATTTCTTCCTCGTCGTCCGTTGCGTACCAAAAATACATGAACGCTCGCTTGATTCGCGCCGCGGGTTTGATCTGACCCTCGTCGTCGCGCGCCGCCTCGTCGCTTTTACCCGGGATATACAGTTCCATGTATTGCGATTGGTAGTGCGGCATGTTGCGGCAGAAATAGACGAACTCCTCGAAATCCCCTGGTTTCATGCACCCCGTTTTGAAGTCTAGTTTCACCCACGAGCCGCTCGAATGGTACGTGTCGAACTTGGACGTCGCGTCGCGCAGAAACGACACGTCAAGCACGCGCTGTTGCATACCCCGAAGCACCCACGTGGGCAAGTCACGCAAGATCACGGGCAGTATCGCGGGCACTGTGCGACCGCGGAATGCACGCAATTCGATGAACATGAAATAAGAAAAATAAATTTACTGAATCAATCTTGCATCAATTCTTCGATCAGAGTCTCGTCCACCTCGGCAGCGGGCGGTGATGGCTGCTCCGGCGGCGGCGGCGCCGAACCGCCCGGCGGCTCTGGCACCGGCAACGAGAACTCGCCCGTCGCCAGCGCAATTTCCTGTCGCTCCGCGTCCTCGTCGGACAGATCGCCCGAAAACAGCTTGTTGTACGCCACGACCGCTTCGTACACTTGCACCCGCCACAGGTACGTCGACGCCGACTGCAGGCAGTGAAAGTAGGGGAATTCGTTGCGGCCACGGAGCGCGGGTGTGTGCGGCGCCAGCGACACCCGCCGCAAAACGTCATTCTCCGCCTCCAGCGACAAGTCGCGGCGCAGCGTTCGCGTGGCGTCGAGTGCGTCTTGCATGTACACGGGCTGCGACGCGCGGCACGCCGACGGAATGAGCGCCTGCTGCAGCACGTTGCGCGCCGAGTCGGCGAACAGAATAAACGCAACAAAGTCGTTTCGCAGCCGGGCCATCAATTCGCCGATCACGGCGCGCCCCACACTCGCCGCATCCGCTGCGAGCCAGTGCATTTCGAGTGGCGTCATTACTTGGCAGTCGCTGCCACGCTCGCGACGGTCGCCGTACGATTGGTGCGCGCGCTCGTACATGTGCAGCAAATTTGCACGATACGCGCACGGCACGTACACGCAGTGGAAGCGTGCCAACGCGTCCGTCGCTTGCGAGTGCGCAAACGCGTGCGTCATCGCTTGAACAGAAAAGAGGACTTCTTTGGCGGCCGTTTCATAGCGCCGAGCATCGAGTGGCTGCGGCGTGTACTCGGGCATGGGTCGCTCGCGGTTCGTATTCCACCCGGACACCACGGCACCGAGGGAATTCGCCGTCGACGGCACGTTGAGGCGCGCCTGCACAGCGCCGCGATCAATCGCCTTGGCGAGCCGCCGTTCGTAGCCCAACACGGAGCGCTCGGTGTGCGCCACGACTTCGGGGCAATTGACGCGCATGCCCTCGCGGTACAACTCCACCAACCGCTTTTGCACATTTCCCCCGCGTTCCTCGTCCGTCACGTGCGTCGAGTCGTCGAAGAACATCACGCGGCGTTCCTCCCAATACTTGAGCAGCAACTGCCCCGCCGTGCCGCCGCCGTACGCCTCGCACACCTTGACGACGGACGGATCGGCGTTGGAAAAGTACAAATCCTCGCAAAAATTGCCGCACGCCGTCAACTCCAGCGAGCCGCGCTGCGTCGGACGCGCATACGCCACGTAGGCAAACACGAAGCGCGCACGCGCACCCGACACATTGCCCGACAACTTGCCCCACAGCCGCTCGGGGTGATCGGCCTCGAGCTTCTGAATCGCCGCCGTCTCTACGAGCTTCGTGTAGAACTTGCGCGCATCGTCCACTCGTTCGTCGTACACAGCCTGCACGTCGAGTGCGGTGGGAAAGTGCGCGTTTTTGCGCGTAAACTGCGCGCTCCACGTCTCGCGCTCCTTCAAGCTCATTCGACTCGGAACGGCAGGCACGTCGTCGACGCCACACAGCACCGCCACGCAGCGCAGCATGGTTTCGTACGAGTACCGGTGCGCCGCGTAAAACACAATCACCGTGTACAGCTGCGCCCACGAGTGCCGCTTCGTTTCGCCCGCTTCGTTGGTCGCCGCGATGCCCGCCGAGCCAGTGCTGCAAAATTCCTCCACCGACACCACGCGAACGAGCCGCGCGTCGGCCAGCGTCCTGACGAACGCCGACACTTGCGCCGTGTCGGTCTTTTCTTGCACGATGAACAGGATGCTCGAGCCAAACACCGGCTTGCCGCCCTTGGGCACGTACTCGGCCTCGCCGCGCAACTCGGTGCTCAGCAGTTCCTCCATGTCATCGGCGCTGGCTCCGCGCAACAACACCAATCTCTCCGTATACGGACTCTCGTCGGCCTCGGTGACCGGACGGTCAGCCGACGCGCGATCCTCGACGGCGCCGAGTTTCATGTGCGTCGACGCGCTCAGCAGCAGGTAGCGCAACGCCGTCTCGGTCGCGTAATCGGCTGCGTCGACGACGATGAGCGAGCGCGACTCTTCGCCGCGCACCACGCGCACCGGCGACGAATCCACATTCACCACGACCGTGTACATATCAGCCAGCTCGACGGGCGAGTAGCGCGCGAGCGGATTCTCCCCAGCGTCCGTCGCGTGCGCAGACTCGATGAACGCGCACCTCTCGCCCGTGCGTCGCGCAATCGCCAGCCGCTCGGTGGCGCGGAACATGGACACCAACACCTGCGTCGCAGCCGCCTCGTTGTTCTTGCACTTGCTCAGCACATACTCGTACGCCGTTTTGCGCACCGTGCGCATCCAGCGCATAAACGACACTCGAATCGCCGCCTCGATCACTTCACGAGCGGCCGAGCGAGTCGTCGGCGCCGACGCGACGTCGAAAAACAACACGTACGGCGCGGCCTGGCTTTGCAGAAACGACGCCACTCGTTCCGCCAAATTGGTCGCCTTTAGAGCGCGCCCGATGCCAATGCCGAGCGCACGCGAGCACAGCTCCGCTGCGGGCTGCGTGTCGAGGAACAAGTCGCCGAACCAGTCAATGAACACATTCAGTATGGCGCGCTGTTCGCTGTCCGTCACGGCGTCCACTGGACTGTACAACTTGGTGTGTGCGCGGTTGATGAGCGCCGGCAGCAACTCGGGGTTTCGGTCGATGTTCACCGTCACAGGATTCGCGACGCGCATCGAGCTGCTCACTGCGTCGTTGAGACGGTCGAGGTACGCTTGGCCCGAATTCTCGCAGCCGCAAAACGCCGCCAATTCGGGGCACTTGTGCCACTGCATGCACGGGCCGCGCGCCTTGTCGCCTCCGCTGAGGCATTTCATGAGCAGCGTGGATTTGCCGGCTTCGCTGAATTTGTAAAACGCGCGATGGAAATACGAGCCTCGCATCGTCGCCTTGATTTCGCTCTGTCGGTACAGCTTCTGCTCGATGACCACTGACGCCAGCGCCGGTCGTGTCGATTGCGAATCCGGCAGCACTTTGAGATTGGTGGTTTCCGACGCCCACTGCGGCGACAGGAACTCGCACACCTTCTTGTCGCTGCGCGGGTTCACCGACTCGCACATGAGCGTGGCAAATTTGCACAGCTCGAGTGGCAGGCCGCTGCCGAAGCACGTCAGCGCCGCCGTGGTGAACTCTTCGCCCGCCGCGCTCTCTTTGCGGAGCAAGAGTTTGCGCAAATCGGCGGGGCGAAATTCAGAGCGAAGTAATTCTTTACGCGTCAAGCAAAGCGCGGAGAATTTGGCAATTCCACGAGCTTCACTCGCGTGAATCGCCGTGGGCTCCGTCAGCTTTGTGCACGCGGCGGCAGCCAAATCACCACCCGTGATGCCGCACACCTCCGTCGTCACCGCGCGCAGAATCAGGCGGTACGCGCCAATCGCGCACTCGTACTCGGTCGCGTCGCCGATGCCGTTTTCCTGCCGCATCGTGCACATCAGCCACGCGCGACGCGGCTTCGCGGGCCGCAACGCGGGGCTGCGGCGCCACTCGGTCACGTCGTCTTCCTTGAACGAGTCGTTGAATTCCATCGAGACGTCCATGAAGAAGTTGGCCGAATCGCACGAATGCTGCGAGTCGCGGTGCTCTTCGAGCATCCGGTTCACCATCGGCCGCGACGCATCGCCCGTCTTTTCCACAATATTCGACGCGAACGATTCGGGCTCCACCTCGACGACGTAACAGAGAATCGCCACCAACATCACGCCGGGGCGCACTTTCGACCGCTTCTCAATCACCATGATTGGCTTCACGAACGCCTCGAATTCGTCGTCGTCGTCGGGTCGAGTCACCGGCGGATCGGGCACAGCCGCGCCGCCGCCGTTGAGCGCGTCCACCGCCGCCGCCACGCCCGCCACCGGCCGCGGAGCTGCGTCAAATTCCTCGTCATCCGACGATGCCGCGGCACCCGTCACGGACGGACGATCCACAGACTCTTTGCCTGCATTCAAGTCGCGAATCTCCTCCGAGCTAATCGCGCCGCCAGCGCCCGAATCTTCGTCGTCGCTTCCACTACCGGCAGCGGCGTCAGAGTCACTGGCAGCACCACTGCTCGCGTCATCCCCAGCCGCCGAGGCCTTGTTTCCATCCTCCTTTTCGGAATCGCTGCTCTTTTGCATCTTCGTCAGGCGAGACTTCTTCTTCTTGTGTTTCTTGTGCTTTTTGTGGTGTTTCTTCTTGCGTTTGTGCTCGCGGCCCGCGTGCACCGCGCTCGCCGCGTCCCGCGCCGCTACCATGGATGCCACCGCCTCGCGCACGTCGGCGTTGTGTTGCACGTCATCGTCGTCTGAATCCGTCAGCACTCGCTTGCGAGGAAACTTCGGTGCCACCGGCGGTGGCGAATCGGGCGGCGACGCGGCGGCAGCGGCTGCCGGCTCCGCCACGGGCTCGGCGGGCTCAACCGACTCCGTTCGCGACGGCGGCGGCGGCTCGACGGCGACCGCTACGACCGTCTCCGGTTGCGCAATTTCAACGTCCATTCTCTCAACTCGAGTGGAATTTGTAAAAAATAAATTAATTATTTACACGATGCCTGCCGAGCGTCCCCAGAGTCCGGATCCTGCCGCCGTTGCCATCGCATTGCGCGTGGTGCGGCGCGAGAACTCGATGACGCGCGCGATTCTGGGGCAAGGCGCCGCGACTGCGGCAAAAATGCAACCCGCAAAGAGTATCAAGTAAACAATCTTTTACTCGTTATCCGATGCCTTGAACTTCGACTGCACAGTCACCGGGCCGTTCGGGCCAATGACCTTGGACGCCGGCACGACGACGAACTCACCGCCGAAGTTGAGGATCAGCACCCACACGATGAACAACGCCGCCACGGCCGCGTGGAACGCCAGCACAATCCACAGCTCCGACAACGCCGACATCACCACGATCGTAATTGACAGCAGCGCCACCAACGTGTACACAATCGTCGCCCACCAGCGGCGAACGTCGATGCCCGACGACACGATCGACTGACGGCCGTATCGCGCCGACTTCGCGAGCTGGAAGAAAAACAAGTGCGAAAACAGCAAAATCCACAGCGCATCCTCCCACGTGTTCTTGTTCACACCGTCCGGGTTCTGCAGGTGCACCTGCGCGAACGCCGGGGTCGTCACCTTCTTGAAGTATTGCATCAGCGCCGCTGCGACGCCGCCGCTGACGACAATCCAAAAGAGGAAGTGAAGCACGCCGAAAAAGCTCTTTTCCTTCATATTCAGCTTCGACAAGCCGAACCACGGCGCAAACGCCGCCACCACGAACACCAACAACACGACCCACTCGAGGCCGTTGAGCACGGTATTGAACGACATGATTGCCGCGTGTGTTACTACAAACCGCTATGTTTATTCTTTTATGCGCACCCATGGGCGCCGTGCGCGTGTCTATTATTTTCGCCGCTTCGCCGCGCGCTTCGGCGCCGCGTGGTCTGCCGTGGCGCCCGCGAGGGCCGCCATCACGTACGGCTGCAGTTTGATGTCGTCGTCCGTGAGCAGCTCGTACACGGGCTTTGGCGACGCCTCGCTGACGAAAACCACGGCAAACGAGACGACATTCACTGCCTGCGCGGGATAGCAACGCTCGAAGAGCGCCTTGTACGCGAGCAGCTGCACCTTGGCCTGGTTCGTCGGCGTGTTCATGATTGCGTACGGCTGCAACTCGCGCTCCATGCGCGCGTTCCAATTGTGGCGGTAGTTGTCGCCGCCGGTTTTCAACTCGAGCAGCATCAGCTTGCCAGTCGCCTTGTGTTCGCACACCAAATCGATCGCCGAGCCGTAGCGCATCGCGGGGCGCTCGTCGAACACGGGCAACTCGGAGCAGACGAGGCGCCACTGCCGCGCGAGGAAATCGTCGAGTAGCTTGGTCACAATGGGCTGTATGTGCACTCGCTCCGCAACGAACATGCGCTGGGCGGCGGGGAAACCGAGCGCTGCGATTGCATGCAGCTGCTCGTGCACGGCGGAGCCGCGATTTTTTCCTTGCCGCGCGCTGCGCACGCCCGTCGGCACGCGGCACGCCGCCGGTATGGTGGTCGCCCGCTCTGCCGCGTGATAGTTGTATTTCGACCAACAACGCGCTCTGAGCGTGCACGACACGCCGCGCAGCAACAATTCGGGTGCCTCGGGATCGTGCGGATCGCGGTACTTCCAGCAACCCGCGGTGCGATCAAAGTGCACCGAGTTGTACGCGGCGCTCGACAGAATCGCCAGCACGTCGCGGTTCGTCATAGCTTCGTCTGCAAAAAGTACTGCACCTCGTCGTCGGACAAATCCTCGCTCGACACGGCCGCCGTATTTCTTCGTGTGTATTCCGCCGCTGCCTTTTTGATGATGGCGGCTCCGTTAATTTTTGACGGCGCAGAATTGGTCGGAGACCGGTTGCGCACCGTCGTCGCCGGCGCCGGCGCCGCCGTTGGTTTCGCCGCCGGCGTCGCCGCCGCTGCAGGTGCGGGCTGTGTTTTGTCGCGAGATCGCATTCGCAGCGTGTTGATGGCCAAATCAGACCACCGCGGCGTGCAGTACAACGACATGCCGCATATTGCGGCGCTCGCGAAGAACGCCGCGTAGTTATTGGGCGCCGTAAGTAGCCAGCCGGCGCGCAGCAGCGACAGCG
>Ga0075154_10003304_pt1 | contig 10242 bp, 9 predicted proteins | sample JI71714BDNA_FD_70965 | JGI IMG/M metagenome (GOLD analysis project Ga0075154, IMG submission 70965) | Wastewater effluent complex algal communities from Wisconsin, to seasonally profile nutrient transformation and Carbon sequestration -... | ecosystem: Engineered > WWTP > Effluent > Algae...
CTGCCCGTTCAGCCCCCAGCCCAGCACGATCAGCGTGGTCAACAGGAAGGATATCCGCCCGGTGCGCCACAACTTTGGCCGCCGGGTGATCCATTCTTGCGCAAACAGGATCAGCGTCAGCACGGCCAGCATCGTGGCGACGATGGCGGTTTCCAGCCGTTTCGCGTGCCATATGGCGCGCCAAAGCGGTTCGGGTTCGGCATCGGGGGCAAGGCGCAGCGCGGCGGGCAGGGTGTAATCCGTGGCGATGGTCATTGACACCGGGGCGGCGGCGGTGTCGCGGCTGGCGGTGATTTCAATGCAGATGGGTTTTAGCGGATCGATTGCGGGCGGCAGGCGGAACAGGCTGATTTCCTTGGCCTCGGGCGCGCCGGGGGCCTGAAGGCGTTTCAGCATCTGATAGCTGGCTTCGGTCGGTTGAAACCGGGTGTCGCCTTGGCTGATCGTGATGCGGTCAAAGGTGCCGGTTTTTTTCCAATCGGTGCCGCGATGCGACTGCAGGCCCTGTGAAATAACGATCAGCGCCGTTTCACCGGGGCCAAGGTTGCCCACGGCCTTGGTGAAATCTTGTTGGCCGAGCAGGTTTTGACCCACAGACGGCGCGTCGATCAGCCCGGTCCAGAGATGCAGAAACGGGCCGTCCCCGGCGGGGATCGGCACCTTCGCGCCACTTAACGCCGCCGCCGCCTCGGTCATAGTGACTTGCGCTTCGGCCAATGCCCCCATTGCCAGCAACCCTGCCCAATCGGTCGGGGTAAAGGTCAGACGGTCAATGCCGCCCCCTGCCGCGATCACGCCGCGCCCGATGGCAAGGGTGCGGGCGGTGCGTAAAATGCCGTCACGGATAACTCCGGTGGACACCGTAGCACGGCTGATAACATCGGGCACACCGGGTTGGCGCAAGCCGGTTCCTGCAGGGGCGGTCAGGTCATAACCCGCAAAGCCGCTGACATACGTGGCAATATCGGCGTCCGAAATCCCCAGCGTCAGCACCGGTTCATTGTGCTGCATAAGGCGCGCCCCGGTGATGCGCCCTGCGGGCGAGATGGCCACCAGCACATCCAGCGGACGGCCCGAATACCCCACAGACCCCGCCACCTGCCATGTAGACGCAAGATGCCCCACGGTTTTCCCATTGGCCGTTACATCCCAACCCGGCACACCCGCGTCATTGCGGATCACCTGCACCGGGCCAGACAGGCTCAGCACATCAGCCACCAGATCGGCGCTGGGATCGGCCACGACAATTGCGTTAAAGCCGGATTTTTCGGCCTGCGCTGGCGCCACGAATGACAAAACGGCAAGCGCCAGCACGACAAGAAAGCGCATCAAGACCCCCCGGGGTTTCCTACTGCGACTTTGGCCTAAGTGATTTTGATACACCTTAACGAAAGTCAAGGAGACGACTCAGGGGTCGGTCCAAGGTCCGCTTAGCCTCACCAGCGGAACGGAGAAATTCCATGAAACCCCGAGCCTTCACTGCCAGGAACGTGCTGATGTCCAGCGCGGCCATGGCATTTGCCCTGTTCGCAGGCGCCGTGTATGCCGAAGAAAAACCGGCAGACCACACCGACGGCCCCGCCGCCGCCTATGAACCTTCGATGACCACATTGGGTCAGATCAAGGTGGAAATCCCCGGTCGCAAAGAAGGCGACCCCGTGATGACCCAAGAAGAGTTCCAAAAGGGCACCCAGATTTACTTTGAACGCTGCGCCGGTTGCCATGGCGTGTTGCGCAAAGGGGCCACGGGCAAGCCTTTGACCACCGACATCACCCGTGAAAACGGCTATGAATATCTCCAAAGTTTCATCACCTACGGCTCGCCCGCCGGGATGCCGAACTGGGGCACCTCAGGGGATCTGTCTGAGGCCGATGTCGACCTGATGGCGCGCTATCTGCTGCTGGAACCGCCAGCACCGCCGGAATTTGGCATGCCGGAAATGCTGGCAAGTTGGAAGGTGATCGTCAAACCGGAAGATCGCCCGAAAGAAAAGATGAACGATTGGGACATCGACAACCTGTTCTCGACCACGCTGCGCGATGCGGGCCAGGTGGCGCTGATCGACGGCAACACTTACGAGATCAAGACGGTGATCGACACCGGCTATGCCGTGCACATCAGCCGGATTTCGGCCTCCGGTCGCTATCTGTTTGTGATCGGCCGCGACGCCAAGATCGTCATGGTCGATTTGTGGATGGAGGTTCCCGGCCCGGTGGCGGAAATCAAGATCGGCATGGAAGCCCGCTCGATCGAGACGTCCAAGTTCGAAGGCTGGGAAGACAAGATCGCAATCGCCGGGGCCTATTGGCCGCCGCAATACGTCATCATGGACGGCGATACGCTGGAGCCGAAGAAGATCGTCTCGACCCGTGGCAATATCTATGACGAGCAGGTCTATCACCCCGAACCGCGCGTTGCGGCAATTCTGGCCAGCCACTACAAGCCGGAATTCATCGTCAACGTGAAGGAAACCGGCAAGATCATCATGGTCGACTACACCGACCTGAAGAACCTGAAAACGGTTGAGATCGAGGCTGAACGCTTCCTGCACGACGGCGGTCTGGACGCCAGCCATCGCTATTTCATCACGGCGGCCAATGCACGCGGCAAGCTGGTGGTGATCGACACCAAAGAGTCGAAACTGCTGGCAATCACCGAAACCGGTGGACAAACGCCGCACCCAGGACGTGGGGCAAACTTTACCCACCCGGTGCATGGCCCTGTCTGGGCCACCAGCCACCTTGGGGATGAATCGGTTGCCCTGATCGGCACCGATCCCGAAGGCCACCCCGATGCCGCGTGGAAGATCGTGGACAGCTTCCCTGCCCTTGGTGGCGGGTCGCTGTTCATCAAGACCCACCCGAATTCGGATCACCTTTACACCGATGCCACGCTGAACCCCGACGCCGAAACCTCGGGCTCGGTTGCGGTGTTCACCATCTCCAAGATGGGCGCGGCGGATGTGGACCCAGAACTGGTGACGCTGCCGATTGCTGAATGGGCGGGTATTCCCGACGGTCAGCCGCGCGTGGTGCAGCCTGAATTCAACAAGGATGGCACCGAGGTTTGGTTTTCGGTCTGGAACGCCAAGGACAAGGAATCGGCCATCGTTGTGGTCGATGACAAAACGCTCGAGCTGAAAAAGGTCATCAAGGACCCGCGTCTGATTACCCCCACCGGCAAGTTCAACGTCTTCAACACCCGTGGGGACGTTTATTAAGCTCGAATTGGGGCCAGCCCCTTGGGGTTGGCCCCAATGGGCGGGGGGGTCGTGTGGCGCGCCCTTCCGCCCCCTCTCCCTTCCTTCAATTTTTGCCAGCAAGCCGGGGTGCAAGCGATGAACGACCTATCCCAAGATTTTCTGCCCGGATTTGTGCATCTGATCGGTGCTGGCCCCGGCGACCCCGACCTGTTGACCCGCCGCGCCCTGCGGCTGATGGTTCAGGCCGATGTAGTGGTCTATGACCGTCTGGTCAGCCCCGAAATCATGGCCCTGTTCCCACCCCATATCCGGCGGATTGACGTGGGCAAACTGCCCAAGGCCCACAAGCTGCCACAAGACGGCATCAACGCCCTGCTGGTCGATCTGGCGCGGCAAGGCCTGCGCGTGGCTCGCGTCAAGGGCGGCGATCCGTTGATCTTTGGACGTGGATCGGAAGAGGCCGAGGCCTGTCGCGCCGCTGGCGTGGCCTGCGATTACACGCCCGGCATCACCTCGGCCCAAGGGGCGGCCTGTTCTACGGGCGTGCCGCTGACGCATCGCGGGCTGGCAACGGGCGTGCGCTATGTCACCGGCCACCGCGCAAAAGACGGCGCGTTGGATCTGGATTGGGCGTCGCTTGCCAATGCCGATACAACACTGGTGGTCTATATGGGCGTCGCCAATATTGCCGAGATTTCCGCGCGCCTGTTGGCACACGGGCTGGCCGCTGACACCCCGGTTCTGGCCGTGGCCTCGGCCACCACGCCGCGCGAAACCCGGGTGCTGTCGGACCTCGCTGGTATCACCGCCACCGTGGCCAATACCCAACCCGAAGCGCCGGTCTTGTTCATCATCGGCCGCGTGGTGTCGCTGTACGAACCTGCGTTGCTGGCAACTGCCCTTGCCTGCGAGGGCGCGGGGATGGCGGCCTATGCGTAGCCTTTTGGCTCTTTGCCTTGCGGTGATACCTGCAGAGGCCGAGGTGCCGCCCGACCGCGCCCGCGCGCTTGAACACATGGTCTTGCAAGACTGCGGATCGTGCCACGGGCTGACATTGAAAGGCGGTCTTGGCCGCCCACTGACCCGCGAAGCCTTGGTCCATGTCGACCCCGACGGTCTGGCGCTTATCATTCTTGAAGGCATCCCCGGCACCGCCATGCCGCCCTGGCGACCACTTCTGACCGAAGACGAGGCGCTATGGATTGCTAGCTATCTGAAATCAAAGGACTAACCCATGCGCCCGCTGATCTTGTCGCTTTTCCTGCTTGCCGCCCCCGTCTTTGGCCAAACCGCCACCGGTGATCTGGGGCTGGTGATCGAACGTGCCGCCGGCAGCCTTGTGCTGATCGACCGGTCAGATCGTGCCGCCGTGAGCCGGATCGAAGGCTTGGGCGACCTTAGCCACGCCACGATGACCTATTCCCCGGACGAACGCTTTGCCTATGTGTTTGGCCGCGATGGCGGTTTGACCAAGGTTGATCTGCTGACCCAAACTATCGCCGCCCGCACAGTGCAGGCTGGCAATTCAATCGGCGGGGCGATTTCCGACGATGGCAGTTTGGTCGCCGTGTCCAACTATGAACCCGGCGGCGTCAAGGTGTTTGACGCCGAAACCTTGGCGCTGGTCGCAGACATCCCGGCGGCGGGCAAGACCATTGGCTTGGTTGACGTGCCGGGGCGGCGTTTCGCTTGGGCGGTTTGGGATACGGGCGAGGTGTTTTTGGGTGACTTTTCGGCGGTTGAGCCCGTTGTCACGATGATCGGCAACGCCGGAAAAAACCCATTTGACGCCGTGTTGACCGATGACGCCCATACCTTTCTGGTGGGCCTGTTCGGCGAAAAGGGCGTCACGGCCTTTGATCTGTGGAACCCCGACACCCCGCCGCAAAAATTCCTGACCGAATACGGCAAAACCGGCGAGGATATGCCGGTCTACAAGATGCCCCACCTGCAATCTTGGGCCTTTACCGAAGGCCAATATGCCCTGCCGGCCGTGGGTCGGCATGAAATCCTGTGGGTGGACCGCGAAAGCCGGACCCAGACGGCCACAACCCCCGTGCATGGCCAGCCGGTCTTTATCATCGCCCAACCGGCCAGCCCCTATGTCTGGGTCAACTTTGCCACGCCTTTGAATGACGTGGTGCAAGTAGTCGACTCGCGGTCACACGAGGTTGTCGCCACCTTGACCCCCGGCAAGGCCATTTTGCACATGGAATTCGCCCCGCGCGGGGCCGAGGTGTGGATTTCAGCCCGCGATGACAACCGGGTGCTGATCTATGACACCAAGACCCGCGAAAAGGTGGGAGAGATTGCCGCCGAATCCCCGTCAGGCATCTTCTTTACCGCCCGCGCCCATCAGACCGGGCTATGAACATGGACGCGCTGGATCACCGCCTGCTGGACGAATTTCAGCGCGATTTTCCGCTGGTCACGCGGCCCTTTGCGGTGCTGGGCGCGGCCTTGGGGATTGCCGAAGTCGACGTGATTGCCCGCCTGACCCAATTGCAAGCAGCAGGCAAAATGGCGCGGGTTGGTGGCACGGTGCGGCCCAATACGGCGGGGGCCAGCACGCTGGCCGCGCTGGCGGTGCCCGAGGCGCGCATCGAAGCGGTCGCTGCGATGGTGAATGATGAGGACGGGGTCAATCATTCCTACCTGCGCGAGGATGATTGGAACCTGTGGTTCGTCGCCACCGCCCCCGATGCCGCTGGCTTACAGGCATCCTTGGGCCGCATCGCGGCGCGGACGGGGCTTAAGGTGTTGTCGCTGCCCCTGCTGCGGGCCTTTAACATCGACCTTGGCTTCCGGTTGACAGGGGCACGGGCGGCTTTGACCACCGATCTGGCCCACGATGAAACCGCCCTGCGCCCTGCCGATCGCCCGCTGTTGCAAGTCATGTCCACCGGCCTGGCGCTGGTGGCGCAGCCCTTTGCCGCCGTGGCCGCCACTTTGGGCTGGACCGAAGCGCAGGTGCTGGACCGTCTGGAAAGCCTGTCAAACGCTCGCATCCTGACCCGCATCGGCGTGATCGTGCGCCACCGCGCGATTGGCTGGGCAGCCAATGCGATGGTGGTTTGGGATGTCGCGCCAAAGGATATGGAAACCGCTGGCCGCAGTCTTGCCGCCCTGCCCGGCGTGACCTTGTGTTATCAGCGCCAGACGGTGCCGGGCCTGTGGCGCTATGGCCTGTTTTCGATGATCCACGGCCAAAGCCGCGCCGACGCGCTGGCCGTGCTGGACGCCGCCCGCGCCTTGCCCGCACTGGCCCATACCGATCACCGCGTTCTATTCTCAACCCGCTGTTTCAAACAAACCGGGGCATTGCTGGAAAGGACCGCCGCATGACATCTTTGCGCCGCACCCCGTTGGCCGCTGATGCTCTGGACGCCACCGACCGCGCCATCATCAACCGGATGCAGGACGGTTTGCCCCTAGTGTCCCACCCCTTTACCGCCTTGGCCAATGATTTGGGGCTGGACGAGGACGCGCTGATTGCCCGCATCCAAACAATGCGCGAGATCGGGGCCATCACCCGGTTCGGCCCGTTTTTTGACGCCGAAGCAATGGGCGGGGCCTTTTGCCTCTGCGCGATGGAGGTGCCTGCAGGCCGTTTTGACGCCGTCATGACTTTGGTCAATGCACACCCCGAGGTGGCGCATAACTATGAACGCACCCACCGTTTGAACATGTGGTTCGTGCTGGCCTGTGAGCGGGTAGCACAAATCAAGCAAACGGCGGACCGGATCGAACGCGAAACCGGCTTGCCGGTGCTTTTGTTCCCGAAGGAACACGAGTTTTTCATAGGCTTTAGGGTAACTGCATGACCATCTCTGCGCTTGATCGTCGGATCATCGCCGCCACCACGGGCGGCCTGCCACTGACCCCGGCCCCGTTTGCCGAGGTGGCGGGCTGGCTGGGCATCACCGAAGGCACCTTGATCGACCGGATGACCGCGATGCAGGACGCAGGCGTCATCCGCCGCGTGGCCATTGCCCCCAATCACTATGCGCTGGGTCTGACCGCCAACGGGATGAGCGTTTGGGATGTGGACAACACCCTTGCCGTTGAATTGGGCGCGCAGGTTGGGGCGCTCGAATTTGTCTCGCACTGTTACTTGCGCCCGCGTGCGGATGGCTGGCCCTATAACCTGTTTGCGATGATCCACGGGCACAACCGCGACGAGGTGGAAATCCTGCGCGCGCAGATTGCGGCGCTGCTGGGGCCCGCCTGCCGGGCCTCCGATATTCTGTATTCCACCCGGATCTTGAAAAAAACCGGGCTGCGGCTGACCGAAGGGGGTCTTTGATGTTTCGCTTGACGCAATACATGCAAGAACTGGTCACCCCCACCCCGCCGCGCCGTCGGGTTTCGGCGGGGGGTGTGAAGCCCGTGGTGATCTGGAACCTGACCCGCACCTGCAACCTGAAATGCCGCCACTGCTATACCACCAGCGCCGATGTGCCGTTTCCGGGCGAATTGACCCACGATCAGGCGATGGGCGTGCTGGACGATCTGTCAGGCTTTGGCATCCCGGCGCTGATCTTGTCGGGGGGCGAGCCCCTTAGCCGGTTTGACTTTTGGCAACTGGCCGAACGGGCGCGGGCGTTGAACTTCCGTCATCTGTCGCTGTCGACCAATGGCACCAAACTGGGCGGCGAAAACGCCGACCGGGTCGCGGCGCTGGGGTTTGATTACGTTGGCATTTCGCTGGACGGGATCGGCGCAAAAAATGATTGGTTCCGCGGTGTGGATGGGGCTTTTGCCGATGCTTTGGCCGGGGTTCGGGCCTGCAAGGCGCGCGGCGTCAAGGTTGGCCTGCGGTTTACCATCACCGAAGACAACGCCGAAATGCTGCCCGCCATGCTGGATTTATGCGACGCCGAAGGGGTGGACAAATTCTATCTGTCGCATCTGGTCTATGCCGGACGCGGCGATAAGCACCGGGGCGAGGATACCGAACACGCCCGCACCCGTACCGCGATGGACATACTGCTGGACCGGGCTTGGTCGGCGGTGCAGTCCGGCCACCCGCTGGAAATTGTCACCGGCAACAATGACGCCGACGCGGTGTATTTTCTGCAATGGGTCGCTGACAATTTCAGCCCCGAACAGACCGCCCATGTCCGCGCCCATCTTGAGGCATGGGGTGGCAACTCCAGCGGCCTAGGCGTGGCCAATATTGACCCGCAGGGCAAGGTGCATCCTGACACCTATTGGTCAGATTACACCGTGGGATCGGTGAAAACCGACCGTTTCTCGGCGCTGTGGACGGGGGATGATGCCATGCTGGCCACCCTGCGCCAACGCCCCCGCCCTTTGAAGGGCCGTTGCGGTGATTGTGCGTTTCAGGCCGTCTGCGGTGGCAACACCCGCATCCGCGCGCTGCAGGTCACAGGCGATCCATGGGCCGAAGATCCGGCCTGCTATATGACCAATGCCGAGATTGGCGCGGGCGACGCCGCCCGCCTGACCGTCACGCCGTTCCGGGGGAAAAGCCATGATCCGGCGCATAATTTTCTTTAGCATGCTGGCCTTTCCGGCCATTGCCGAACCTGATGGGGCGACGATCTACGCCGACCAATGCGCAAGCTGTCACGCGGCTACGCGGCTGGGCGGCACAGGCCCCGCGCTGATCCCCGAAAGCCTTGGGCGGATCAAGGGCGATGTGCTGACCGGCCTTATCGCCAAGGGTCGCACGGCCACGCAGATGCCCGCCTTTGCCGCCACCCTGTCGCCCGAGGAGATCGCGGCGGTGGCGGACTATGTGTCGTCGCCGTTGGCCACCCCTCCGGTCTGGACCGAAACCGACATCGCCGCAACGCGGGAAATGACCGATTACACCCCGGCCACCGCCCCCACCTTCTCGGGCGATCCGATGAACATCACGCTGGTCGTCGAAACCGGCGATCATCATGTGTCGGTGCTCGATGGTGACAGCTTTGCCGTTCTTGACCGATTTCCCACGCCCTTTGCCGTGCATGGCGGGCCAAAGTTCAGCCCCGATGGGCGGTTCGTGTTCATCATGTCCCGCGATGGTTGGGTGCAGAAGTATGACATCTGGAGCCTGAAAGAAGTCGGCCGCATCCGCGCGGGCCTGAACAGCCGCAACATCGCGATGAGTGCGGATGGCAAGTGGCTGGCCGTGGCGAACTATCTTCCGACCACACTGACCATTCTTTCGACCGAATATCTGACTGTGAAAAAGGTGGTTCCCGTTGCGGGTCGCGACGGCACGCCCAGCCGGGTGGCCGCCGTCTATCAGGCACCACAGCGCGAAACCTTTGTGCTGGCCCTGAAAGACCTGCCCGAGATTTGGGAAATTGCCACCGATGAGGACGGCGGGCCCTATTCCGAGGGTCTGGTTCACTCCAATGAAAACGGCATGGAAGAGGCCATGGGCATCGAACGCGGCCTGTTCGCCCGCCGCCGCATTGCCGTGTCGGCCCCCTTGGATGACTTTTTCTTCAGCCCCGATTACCGCAACCTGATCGGCACCAACCGCGAAGCGGAAACCGGCGTAGTGGTCAATCTGGATGTGGGCCGCGAGATTGCCAGCCTGCCCCTGCCCGGTATGCCGCATCTTGGGTCGGGCATCACGTGGGACAGGAATGGCCATAAGGTTATGGCCACGCCGCACCTGACCGAAGGGATGCTGTCGGTGATCGACATGACGGACTGGTCGCTGGTCAAAACCATCAAGACCGATGGGCCGGGGTTCTTTTTACGCAGCCACGCCAACACGCCCTATGTCTGGGCCGATGTGTTTACCGGTGACAACAAAGGCCATATCCATATCATCGACAAACAGTCGCTAAAGATCGTGCAAACCCTGATCCCCGAGCCGGGTAAGACCGTGGCGCATACCGAATTCACCCGTGACGGCAAATTTGCGCTGGTGTCGATTTGGGAAATGGACGGCGCTGTGATTGTTTATGACGCTGCAACCTTCAAAGAAATCAAACGCTTGCCGATGAGCAAGCCTGCCGGAAAATACAATGTCTGGAACAAGATCACCTTCGAAGACGGCACCAGCCACTAG
>Ga0075154_10003305_pt1 | contig 10240 bp, 7 predicted proteins | sample JI71714BDNA_FD_70965 | JGI IMG/M metagenome (GOLD analysis project Ga0075154, IMG submission 70965) | Wastewater effluent complex algal communities from Wisconsin, to seasonally profile nutrient transformation and Carbon sequestration -... | ecosystem: Engineered > WWTP > Effluent > Algae...
CACTCCGTCTACTACAAAAAGTGGTTGGTTGTTATTGATATTCAGTGATCGCTCACCTCTGATACTCACTCTCGCAGAAGCTCCGATACCACTTGGATTACCTACGATAGTGACACCAGCTACCTTGCCGGCAAGAGAATTGAGTATATTGGTTTCCCTAGCTTTGATCAGGTCATCTCCTTTGACATTCTGAACGGCATACCCGAGTGCTTTTTTCTCTCTTTTGATACCCAAGGCAGTTACGGTCACTTCAGATAAGCCTATAGCATCATCTTCCAAAGTGATCATTAATCCACTTGGGTTCTCTATTTTTACAGTTTTAGATTGGTAGCCAATAAAGCTAACATTAAGGGTAGCTGTGACGTCTTTTACCATGAGTTCAAAATTTCCATCTATATCGGTGATAGTTCCATTGGTCGTACCATTTTCGACCACAGAAGCACCGATCATGGGTTCATTCGCAACGCTTTTGACATTTCCTGTGATTTTGATTTGCGCATCCATTGATGTTAGGGCAAATAAAAACAACAATGTCATACAGAAGTGTAAAATTTGTTTGTTCATACTGATTGATTTTGTTTATTAAAATAATCCGCAAAGGTGGTCAGTATGTATTAACTCAATGTATTTTGAATATTATCATAACATGATTGCAACATTAATTTTATGTTTAGTGAATTTCCATTTTATTATGTATAGACTTGCCAAGGTATCATTGCAGTCTAATTGAAATGTACAATTATTCATAATTTCAAATCCTTAAAGCATAGTAATAGTACGGCAAAAGTGTACGATTATAATTAGGGTCTGCTGAAAAAGTCAAAATCCTTCAATTAAAAGACTGCCATTGGTTTGGAATACCGTTCAAAAAACAAGCGATAGTGAATGAAGAGTCAAAAGTGCGTCTATCGCCGGTCTTCAATGATATAAATAAACAAATCATAATCAAGGCGATAGAAAAAGCATTTTGACTCGAGAATGAACGGTGCACCGCAATCGCCTTTTTTTGAACTAGCGTTTTTTGGTTACTTTTTTTGGCAATGCAAAAAAGTGACTGCCGCCCGCACAGGGTAAAAGATTGATTGAAGTGCAAATGTTTTAGTCAAAATGACCAAAAACCCATGCATCGAAATCAATAAATTTTAAAACATTTATTTAATAATCAATTATTCAGATCACACCAAGCATGCCCTAATTACACTTAATAATAGGGTATTCTTAGCTTTAAGGCAGCAGTATTTGGGAATATAAATATGGATAAAGACGCTACTTTACCCAATAAACCCTACTTTCACATGGGCGCCATCACAAAATGGTTTATTGTTGGACTGCCCACATCTGCAAAATGCGGTAACATGATTCTTTTTAGTTTCGTGGCCGTCCTTATCTTTGATGACGATATTTCCATATACCAATAAAGGACCATTTTCGGCTACTTCTACAATTTGCTCCACTTGCACATCAGTATGCTCTTCCACATCATCGTTTTTATAGTAACTCAATGCTCCTGACGGACAGTTTTGAATATGTGCCATAATGGTATCAGATGGAGCACCATCAGGCTTGATCCAGGGTCTTTCCTTGGGATTGAATACCGTATTTAGACCCATTTGGTCATTCCAACAACGAGTCGAATGAATACATTTTCCAGGTTGCCACACTATAGTGATTTCACCATTGGTGTACTCTTTTTTGATATTGTTTTTGTCCATTACTGACCATTAATAAATTTACAAAACATCCTGAATCTCGGGCATTTTTTGAAAAACACTGTTAGCAAAAGGACATAAAGGTATGATTTTTATTCCTTTTTCTCGAGCATAATTCACAGCTTGCAAAACCATTTTCTTACCTGCACTTTGTCCACGCAATATGTCGCTGACCTCGGTATGGTCAATGATAATGCGTTCGGTTCCTGCCCAGGTATATGTCATCTCGCCAGCTTGCAATTGGTCCACTGTGATAAAAAACCTTCCCTTATTTCCGTTATCTTCGTGTAAAACTTCCATTTTTGTATTATTTAAATGTAACCGTATTTGGGTGGATACAAACCGCATTACAAAGATAAATAAAAAAGATAATACCGTGCTTATGGTGATTCATTCATTTAAAGTATTCTTGGGAAAAATGATCTTTAAGCCCTACATCTTTTCCATTTCAGACACATAACCCAAACACATCTTTTCCCAACTATAGTTTTGTGTCGTAAACGCTTTGATGTCTTCACCTGTGAGTCTATGATTTTCTATATGATGGTGAATGGCATCTGCCCACATTTGAGCATTACCTGAAGGAATACTATAACCATTTTTTCCATTGATGATAGCATCTTTCATACCTTCTAGGTCCGATACTAAGACTGTTTTTCCCATGACTGCTGCTTCCAATGCTACCAATCCAAAACCTTCCATATCTCCATCTACACGTACATTGGGCATCACCACCAAATCAGCACTTGCTATCAAACGATCTCTATCTGTATCTGATAACCTACCTGCAAGTACGATTCTATGAGGGTTGTTTCGGTGAGCTGCCAATAACGATGCGCTATCGTCAGCTTTCCCCAAAAACAGGTTCAATTTATGTTCCCACTTTTGGGGCATTATGGATAGTATAGATGCGCTACGTACTTCAGCAATATGGCCCATATGTACCATTTTGACATTTGGGCCTAACAATGGCATGACTTCTTGGGCAAACCAACTAAATCCTTTTCTCTTGACCGGTCTACCCATGGCTAAGATCATTTTGTCCCTTTTCATATCGAGATTCAATCTATTAGTCAAATCATTTCCATCGCTACTATTGATGGTATGACCTTGTACATCTACGCCGTTATGGACCACCACCAATTTTTCAGAAGGTACATTTCTGACTTCGCATGCTTCTTGAGTGGCTTTACTGACACAAATGATCTTGTCCAACTTTTGAATCATGCGCGGAAATACATACCTTTGGAACCATCCCAATGGAAAAACCACATCCAATCCATGAAAAGTTGCCAAAACCTTTCTTCCTCCAAAATCTACGTTCAAGAAATAACAAAATGCCGCCATCAAACCATCATTCAGATGTATGTGTGTGATTTCAGGATGTTTTAATAACATTTTACGCACCCTAGATCGAAGCTGAAAAAAGAATTTCCAGATAGGTTCTTTTTGTTCGTATATGATGGTATGAGCTGATGCCATTTGACGGATGCCTTGGATCAAATGAAAACTTTGATTTTCCATGCCACCTACGGAAGGTGGGTACTTGTGAGTGATAAATAGTACTGTCAATCTTAACGTTTAAATGGATATATATTGAATTTTTACATCGCCAATTCCATGGGCAAAGGCACTGAAACTTCTCTTTGTTGTTGTCTATGATATTTCAATGTTTCTAAGTCATGTAAGTAGATATCCATCAAAGTATTCCATTGGTATTTTTTGACAGATTCAAGCCCATGCTGTATTAATGAAGCTTTTAAGGTATCTTGTTCAAATATATCAGTAATATATTCCACATACTGGTTAGCATCCTGAGGTGAGCAAAGAAATCCACTGATACCATGTGCTACCAATCCGGCAGAACCTCCACCATCAGCAATCACAACAGGAATGCCTGAGGCTTGTGCTTCCACTACTACATTGCCAAAAGTCTCTGATATCGAAGTGAATAAAAACATATCGCATGATGCATATAAAACTGCCAATTGGTCATGGTTTTGATGACCCACAAAGATCGCATCAGGCATTAAATTTTGCAAAGATTCTTTAGCTACGCCATCTCCGGCTATCACAAAATTGTAGGGTAGTTTTTTTTGCTTACAAACATGATATACTTTCACCAAAGTTTCCAGATTTTTCTCCCATACTAGCCTGCTGGCAAACAGGATGTTTTTATTTTGATTACCCACCAAAGATACCACGTAATCAGGATCTCGATGACTCGGAGAAAAAGTAGCCGTATTGATCCCTCGGGGCCAAATACTGAAATTGTGCTCACTAAATCCCATGTTTACCAATTCCTTTTTCATGGCTTGGGTAGGGATATAAACTTTGTTGCACTGACTGTAGAATCTTTTTTGACTATTAATAATTTTGCTCTTTACGTATGGAACGATAGATTTTATTCCCTTAAGGTAATAATCGATGTAAGAGATAAAATGAGTATGGTATATGCTGATGACAGGAATGTGATATTTACGACCATAAGATAAAGCAAATTGCCCCAACATAGATGGTGTGGAAATGTGAATCACATCAGGGTTAAAATCGGATAGTTTTTGTCGCAATCTCGTACTTTTAAATTGCGGTACAGCCATACTATAGTCCCGATTAAAGGGGATTTGGACTACAGATACTTTGAAAACTTCCCAATGTGTCTCCTTTTTTGGCGGTATGCCGCAAATCAGTAAAACTTCATACTGATCTTTAGGTATTCTTTGGAGAATATGGGTGATCGTACGGGAGGCACCGTCAAAATCCTCGATGAGGATTTCAGCAAAAAATGCAAGTCTGAGTTTTCGCGACATGTGGTGGAATTTATCACAAGAATAGACAACTTAAGTTAAGCCAATCTTAAACGAGTATTACCTGAATGTTAAATATTAAAAAAAAACACAATATGCTGATAAACAATTAATAATGACTTAATATATCATTAAAAATGAATTAACATGAGTCTGATACTTTTACACAAAATAGTATTATGCCTATAGTTACAAATATTGAAATTGCAGACACTTTGGGTTTGTCAAAATGGGGTTCGGTGGGTACATCGCTCAGTAACGGTCTGATGCATATGCTCAGTATCTCTGACATGAATAAGATATATGATACCTATGCATACCTTGATGGTCTCGATTTTATTAATGCAGTATTAAATGAACTAGGCATCATCATCGACATATCCCATGCCGACAAAAACAAAATTCCAACTAGTAAACCATTTATTGCAGTAGCCAACCATCCACTTGGTGGAATAGATGGCCTGATCATGCTCAAAATTCTGATTGAATGTCATCCGGATGCCATGATTTTAGCCAATTTTTTGCTTTGCAAAATCAAACCTATAGCCAAACATATATGTCCTGTCAATCCTTTTGAAACTCGAAAACAAGTTTTTCAGAGTACCCTAGGCATCAGGTCAGCATTGAATCATTTACAGGCAGGCATTCCTCTCGGCATCTTTCCTGCAGGTGAGGTAGCACAAAAATCAAAACTGATCAACGGTCAGATCATCGACAAAACTTGGGATAAAAGTGCTTTAAAACTTATAAAAAAAGCACAGGTTCCCATCATACCTATTTATTTCAATGCTCAGAATAGCCATATGTTTTATGTGATGGCAGGTATTCATCACAATTTACGAACTGCCAGTTTGCCAAGTGAAGTATTAAGATCTAAAAATAAGAAAATCCAAGTCAGAATTGGCACACCTATAGAACCAGGCCACGTACAAAAAGATCTCGATATCACTAGTTTTGGCAATATGATTAGGCAACGGTTAGATATCCTTTCTTTTTTCAAAAAAAGAAGAAATAAAATTATTGGCTTACATCACTATCAGTTTCGAAAAGTACAACCCATAGCAAAGGAACTATCCACTGAAAAGGTATTGAAGGATATAAAGCACATGGAGTCGCAAGGCGAATTGTTGTTTTGTTCAGGTTGCTATAAAGTATTTTTCACAAAGATTACCGACAAACCTGATCTCTTGCATGAGATAGGACGACTTCGCGAAATTACATTTAGAAATGCTGGTGAAGGTACCATGAAGTCTATAGATACAGACGACTATGATTTGTATTACCACCACCTTATCCTATGGGATGACCAAAATCAAACTATAGCAGGTGCATATCGATTGGGATTAGGAAATGATATCCATAAAAAGCGTGGGATATCCGGATTTTATATTCATGAGCTTTTTCACTTACACGGGGGGATGCATGATATCATGTCTCAGTCCATAGAAATGGGCAGATCATTCATCACCCAAGCTTACCAACAAAAACCAACACCTTTATACTTGCTGTGGAAAGGTATCATGATGGTCACTACATTACACCCAAGTCATAAGTATCTTATAGGTGCCGCTAGTATCACCAATGAGTTTTCAGATTGTTCCAAAGCCATGATGACCCAATATCTCGAACATCATTTTTTGGATCAAAATCTTTCACATTACGTTGCGCCTAAAAAAAATTATAAATATCAGTTCAACACCAAACAAAAACAGGTATTTGCTGATGTAATACAAAAAGACCTCTCCGATCTAGATAAACTGATTAGCAATATTGAACCCGATGGCAAAAAAATACCGGTCCTGATCAAAAAATACCTTAAACAAAATGCTGCTGTGCTAGGTATCAATGTGGACCCATCTTTTAATAATGCTATAGATGTACTGATGTATATAGATATTGCTAAACTCGATGGTAATAAGTATGATCGGTGATGAAGATCATGTATACACCCTGTTAAAGTCATCCGATTGCCCAAAACAAAAAACTACTTTTGTTAGCCAAATAAGTAAGCCATAATGGATACCCAAAAATTAAAATCAACGCTCCGAGACCTCACATTGGCTATGGACCATCATGTGGAAAAAAGGTTGGACATCATCAATCAATTGCATCCATCTAATATCAAAGCTGCACAAAATCTTATACAATACCTAGCGCTGAGGTGTGAAGATATCAGGGTCTTACAAGACGAACTTCATATCTTGGGATTATCTTCATTGGCTAGCTCTGAAAGTCATATCAAAAGTCAACTTCTCGCCATTTGTCAAAGACTGGGTCAAAAGATAAGTCAAGAACAAATAGATGCTTATGGCTACGCGTGGAGCGTGGAAAATAAAAGAAGCAAATCTACCCAACTTTTAGGGTCCAAAGAAAATGAAAACCTTCCTGCCATCATGGTAACATTTGATAGCAGCTTTGCCAATGACTACTCCACTATTAAAAACCTGCTCCTAAACGGTATGAACCTAGCCAGAATTAATTGTGCTCATGACGATGAAGCCATTTGGGCTGCTATGATTCATAAAATAAAAAAGGCATGCCACAAAACGGGTAAGACTTGCAAAATTTATATGGATATAGCAGGTCCAAAACTCAGAACCACGCTCATCAACAAAGGTGCAAATAAGAGCAAAGTAAAAATTAAAGAAGGTGATATTATTTATTTGGCTCAAGACATTCAAGGACTAAGTCCCAAGGCGGTAGTCATTAATCCTGGCATACCTGAAATCATCCATGCGCTGAAAAAAGGGGAAAGAGTATATATGGATGATGGCATGATCAGAGGTATCATAGAAAAGGTAAACTCCAATGTTGCAGCTGTTCGCATAACCCGTATATCTTCTTCGAAAAAGATCATCAAAAATGAAAAAGGCATCAACTTTCCTGATTCTGAGCTAGATATTTCACCATTGACAGAGTTTGACATCTCGTGCTTGCCATTTATTTGCCAACAAGCAGACATGGTTGGTTTTTCCTTTGCCAGACATCCATCAGATGTACGCCTTCTGAGAAACCTGATGTATGAGATATCAGAATCCCCTCCAGATATGGTCATCAAAATAGAAACCCCTGAAGCAGTAAAACACCTGCCCGACCTACTACTGGAAGGTATGAAAAATGAGTCGTTGGGCATTATGATTGCCCGTGGCGATTTGGCTGTGGAAATAGGTTTTGAGCGAATGTCAGAGATTCAAGACGAAATACTTTGGATTTGTGATGCAGCACATGTACCTGTGATTTGGGCCACCCAGGTCTTGGAAAATCTCAATAAATCAGGCTTGGCTACGCGTTCCGAAATTACTGATGCCGGTCATGCATCCCAAGCCGAATGTATTATGCTAAATAAAGGATCTCACACCATAGAAGTCCTAGAGACTTTAAAAGATATTTCGCAAAGACTGGCTGAACATAGAAGTAAAAAGAGATATACCTTTCGGCCTTTAAATATAGCCAAAGCATTTATCCAAAAGGAATGAGTCTTTTTAATAAGCACTGTTGGATTTGATTTCTTTCTTTTGTTCCAAGAATTGGATATTAAATCATGAAAATAAAAAAATCTTCTTAAATTTGCATTCGTTTCAAACACTTTTTTTTTAACCACTCAATATCAAATATGGAACATTTAGCTCTGGATCAAAATATTCAAGACAGAATTTCAACCTGGCTTTCAGGAGATTATGACGAAGCTACTCAAAACGAAATAAAGCAGCTCATAGCTCAGGGAAATAAGACAGAGCTTATTGATTCATTTTACAAAGATCTTGAATTCGGTACCGGAGGGCTACGCGGTATTATGGGGCCAGGTACCAATCGGGTTAATAAATACACACTTGGAGCTGCCACTCAAGGACTTGCCAATTATCTCAATCACTTATATTCTGGGCAACGTGTCAAAGTTGCCATAGCCCACGACAACAGGAACAATAGTAATATATTTGCAAAAGTAGTTACAGATGTATTCTCAGCCAATGGTATCGAAGTTTATTTCTTTGAAGGCCTGAGACCTACCCCAGAATTATCATTTGCCATACGGGCACTTGGATGTCAGAGTGGTGTTATGCTCACTGCATCTCACAACCCCAAAGAATACAACGGCTACAAAGCTTATGGAGCAGATGGTGGCCAATTGGTATTTCCTCACGACGAAGCTGTAATGGCAGAAGTAGCTAAAATTTCAGACTTATCGGATATCAAATTTGTAAGAATTGATGCCAATGTCCACCTCATAGGCAAAGACTTGGATGATCAATATTTGGATGCACTAGCCAAAGTATCTATATCAAAAGATGCCATCCAAAGACAAAAAGATCTCAAAATTGTATTTTCGCCCATCCACGGTACCGGTGGTGTTTCCGTACCGCCTGCTTTAGCCAGGTTTGGTTTTGAAAATGTCATCTTGGTAGAAGAACAAATGGTGGTTGATGGCAACTTCCCTACCGTAATTTATCCAAATCCTGAAGAAGCTGAAGCCCTTACCATGGCATTGGCAAAAGCCCGAGAAGTAGATGCAGATATTGTCATGGCCACAGACCCGGATGCGGACAGAGTTGGATTGGCTATCAAGAATGATCAAGGCGCATTTATCCTTCTCAATGGAAATCAGGCCTTGTGTTTATTGGTAAATTATGTACTCACTGCATGGGAAAAAGCAGGCAAACTCAGTGCTGATACTTATGTCATGAAAACGATAGTCACATCGTATATGATAGACAAAATCGCAGCGTCAAAAGGGGTCGATTGTTACAACGTACTGACCGGTTTTAAATATATCGGCGAAGTCATGACCCAACTCGAAGGCAAAAAGACATTCATTTTAGGTGGTGAGGAGAGTTATGGATATTTGGTAGGCGACCATGCTAGGGATAAAGATGCCGTAGTGGCTTGCTGTATGTTTGCAGAGTTGGCAGCTTGGTACAAAGATCAGGGAGAATCTATGTATGATGCATTGATCGGCTTGTACAAAACATATGGTTTTTATAAGGAAAAACTCATCTCCATTACCAAAAAAGGTAAAGCCGGGGCCGAAGAGATCAAGGAAATGATGGACAATTACCGCAAACAGACTCCTTTGGCTTTAGGTGGTCAAAAAGTCGTTATGCTCAAAGATTATAAAAACGCCACCTCCAAAAATATGGTCACAGGCGAAATAGAAAAAATAGACCTTCCATCATCCAATGTATTGCAGTTCTTCACCGAAGATGGTAGTATTATTTCAGCCAGACCCTCAGGTACCGAACCTAAAATCAAGTTTTATTGTAGTGTAAATACCGTCTTGCAAGACAAAGCTGACTTTGAAGCCACAGAGACTGCTTTGGATCAAAAATTGAATGCTATGCTTAAAGATTTGGGCATCTGAACATGTACATATGCATAGTCAGAGTACTAGAAGATTACAGCATCCTTTTCATATTTCGGAAAGCTGGTTTAATCGGTTTTGATACGATTGTAAATAATTTCTTTTGGTGGTATCGTTAAGAAAGGAAGCGCCTACCATTTTTTCTACTAAATCTGATTTAGAAGTCATTAATGTGATGATATCGACAAAAGTCTTTTCATTGATGGCCACTTTTTCTGCTAGACATTCAAATTGATTTTTAAATATTTCAACCCATAGAGCATTTTAAAGCACTATTTGGTATATTTAGATATTTATATTACACAATTACAACAAATAGCGTACTATAATGCACTTTTATATAATATTTCCTAAATACTTCTATATGA
>Ga0075154_10003306_pt1 | contig 10235 bp, 7 predicted proteins | sample JI71714BDNA_FD_70965 | JGI IMG/M metagenome (GOLD analysis project Ga0075154, IMG submission 70965) | Wastewater effluent complex algal communities from Wisconsin, to seasonally profile nutrient transformation and Carbon sequestration -... | ecosystem: Engineered > WWTP > Effluent > Algae...
TCCGGCGTTGTCTCCGGCCGGCGCATGGAGCGCCACAGATTGGCCAGGTCAGCCTTGCCCAGCCCTGTCGCCTTGCACAGGATCGCCAGGGGCTCGCCCCCGGGGTCGCCCATGATCTTGGCGCCGGTGACCGGCTTGACCCCCGACAGATAGGCGATCTCGGTCGCCACCTCGCGGTTCAGGCCGCGCTCGGCCGCCGCCGCCACGGCCTGCTCCAGCCCGCCGTACGGGCTTCTGGCAATGGCCGCCCGGTTGCGTTGCCGGCGCTCGATGAACTGCAGGGCCTTGCGGGACACCGGGTCCTGCCAATTTTCGGCCGCGGCCATGACGAAGACGTCTTCCGACACCTCCTGCATGACTTCGCGAGAGACGGCGAACCGCTGCAGGATCGTCCGGCGCTCCGCCGGTCCGCTCCACCAGAACATGACATAGGCGCCCGACGGCCGCAGCTCGGGGCGCTTGAGGACCGGACCGCACAATTGCGGCTCCTGGCGGCTCAGACTGACGACGCACTCGATCGCCGTCTGGCTCAGCCGTGCGGTATTGTTGCGCAGGACTGCCTCGATGACATGGCTCTCGCCAAAGCCCAGCAGGGTCTCGGTGACCACCTCGGACAGCGCGCGACGACTGGCCATCATGAAGCGATGCTGGGCGGTCGCGTCGCGGGCGCAGGCGACCAGATCGGCGTCCGAGAGCGAGGCGCACTGTTCGATCAACAGTCCCGCAATCGCCGGATCATCGCGAAGCAGCATCCGCGCGAGGGCGTTGGGCAGTTCGGCCAGGGGTGCCAGCCGGGCGGCGACCCGTCGGCGATCCTCCGGCGAGGCCAGCCGCAGCATTTCGACCAGCAGATCGCCGGTCACGGCGCGTTCGAAGGCGTTGATCCGGCTGGCCGGCAGGGAGACGACGTCGGCGAGCCGCTTCAGCAACGCGTGGCGCGCGCGGAATTCGCCCTCTGGGGCGGCCTCCTCAGGACGGGTCGCAGTCTCGGACATTTCCCGCGAATCCTAGAACCGCGCGGGTTAACCGGCTGTGACAGTCAGTCAAAGCTCGCCCAGGCGGCCCGGCTATCCCCCGTCAGGGCGAAGTCCGCCTGCACCGTCCCGGCGTCGCGGAAGGTCAGGGTCAGTGCGACCCTCCCGTCCACCGCCGTGGCAGGATCGAACCCGATCAGCATGAAGTGCAGGTCGCTGCCCGGCCGCACATCCAGGACGCCGGTCCCCGGCACGACCCAGAGCGGATCGGCGTCCATAGTGACCTGGTCGGGCCCCCGGCTGATGCGGTGGAACTCGACCCGCCCGGCGCAGGCGCAGGCGACGGTAAGCAGTTCATCAGCGACCGGCGAGCCATTGCGGATGCGCACATAGCCGGCCGAATCCTCGCCGGCCGCGCCCGAGCTGGCAACGATCCGTCGGGTCAGGTCGAGCGGACCCGCCGACGCCGGTTCCTCGGCCGTCGCCGGCGTCGCGGTGAGCAGGACAGCCAGGACCAGGGTTGCCTTGATCATGCAGCACGCCTCCGATCGCCCCGAGCGACCCTAGAGCCCTTCGAACAGCGCCGTCGACAGATAGCGTTCGGCGAAGCTGGGGATGATGGCGACGATTGTCTTGCCGGTGTTCTCGTCCAGCGCGGCCTGGCGGAAGGCCGCGACGAGCGCGGCACCGGACGAGATGCCGACCGGAATACCCTCGGTCCGCGCGGCCCTCCGCGCCATGTCAAAGGCGTCCTCGTTCGAGACCTGCTCAACGCCGTCGATCACCGAGCGATCGACGATCGAGGGGATAAAGCCCGCGCCGATACCCTGGATCTTGTGCGGCCCCGGCTCGCCGCCCGACAGCACCGGCGAGGCCGTGGGCTCCACCGCGATCATGCGCAGCGAGGGCTTGCGCGCCTTCAGCACCTGTCCGACCCCCGTGATGGTGCCGCCGGTGCCGACGCCCGCGATAACGACGTCCACCGCTCCCGCCGTGTCGTTCCAGATCTCCTCGGCCGTCGAGACGCGGTGGATGGCGGGGTTGGCGGGATTGTCGAACTGGGCCGGGATGACCGAGCCGGGCGTCCGGTCCCGCAGTTCCATGGCCATGGCGATCGCGCCCTTCATCCCCTTCTCGGCCGGGGTCAGCACCAGTTCGGCGCCCAGCAGGGCCAGCATCTTGCGCCGCTCGATGGACATGCTCTCGGGCATGACAAGGATCAGCCGGTACCCCTTGGCCGCCGCCACAAATGCCAGGGCGATGCCGGTGTTGCCGCTGGTCGGCTCGATCAGGACGGTGTCAGGGCCGATCTGGCCGGCCTGCTCCAGCGCTTCGATCATGGCCACCCCGATCCGGTCCTTGACCGAGGCCATCGGGTTGAAGAATTCCAGCTTGGCCAGCACCGTCGCCCTGGGCTTCATTTCCGCCGAAAGCCGCGGCAGCCCGACCAGCGGGGTATCGCCGATGGTGTCGAGGATCGAGGCGAAGACCTTGCCGCGTCCGGCTTTCCTGTGGCGGGCGGCGTCGTATTCGGACATCGGGGTCTCCATGGGGGTGTTGGGCAGAGATAGGTATTCTGGCGGGCCCGCAAGCATGTCGGGCGTCTTTTTGCTCCGTTGCCGATGATCAACGGTTTCGCGCTACGCCGTTGGCGCCGCCGACCGTCGGTTGTATCACCTTGCCTGCCCCTGGCGTCGCAACGGGCAAACGGGGGGAGTTTCCATGCGTGTCGTTTTCGTGAGCCGGGTGCTCAGCCTGCTCGTTTGCCTCATGCTCATGGTCGCGCCGCGCGCCGCCCTGGCCGGAGACGAGGTGCTGCGCGGCCCGGAACCGGCATGGGTCGTGCGGGCCGCAGAGGGCGCAGCCGACGCCGCGTCGGCGAGCGCAGAAGGTCTCCGCATCCTGCTGTTCGACAGCCAGGTGAGGGCCGATGGCCAGAGCGAGGCCGTCTACAACCGTTATCGCAGCATGGCGGTATCGCCGCAGGCGCTTCCCCTGATGGGGAATGTCGGCGTGACCTGGAGCCCTTCAAGCCAGGACGTGACCGTTCACCACGTCAACATCGTCCGCGATGGCCAGGTCATCGACGTCCTCGCCGGCCAGTCCTTCGAAAACCTGCGGCGCGAGCAGAACCTGGAACAGGCCATGCTCGACGGCCGCATCACCGCAGTCCTTCATCCCGCCGGCCTGCGGGTCGGTGATGTTCTCGACGTGGCCTATACGGTGGTCTCTCGCGATCCGGTGACCGGCGGTCACTTTGAGCAGTGGCTCGACCTGAACCTGCCGGCGGAGGTCGACCAGTTCCGTTTCCGCGCCTCATGGCCGTCGGCCCTGCCGGTCCGGCTTCGGGCCGCCAATGACTGGACCGCGCTTCCCGTCCGTCGCCGCGGGGACCAGTCCGTGGTCGAACTGGAGTTGACCGCCCTCCAGCCGGTGCCCGTGCCGGACGATATTCCGACCCGCCTTCGCACCCTGCGTCTGATCGAACTGACGGACTATCGCGACTGGTCCGACATCGCCGTGGTGCTGAAGCCCCTCTACGACCGGTCCCGGCGGATCGAAGCCGACTCGCCGCTCCAGGCCGAAATCGAACGCATTCGCGCCCTCTCCGATGATCCGGCCGTCCGCGCCGCCGCCGCCCTGCGCATGGTCCAGGACCAGGTTCGCTACGTCGCCCTGATGATGGGCGAGGGTGGCCTGACCCCCGCCACGGCCGAGGAAACCTGGAACCGTCGTCTCGGCGACTGCAAGGGCAAGACGGTCCTGCTTCTGGCGCTGCTGGATGCCCTCGGCATTGAAGCCGAGCCCGCGGCCGTCAGCATTCTGAACGGGGACGGGATGTCCGACCGGCTGCCCATGGTGTCCGCCTTCGACCATGTGCTGGTGCGCGCCGTCATCGGCGGTTCGGTCTACTGGCTGGACGGGACCCGCGCAGGCGACCGGAAGCTGGAGGATATCGCCGTCCCGGGCTTCCGTTGGGCCCTGCCCCTCACCGGCCCGGACGCGCAGCTGGAGCCCCTGATCATCGCGCCCAAAACGGTGCCGGATTCGGAAACCATCATCGCCGTCGACGCATCCGCCGGCCTCTATACGCCTGCTGCCGTGACGGGGACCCTCATCATGCGGGGCGACGGTGCGGCGGCGCTTGGCGGTCAGATCGGTTTGATCCCGGCTTCGCAGAGGGACCAGGGCCTGCGTGCAATCTGGTCCGGCCAGCTGGCGAACCCGACGATCACCGAGGTCGGCTCGCACTATGACGTCGAGGCCAACCTGCTGACCATCACGATGTCGGGCACGATGACGCTAAACTGGAGCGCGCAGGGCGTTGTGCCTCCGGGCGCGACCTATCTTCCGGTCAGCAGCCTGGAACGGGCCGACGGACCGTTCCGGAACGCCCCCTATGCGATCATTCACCCGACGTATTCGCGACAGGTTGCGACCTTGCGCCTGCCCGAGGGTGGTCGGGGATTCCGGGTCTCCGGCGGCGAGGTCGACCGCACCGAGCTCGGCCATCACACCCGGCGGACCCTGGTTCTTGAGGGGGATCTGGTCACGGTCGATATGACGTTCCGCAGCCTGACCAACGAGGTCACCGCCGACGAAGCCGACCGGGTTCGCGCCGAGGAACTCACCCGGCGCTTCGACCCGCCGCGGGTCTTCCCCGACCGGAACTATCGCCCCTCGGATTCCGACCGGGCCGCCTGGGCCGCCGACGCGCCCGCCACCTCGGGCGGCTGGCTCGACCGGGCCCTCGCCCTGTCCCGCAGTGGCGACACGGCGGGTGCCGTCGAGGCGGCCGGCCGCGCTGTGGAGCTCGACCCCTCCAGCAGCGCCGCCTGGGCCAACCGCGGCGTCTACCGGTTCTGGTCCGGCGATCACGAGGGCGCGAAGGCGGATCTCGAAAAGGCGGTCGACATCGATCCTTCCGAACGGATCGCCATGAACGGCAACGCCCTGCTCGCCATGGCAGAAGGGCAGTTCGACGACGCCGTGATCGAGCTGTCGCGCGCCCTGCGCCAGGCGCCGGGAGATGACTTCGCACTCGGTACCCGTGCCCAGGCCTACAGGGCCCTCGGCCAGTATGACCGGGCCCTGCGCGACATAGACACGATGATCGCCGCCCGCCCCGCAGACGTCCCGCTGAAGCTCGAGCGTATCAGCATCCTGGAAGAGGCCGGACGCCTGGACGAGGCCGCTGCAGAAATGGACGCCCTGGCCGCGGCCGATCCCTCGGCTCGCGGGGTGTTGCTCAATCAGGCCGCGCTGAAGCTTGAACGCGGCCAGGCCGAGGCGGCGTCCGACATACTGGATGTCGTCGTGGCCGATCACCCCGAAGAACGCGCCGCCGCGCTGAGGCTGCGGGCCAAGGCGTCTATCGCCCTCGACCGGCTGGATCTCGCTGCGCGTGACTTCGACGCCTGGCGGGCCATAAATCCCGCTGACTCCAATGTCCTGAACAGCCTGTGCTGGATCGCCGCCGAAGCCGGCGTGATGCTGGATCAGGCCCTGCGGGACTGCGACGCCGCCCTGGCCATCATCCCGGACCGGGCCAACTATCTGGGAAGTCGCGCCCGCGTCCTGTTGCAGCGGGGAGAGATGAACGAGGCCCTTGCCGCCTACGAGGCCGCCCTGGCCGTGGAACCCGTGCTCGCGACGTCCCTCTATGGCCGGGGCCTCGTCCGCATCGCCCTCGGCCAGGTCGCCGAAGGTGAAGCCGACAAGGCCGCAGCGATCGGGATGTCGGCGGAAGCGCCGGACAGTTTCAAGGCCTATCGTCCCGCCGAATAGGCCGCCCGGACGATGTCCTTCACCCCTCGTTAACCACGATGCCGCATCCCTGAAGGCCTGTTCCCGGGGCTTTTCTGTTGCACGCTCTCGCCACCGCCGTTGAAGCGATCGATCCGCTGGTCGTGACCGGCAAGGTCGCCGGCGTGAACGGCCTGCTGATCGAATCCCGGGGCGGGTTGTCGCGCCTGTCGGTCGGGGCCCGGGCCGAGATCGAGCGCCGCCACCTGTCGCCGCTGCCCGCAGAGGTCGTCGGCTTCCGCGACGCCAAGGCCCTGCTGATGCCCTTCGGCCCGGTCGAGGGCGTGGCGCCCGGCGCCGACATCCGCATCGTCTCCTCGGCCGCCAGCGTCCGCCCCACCACCGCCTGGCTCGGCCGGATCATCGACGCCTTCGGCCAGCCGATCGACGGCAAGGGCCCCCTGCCCCGGGGCCCCGCCGCCTATCCCCTGCGCGCGCCCCCGCCCCCGGCCCATTCGCGCGGCCGGGTCGGAGAGCGGTTGGACCTCGGCGTCCGCGCGATGGACGTCTTCACCACCACCTGCCGCGGCCAGCGACTGGGCATCTTCGCCGGCTCGGGCGTGGGCAAGTCCGTGCTGCTGTCCATGCTGGCCAAACAGGCCACCTGCGACGTCGTCGTGGTCGGCCTGATCGGCGAACGGGGCCGGGAGGTCCGCGAGTTTGTCGAGGAGACGCTGGGCGAGGAAGGCCTGCGCCGCGCGGTCGTCGTCGTCGCTACCTCGGATGAGCCGGCGCTCAAGCGTCGGCAGTCCGCCTATATGACGATGGCCATCTCCGAATATTTCCGGGACCAGGACCTTGAGGTGCTGTGTCTGATGGACTCGGTCACCCGCTTCGCCATGGCCCAGCGCGAGATCGGCCTGGCCGCGGGCGAGCCGCCGACGACCAAGGGCTATACGCCCACCGTCTTCACTGAACTGCCCAAGCTGCTGGAACGCGCCGGGCCCGGCCCGGTCCGGCCCGACGGCACGACGGCCGGACCGATCACGGCCATGTTCACCGTCCTTGTCGACGGCGGCGACCATGACGAGCCCATCGCCGACGCCGTGCGAGGCATCCTCGACGGCCACATCGTCATGGACCGCAAGATCGCCGAGCGCGGCCGCTTCCCGGCCATCGACGTACTGAAATCCGTCAGCCGCACCCTGCCCGCCTGCCAGACCCCGCCCGAGCGCGAACTGAACAAGCGTGCGCGCCAGTGCCTGTCGGCCTACGCGAATATGGAAGAGCTGATCCGCATCGGGGCCTATCGCGCCGGGGCCGATCCCATCGTCGACCGGGCCATCGCCCTGAACCCGGCGCTCGAAGCCTTCCTCGGTCAGGACAAGGACGACCACACCGGTCTTTCCGATTCCTTTACCCGACTGGAAGCAATCCTGAATCAAGGCATGATCCAGTGACCGGAGAGTATCGATGACCGCCTGGGCCCAATCGCTGATCCGCATCTCCAACTATGAGGTCGAGACGCTGCAGAAGCGCCTGGCGGAGATCACCGCGCGCCGCGCGTCCGCCGAAATGCGCCTCGCCGTGCTCGAGGCCGAGGCCGAGATCGAGCAGGAACGCGCCCGCGAGGACGCCGACGCCGCCATGATGCTGCAGGCCTATCTGAACGGCTGGAAGCTGCGCAAGGGCGCGGCCGAGGCCGACGTCGTCGTCATCGACGCCGAGGAGGAAGGCGCCCGTGACGCCCTGACCGGCGCGTTCGAGGAACTCAAGAAGTTCGAACACGTCGCCGAGATGACCCGGCTCAACGCCGTCATCGCTGCGGGCAAGCGCGAGACCGCGGCCTTCGACGAACTGGGCCTGAGGCGGCGTGCGGGCTGATCCGCCCGGACTGAACCGCCGCGCCCTGCTTGCCGCGCCCCTGGGGCTGGCCGCCTGCGACCGCTTCGCCTCGGCCCGGACGCCGCCGGGTCCGCTGGCCCCGCCGCTGAAATCCCTCGCTGACTTCCCCATCGGCGCCACCGGCATGACCTGGCAACTCGACCAGCCCGACTGGGTCGAGCAGATGCTGCGCCATTGCTCCCAGCTGACCCCGGAGTGGGAGCAGAAGATGGAGCGCACCCTCGGGCCCGGTTTCAGTTACGATTTCGCGCCTTCGGACCGGGTCGTCGCCTTCGCCCGCGACAACGGCCTGCGCGTCCACGGCCATACGGTCATCTGGTATTCGCAGGGCGCGGACGTCTTCGATGACGCGAAACTCTCCCGCGCCCGCTTCGCCGCCGAATACGACCGCTACATATCGACCTTCGTTGGCCGCTACCGGGGCCGGATGGCCGGATGGGACGTGGTCAACGAGCCCGTGGCCGAGGACGGCAACGGGCTGCGGGAATGCCACTGGAGCCGGGCGCTGGGCATGGACGGCTATATGGTCCGTGCCTTCGAACAGGCGAAGGCCGCCGATCCGGACGCCGTCCTGTTTCTCAACGAATACAATCTCGAGAACATCCCCCGGAAGGGGGCGACCTTCCTGCGGCTGGTCGAAAGGCTGCTGAGGCTCGGCGCACCGATCGGCGGCATAGGCACCCAGTCCCATCTCGATATCGAGATCCCGGCCGGACAGATCGCCGCCTTCATGCGCGACGCCGCCTCGCTCGGACTGCCGATCCATGTGTCCGAGCTCGACTTCCCGATGGAGAGGGACGGCGGCCGGATGCCCGACCTCCGCTCCACCGCCGAACGTCGCGCCCAGCAGGCCGCCCGCGTCGGAGAACTGGCCGAGGCCTTCATGGCCCTGCCCGAACGCCAGCGCTACGCCTTTACCACCTGGGGCCTGCGCGACAGCGACAGCTGGCTGGTCCGGGCCGAAGGCAAGAACCGCCCCGACGAAAGCGCCCTGCTGCTCGATGCGCAGGGACGGGCCAATCCGGCCTATCAGGCGGTAGCAGATGCGTTCGGGCGCTAGATCAGGGCAGCCGTGATCCCTGCTGCCGCAAGGTTGATCAGCAAGGCCTCCACCGCCCCCTCGACCTTCGCCGCGATCCGGCCGCGCACCACCAGATGGGTCCCCATCTCGCCGACCGAGCCGTGGCCGAACGGATAGCTGCCGAAGCTGATCTCCCGTTCCGCCCGCGCCGCGGCGGTCAGCATCTCCGCGACATCGCCCTCGCCGACGCCGGTCACCCGGATCGTCCGCGCATGCACCACCGCCCCGGTGCGCAGCCGCGGGGCCACATCCTCCAGCATGGCCGTCATGATCTTCGGCACCCCGGCCATGACGAAGACATTGCCGATCTGGAATCCCGGCGCGTCCGTGACCGGATTGGCGATCAGCGTCCCGCCTTCGGGGATCCGCGCCATGCGCCGTCGCGCCGTATTGAAGTCGTCGCCATAGCGCCGCGCCAGAATGGCCACGGCGTCGGGATGTTCGGGCAGGGCCACGCCGAACGCCGTCGCCACCGCATCGGCGGTGATGTCGTCATGCGTCGGCCCGATCCCGCCGGTGGTGAAGACATAGTCGTGGCCGGCCCGCAGGGCGTTCAGGCTGTCGACGATCTGCGCCTTGCGGTCGCCGATCGTCCGGGCTTCCAGCAGGTCGATCCCCAGCGCCGCCAGGAACCGCGCGATGGTGTTCAGATTGGTGTCCTGGGTGCGTCCGGACAGGACCTCGTCGCCGATGATCAGGACGGCGGCGGTGGGAGAGGATTCGGTCATCTGCGCACGCTAGACTGCCGCTGGCTCGCGGTCATCGTGTCGCCTTGAGCATCTGTGCTATGATGTGCATCTGAACCGAGCCTGCCGCCTCCCGAAAGCCCCCGTATGTACGAGACCCCCGAACTGGACGACGACGCCTTTGTCCGCACCCACGAAATCCGCGTCCATGAGGGCGACGATGCGTGGGAGGGTATGCGCGCGGCCGGCCGTCTGGTCGGCGCGGCGCTCGACATGATCACGCCTTATGTGGTCCCCGGCGTGACCACGGGCGAGCTGGACGACCGCATCCGCGAGTTCACCCTCGACCACGGAGCCCTGCCCGCCTGCCTCGGCTACAAGGGCTATGAGAAGACGATCTGCACCTCGATCAACCACGTCGTCTGCCACGGCATTCCCGGCGACAAGGTTCTGAAGGACGGCGACATCGTCAACATCGACCACACCGTCATCGTCGACGGCTGGCACGGCGATTCCAGCCGGATGTATGCGGTCGGCGAGATCAACGCCCGCGCCCGCAAGCTGATCGACGTCACCTATGACTCGCTCGAGGCCGGTCTGGCGATGATCAAGCCGGGCAACACCTTCGGCGACATCGGCTACGCCATCCAGCAGGTCGTCGAGGCCAACCGCATGTCGGTGGTCCGCGACTTCTGCGGCCACGGCATCGGCCGCCTGTTCCACGACAGCCCCAACGTCCTGCACTACGGCCGCCGCGGCGAGGGCGCGACGCTCAAGCCCGGCATGTTCTTCACCGTCGAGCCGATGGTGAACCTGGGCAAGCCGCACGTGAAGGTCCTGTCC
>Ga0075154_10003309_pt1 | contig 10227 bp, 7 predicted proteins | sample JI71714BDNA_FD_70965 | JGI IMG/M metagenome (GOLD analysis project Ga0075154, IMG submission 70965) | Wastewater effluent complex algal communities from Wisconsin, to seasonally profile nutrient transformation and Carbon sequestration -... | ecosystem: Engineered > WWTP > Effluent > Algae...
ACCCGAACTTGCGGAAGTCGCGGCTCAAGTGGGCGATGGATGTCTCCACTTCGATGGCATCTTCGATCCGGATCTCGCGCAGGAAGCGGCACTCCTCGCGGAACAACACGGGCCCATAGCCCCCCTGTTGCATGTCGCGCATGCCGATCCCTAAAGAGGCCAGCAGCTCGGTGCGTTGTGCGGCGCCGAGGTCGTAGAAGACGGAGTGTCGCAGGTGGAAATTCGCGTCGATGTCCGACCAGCGCAAGGTCACTAGCCGCTTGAATATGGTAGTGGATATGCTCATTGGGCTGCAAGCTAAGGCCGAGTACGCTGCCCTTCCCGCTTCACCATACGGTCCACACCGACCAAGAGCACGAGGCAACCCAGCAGAACAGCGATGAAGAAGTACCAGGTGTTCGTGAAGCCAAAGCGCTCCACGAGGTTCAACCCCAGTGTATGACCCACGATGTGGGCTACGCTCCAGGCGATGGTGTACAACGCCATGTAAGCCCCGGCCTGCCCGCGATCGGCGCGTTGGTTCGCAAAGCGGTTCATGAAGGGAAAATTCAGCATCTCGCCTACCGTCATCAAGAACATACCCACCCACAGGAAGATCAGGGTCGGAAAGAAGTTGAGGACCGCGAAGCTGAGTGCGAAGAGGACCACGCTGAAAGTCAGGATACCGTGAAGCCCGAATTGCTTCTGTTCGCAGTATTTCACGAGGGGCATTTCAAGTAGGAAGATGAGCAAGCCGTTGCTGGCGAGCAGTAGGCCGATGTACGCTTCACTCAGGTGATGCACTTCGCTGTAGAACAAAGGCACCGTGCTGAAGTATTGTAGGAAGGGTATGCTGATCAATGCCACGGTGAGCAGGAAGAAGAGGTACGGACGATCGGACCACGGAGAGGCCTTCGAAGTGGACCGGTTGCTGGCATTGTCAGCTTGCGCTTGTTTCCGCGGTATCCCGTACCACATCAAGGCCATCGCACCTAGGCAAGAAAGACCATCCACCCAGAAGAGGCCGGCGTATCCCCAGCCAGCGATGATGACCCCACCAAAGGCAGGCCCCAAACTGAACCCGAGGTTGATGGCGAGACGGATCAACGTGACGGCACGTGTTCGATCTTCAGGCCGCGCATAACTGCGAATGGCGACGAACATAGCGGGGCGATACGCATCTGATAGGACCAGGAGGAAGAAAATGGCCACACAGAACGGGACGAAACCATGCACGAACTGCAAGGCGATGAACGCCAGACCAGAAGTGAGCAAGGCCGCGATCATGACATCATAGAAACCGAGCTTGTCGCTGAGCTTGCCGCCCAACCAGGACCCCACCACCGATCCGGCGCCGAAGCTGCTCATCACCCAACCCACCTGCTCCAAGGAAAGTCCCATGTCCTTGGTGAGGTACAACGACATGAACGGGACCACCATGGTACCCGCTCGATTGATGAAAGTGACCAACGTGAGCAGCCACACCTCGCGGCTGAACCCAGAAAAGGAACTGATGTAGAAACGGAAGGCGTTGGCGAGCACGGTTGCGAACGTAAGGATCCTGGTACATTCCAGAGGCTGAACGGTCCGTCACACCGCTAGCTTCTCACGAACAGCAGGTCAACGCTCTGGCACGGAAGATGCCATGGATGGAAATTCGCCGCCCGAATGAACACCATGAACACACTTCGCTACACATTAGCCATCGCTGGTCTATCCATTCTCAATCTGGCCCATGCGTGGAACACGCCGTCGTACACCAGTCCTGGCAATGGCTCCACCATCTCCACGAGTGTGACCCTCGACTGGGGAGTCGTGCAGAACTCCGAGGCCTACCAGTGCCAGCTCGACACCTCCCCGAACTTCGATTCTCCCTTGCTCCGCTCGGTGACCAATCCCTATGCGAACGGTGCCGATGGCAACTTCGACACACGCACTTCGCATAGCGGACTCCGCTTCGGGACTGTGTACCGATGGCGCATACGAGCTTACATCACCGGTGATACATCCGCTTGGAGCGCACCCCGCACCTTCACCACCATTGACCTTGTCACGATCACCTCTCCCGGACAAAGTTCAACGGTGTTCACCGCAATGCGCATGAACTGGGAACCGAGCAATGGTGTGACCTTCTATGATGCACAATTGGATACGTCGGCAGCCTTCGATAGCCCGCTCCTGCGAACCATCTCGAACCCTTACGCCAATGGCTCGGATGGCAATTCGGACACGCAATGGGATGTGGCACAACTCAGATTTGGAACCGTCTATCATTGGCGCGTCCGCGCGCAGCACGCTACCGATACCAGCGCGTGGAACGGACGCGCCTTCACGACCAGTGATGTGGTCACCCTGGATTCCCCCACACCCGGCGCAAACCTCTTCGTCGCTCCTCGATTGAACTGGTCACCGCACAACGGCGTGTCGTTCTATGACGCCGAAGTGGATACCACGGAGACGTTCGATAGCCCGCTCCTACAGCAGATCACACATCAGTACGCCAACACGTCCGATGGCAACTACGACACCGAATGGACCGTTCAACCCTTGCGCTTCGGCACCACGCATCACTGGCGCGTTCGCGTTCGGAACACAGTGGATACGAGTGCTTGGACAAGTAGAAGCTTCAACACGCTCGATCACGTCACCTTGAGCTCGCCCGCGAACCTCGCTGTGAATATTCCCGTGGCTGGCATCACCTTGGATTGGACACCTTTCACCGGGATAACTTTCTACCAAGTCCAATTGGACACCACCCCTCTCTTCAACTCCAACCAATTCATCGAAGCGTTAAATCCCTACGCCAATTCGTTGGATGGCAACTTCGACACCCGCTATGACACACCAGCGCTGCTCGAGGATCAAGTATACTTCTGGCAGGTGCGTGCGCTACACAACACCGATACAAGCGCATGGACCACGCGCATCTTCACCACGGGTAGTGCGCTGCAAATGCCTCAAATACCCGAACTCCTAGCACCAGCGGACCTCAGTACCGTGAACGAAGCCCAGCCCAGTTTGACTTGGATCTCCGCGATCAATGCGACCACTTATGACATCCAGTACGGACCTTCAGCCGATCTGAGCACGGCAACGATCATGAACTCCACAAGCACTCAACTGCCCACGGCTGTGCTCCTCCCGGGCGAAGTGGTCTTATGGCGGGTCCGTGCCCGGAACGCAAGTTTGGTTTCGGAATGGTCTTCCACCTGGCGGTTCACCTACGAGCCGAGCACGACCGTGCGCAGTGTAGAAGAAACAGGTCTGCTCGTGTTCCCGAACCCGACCACCGGTGTATTCACCATCCGTGGCGCATCGTTGGGGGACATCATCCGCATTACGACGACAACGGGTCAACTGGAATACGAGCAAGCGATCCTCGGTGAGGGGCCCGTGCTGATCCAGGTGACGCAGTTGCCTGCTGGGATCCACCTGTTGGAGATCACTGGTATGGAGCGAAGGACCGTGATGCCCTTGATCCGCGAGTGATCCATTGACAGCGCGCTCCCAGATGAGTGCCGAGGTCCCCTGGCGATTAGTTTCGTGGCATATCACGGAACCGTTAGTCGACCCGGAATTTTCGACACTCATCGAAGATCGAACAGCACCATGTCGTGGAAGATCGCCATCACCGTCGCACTGCTCACCGGCATCATCACCGCCGTCATCACGGCGCCTGTCGCCGATCGGATCACCAAGGCCCATGGGGTGAGCGACTTCGAAGGTGGCCGAGGGATGATGCTCGCGTTCCTGCTGATCCCGGCCGGCTTCATCGGAGGTGTCCTGATCGGGTTACTGTGCACCAAACTGGTGCATGCGGTGGAATGGGCACAGTTCTGGAAAGCGGCGGGGCTTTCCATCGGCCTTTCCTTGGTCACCCTCTTCAGCATAGCCGGGCTGAGCCTGCTCACCATCATTCGGCCGCCGCTGTTGGAGGGGCGCGAACTCACGCTCCAACTGGAGGTCCACGTCCCTTTGCAGCACATCACTCCACAGTCACGCGGGAAGGACAAGATCCGCATGAGCCTTTATGCAGGGCCCAAGGATAACCAGTACGCCACTATCGATACGGCGGGCTACCGCGAGTCGGAAGGTGCCTTGGTCGTTACCGCGAATGCTGCGTTGAACAGTCGTTCATCCATGCGGACGGTGAGCTTCTTGATCGAAGACCACACCTGGTTGGCAGCCGACCTTGCTCTGCCAGCGAGCCCAAGCGATCAAGACTTGGCATGGACCGGTCTGATGCCCATGCGGGAGGCGCGTACCAGCGGTGCTCAAACCGTGACCACCGATACCTACTTCCGTTACCGCGTGGTGAAAGGCGTTAAGACTGAGTGACCGTGATTCTCCAGTGAAGCCTCGTTCTTGGACCGCAGTGATCAAACACCGCACGCTCCTACCTTACTAGGCCGCCTTCATTTCGGGCATGGCGCGTTGCCGATCGCTTTCCTGTAGAAAAAGGGACTCCAGGCGCGTCGCAAGATCACCGTCGCCCAACTTGCGCGCGAGGTCAACCCCCTCTTCGAGTCGGGAGAGCACCACCTTGCGCAGTAGCATGAACACCTCATGCACCCTATCCTCCATCCGCGCTTCCTCATGGCGTGCGGCCAGGGCGTGGTGGATCTCGTTCAACAGCTCATCCACCTCGGAACAGGCGCAAGGTCGCAGCCGCTGCCCCCAACCCTCTACGAAGCGTTCCAATTCAGCGCGCTGATCCCTGGCGCTGGCCACTTGGTCGCGGAAAAAGGCACCCCAACGTTGGGTGCGCGTGGCGATCACCGCGCGCTCAAGCACGGCGGGTAGGCGACGGTAGATGAAATTCACCTCATAGAGGTGTCGGCGTAACTGTTCCAGCAACGCCGGAGGCAACAGGTTCTTCCTTTCCATGTGCAGGTTTATGGAGGTGGATGCCGAACGATCGATACCGAGGAGAACGACCGGGGTTCCAGCCGAGCCGTTCTTCCTTGCGGCAAAGAACGTACGATGTACACGCGTAGTTGCACCCAATAGATGATCACCCCGCAACGCCCGACCAATGGGCCGTTCTCACCCATGTCCGCATCAAAGCTCCATTCAGGGCTATGAACGATCGATCGTTGATCCAGCCCATTACTTGCATTCCCCACGCGATACGAGTTGCACACCCGCACGCCAAGCGCCACAACGATTGGGGTAGGTCTTGCCATCGCAACCGCAATAGGGATCATACTCCATGGTGCAAGGGCCGTCGACCCTTCGTTCGCCATCAACACAGGGTGGATCCTTCAAGATCCGGAGCAGGTGCCCTTCGAAGACCTCCTTCTGCTCCACACTGGCCACATGCCCGGCTTTCGGCACGATGATCAGGTGCTCCGCTGGCAAGTCGTTCCGCGCTGCGATACCACGACCCACTGTCAGGGGGATGAGCTTGTCTCCTTCGCCCCAAAGCACATAGACCGGCATGGTCCACAGGTAGTGCTTTTGCGCGTACCGCTTTTCGTTCTTCAACAAGTCTTGCAAGAGGCCGAGGTAGGTGGCCTGGTGCGCAGAGAACTTCTTGAACAGCTGCTTCCGAGCAAAGCCAGGAACCTTGGGTGGCTCGTACAAGCTCGTGGCCATAAGCCTGTACATCTCGTCCGGGTCCGTCGGAGTGAACAGATCGGCGATGTCCGTTGCGCCCCGGCTACGTGCGACACTATCGGCGATGGCACTCGTGTAATCGCTCGCGGGTCCATCATAGATGACCAAGGCCCGGGTGCGATGCGGATGCTGTTCAGCGAAGTTCGCACTGATGGCACCACCATAGGAGTTGCCCACCACGTACACGGGCTCCTTCACACCCAAGCTATCCAAGAGCAAGGCCAGGTGCGCGACCTGCACATCCACACTGGAGCCGCTCCATTGCGCGGTGGTCTTTCCGTGGCCGATCAGGTCGGGCACGATCAGATCGAATCGTTCCGAAAGCCCGATAAGATTCCCGGCCCACATGGCGCTGCTGCTGGTGATGCCATGCACAAGCATCAACTTGGGCTTCGTCCCCGAACTCAGGTCCTTGCTCGTCCAGGTGAAGTGTGGACCAGAAGCATCGGTGAAGGTGCGTTGCACCATGCCGTTGTCATGAAAGATCTTCAGGTTCCGCTTCTCGACCACCTTGTTCACATTGCAGGAAGTGAGCACGATGAGCAGCGAAGCGATGGGTACGATGTGTACGGACTTCATGGTGGAGAGCGAGATCGAGATGTGTTCGACCAAGGTAGGCGCGAACTGGAATAAAAAGAACGCCCGCCCTGTTCATGACGAACAAGACGGCCGTGGTGTCCGGAGCGGACGCGTGATCTACTTGAAAAGATTGCCAAGCAGGCCTTTCGCCATTCCTGCCAAGCCTCCTCCTCCGAGGAGGGACTGTAGGTTCTTCGCATCGCCACCCACGTGTTTGGAAACCAAGTCTGTGAGCATCGGCAGCAAGAGGGCCGCCACTCCGCTGGCCTTACCCGCATCCAAGCCCACCTGACCGGTGAGCTTGTTCTGCAGAAGACCGCCGATGTTGCCCAATAGCCCATCGGCACCGGCCGTGTTCTTCGCGCTGCTGAAGAGGTTGAGGGCATCATCGAGACCGAAGCCATCGCTTCCACCCAGCGCTTCTTTCACGCTATCGGCAGCGGCATTGATTGAGCCACCGGCTTGCTGTTCGTTCAACCCGAATTTGCTGATGAGTTGCGGAACGGCTTGGCTTTGGAGGCTGGAGAGGAGTTGATCGAGCATGACTGTCGGTGTTTGGTTTTGGTTCTTGCACCCTTCTGACGCTGCATGTGTCTTTGGGTCACACACGGACAGCAGAAAGTCATCCCAAGGTAGCTCAGGAACCATCATGTGTACACGAACATGCCACCTCCGAGAGCGGTCAAGCGCCTTCCCGTCCACACCGAACATCCCGCTTTTTCCTTTGCCCAAGTACTTCGGGCTACGCCGGGATCCGATCTGTCCGTTGCCTAAATCTGCTTCGGATCACGCCGCCTTCATGATCATCTTATCGAAGAAGCGGTCGCCCAGGTAAATGCGCAACCACATCACGGGTTTGGCGAGGAAGCCACCGGCGTAGCGTGTGCGCGGCTTTCGTGCATGGACCGCCTTGGATACGAGCGCGGCGATGACATCCGGTGCCGAACCCTGCCCACCGGCCTTCCCGTTCTCAGCGCCCTTGGCCACCCGTCGAGCAAGCTCACCATAAGGCCCCACACCGGATCGTTGCAACATCGGCCCCGACATCACATCGGCGAATTCGGTCTTGATGATGCCGGGTTCGATGATGACCACGTCGATACCGAAGGGCTTCAACTCCAAGCGCAGACAATCACTCCAGCCTTCCAGGGCATGCTTGGTGGCGTGGTACCATGCGCCGAGTGGGGTGTACATCTTACCGCCCATGCTGCTGATGTTGATGATGCGCCCCTTGCCCGCTTTGCGCATATGCGGGATCACCAATTGACTGATGCGCCCTAGGCCGAAGATGTTCACCTCGAATTGCCTGCGTGCGTCTTCGATCGTGGTCTCCTCTACAGAGCCGTAGATGGCGTACCCCGCATTGTTGATGAGTACGTCGATCCGACCTTGTTCACCGATGATGCGTTCCACCGCAGCAACGATGGACGCATCGTCGGTGACGTCGAGTGCGATGCTGCGCCCCCCAGCCTGCACCAGGTCTTGCATCTGGTCCACCCGGCGCGCGGCCCCATAGACGATGTGCCCTTCGTTGATGAGGCGCTTGGCGAAGGCCTTGCCCATGCCACTGCTGGCGCCGGTGATGAGGATGATCTGTTGCATTGGTGAGGTTGGGTGGTGAAGTGGTTGTGGGGTGAAGTGGTGTCGGGATCGCAAGACCTCGACCATGGCACCTGTAGTCGACCCACTGGGTCGACCTACGCGGTGCTGGTGCGCCTCAGAACTGCACCCGGTACATGAAGTCAGGGAAGAAGCCGTTCTGGTAAACGGGGTTGATACGGTCGGTGACGCGGTTGTAGCGTTCCACAAAGATGTTCTCGCGGTCGGTGATGTTCTGTAGGTCCATGAAGAACTGGTGGCTCACCTTGCCGCCCTTGCCGTTGACGCGCACACCGAACTTCACATCCAGGCGCAGGTAGTTGCTGTAGCGCTGGCTGTACGCCTGATCGTCCACATACACCTCGCGCCCCAGGTTGGCGCGCGTGGCTTCCAGGTCGATGGGACTGAAGGGGCGGCCGCCGCTGGTGGTGAACTTGGTGTCGAAGGTGAGGGCGTTGCGCTTCTCCTTGCCGATGCCCCACTCCTTGCCCACCAAGGCGTTGAACACGTAGTCGTTGGCGAAGCCGGTGTTGCGTTCCACACCATCGCTGCCCGTGTAGCGCGAATCGAAGAGCGAGGTGGTAACGAGCGCGTAATAGCCCTTACTCAGGAACTTCTCCACCGTCAGCTCCACGCCGAAGTTCCGGCCCGTTCCATCACTTACAAGGCCGCCACGCTCGGTGAAGATGAAGTCCGCACCCTCGTTCACCACGCTGTAGCTGCTCGTGGTGTCCTCGATGCCGAGGTCATACAACCACTGGTGATAGCCTTCCAACTTCACACGCCAGTCGCCTTCGAAACGATGATCGTAGGCCAGCACCGCATGGTGAGCCTTCTGGAAGTCAAGATCGCGATTGTTCGCTCCGGTGGTGGGATCGGTGAAGAGCAACACCGGCAAGGAGGCCATCTGTCCGTGGAGGCCATAGGCCAAGGAAATGCGTTGCTTCGGACTGAACTGCCAGGCCAATGCGGAGCGCGGTGCGAGCATCACGTCGTTGTTGAAGTCGAGGTACTGGCCATGCAACCCCGCGGTGAAGCTGAGCTCATCGGTGAACTTGTACTCGCCCTGCGCATAGGCTTGGAACAGGTTGATATCGCCCTTCACCTCACGCACCTGGACGAAGAAGTCAGGGATGCCATCGCCGTTCACATCGGGGATCCCGGCGCGACGGTCGCGATCGGTCCAGTCCACATCGAGGTCATAGGTTTCATTGAGCACACCCGTGCGCAGGCTGAAGCGCGGAGAGAACTTGCGGTTGTACTGACTGCTCACGGTGTAGCGCTGTTCGTTGTCGAAGGCTTCGGTGGCGCGGTAGCGCACCGCGTTCTGATCGCTGGCTCCTCCGATGATGTTGTCTTGCAGGAATGACGTACCCAGGTAGGTGGTACCAACAGTGGTCTTCAGGTAGCTCTTATCATCGAGTTGAAGGAAATGTGATAGGCCGATGAGCCCCACGTCCGAGGTGAAGTAGGTGTCCACCGTGGGATCCGCGAAGAGATCCGTGCTGTCCAATTCGGCCCCGATGAAGTCGATGTTGCTGCGCCCACCCATGCCGAAGAGTTCGAAGCGGCCCAGCTTGCTCTTCCCGAAGTTGAGCTTGAAGGCCAAGTCCTGGAAATAGGGGATGGCACTGGTACCCGTGGCCGCTGCACCAGCGATACCATATCGGTAACTGACCAGGTACGATGATTGGTTCTTCCGACTGATGGGTCCCTCCGCCATGAACTCCGCACCACTGAAGGCCGCCATCTGTGCGGTGAACTCATGTTCATCGGTATTGCCGCTGCGGAACTTCACATCGAACACAGCCGCGTTGGCATTGCCGTATTCCGCCGGGAAGGCGCCGCTGAGGAAGTCACTGGTGCGAAGCAAATTGGTATTGAGCGCGCTCACTGGCCCACCCGTGGTGCCCAGCGTACCGAAGTGGTTGGTGGTGCCGATGGGCAAGCCGTCGATCCGCCAGAGCAGACCTGTGGGCGAGTTGCCCCGTACGACAATGTCGTTCCGCGCATCGTTGGCGGCACTGACCCCAGCGAAGTTGGTGGCGAGGCGTGCCACATCGTTGCGGCCGCCGCTGTAGCGTGTCACCTCCTCCAGGCTGAAGGTGCGCGCGCTCACCTTGGCCAGCTCGTTGATCGGGCGATCCTTGGTGCGTTCGCCGGTCACCACCACTTCCTTGAGGCTCTCCACGGAGGCGACCAAAGAGATCTCCAGCACCACCTCCTTCCCCGCTGTGACCAGCACGTTGGGCACCACCGAAGGTTTGTAGCCGATGAAGCTCACCTGCAATTGCTGGCGACCGAAGGGCACGTTCTCCAAGCGGAATCGGCCTTCCATATCGGTGGTGGCACCGAGCACAGGATCGCTGTTCAGCACCACCACGGTGGCGCCCGGCAGTGTGATCTGGGAGTCGGCATCCTTGATGGTGCCCTTCACCACTTGGGTCTGGG
>Ga0075154_10003310_pt1 | contig 10226 bp, 11 predicted proteins | sample JI71714BDNA_FD_70965 | JGI IMG/M metagenome (GOLD analysis project Ga0075154, IMG submission 70965) | Wastewater effluent complex algal communities from Wisconsin, to seasonally profile nutrient transformation and Carbon sequestration -... | ecosystem: Engineered > WWTP > Effluent > Algae...
GAGATGCACGAGGTGGCCGAAGCGGGCGTGGCGGCGCACTGGTCCTATCGTGAGGGCGTGCGGGCGAAGAACCCCTTCGCGGTCGACCCGGCCAAGTGGATCGCGACGCTGACCGAACGGCTGGACGAGGGCGACACGGACGAGTTCCTGGAGCACGTCAAGCTGGAGATGTACTCCGACCAGGTGTTCTGCTTCACGCCCAAAGGCGACGTGATCCAGATGCCGCGGGGGGCGACACCGCTGGATTTCGCCTATGCGATCCATACGCGGATCGGGAACTCGTGTGTTTCCGCGAAGATCGACGGGATCCGGGTGCCCTTGTGGACACGTCTGAAGAACGGGCAATCGATCGAGATCATCACGGCGGAAGGCCAGCGGCCGCAGTCGAGCTGGATCGACATCGTGACGACGGGGCGCGCGAAGGCGGCGATCCGGCGGTCCCTGCGCGAGGAGGACCGCGGGCGGTTCGTGAAGCTTGGGCAGGAGCTGGCGCGGGCGGCCTTCGACCATGTCGGCAAGAAGGCCAGCGACAAGGCGCTGCGGACTGCGGCGAAGATGCTGGGGCTGGCGGACGAGAACGATCTGCTGGCCCGGCTTGGGTCGGCGGAAATGCCGGCGCGGCGGGTGGTGGAGATCCTGTACCCGGAACTGGCACAAGCGGTGGCCGAGGAGGTTGACGCGAAGCGCCCGGTGATCGGCCTGACGGCGGACCAGACCTTCCGGCGCGCGAATTGCTGCCAGCCTGTCCCGGGTGAGCGGATCGTGGGCATCACCTACCGGGGGCAGGGCGTGGTGGTCCATGCCATCGACTGCCCGGCGCTGGAGGAATTCGAGGATCAGACCGCGCGCTGGGTCGACCTGCGCTGGGAAGCGGGACGGCATTCGCCCGTCTTCACGGTCAGCCTTGTGATAACGATTTCGAACGATGCAGGCGTGCTTGGCCGCATCTGCACGCTGATTGGCGAGCAGAAAGCGAACATCTCGGATTTGCGCTTTACCGACCGGAAGCCGGATTTCTATCGACTTATCATTGACGTGGACTTGCGCGACGTTGAACATCTGCACATGGTCATGACGGCGCTTGAGGCCGAGACGGATGTCGCGCAAATCTCGCGTCATCGGGATTTGACACGGCGGCCGTAAGGTCGGAAACGGGGCCGAAGGGCCGGACACCGGGGCTTGGCCCGGACAAAGAGGCGGAAGTGGTTTTCAAGCGCAGGGATCCGATGAGCTGGGGCGCATGGCTGCGCGAGCAGGTCTATCCGCGCTCGGGCTTCAAGCGGGCGATCCGCTATGTCGTCTACCGGATGCGCCGCCTGCCGGACCAGCCGCACCGGGTGGCGCGGGGGGTTTTCGCGGGGTCGTTGATCGGGTTCCTGCCGCTTCCGGGGATGCAGTTCCTTGCAGCCTGGGGTGCGGCGCGGCTGGCGCGGGGCAACGTGCTGGCCGCCCTCCTTGCGACGTTCAACACCAATCCGGTGACGACGCCCTTCTTCGCCGTGCTGGCGATGACGCTGGGCCACTGGATCATGGGAATCGAAGCGCCGCTGAACGCCAAATACATCGGCCATGCCTTCGGCGAGGCGGGCCATGACCTGTGGTTCAATTTCCTGGCGCTCTTCGGGCCGGAAAAGACCCAATGGGACGGGCTGATCAAGTTCTGGCATGAAATCTACGTGCCCTACTTCATCGGCGCCCTGGGGCCGGGCCTCATTCTGAGCGCGGCGGCCTACTACATCACCATTCCCCTGGTCGAAGCCTACCAGAAGGCCCGCGCCGCCACCGCGCATGAGCGGTCCGAGCGCCGCAAGAAGATGCGCGCGAAGCTGGCGGAAGCGGCGGCCAAGCTGAAGTTGCGTGGCGACAAGGGCGAGGACTCTGATGACGACAGCCTGGGCTCGCCCTAGACTGTCTGAAAAAGCGGGAAGGCCAAGATGACGCATCCATTGCAAAGACCCGGCAAGCTGCGGCTTGGGGTGAACATCGACCATGTCGCGACAGTGCGGAATGCGCGCGGCTCGGCCTGGCCGGATCCGTTGCGTGCCGCTCTTCTGGCCGAGACTGCGGGGGCGGACGGGATCACCGCCCATCTTCGCGAAGACCGCCGACACATCCGCGATGCGGACATCGAGGCGCTGATGGCAGCCCTGACCGTGCCTCTCAACTTCGAATGCGCCGCGACGCCGGAGATGCAGGCCATCGCCCTGCGCCACAAGCCGCATGCCATCTGCCTGGTGCCGGAAAAGCGCGAGGAGCGTACGACCGAGGGCGGGCTGGATGTGGCGTCTGACCAGAGCCGGCTGACGGATTATATCACCCCGCTGCGCGAGGCGGGGTGCCGGGTGAGCATGTTCATCAGCCACGACCCCCGGCAGATCGAGGCCAGCGCCCGGATTGGGGCCGCAGTGGTGGAACTGCATACCGGACTGTATTCCGACCTTCTCGCCGATGGCCATGCCTCGCTGGCGGAGCGGGAGCTTGCCGCGCTGCAAGCGGGGGCGGAACTGGCAGCAAGCCTTGGGCTGGAGGTCCATGCCGGGCACGGGCTGACCTATGACAACGTCGAGCCCATCGCCGCGATCCCCGAACTTGCCGAACTCAACATCGGTCACTTCCTCGTGGGGGAGGCGATCTTCCGGGGGCTGGAAACCGCCATCGAAGAGATGCGCCGACGGATGGATCTGGCGCGTGGGACGCCTGCATGATCCTGGGTATCGGCAGCGACTTGTGCAATATCGAGCGGATCGAGGCGACACTGGCGCGACATGGCGACCGCTTCAAGAACCGGGTCTTCACCGAGGTTGAGCAGCGCAAGGCCGAAAGCCGCGCGCGGGCGGTTGCGGCGACCTACGCCAAGCGCTGGGCGGCAAAGGAGGCCTGTTCCAAGGCCCTGGGCACCGGATTGCGGATGGGGATCAGCTGGAAGGACATGGCCGTCACAAACCTGTGTTCCGGTCAGCCGGTGATGCATGTCACAGGCTGGGCGGCGGACCGGCTGCGGTCGATGACCCCGGCAGGGCACGAGGCGGTGATCCATGTCACGCTGACCGATGACCACCCCTGGGCGCAAGCCTACGTGGTGATCGAGGCCCGCCCGCTGACCGCGCAAGGGACCGCCCGCGCTTGACTCCCCCCCACCCCGCGCGCATGTAGCGGCCCGAAACCATCAAGGCAGGACATCATGGCCAAGGACACTTCCGAAGGCGGCATCGTCGAGACCATCAAGACCGTCTTCTGGGCCCTGGTCATTGCAATCGGCTTCCGGTCCATCTTCTTCCAGCCGTTCTGGATTCCTTCGGAATCGATGAAGGACACGCTCTTGATCGGTGACTTCCTGTTCGTCAACAAGATGGCCTACGGCTATTCGCGCTATTCCTGCGAGATCCCGTTCACCACGATCAGCCTTTGTCCCTTTGGCGACCGCTTCCTGGGGTCGGAACCCGAGCGGGGCGACGTGGTGGTGTTCCGGCATCCCACGGCGGGGACCGATTACATCAAGCGGCTGATCGGTCTGCCGGGCGACAAGATCCAGATGAAGGAGGGCGTCCTCTACATCAACGGAGCGGCTGCACCGCAGGTGCCTGACGGAGTGTTCGAGGAAGTGATGGAGCCGCAAGGCCCGATGCGCAACCGTCCGCGCTGCGAGAATGGTGCTGCGGTGGGTGAAGGTGGCATCTGCACGAAAAGCCGCTTCATCGAGACGCTTCCCGAGGGCCGCTCGCACCATGTGCTGAACATCGACAAGGCGGGGGCGGCTGACAATACCGATGTCTTCACCGTTCCCGAGGGGAACTACTTCGTGATGGGCGACAACCGCGACAACTCGACCGACAGCCGCTTTTCGCAGGCGGTGGGCGGGGTGGGCTATCTGCCTGCGGAATTCCTGATCGGCCGGGCGGACCGGATCATCTTCTCGTCGGCGGGGACCAGCCTGTTCTACTTCTGGACCTGGCGGAGCGACCGCTTCTTCAAGGCGATCGAGTGAGGCTTTCTGCCGACCTGTTGGCCTTTCAGGGCCGGCTTGGGCACACGTTCCGCAAGCCCGACCTGCTCTTGCGCGCGGTAACGCATGCGTCCATCGGCACGGCAACCCGCCCCGACAACCAGCGGCTCGAATTCCTGGGCGACCGGGTCCTGGGACTGGTCATGGCCGAGGCGCTTCTTGCCGCCGATGGCGTGGCGAGCGAGGGCCAGCTTGCGCCCCGCTTCAACGCGCTGGTCCGCAAGGAGACCTGTGCCGACATGGCGCGCGAGGTGGGTCTGGGCGAGGTGCTCAAGCTGGGGCGGTCGGAGATGCTGACCGGGGGGCGGCGGAAAGAGGCGCTTCTGGGCGATGCGATGGAGGCGGTGATTGCCGCGGTCTATCAGGATGCCGGTTTCGCGGCTGCGCGGGAACTGGTCCTTCGGCTGTGGGGCAAGCGGATCGCGGCGGTGGAACCCGATGCACGGGATGCGAAAACCAGCTTGCAGGAATGGGCGCAGGCGCGGGGAATGCCACCGCCCTCCTATCAGGAAGCGGGGCGGTCTGGTCCGGATCACGCTCCGGTCTTCACTGTGCGGGTGACGCTGGCCAGTGGCGAAACCGCCGAGGCCACGGCAGGCTCGAAGCGGGTGGCGGAACAGGCGGCAGCACGTATGCTGCTGGAACGGCTGGAGGCGGGGGACGCCTAGTCCGGCAGGCCAGGCGGCAGGCGCCCCTTCTGTCGGGCATCGCAGCGCCAGAGTTTTTTCCGGATTCCCGGCACCTCAAGCCCGGAATACTTCCCGCGTGAAAACTTCGGCCAGTCGATCGCCATTCCCGCCTTGACCATTTCGGCCGAAAGGTCGCGCCCGTCCGGCAGGTAGCAGGTGGCAACCGTCCGGTCATGCGACAGGTCTCCGTCAAAAACCGCGCGGACCTCCTGGCCCTTGCACAGATTGACGAGGGTCCATTTCGCGGTCTTGCCGTAGGGATGGTCCATCTCGGGGGTGTCGATCCCGGAAAGGCGGATGCGGGTCCCGCCGATGTCGATGGTGTCGCCGTCTATGACCCAGGCCCGACCTCGGACTTCCAGGACCTCTACCACCCGGATTGCCGTCGTCTGGCGCACCGCAACACGGGGAGCCCAAGGCTTCAAATCCTCGACCACGGTGGTCTCGTGCCGAACCTCGACCCGCTTCGGGCGGCGATTGGAAGACAAGGCGCGGAACAGACGGCGAAGAAGTCCCATAAGAAACGACTCTCAGTATCAACCTTTTCAGGATGTCTTGACGTATCGCCATTGCCAACTGGCTTTCCACTCGCCTTTTCTTTAAGGGGCTGTCATCAACCATAGGACCCTGACACCCCATGACGACACGCGCGGGCTTTGTTGCCCTGATCGGAGAGCCGAACGCTGGCAAGTCCACGCTTTTGAACCGGATGGTCGGGGCGAAGGTCAGCATCGTCACGCACAAGGTGCAGACGACCCGCACGCGCATCCGGGGCGTCTGCATGGAGGGGCAAAGCCAGATCGTGTTCGTCGACACGCCCGGCATCTTCCGGCCGCGGCGGCGGCTTGACCGGAGCATGGTCAAGGCGGCCTGGGGTGGGGCATCGGACGCGGACATCATCGTCCTTCTGATCGAGGCGCAGCGCGGGCTGACCGAAGGCGCGAAGGCGATCATCGACCGTCTGAAGGACGAAATGCCGAAGGGCCAGCCGGTCGCGCTGGCGATCAACAAGCTGGACCGGGTGAAGGCGGAAACCTTGCTCGCGCTGGCCGAAGAGGCGAATGCGGCTTTCCCCTTCGCCAAGACCTTCATGATCAGCGCCGAGAAGGGCTACGGCGTCCAGGACCTGCGCGAATGGCTGGCGGCCGAGGTGCCGGAAGGCCATTGGTTCTACCCTGAGGACCAGATTGCCGACCTGCCGATGCGGATGATCGCGGCCGAGATGACTCGTGAGAAGCTGACCCTGCGGCTGCATGAGGAACTGCCCTATCAGCTGACCGTCGAGACGGAAAAATGGGAGGACAAGCCTGACGGGACCACGCGGATCGACCAGATCGTCTATGTGGCGCGGGACGGGCACAAGGGGATCGTGCTGGGCAACCGGGGCGAGACGATCAAGGCCATCGGCCAGGCGGCGCGGGCGGATATTTCGGAGTTCCTCGGCCGGACGGTGCACCTGTTCCTGCAAGTGAAGGTGCGACCGAACTGGCTGGAAGAGGCTGAGCGCTACTCCGAGATGGGGCTGGATTTCAAGGACGGCGATGCGTGAGGGCGCCAAAAGTCTTCGAAGACTTTTGCAAATTCCTTCGAAGGAATTTGGGCCTGGCCGAGAGATGTTTCGATGAGCCCCCGGCTGGCCTCGGGCGTCTGGGTTTCGGCCTATCTCACCCGGCTGCGGTTGGCGGACATTCCCGCATATGTCACGTCCAAGGGTGATGCCGAGGCCGGGGCTGTCGTCGTGAAGGTGGCACTTCTGGACGGCAGCGCGCGGGCCTTCGAGCGGCGGTCTGACCTGATGACAGGGGCACGGGCCTGGATCCTGCTTTCCGAGGGGCCGGAGGCGGAGGTGGATGCTCTGGTCTCGCGCACAAGAGGGCGAGACCCGGACCTCTGGGTGATCGAACTTGAGGATCGGCAGGGACGGACGCTGCTGGAGGAAGACGGGCTAGCGGACTGACGCGCGGACTGACGCGCGGACTGAGGCGCGGACTGACGCGCGGGCGAGGCCGATGAGGCCGACGCCGAGCGCTGCGAAGGCCAGGACCTGTCCGGCGACGTTGAGGGCAACCCGGGGCCAGCCGAGCTGGTCCGCGTCGAGGAACGGGTAGGGCCAGAATCCCGTCAGCGCGCCCCGGATCAGCGCATAGGCCGCATAGAGCGCTGGCCAGATCAGCCAGCCGGGCAGATCTGCAAGTGAGATCCGCCTGTCTCCGAAGCAAAGCCACCATCCTGCCACCAGGGCAGGCACGGCGCTGTGCAAGCCCTGATCCGCCCAGAAGGCCAACCCCTGTGGCGACCAGAGCCGGGCGAGGATCGCGTGGTAGACAAGGCCCACCATCAGGATGGCAACGACGAGACCACCCTGCACCGCCGCAGAGGGGCGATGCCGAAGGGCCGTCGCTGTCATGAGCCCGGCCGCGCCGAGGTTGGTCAGGACGGTGAAATAGCCAGCCAGCCACCACCAGACCGGCGTGTCGGCAGGGCGGGTTTCAAGGCCTGCCGCGACCCGGAATTGCAGGGTCAGCGCCAGTATGGCGACAAGCGCCGTGACCGCCGCCAGAAGCCTGCCTGCATGGTTGGAGGGAAGGGGCGGTGTCGTCATCTCTGCAAAGCTAGCTTGATACCCGGGAGGATCAACTGCCCTTGCAGCAGGGCCGCCACACCCTGATAGTCGCCTCATGGACTGGCGCGACCAAGGTATCCTCCTTTCAATGCGACCGCATGGCGAGACCTCGGCGATCATCGAGGTGCTCACGGCGGCCCATGGACGGCACATGGGGGTGGTGCGGGGCGGGGCGTCGCGCAAGATGGCAGCGACGTTGCAGCCGGGGTCGGGCCTCATGCTGGACTGGCGGGCGCGGCTGGATGACCACATCGGCAGCTTCACTGTAGAGCCGGTGAAAAGCCGCGCACATCTTCTGGCCGACCGGCTTGCGCTGGCAGGGTTGCTTGCGGCTTGCGCGCTTCTCCACGAGGCGCTTCCGGAACGGGAGCCGCATCCCGAGTTGTGGCAGAGAACGCTGGACCTGATGAACGGGCTGGGTCAGCAGGGATGGCCCACAACCTACCTGCGCTGGGAGTTGTGCCTTCTTGAGGAGATCGGCTTCGGTCTGGATCTGAGGTCCTGCGCCGTTACCGGAGCAACCGAGGGTCTGGCCTATGTCAGCCCGAAATCGGGGCGCGCTGTCACCGCGAAAGGCGCCGGGGACTGGGCGGACCGGCTGATGCCTCTCCCAGAGGGGCTGGCCGGACAGGGGCCGCTTGGGCCGGAGGCGGTGGTGATGGGCCTGCGGCTGACGGGCTTCTTTCTGGACCGTGAGCTTCGGCCGGTGTTGCATGACCGGCCTTTGCCGGAAGCGCGGGCGCGGCTGGTGGACCTTCTGGCCCGCCCGGCGTGATGCGACGTCCCATGTCGCCTTTGTGACAGACGGAACCGGGGACTGCCCGTCCAAGTCGCGCTATGGCCTACCGTTACATTCCGCTGGCGCTGCGTCACAGCCCCACTCCCCGGATCGAGCATTTCGCGCTTCTCTCCGGGTTGGATGCCTCGATCCGGGGCATGCTGATTTCGACCATGCCGCTGGTGGTCTATGACGCGCTGGGAGATGCGCAGACGACCTCGGTTGCGTTCTTCATCTCGGGGATCGTGGCGCTGGTCTGGGGGCTGATGGTGCCCTGGGCGGCGCGGAAGATCCCGCGGCGCTGGACCTATACCGGGGGGGTGTGCCTGTACCTGGTCGGAAACACGCTGGGCGCGCTGGGGACGATCTGGTCGGTGCCGATGGCGCTGGTCTGCAATGCGATGGCGACGGTGACGATCTTCGTCTGCCTGAACGCCTATGTGCTGGACTATGTCGACCGCGCGAACCTGGGGAGAAGCCAGTCGACGCAGATGGTCTATGCCGCCGCGCCCTGGGCCATCGGGCCGATGGCGGGAGTCTGGCTCTATCATCAGTGGCACGCGCTGCCGTTCATCGCTTCGGGGTCCTTCGCGCTGATCCTCTTGGTCAGTTTCTGGGTGCTGCGGCTGGGCAACGGCAAGCAGATCGCCCGGGCCAAGCGTCCGGCGGTGAACCCTCTGGGCTATCTGGGGCGGTTCTTCAGCCAGCCAAGGCTGATTGCCGGCTGGATGTTCGCAGTGATGCGGTCTTGCGGCTGGTGGGTCTATGTCGTCTACCTGCCGATCTTCTGCATCGAGGCTGGCCTTGGCGACAAGGTCGGCGGCATTGCGCTGTCGATCACCAACGCCTCGCTGTTTGCAGCCCCTGCGCTGAACCGTCTTGCGCGGCGGTTGTCGGTCCGGCGATCGGTCCGGTTTGCCTTCGGGGCCTGCGGCGCGTTGTTCCTTTCGGCGGGGTTGCTGGCGGTCCTGCCCTGGGCGACGGTCGCGCTGACCATGGCCGCATCGGTTTTCCTGGTCACGCTGGACGTGGTGGGGGGGCTGCCGTTTCTGATGTCGGTGAAACCGTCGGAGCGGACCGAGATGTCGGCGGTCTATTCCAGCTTCCGCGACGTGTCGTCGATCCTGACGCCGGGGGCGGCCTGGCTGGTCCTGTGGGTCGCGCCCTTGCCGGGGATCTTCGTCGCGGCGGGATGCGGGCTTCTGGGGGCCTGGGCAGTTGCGGGGCGGCTACACCCGCGTTTGGGCGCGCAAAGGCCGTCGCGTGGCGGGCTGGCCGCCTGACGCCGCGCTCCTCGATGGTCTTCGACCACTCGTCGCCGGAGGTGCTGCGAGGAGGAGACGATGTCGAACGACGAGCGTTCTCAGGCCCAGATCCTGCCGTGCTTGACCAGCCAGTCGGCCGAGGCCAGGAGTGCGGCCTTCGGGGCGATGAACTCCATGCCCATCTCCTTGACAGCGCGAGCGTTCGAGACGCGTTCGAGGTGGCCAAGCTTCGGCAGGATCGACTTGATCTGCGGGTCGAACAGGGCCAGCGCGCGGACGATGATCTGCGGCGCTTCGCGGGTCGGGATCCGTCGGGTGGGATAGGCAGCCTTCAGTGTGCGGCCGATGTCGACGAAAGCCATCGAACCCGAGGCTGCTATGTAGCGCCGTCCGATGGTTTCGGGTCGCTGCAAGGCCCGCAGGTGCATCTCGGCCACGTCGCGGACATCGACCACCGGCAGTCCCATCGGCGGCTGCATCGGGTCCTTGCCCTTGAGGATGCGCTCGATCACGCGAAGGGAGGAACCGTAGTGTTCGTCCAGCGGCGGGCCAAGGACGAGGCCTGGGTTGATCGTGGTCAGTCTCAGGCCGCGGGCCCTGGCGATTTCCCATGCCGCCCGCTCGGCGAGCGTCTTCGACTTGGCGTAGGCCGAGGTCGTGGGCAAGTGGACATCGCACCAGTCGGCTTCATCCTGCAGCGTGTCAGGCTTGGATTCATTCAGGATGGCGACGGTGGACGAGGTGAGGACCACCCGTGTGACACCTGCGGCGGCAGCGGCTTTCAGGACCCGCTCGGTCCCTTCGACGGCGGGACGGATCACCACGGCGGGGTCTTTGGGCTGGGTGATGGGGAACGGCGAGGCGGTGT
>Ga0075154_10003311_pt1 | contig 10224 bp, 6 predicted proteins | sample JI71714BDNA_FD_70965 | JGI IMG/M metagenome (GOLD analysis project Ga0075154, IMG submission 70965) | Wastewater effluent complex algal communities from Wisconsin, to seasonally profile nutrient transformation and Carbon sequestration -... | ecosystem: Engineered > WWTP > Effluent > Algae...
TTCTCCATGTGTTCGTCAGCAGCTTCGGGAGTTGGCACATTTTTGTCAACAGCCATTACCCAGCGTTTCAGGAAGTTTTCGGGCAAATTAAACTGAACCGTATTGATTACGGCAGCGCGGATATCATTCATCAAACGAACATCGCTTTCGTTTTGGGCATCACGCTTTAAAATGGTGGTGAGCTCTTCGCGGAACGCTGCTTCGTCGGCAATTTTACCGGCACCGAATAAACGGTCGTAAAACTCGGTATCCAACTCAGCCGGCATGATGCGGTTTACCGGACCAACAATAAATTTGAAGTTTTGACCTAAGGTTTCAACCTCATCTTCTTTGATTCCCAAGTACACAGCGGTCTTTGATGCATCATCGAAAAGTTCGGTAGGATGAAGCGCAATTACATCATCTGTTTTGGCACCCAGTAGGAGTTTCTTGATGTTTTCTTTTTCAATACGGTCATAAACGAAGAAGGTTTTCTTTCTGAATCCGTCTTCTTTTTCATTTCCGTTTTCGTCGGTTTCCACAAACTCACCCGAAATCATGTCACCCTCTGCCACGGCTTCGGCTTTTTCTTCTTTTCCGTAGCGTAAACGCAGGTTTTTGATATTTTCTTCGAGGGTGTCATCATCCACGCGGATGGCCGAACGGGTAAAATTGCCCAATGTGGCCGGATTTACGCTGATGGCCGGAACCAAGCCAAGGTCGTAATGAAAATTAAACTCCTCGGCAGTATCCAGATCAATGGGCACCTGACGCTCTTCAGAAATCATGGGTTCGCCCAAAAAGCGGATATTGTTGGTTTGGATATAATCGAAAAGTAATTTGTTGGCTACTTTGTTGAGTTCTTCGGCCAGCACGGCTTTGCCATATTTTTTCTTTACGAGGGCCGAAGGCACCATTCCGGGTCTGAAGCCCGGCAGGTTCATGGTTTTACCCAGTTTTTTAATAGCCTGGTCAACGGGCTCTTTAATATCTGCTGAGTTTACGGTTACGGTGATTACCGCATTCAGGTCGTCAATGTTTTCTCTTGTAACGTTCATCCTATTTGTGTGTTCGAAATATAAATTCTTCTTTATCAAATTTCGGGCGCTTTTTCATCCAGACTGAAAAAATCGGCAAGATTGTCAGTTTTTTCTGCTTGGATGGCCAAAAATGCAAATCCATAATTCTAAAAAAGGGGGAAGACCGTGCTTCCCCCTCTTCAGTGTTTTGTGCATCAGCACGCTAAAATGCTTACCACGGTTCCTCTCAGGAAGTCCGCTGTTTCGTGCGGGTGGTAGACTTCTCGTCCATCCGCCAGAGGAATTTCTTCCTGCTGCATCTATTTGTGCGGGCGGAGGGACTTCCCGACGAAAAGTCGGGATAGACTTCTCATCCATCCGCCAAAGGAATTTCTTCCTAATGCATCTATTTGTGCGGGCGGAGGGACTCGAACCCACACACCTTGCGGCACCAGATCCTAAGTCTGGCACGTCTACCAATTTCGCCACGCCCGCTAAAAGGATTGCAAAAGTATGTTTACATTTTTGTTTTACAAAAAATTATTCATTTAATCTTTTACGGAGTAATGCGATTATTTCATCTTTTGCATCCAGTAATTCCCTCAGCGCCTTTACCTCGCCGTCTCCTGCAAAATAAGCACCCTGAACATTGTTGCAATTCCTGTTGTCCTTTTGAATATTAATTCGTTCATCATCCATCGCAAGAAAATCAACGAGTTCGATATCTAAAACTTTCGACAGTTTTAGTACGGTTTCTATTTTGAGTTTTGACTCCCCACTTTCTAACTTTCTATACCCAGAGGTTGATAGGTCAAGTTCCTGTGCCATATACTCTTGTGAGAAGCCTTTTTGGACTCTTAACCGTCTCAATTTATTTGCATATCTGTACATAAGTGTGTGTTTTCGGCATAAAAGTAATAAAAAGCGCACAAAACAACTGAGTTGTTTTGGTTTACTCACCTGAATTTTGTTGAACTATTTTTTTAAACCAACATGTAAAACTTAAATCATGAAAAAGAAGTTTCTTTTATCAATTACCCTCTTGTTCGGGGTGGGGCTGATTTGGGCCCAAGAACCAGCCATTTGCGTTCATGAAGAAGACAAAGAGTTTTCTCCTTTTGAGTCTGATCCAGAAGTAATACGGATTGCGGGATCATTTTCTTGGAACCTTGAAAGCCTGCCAAAATTTGACCAACTTGAAGAAAATTTAGCGTATGAGCCGTTTCGGTTTTCTGATTTGATTTCACCTAACACCCATCAAGAAAAAATAGATGTTTTTAATGGGTCTTCTATAAAATCAGAACATTTCGGGCAAGAAACAAAAAGAGGAGAGTGCTCTACAGCTGCAATTACTTTCCCTTGTGAACTTCGGGTGGTTAAAACGATTAGCGAATTTCGGTTTTCGGAAGGGAGTGTATTTGAGCTGGTAAAAAACCATTTTTTGTTTTTGGGATCTAATGACAGTTTGCTTGGTGGTTTTATTGAAACCATTTGGAACGACCCCAGCGTTCGTTTTTACAATTATTACATTTTTCCTCTTGAGAATGATGTGGTTGAACCAACCCCAATAATTAATGTTTTCCCAAACCCAACAACGGGCATAGTAAACATAAAAATTACAAACCTGTCAGCCGGAGAATATACTATTGACCTCGTTGGACGGGCCGGGGAGGTAGTAATGTTAATCGACAGCGGAACTTCCGTAAGAAACATGTATGAAAAAACGGTTGACCTTACTGATTTACCCTCAAATATATATTACCTGAGATTAAAAACATCAGAAAAAACGTACACCCAAAAACTTATAATAAACTAACCAAATTAAAATCATGAAAACAGTACTTTTTAAAGGCTTATTATTTGCCTTATTATTTATTTTTCAAACTGGCTTTGTTAATGCACAGTGCTTTAATGGCAATCTTGAAAATGGCAATCTTACAGGTTGGAATACATGGTTTGGTGGATATACCACGGCGAACCAAAATATGACTCCTGGGGTTTTTATACCAACAACTCCATTTATTGGGAACTCTGTAGAATTAAAGACTGCGAGCACTTCGGAAGATATCCTTGGGGCACAAATGATTAGAGCCATAGAAGGTAATTATTCACTCAGAATTGGAGATTTACAACCAGAAAATGGTGTTTTACCAAATTCTTCCATGGCAAGCTATACTTTTACTGTAACACAGGCGAATAGCGATTTTAGGTTCTGGTATGCCGTAGTAATGGAATCATTTCACACGGATATAAACGTTCAACCTTCATTTTCTTGGTTTATGAAACTGGGTCCGGGAACCACATTGAACTCGACCATACCAACAGGTCCTTCAGATCCGAGCTGGGCAATATATAATTACACCCGATTTGACAAAGTTTTGCCAACAGACCCAAGTACCGACCCTTGGTTCTCACAAAGTAACATGGGGAGTGGTAATATTTGGTATAGGCCATGGGGTTGCCAAAGATATAACTTAAGCCTTTGGGTCGGTCAACAGGTTACCATTTACTTTAGAACAAAAGATTGCCAAGCCACAGGACACCGAGGTTATGCTTATGTGGACGGACTCTGCTTTGGCCTTGCGCCAACAGTATCTTTTACTATGCCCACGAGTGTCTGTAGAACGCCAGAGTCTCCAATTCTACTTTCTGCAACAACGCAGTTTGTTGATTATTATAAAGTTACTATTCACGAACAACCGGCTTCTGGTGGATATAATATAACAACATTTTACGAGGAAACTTTTTATGGAACACCAGACCAAAGTCAAATAAATATCAGAAATTTATACAGAACGAATGGAAATACCCGTTTTGAGTGTAATAAAAAATACCGGGTTTATTTAAATGTTTATAATTCCTGTGGCCAAAATACGATGACCTATAGAGACATTAACATCACTTGTCCAAACGTAAATCTTGGAGCCGACCGCATTGTTTGTTGCGGCCAAAGTGTTGCAATTGGATTTTCAAAAAATATTGGGGGGCACACATACTCTTGGAGTCCGGTACCTCAAGGAGCAACAGGGGGCAATACATCGTTAATGACATTTACGCCCTCAACAACGGCAACATACACTTTGACAGTAACCGATGCTAACGGTTGTCAAAATACAGATGATATTGTCGTTAAAGTTAAAAAAGACTTTAATGTCAACATAAGCGAAATTTGCCCAACAGGTACCAATTTGGACAATCGGATAACTTCATGTGGCAGTTCAAACTATTACACCCTGACAGCAAACGTTACTGAGCTGATTTGTTTTGGCGAAGCCGTTCCCTCTAACGAGCCCGTTATTTATTCAGACTATACTTTTCTTTGGACTTATAACGGACAAACATATAGTGGACGAACGATTCCGACCCCTGATTATGTAAGCGGAGTTAATAATATTACCCTAACAGTAAGTAATGGCTGTTTCACAAAAACTATGACACACTATATTTCATGTCCTAAGTTTGTGGGAGACATTCCTATTGTTACATTTGCAAGAGCTTTTGCGCCTTTAAACGCTAGTCAACCATATAATATGGACCTGAAAATAAAGCATTATGGCACAAATAACAATAATTGGGCAGACGGTACGCCGAGGGCATATAACTCCTGGGGATATCATTTAACGGTTTATGACCGATGGGGTGGTCTAATATTCAATAAAAAAGTTCTCGATTATACAGGCCTGGAGCAAACAGAAATCAGGTGGAATGGACGCTATGGAGGAAATGGCGCTATTCAGCCAATGGGCGTTTATACATTTAAGTTAAAGCTCTATAATTGTAGCTATCCTAACGGAAAATTTGTAACTTGGACATGTAGCTATCATTGTGTTTCTGGGCTAAACTTTTTCGGATTCTGTCCTGAAAGTTATTTTCATGTTTGGAACAATCTCACAGAAAATTTTGAAGTTGATTTAATACACTAATTTTATGAAAACAAAACTATTATTAAGCCTTCTGTTGGCATCAAGCTCTTTTCTCTTTTCTTGTGGCGACAAATGCTGGAAATGCAAAACGTGGACCTTACAGGGAAATGGAATTTGGCAATACACGGGAGAAATCGAACTTTGTGAAGTTACTACAAAACAGGTTAACAATACGATTGATTTTCTAAAAAATGATTCTACGGACGGTTGGGAATGTGAAGCATTTTATAAGTAGCGTGTTTTTATGTTTGGGTTTTGGCGCGTTTGCCCAAAACCCAAACATAAACCGCGCCGATAACTGGTACTTTGGTGATTTTGCCGGAATAAGCTTTGCCTCGGGTAGCCCTGTTTCAATATCCAACGGACAATTAAGTACGGGCGAAGGATGCACAAGCATGAGCGACACGGCTGGTAATTTGCTTTTTTACACTGATGGCGTAACGGTTTGGAATAAATTACACCAGCCGATGGCTCCATCTGGTCTTCAGCTGGGAGGCAGCTCCACTACCACGAACTCGGCTGTAACGTTTCCTAATCCCTATAATTCAAACATGTACTATATAATTACGGCAGGTGCCATGGAGGGCGATGTACTCTGGTCGTTGGTTGATATGTCGCTTGACGGGGGGCTTGGTCAAATTGTTGGTGCCAATCAACCTCTACTAACTAAAATGAGCGAAAGAGTCGGTATAAGTGAAAACTGCGACCGTACAGGATACTTAACATATGCCTTGCGTGGGGCGGATGAGGTGTTTTTCCCTTTAGGTATTATGGCCAATGGTATAAGTATTGAAACTTTACCTTCTACTTGCCCTTATACCACTTCCGAACCGTCCACATTCCAAGGTACACTAAAACTATCCCCTAACGGAAACTTTATAGTAGAGACTTATCTTTTTACCGCAGGTACAAGGTTTTACTTAGTTAATGATTTAAGTCGAGAAGTATATTATGTCTCTGATATTCCCCAAGGAAGCTACGGGGCAGAGTTCTCCAACACCAGCAATTCGCTTTTTATTTCTCGACCAAACGGACCAGATTCGTGTTATGGAGTAGCCGTAACCGCAAACCAAATACTGCAACAAATCCCGTTTAGCACCCAATATTCGGGCATTGGGACAGATTTACAGTTGGGTCGAAACGGTAAAGTGTATTTAGGAGAAAACTTGGGACTGGGAGAATTTCAGTCAGCATCGAACTTTCCAAACATCAACTATTCGCCCAGCTCTGTCCCATTTATTTCAGGGGCGGGGGGGCTTAAACTCCCTTCATTCCCATCATCTTGGTTTGCACCAGAGCGGTTTAGAATCTGTTATACCGGCAGTTGCCCGGGTGAAGAATATAATTTTTTCGTCTCTGGGCAAAGCACGCCGGATGCAGACTCCGTACTTTGGGATTTTGGTGAACCCGGCAACCCACAAAATAATGCAAACGGTGTAAATGCCACACATATTTATGAACAACCCGGCATCCGTATGGTAACGGCAATAATCCAACATGATGGCATAACAGACACTGTTGTAAAATATGTGTTCACCAAACAAGGTTCGCTTAGCCCCGGTACAGTAAAAGACACCATAATTTGCCAGTTTAATGACAAAAACTTCTTGCAAGTACCCGAAGACCACCGTTACGCCTGTCCCACATATAGCAGCGGTCTAGAGCCCGGTCTTAACATTCAAGGGCCCGGCACTTATTTTGTGTCTTGGGACAACGGATGTGCCGCAACAGTTACCGATACCATACATGTATTGCCTTGTCCAACCCAAGAAGAGCTTCCAACAATTCCTAATATCATTACACCAAACGCTGACCAGACAAACGATTTAATCCAACTAAATTTAGAAGGGATCACGGAGCTTAGCATTGTCATATACAACCGATGGGGAACAGTAGTTAAAAAACACATCCATTACAACCCCTTAGGACAATCAAGCCTAATAAACCTTTGGGACGGCATGTGTTGGCAAACTCCCTGTGTTGACGGCGTTTACTTTTACGTTTTCGATTACACATTCCAAAGTGGAAATCATAAACAGCAAAAAGGGACCATTACTGTTTCTAAGGGACAATAAGTAAACCGGTCTTCTGAAAATCCTTCCCATTAAAGGAAATACACCTCACATTTTACATATTTGGTGCTGACTAATGGTTTAACTTATTTACGAGATAATCTTTCCCACAAATCTTCCAAATTCTTTCGTAAATCCTTTTAAACCCAAATTTTAACCGGGTCGAACACATAATTAAGATACACTCGGATTCTCATTCTAAACCCAGCCTTAAAAAAAACATCCCGTTCACGGGCGTGAACGGGATGCTAACCCTAAAAACCAACTATGAAAATTAACCGTAACAAAGTTATGGTTTTTTATTTTTATCTACCAAATTTTTTGTGAAATATTTTTTACGCCCCTAATTAACCGCTCTGTGGTTAAATACATTACAGGTACTAAAACCAAGGTTAAAAAAGTGGCAAAAGTCAATCCGAAGATAACCGTCCAGGACATTGGACCCCAGAAGGCCGTACTTTCACCTCCCACATAAATATTGGGGTCTCCAACGGTAAACAGGCCCACAAAGTCAATGTTTAAGCCTATAGCCAGCGGAATAAGGCCCAAAACGGTAGTAATAGCCGTAAGTAAAACCGGGCGCAAACGGGTAGCTCCGGAATCAACCGAGGTTTGAATCAAATCGGCAATGCTGAGTTGTTCTTCTTCAACCAAGCCTAACTCTTCGCGCCGTCTTTCCCGCAAAAGATTCGTGTAGTCTATAAGCACAATCGCATTGTTCACCACCACCCCGGCAAGCGAGATGATACCGATACCGCACATCAAAATCACGAAACCCATTCCGAATATCCAGAAACCGAGGAAAACCCCAACCGTACTGAACATTACCGAGAACATGATAATAAACGGGCTTACCACTGAATTAAACTGACTTACGATAATAAGGAAGATTAAGAAAACGGCAATCATTAATGCCTTGATCATAAAGTCAAGCGACTCGCCCTGCTCTTCCTGCTCTCCGGTAAATTTAAAGGAGTAGCCGGCGGGCATCGGATAGTCGGCAAGCATGGTTTTATACTTGGCTACGATGGCATTGGCATTCGCTCCCTCGTTTACGTTTGAGTAAATGGTAATCACCCGATCCATGTCTTTCCGTTTTACTGAGCCGTAAGAAGAAGTATACTCCAAACGCGCCACGGCAGAAACCGGCACCTGCGAAATTTGACCGTTCGACGGGTTACGGAACGTAACCTTCATATTCATCAGGTAATCCAGGTTGTAGCGGTCTTCGTCGCGCAACCGGAGCTGGATTTTGTAATCGTCCTCGCCCTGTTTGTATTTGCTTACCTCTTTACCGAACAGAGCCGTACGCATAGCCATCGCAATGCTATACGTAGAAACACCATACCTGCGGGCCGCTTCATTGTCAATGTGCACGGTGATTTCGGGTTTACCCAGTTCCAAATCCGTTTTGAGTTTATCCACACCCGGCACATTGGCCGATTCCATGAACACACGCATACGATTGGTAAGGGCACTGAGTGTATCAAAGTTTTCTCCGCTCACTTCAATATTAATGGGCGGGCCTACCGGCGGACCGTCGCGGTTTTTAGCCACCGTAATAATGGCTTCCGGCGTTCCCTGAACGGCTTCGCGAATGTTTTCCATGATTTCGGATGTTGAAACATCCGAAATTTCTACACGGTCTTCATACTCCAAAAACGAAACGGTGATACGCGCTTTGTGTGGCGAAGCTCCCATTGAAACCTCACCGCCGCCCGGATCGGCTGTTCCTTCGCCCACTTGGGCAATTACAGCCTCTACAATGTTTTTGTTGGGCTCAATGGCCTTGGTAACTTTGGCTTCCAACTCGCGCGTAATGCGGTCGGTAGTTTTGATATCCGTTCCCAACGGGGTTTCGATAAATACGTTTACATATTTCGGATCGGTTTCCGGAAAGAATAAAACCTCCGGTGAGCTGCCAAAATACCCCACCATGGAAAAAATCATGAGGAAGAACGTACCGGCAATCAGCGCAATGGGCCGCCATTTGGTTAGTGCCCATGTTAAAAATTTACGGTATACGTTTTCTACCGAAACCATAGTTTTGTATTGGAAACGCTCGGCCACGGGCAAAATCAAAAAACGGTACACTACGCCAAATAATGCCAAGGTTATGATGATGCTTCCCAGGGGTTTTACGATGAACACAAAACCAATACCCAGCACGATCAGAATCAAGGTTGTGATCCAGAATTTTTTAACCGGACTGCGATAGCCCTTTTGATCTAATTTGATGAAGTTTGCGGTAAGTACCGGATTCACTACCAAGCCCACAAATAGCGAAGCCGTAAGCGTTATGATGAGGGTAATGGGCAAATACTTCATGAACTCACCCATGATGCTGTCCCAAAATAAGAGCGGTAAAAAGGCCGCCAGCGTGGTAGCCGTAGAAGAAATAATAGGCCAGGCCACCTCCCCTACACCAAATCGTGATGCATCCTTTTTCGTCAACCCTTCTGAATAAAGCCGGTAAACGTTTTCTACTACCACAATGCCGTTATCCACCAACATTCCGAGTGCCAGAATGAGCGAGAAAAGAGTCATCATGTTCAGGGTGGAGCCAATCATGTTGAGCACCCAAATACCCAGGATCATGGAAAGCGGAATGGCCACGCCCACAATAAGTGAGTTGCGCAGACCCAGAAAGAAAAGTAGAACCAACACCACGAGTAACACACCCGAAATAATGCTGTTTTCAAGGTTGGCTACGGTACTTTTGGTTTGCAGGGACTGGTCATTCGTTACTACCACATCCATTCCTTTGGGCAGCCTGTTGGCTTTGGCTTCTTCCAACACTTCTTTTACTTTGTCTGCTCCGCGGATCAGGTTTTCGCCCGATTTTTTCTTCACATCCAGCATCACTACTGTTTTTCCGCCCATTCGGGCATAACTGGTAGGTTCAACCGGACCGAACGACACCGTGGCCACATCTCTTAAAAAAACAATCCGCTGCTGTTCATCTTTGATGATGATGTTCTCCAATTGTTTGGGATCTGTAAACTCACCGTCGATACGCAGGGTACGGCGGTTTTCATCATTGCCCACAACCGACAATATATCACCCGCCGAGACCGACACGTTCTCAGACTTTATGGCATTTTCAATATCCGTAAAGGTTATCTTCATGCTTTCCATCTGCAAAAGGTTCACGCTGATTTCAACCTCTTTTTCTAATAATCCGCGGATGGCCACCTCGCTGATTTCCGGAATTTCTTCCAGTTCATCCTG
>Ga0075154_10003312_pt1 | contig 10224 bp, 7 predicted proteins | sample JI71714BDNA_FD_70965 | JGI IMG/M metagenome (GOLD analysis project Ga0075154, IMG submission 70965) | Wastewater effluent complex algal communities from Wisconsin, to seasonally profile nutrient transformation and Carbon sequestration -... | ecosystem: Engineered > WWTP > Effluent > Algae...
CCTTCGACAAAGCTTTTCTGCTCCATCAGGTTGCGGCGGATGTCGGGGTGGACGATCAGCGGATCGGCCGGACCGTCGGGGTTCTTCACCCCTGTCACGTCGCGGCCCTGCAAACGGTCCTTCGCGTAGGCAACTGCGTTCTGATACGCCGCCTCGGCCACCGCATAGCCCTGCAGCGCCACGCCAAGCCGGGCCTCGTTCATCATCGTGAACATGGCCTTCATGCCCTTGTGGAGGTCCCCAAGCAGCCAGCCGGTCGCCCCGTCATAGTTCATCACACAGGTCGCGTTGCCGTGGATGCCCATCTTCTCTTCGACCTTGCCGACGGACACGGCATTCCGGGCGCCCAAGGAGCCATCCTCGTTCACGAGGAACTTCGGCACGATGAAAAGGCTGATGCCCTTCGTCCCTTCGCCGCCACCCGGAGCTTTCGCCAGCACCAGATGCACGATGTTCGACGCCATGTCGTGATCGCCGGCCGAAATGAAGATCTTCTGCCCGGTGATCTTGTAGGACCCATCCGCCTGTGGTTCGGCCTTGGTGCGCATCATCCCCAGATCGGTGCCGCAATGCGGTTCCGTCAAGTTCATCGTGCCGGTCCATTCGCAGCTGACCATCTTCGGCAGCCACTTCTGCTTCTGCTCATCCGTTCCGTGGACAAGGATTGCCGAATAGGCCCCGTGGGTGAGGCCCTGATACATGTTGAACGCCATGTTTGCTGACACGAAGGTCTCGTTCACCGCCGTGTGCATCAGGTACGGGAGGCCCTGACCGCCGTATTCCGGAGCCGCGTCCAGCGACATCCAGCCACCTTCGGACAGGGTGCGGAACGCCTCCTTGAAACCCTTCGGCGTGCGGACGACGCCGTTTTCCAGCTTGCAGCCCTCCACGTCACCCACCGCGTTCAGGGGAGACAGGATGTCCTGCGCAACCTTCGCCGCTTCGTCGAACACCGCTTCGGTAAAACTGCGGTCAAGGTCGGAGTAGCCCGGAATATCGGCCTCGCTGATCTTCAGAACGTCGTGCAGCAGGAACTGCATGTCCTTCACGGGGGCGGCATAGCTGGGCATTCTCGTCTCCTCTTCCCTGGGTCACGCCGCGCCCGAAGGCGCGGGTCGTTCAGGCCGCGTGCCGGGGCACCAGACCCTTGGCTGCGGCATCGGCCAGTTCGGCCTTCAGATCCGTGATGGCCACGTCCAGTTCGGCGCGCTGGGCCTCCATCTCGGCCAGCCGCTTCACGGCCAGTTCGTAGGCCTTCTGCCGCTGGGCGGTCAGGCCTCCGTCACGGTCGTAAAGGTCCAGCGTCTGCCGGATATCCTCCAGGCTGAAGCCGAAGCGCTTGCCGCGCAGGATCAGCGCCAGCCGCGCCCGGTCGCGCCGGGTGAACAGCCGCCGAGTCCCGATCCGGATCGGGGTCAGCAGCTCCTTCGCCTCATAGAACCGGAGCGTGCGCGGGGTCACGTCATAGGACTGGCACATCTCGCGGATGGTCATCACATCGCTTGGTACATCGATATTCATGGTCACACTCGTCATTGGGAAGCATCACTGTCGTCGGCAGATGCAAACCCGGGGTTGAGATTACCAGAGCAGTTGACGTTAACGTCACTGTGACGTCACGTCATAACGGTGCGTGACGTGAAGTCAGCCGATCGGTGGAAACACGGGCACATGACGCAACGGCAAGGGCCGGGCTTTGGCAGCCCGGCCCCGGTCATGGTCGGCAGGTCGGATCACTGAAGAACCATGCCCTCGGGCCAGGTCAGTGTGTGCTCCAGGGTGATCGTCTCCTTGCCCCCGGCGGCAAGGTCAAACTCCCAGGCGAGGATCCCGCGCTGGCCTTCGACATCGGTCTCGCTGGGCTCGGGGCTGGCGCTCACCTCAATCTCCAGATCGTCCTGCTCGCTATAGGGCGCCTGGTCCAGGATGCGTACCGGCCAGGTCTCGGTCCCGGTGTTCTCGACCGTGATCACTGCGCTTTCGGTCTGCTGGTTGGCGCTGGTGAACACCCCCGTCTCGCCGCCCGCGCGAACCGGCATCTCGCGCGTGACCCGCAGCGTCTCGATGGCGCCGAAGCCCACGTCGGTCTCGACCCCCGGTGCGATCACGTCCAGCCAGGTCGACCCGACAAGAACCCCCTCGCGGAACAGCATCGCCTGACCCGGCAGAAGCGGTTCGTCGCTGGCGTTGGTGAAGCTGGCCATCACGAAGGCGGTCTCGTCGAGCCGGGGGACGGCAACAGCCTTCACCACGGGGGAGAAATCAAGGCTGTCGAGGGCAAGGCGCAAATTCTCGGCCCCGGTCGCGACAGTGACGGCCTCGGGGTAGTTGTAGACGACAGTGTCGCCCTCATACGCCATGCCGGCGACCGTGACGGCCGGTGCCGCCTCCGCGACGACGGCCATGTCCATTTCGGCCCCGCCCATCGCCGATTTGCGGACCTGCTCATCTTCGGCATCGACCTCCGGCCCGATGCTCCGCAATTCTGGCCAAAGCTGCGATGGCGTCGCCTGTTCCGACGGGCGCGAGGACGACAGGGTCAGCGCCACCCCGTCCCAGTCTTCGCCGGTGTATTGCGTGACCAGGACGGAACGGTTCAGCACCAGCTTGTCGCCATCCTTCCGGGTCAGGTTCAGGTCATAGACCGGCTGCCAGCCGGCGTTGCCGACATATTGCGTGACCGTCACCACCTGTTCACCCGCCGATGTCGCCGTCACCGCAACGGAGAGGGCGGTATAGTCCATGTCTGCCGAAGGCAGCGCGTCATACGCCGCCTGAGCCTTGGCCAGTGCCTCCTGCGCATCGGTCACGGCCTTCTCGGCGGGAGGCAGGTCCGCCTTCGCTGCCAGCGCGGCTTGACGGGCGGCAAGTGTCTCGGTCCCGATCATCGTCGCCATCGACTTGATGGTGTCAGGCGTCGCCCCATCCGGCAGCGCGCCAGTGAACGAGGACAAGAACCGCACCTGAGCGTCGGCGGCCTCCACCTTGGCCTGCACCGCTTCCAAAGCAAGCTGCGCCGTCCCGGCAACGCTCTCGGCGGCCTCGACCGCAGCCTTCGCGGCCTCCTGCTCCGGTGTCAGCGGGTCTTCGCGCGGGGGCAGGCGGTCGGCACGCAGAGCGAAGGCCCCGACAGTCAGACCCTCGGATGGCGCAAGACGAAGCAGGCCGGGGTCGCTGTCATACGGCAGGTCAGTGACAAGCAGCTCATGGTTTCCGGCGGTTGGGGCGCTGAACGTCACCTCCCGCGTCAGCTTTGCACCGTCGGGGTAGACGGTGACGGCGGTGATCCGGCTGGTCGCCGCGATGGTGTCGGCGAAAGCGGGCAGGGCGGTGGTGGCAAGAAGGGCGGCAATCAGGGCGCGCATCGGCGGGGCCTTTCGGTTGAGTTCGCGCAGAGGGTAGGCCTTTGGCGGCAAAGGCGGCAAGGGTGGGAAACCCGTCCCAAGGATTTCGGGCCGGTGTGCGTCTTGGATTGGATCAGGGTCGTGCAAGGGCCTGGACGGCGAGCCCCGGGCGTGGATGGCCGGGAAAACCCGAACCGAAACGGCGCACCAGGTCAAGATAGGCGGGGCCGACCTGGCTGGACTTGGCAAGACCTCGGCCGCTCGCCTGGTCGATCAGGACAAGACCGCCACCCGAGGGGATGAAGCGCAGGCCGTGATCCGCAAGCGCGGCCTGCAACTGACCCCAGGTTTCCGAACGCACAAGAGCCTCCGCGAGGAGGAGACGAAGTCGAACGAGGAGCCGCTCGTCGATGACTTCGTCACTCCTCGCTTTGCGGCTGTCGGCACGCTTCACCTCCAACCGCACAAGGTCACGCAGCACGGCTCCGGGCGTCTCATCCCGCGCCGCGCAAAGCGCCTGGAAACGCGCCCACAACAGATCATCGCAATGAAAAAGGGTCTCGGCCATAAGCCAAGACCCTCTCGCAGCTTGGTTAAAAAACCCTTAGCCCTTCTTCAGGACCTTGGACCCCAGCAATTCCGCAATCTGCACCGCGTTCAGCGCCGCACCCTTGCGCAGGTTGTCGGACACGCACCACAGGTTCAGCCCGTTCTCGATGGTGCTGTCCTGCCGCACGCGGCTGACATAGGTCGCAAACTCGCCCACGCATTCGATCGGGGTGATGTAGCCACCCGGCTCGCGCTTATCCACCAGCATCACGCCGGGCGCCTCGCGCAGGATGTCCTGGGCTTCCTGCCAGTCCAGGAATTCCTCGGTCTCGATGTTGATCGCCTCGGAATGGCCCACGAACACCGGAACCCGCACGCAGGTCGCCGTGACCTTGATCTTCGGGTCGAGGATCTTCTTCGTCTCGGCCACCATCTTCCATTCTTCCTTGGTCTCGCCCGAGTCCAGGAAGACGTCGATATGCGGGATCACGTTGAAGGCGATCTGCTTGGAAAACTTCTTCGGCGGCACGTCGTCGGTCGGGTTGTAGACCGCCTTGGTCTGGTTCCAGAGCTCGTCCATGCCTTCCTTCCCCGCGCCCGAGACGGACTGGTAGGTCGACACCACGACCCGCGTGATCTTGGCGCGGTCATGCAGCGGCTTCAGCGCGACAACCATCTGCGCGGTCGAGCAGTTGGGGTTGGCGATGATGTTCTTCTTGGCATAGCCCGTGATCGCATGCGCGTTCACTTCCGGCACGATCAGCGGAACGTCCGGGTCGTAGCGATACAAGGACGAGTTGTCGATCACCACGCAGCCCGCCGCAGCGGCCTTGGGGGCATAGATCTTGGTCGCGTCCGACCCCACGGCGAACAGGGCGATGTCCCAGCCGGTGAAATCGAAAGTGTCCAGGTCCTTGGTCTTCAAGGTCTTGTCGCCAAAGCTGACTTCAGTGCCCAGAGATTTGCGCGACGCCAGCGCGATGATCTCATCAACCGGGAACTCGCGCTCGGCGAGGATGTTCAGCATTTCGCGGCCCACGTTGCCCGTGGCACCCGCGACGACGACCTTGTAGCCCATCGGGGTTCTCCTTTGATCGTCCCAAAGGTGGGACGCGCGGCTGTTAGCGCATGGGGCAGGTGGGGGGAAGCGGATTCGTCAGGCCGGGCCTCAGTGTGGCCGGTCCTGTGACCACAAGTAGACGACAAGGCCAATGGCGGTCGCCACGGTGAAGAACAGGAACACGGTCTCGAAGGGGGCGGCGGGGGTCACGGCCACGGTTCCGGCGTGAAGCCTCCCGGTGATGATCTGCGCAATGCCGATCGGAGCGATTCCGAAGAGGTTCAGCAGTGTCACTCCCCGCCCGGTCAGATGCGGTGGCACGAAGGACCGGCCATGCGCCAGGACGATAGGGAAGCTTGCGCCAAAGAACCCGGCCGCGACCAGGATCCCCGCCGGCACTGCCGGAGGGGCGGCGGCGAACCACCAGAGTGCGAAAAGGCAGGCCAGCATCACCGCATTTCCCGCGATCACAAGCGCCTTCCTGCGGCCCAGCCAGCGGTCCAGCGGGCCATATGCGAAGTTCCCGGCCACCATCGCCAGGCCCATCCACAAGGAGATCCGGCCGATTCCGGCCTGATCGGCACCCTGAACATCGGCGAAATAGGGCCCGATCCACAGCCCCCGCAATCCGGCGATGGGCGCATAGCACACCATCATCATCACCAGGATCGGCCACAGGACCGGCATCCTCAGCAGTTCCAGCAAGGACCCCTTGCGCCCGTCCTCCAGCTTCGGCGGGTCGCGCACCAGAACCAGGATCGCCACCGCCACCGCTCCGGTGATCGCGGCCAGTCCCAGCACTGTCGGACGCCAGCCGAATGCCGTCACCGCCCAGGACAGCGGCAGCGAGGAGGCCACGTTGCCCAGCGTCCCCACCCCCAGCATCAGCGCGGCCAAGGTGCCGAAGGCAGCGGACGAATAGCTGCGGGCGAAGATGAAATACCCCGCCATCAGCACCGGCGCGCAGCCCACCCCGATCAGCGCCATGGCCACCTTGATCTGCAAGGCCCCGGTCGCCTGTGCAAACACCAGCGCGCCGACCGCCCCCAAGGCAAGCAGAATGCCCGAAGTCAGCCGCGGCCCCACCCGGTCCAGCCAACTGCCGATGGGCACCTGCATCGCCGCAAAGGCCAGGAACCACCAGCCCGAAGCTGAAGCGAGGTCTGCCGCCGTAACGCCCAGATCCTTGATCAGCACCGGGCTCATCACCGCAAGGAAGGCGCGGTAGAACTGGCTCAGGACATAGGCGAGGACGAGGGCGGCAATGCCGATGCGCATAGGACGGGCCTTTCGAGGGTTGAGCGGTTGTGGCAAGCGCTTTCCACGGACACAAGGCCGATTTCTTCACAGAAGCCGGTCCGGGAATTTCGAGAACTCCGGGCGCTGCGGGGGTTGCCGCAGGTCCGGATCCAGAGTGAGATGCCCGGGATTTCTCCGGAGGCTTCGATGCGTCTTTTTCTGCTCTCTGCCCTGCTGCTTTCCACCCCGGCCCTGGCCAACGACGGCTTCGGCGGCCTGACCGCCACCGGACTTACCTTCGGCCAGACCGATGCCGTCGCGATGGAGGAGGAGAAGCTCTTCATCGGTATCGACAGGATCAGCGTCGACTACACTTTCCGCAATGCCACCAGCTCGGATGTCACCGGCGAGGTGATCTTCCCCCTGCCGCCCATCGCCGTCTGGTCCGGCTATGAATCGATGATGAACCTGCCCGAGGACCTGACCCGCCCCGATGTCGTGGGCTTCACGGCCACCGTCGACGGCCAGCCCGTGCAGATCACCATCGACCGGATCGCCGTCCTGGAGGAAGGCTATGACGAAGCGAACCCGCCGTCGAAGCAATACGACAATCCCGGCCGCGACGTGACCGCGGACCTTGAACGCCTCGGCATCCCGTTGACACTGGACTACCTTGCCGTCCGGGACGTTCTCCTGGCCTTCCCGACCGAAAAGCGCAATGAACTCGCGTCGCTGGGCCTGGGCGAATACTACGAAGGCGATGCTGCCAACGATATCCCGGCCGATGTCTACGGCTACTGGTCCATCGTCACCCGCTACCACTGGACCCAGACCTTCCCCGCCGGGAAAGTCCTGAAAATCAGCCACAGCTACACCAACCGTCCGCCGGGGGGCCTGTTCTCCTGGAGCGAGCCAGTCGAGGACTACCAGACCACCCTGATCGACCAATACTGCATCGACGACGGCACCTCGAAAGCGATGGCGAAGGCGCTGAAAAACCCGCAAGGTGATGAATTCGGCAACTACGGCACCGCCTACAACATCTCTTATGTCCTGCGCACCGCGAACAGCTGGGCCGGGCCGATCGGCAAGTTCTCCCTGACCCTGGACAAGGGCGACCCGAGGAACGTCATCTCTCTGTGTGCCGAGGGGGTGAAAAAGACCGGCCCCACGACCTTTGTCATCGAGAAGACGAACTATTCTCCCGACCGCGATCTCGAGGTGCTGATCGTCCAGCCGCCGTCGCAGAAATAGGCCCGCGCGCAGTGCACTTCGTGCCCTCCCCGCGGGAGCCAACAGCGACGGGGATCCGACGTGAACGAGGAGCGGTCGTTCACGCGGGCTGTCCGGCCGGCATCGCCCGCTCGCGGATCGGCAGGTGGACGATGGCCGAGAAAGCCCCCACGGCGACGCCGATCCACCAGACCAGCGTGTAGTCGCCGTTCACGTCGTACATCCGACCCCCAAGCCAGACGCCCAGAAAGCTGCCGATCTGGTGGGAAAGGAAGACAAAGCCGTACAGCGTGCCCATGTAGCGCACCCCGTAGATCTGCGCGACCAGTCCGGATGTCAGCGGCACCGTCGCAAGCCAGAGCGACCCCATCACCGCGGAATAGACCAGCACGCTGGCGGGTGTCATTGGCAACAGGATGAAGATTGCGGATGCAATTGTCCGCCCGGTGTAGATTGCGGCCAGAAGGTATTTCTTCGGGAAATGACCGCCCAGCCAGCCTGACAGCACCGACCCTCCGATGTTCGCCACGCCAATGACCGCGATCGCCGCCGCCCCAAGCGCCGAAGTCGTGCCGATTCCGATCCCGGCCAGCATCCCGCCGGGGTCAATCGGTCCGCAGACCTCGGTGATGAAGGCGGGGAAATGCGCGGTGATGAAGCCCAGCTGGTAGCCACAGGAGAAGAAACCCAGGAAGATGAGCATGTAGGACGGATCGCGCAGTGCCCGATTGAGGACCGTCAGCATCGGTTCGTGCGGTTCGGCAAGCGTGGCGGCCTTGGCCGGGGGCTTCAGGATCGGCAGAGCCAGCAGGGTCAGCAGGATCACGGCGGCAAAGATCAGGAAGACGGTCTGCCAGGGAAAGCTCTGCAGCAGGATCTCGGCGGCTGGTGGCCCCAGGACCTGACCGGCAGAGCCGATGGCCGACCCGATGCCCAGCGTCAGGCTGCGCCGCTCCGGGCTGGCTGCGCGACCGATCAACGGCAGGATGATGCCAAAGCCCGTGCCTGCAATCCCGAAGCCGACCAGCACCGCCAGCGCCTGGTGTTGGCCGGGGGTGACAGCATAAGAGGACAGGAGCAGGCCGACGGAATAGAGAAGCGCGCCGATCACGATGGTCTTGCGGTCGCCGAACCGTTCCCCAAAGGCCGAGAACACCGGCTGACCAATTCCCCAGGCCAGGTTCTGGATAGCGATGGCCATTGAAAACTCCGATCGCAGCCAGCCGAACTCTTCGGCGATGGGGATCTGGAATACCCCGAAGCTGGCCCGGATCGCGAAGGAAACCATCAGGATGGTGCAACCGGCGATCAGGATCGGGGTGAAGATGGGTGTTTTTGTCATGAGGCGCTCCGGTCAGGTTGCGGACGTTGCGGCGGGCCTGTGACGGGGTCAACAGCGATATTGTGACCAATACAGAGATCCCGGTGCGACCGGCGACCCCGCCGCGCAGCTTTCCGTTGCGCAACTGCCGCAGATCGGCGGATTATGCGCCGAGACGGTCCAGTGAAACCGCTTTGGGCTTTTGCCAGGCCGGGGCCGCAGATAAGGGCCGGGCGCGATCAGGATAGGGGACGGGAATGACCGAGTGGTGGCGTGGCGCAGTGACCTATCAGGTCTACCCCCGGTCTTTCCAGGATTCCAACGGCGACGGGATCGGCGATCTGCCCGGCATCACCCAGCGCCTGCCGCATCTGGCCGCGCTTGGCGTCGATGCCGTCTGGCTCTCGCCCTTCTTCAAGAGCCCGATGAAGGACATGGGCTATGACGTCAGCGACTACTGTGACGTCGATCCGGTCTTCGGCACACTGGCCGATTTCGACGCGCTGATCGCCCGGGCGCACGACCTGGGCCTCAAGGTCATCATCGACCAGGTGCTCAGCCACACCTCCGACCAGCACCCCTGTTTCGCGGAAAGCCGCAAGGACCGGCTGAACCCGAAAGCCGACTGGTATGTCTGGGCGGACCCCAGGCACGACGGCACTCCGCCCTGCAACTGGTTGTCGGTTTTCGGCGGGTCCTGCTGGCAGTGGGACGCCCGCCGCAAGCAGTACTACCTGCACAACTTCCTCGTCAGCCAGCCCGACCTGAACTACCACAACCCCGCTGTCCAGGACTGGGCCTTGGAGAACATGCGCTTCTGGCTAAAGCGCGGGGTGGACGGCTTCCGCTTCGACACAGTCAACTACTTTTTCCACGACCCCCTCTTCCGCGACAACCCGGCCGATTACCGGGTGAAGAAGGAACCCGAGGGCAACCCCTACGGGATGCAGTACCACATCTTCTCGAAGAACCAGCCCGAGAACCTTCTCTGGATGGAACGCATCCGCGCGCTTCTGGACGAATACGGCGCAGCCTCGGTGGGCGAGATGGGCGAAGCGCATCACGCGATCCGCATGATGGGCGAATACACCGCGCCCGGGCGGCTCCATCAGTGCTATTCCTTCGAACTCATGGGCTACGACTACGACGCCGCCTTCTTCCGTGACCGGGTGGAAGGCTTCTTCAAGGGTGCACCGAACGGCTGGCCGATGTGGGCGTTTTCCAACCACGACGTCGTCCGTCACGCGACGCGCTGGGCCAAACATGGCGACAGTGTCGCGGATGTCGCGAAACAGGCGGCGTCGCTGCTACTGTCTTTCGAAGGCTCGATCTGTCTCTGGCAGGGCGAGGAACTGGGCCAGACCGACACGCCGCTGGAGTTCGAGGAACTGACCGACCCGCAAGGCATCGTCTTCTGGCCCGAGCCCATCGGCCGCGACAACACCCGCACGCCGATGGTCTGGGACGCCTCGCCCAAC
>Ga0075154_10003313_pt1 | contig 10223 bp, 5 predicted proteins | sample JI71714BDNA_FD_70965 | JGI IMG/M metagenome (GOLD analysis project Ga0075154, IMG submission 70965) | Wastewater effluent complex algal communities from Wisconsin, to seasonally profile nutrient transformation and Carbon sequestration -... | ecosystem: Engineered > WWTP > Effluent > Algae...
TGACTCCAACTGAAAGCGCCTTGGTACCTTTCATTATGAATAGTAAACACCGTAGGTATCTGGCTTAAAGACTGAAATTCATAGGCATGTTTAAGCATAAAAGGTATCAATCCAGTATGATGGTCATGACAATGGATAATATCTACATCTACTTGACCATCACGAAGCCAAATTAAAAAAGCTCTTTGAAATGAAATGTATCTCAAAATCTCATCACCAAAAAAATTACCATCATGTCCAGCATAAACACCATTCCTATCAAACTTACCAGGTATATGGATGGTATAAAAAGGAAACCCTAAGATGTCATCAATAAAATAACGAACTTCAAAATACAAATACTCTTGACCCAAATGAAAATTGCCTTTATGCACGATCCTATAAAGTTTCCCTTCAAACCATGGCATATCATAGGCCGGAATAACGACACTAGCTTCTACACCTATTTTCCCAAGATATTTCGGCAATGATCCGACAACATCAGCCAATCCACCTACTTTGGCCACCGGAAAACACTCTGCACTTGTATATATGACTTTCATTTACTTTCCTTTTAATATGGAGAAAGCACAAATATGATAAATTCTTTTGAATTAAGAAATATAAATCTAGCAGAAACTAAAAAAGGGCTGAATAAAACTATCCAACCCTTTTTTATCAATATTTTAAATATCTAAAGTTTCCTGATTTATGGTTTTGGAGCTTCCATAAGCTTGAAGAACTGGTCTAATTTTGGCAAAATAATGATTTCTGTTCTTCTATTTGCTGACCTACCAGCTGCAGTTGCATTTGATGCTTTAGGAACATATTCCGATCTAGCTCCTGCTGTCATTCTTGAAGGGTCTACTTTGTATTTACTTTGTAATACCCTTACGATAGCAGCTGATCTTTTAGCACTTAACTCCCAGTTATCAGAAGCAGTTTCAGATGAAATCGGAACATTGTCTGTATGTCCTTCTACCAATATGTCAAGATCCTTCTGGTCATTTAAGATTTTTGCAATTTTAGCCAATACTTTATCCGCACCACCATTGATTGCAGCAGATGCTGACTTGAAAAGCATATTGTCAGACAAAGAAATATACACTACTCCTTTCTTTACTTCGATAGAAACATCAGAATCATTAAAGTCACTAAGTGTTTTCTTTAAGTTAAGCGCTAAAGCTAAATTGACAGAATCTTTGTACTGCATCGTTCTTGTTAGATCTTTGATGTACTGACTTTGTTGGCTAATTGCTTCTAGAGATTTTTTGATACTCTCAGCACCAGCTTGGTTGATCACAGATGCACTGCTCAATTGTCCCAAAAGTGAGTTGTTACTGCTTTTCAAAACCGTTAATTGTTCTTCTTGGCTACTCAATTTTACATTTGCCAAAGCTAGGTCATCTGTTGCTTTTTTCAAGTTAGCATTAGAAGTCTCCAACCTTCTATTTAAGTCCAAAAGTTGTTTTTCTAGATCTGCACTTCTTTCTTCACACTTACTCAATAACTCTTTTTGTGCTTCTAATGCAGTGGTAGCTTCATTTAGTTTTTTCTTACTCACACATCCCGATGTTACAAACACCAAGGTCATCAATACCACAAACAATTTTGAAAATCGCATTTAATTAAAATTTTAAGGTTACATAATAATATTACACCATAGTTCATCAAAAACTATGCTAATCTGCTTTTTACAATAGGTTTTAAACATATTTTGTTTAAACATTCGTTCACTTTAATACAATTTTATACTTTTACGTTCTTTTTCAAATGAACCTAAATAATTTTATTATGATTAGAAATAGTTTTTCAATTTTACTGGTATTAATTATCGGTGTTACATGCATGCATGCCCAAAAGAAAGCAAGTCCTTATGATTTTGGGAAAATGTGGACCTTTGAAAACCCACCAAAAGAATGGGTAAAAGCCACTTACAATATGGATGTGGAAGATGAATGGTTTGATTTCGTTAGAAAATCATCTTTAAGATTTGCTACTTGGTGTAGTGCATCTTTTATTTCGCCAAATGGTCTGATTATGACCAATCACCACTGTTCTAGAGATGTCGTAGCTGCATTGCAGAAAGAAGGTGAGAACTTTGACAAACAAGGTTTTTATGCCCAAAACTTAGCAGATGAGCGTAAAGCTGACGGTCTTTTTGTGGAGCAAATGATCAAAGCAGAAGATATAACTGCTTTAGTCCAGTCTAAAACAAAAAGTGCGAAAAGTGATTCAGAAGAAATGGAGCTAAGAAAAGCGGCATTGAAGGAAATTGAAACCATGTATGCTGAGAAAGCTGATTGGAAAGGTTTAAGACTTCAGTTAGTTACTTTTTACAGTGGTGGCAAGTTTTCAATTTATGGTTACAAAAGGTACAGTGACATAAGATTGGTTTGGATTCCTGAGCTTGATCTTGGATTTTTCGGTGGAGATCCTGATAACTTTACATATCCAAGGTACAATCTAGACGCTACTTTCTGGAGAGCATATGATGAAAATGGAAATCCACTAAATACAAAAGACAATTATCTTAAGTTTAATAAAAATGGAGCAGCTGAAGGCGAACCTGTATTTGTAGTAGGTAATCCTGGTAGAACAGAAAGATACAGAACCGTTTCTCAGCTTAGCTATGATCGTGATTTTAGATACCCATTACAATATAAGTTTCTAAAGAATAGAAATGACATGATGATGCGTAAGTATAATATAATCAAAAAAGATCCAAGTAAAGAGTACGAAGCTCAAGAGTTATTGAATGAAATAGCTGGTGTCGCAAATTCCATGAAGGCATTCGGTGGTATCGCAAAAGGATTAAAAGATCCAGCTTTGTTCAACAGAAAAGCGGAGATGGAAAATTATATAAGATCTAAATCTCCAGGAATTACTTATTGGGATGACTTAGCAAAACATTATGAAGTCTTGAATCCTAATGGATGGGTTATGTCACATCTTGTACCTAGTGGACTTCGTGGGAATATTTATACCATGATGCACGATTTGGCAGCTTACAAGGATTTAGTGGCAAATAATGGAGACCAAGCGAAAAAAGATAAGTTGCAAGCGACGATAACTGAAAAAGCAAAAACGCTTAACGATGCTGAACAAATCGAATTATTTACCATGTTCTTAAATGAAGTAAAAGAAGATATCTATCCTGGTGATATGACTCTTCAAAAAGTACTAGGTAAAAGAAGTGTAGATGAATATGTAAAATACCTTCTCAAAGAAACCAATTTTAAAGATGAGAAAAAGGTAGCTGAGTTTTTCGCCAATAGCGATAAAGTGGCATCTAATAATGATCCATTGATGGAAGCTAGTAATATTTTTGTAGGTAAATATAAAGAAGCAAGTGGTTTATTTCAATCTTCAGCACCTGCAAGACAAGCACTAGAAGCAAAAATTGCAAATCAAGTGTTTAAAGTATATGGAGATAAACTTCCTCCTGATGCGACATTTACACTTAGGATTTCTGATGGAACCATCAAAGGATATGATTATAATGGAACCATTGCACCTGCTACTACAACATATTTTGGTTTATACGACAGATTTTATGCTAACAAAGGCGAATTCCCATGGTCATTGCCTGAAAGATGGCAAAACCCTCCAATGGAACTCCTAAAAGCTCCATTCAATACGGTATCAACCAATGATATTATTGGTGGTAATAGTGGAAGTCCTTTGATCAATAAAAACCGTGAAGCAGTAGGTTTAATTTTTGATGGGAATATAGAGTCATTGCCTGGTAACTTTATTTTTGATGAAGAGTATAACAGAACGGTATCTGTGCATGCAGGAGGTATTTATGCAGCATTGAAATATATCTTCAAAGCAGATAGAATTGTTAAAGAAATAGAATAAATATTATTTAATAAATATTATCAAAAGTGAAATGGGCGGCTCTAATTAATTGGAGTCGCCTTTTTTATTGTTAACAACAACTTCATGAAAATACAATATCAAAATAACAACATAACTGTTTTTGAAAGTGCTTTATACAGAACCACATCTACTTTGATCGAACTAAATCAAGCAATAATCATTGTAGATCCAAATTGGTTACCTGTTGAAATAGATTTTATATCTGACTTTATAGATGAGCACTATCCTAGCCACGATCAATACCTTTTGTTTACTCATTCTGATTATGATCATATCATAGGTTATGGTGCATTTCCTAATGCAACTGTTATTGCTTCACAGTATTTTGCAAACAATCCCAAAAAGGAAGAGATCATTCAGCAAATTTTAGATTTTGATCATGAATATTATATCAAAAGGAACTACCCTATCTCCTACCCTAAAGTCGATATTGAGATTATAGAAGATGGCCAAACAGTAAATATTGACGGTATCCAACTTGTTTTCTATCATGCTTTAGGTCATGTATCAGATGGACTTTTTATTGTTATACCAGATAAAAAATGTTGGATAGCAGGCGACTATTTGAGCAATATTGAAATTCCATTTATCGACCATGATTATACGGAATATCTAAAAACGATTGAAAAAGCATCCCAATTATGGACAAATCACCATGCATTGGACCTTCTTATTGTTGGCCATGGTGATGTGGCAACCAACAGAACAGAAATCGAACGTAGGATTCAACAGGATAAAATGTATTTAAAAGCACTTGAAAATAGTAAGGATTTTGATTTTAAAAACTTAATAATGCAATACAGCGATAATCCGAATATGCTCAAAGCTCATGAGAAGAATGTGGGTATGGTAGGCAAGTAAAGATAAAAATGATTTGTTTTCTTTATCTATTCTCCTTTCTTATTAAGATCAATTATTATTTCTTTTACCTTTTCGAAGGTAAGATTTTCAATTTCAGACTCACTAAGATGCGTTCCAAGTAATTCATTAAAATTCTTTTGAGAAAGTAATTCGTATTGGATATTTATGTAACGTATTCCATAGTCTTTAACTTTATTAGAATTAAATATCAATATTTTATGCTTTCCTCCTTTTGCGTCTTTCCAATTTTTTCCCCACTTGTCGGCATCTGAGATCAAAACATCGGCAAGTCCAGTACCGTAATTTACTCCGCCGTTTTTGATAGTACTAGAAGTATTGTCATCAATGAATAAGGCAGAAATAGTTCCGACTATATTGAATTTGGCATAAACTTCAAGATTTTGGTACTCCTTTGTATTACGCATATTAAAATAGATCTCCTTATCGATAATGATAGCAAAGGCCATTTTAGCTTTATTTATTATCTGATCATCCAAACCAAAAATATTTTGAATGGTAACAAAGTCCTTACCTTTATTTTTAATACTTGTGTATGCCATTTCACTAAGTTTTTCGTTTTTATAATTAATCTGAGAAACATAGTATTGGACATTAACTCGCTCTTCGCGTGGAATAGATTTGACACCACAACTGTAAACAAACATAACTACTAATAATAAAGCAAATTGGTTGATAATTTTCATAATATAAGATATTCTTTTAAGATGTTTTAGATTTCAGTTGTATTTATTATTGTAAAGTAAATTACAATAATTTAACCAAATATATTCTATTAAAGTTCATCCCATCTATAAAACTTCTAATTTAATTACAAACACTAAATAATCTGTTTTAAAATGGATACCCAATCGCTAAATTAAGTACCATTGATTTGTCTGGTGGCGTATTTGCATAAGGCACTTTTAATGGGAAAGCAAAATCAAATCTCAGTAATAAAATGGTGAAGTCAAGTCTTAATCCTATGCCTGCATCCATAGCTAGTTCACTCAAAAACTTGCTGCTAAACTTCGCCCCAGGCTTGAGTGGATCATCATTGCGAAGCCAAACATTTCCAGCATCTGCAAAAATCGCTGTTTCTATAATACTAAATAGTTTTATTCTAAACTCAGTATTTATTTCAAATCGGATATCACCACTTTGATCAGGCAAAAATAGGGCATCTCTATTGCCCGCATTAGGCGATCTGTAGCTTCCTGGACCGACTGTTCGGCTTCTGAAACCTCTTAAGCTGTTGTTTCCACCTGCAAAAAATTGTTTGACAAATGGGATTTGTTTACTGTTTCCGTAAGGTAGTCCGTAACCAAAAATCATTCTATTGGCCCAATTAATCTTTTTTGAGAATTGTTTGTAGTAACGAATATCCATCTCTGCTTTTACGTACTGTGAGAATGGTGATCCTAAAAAGCTGATCGTATCGTTGGTTCGCCAGTCTGCACCGGTAGCTAATCCCAAAATATTGCCTGCGATATCAATCAATCCATTAAAGTATAAACCCGTTTGATTGGTATTGCCAAGGAGCTGATTGTAATTATAATTGTACGTTGATCCAATAATAAACTGTCTATCAGTGATACGAGCTAAAGTAGGATTTCGCAATATACTATCCCTGTACAATTGTGTGATATTTATTGGATTGACGTAGCTAATGGAGATAGGATTTAGTTGGTGCTCTTTCCGTTTATTTTCCTTCCACGAATATCCATATTGTGCTTTAAAACTATTCAGCGTATATAATGTGTTTCGATTTAATTGTTCATAACCTAGCAACATATTGGTTCTTGGTACAAATTCACCAGGACTTTTGACCTTGATAAATGGAACCATAAACCTTGGTACACTCAAAGAAGCTTCTCCACCGATACGATAGGTGTTGGTGTTGGCAAAGTTACCATTTACTTGGAGTTCGATACCTGCAAAAAGATTGATACTAAATTGTTCGGCAGCCCTGAATGCATTGCGATGTCTCCACCCAATATTGACTTGTGAACCGACAAGGTTATTGGTTTTGGAAGTACCTAATAGTTCGAAACGGTATGCCTTTTTTGGCATTGGTGTGAGATAATAATAAGTATTAAGTCTCAACACATTGCTATCAACCACTGTTTCAAATCTGTTTTTAACAAATTTAAAAGCACCTAAACTAATCAATCGGCTCAAAGTCGCATTATGATTCTTTCTACTGTACAAATCTCCTGGTCTAAACTGCATCGCTGACTCAAAGACGATGGGTTTAAAAATCTGTGTACTGTCAATGATGACAAAACGCTCACCTACATGTATGGATGTACTATCGACTTCTTGCCTATTATTCGAAAGTTCATAATTGGGATAGATAACTACCGATTTTATTTTATAGGGATGTTTGGCTTCTTCAGGTGTTATATTTTTAATAGTCAGATACATAGCTACTTCATGATTGCCAATGGTGGTATCAGATTCTAAGAGTAAATAATCATCATTGAAAAAATAATATCCTCTGTCTTTTAATATGGTATTGATCCTTGTTCGCTCTGCGATGATGGCATTTAGGTTAAAAGGTGTACCAGCTTTCAACAAGGTACCTGATTCTGTTGCTCGGATGGCTTCTGCCAATTCTCCAGAATCTTTAGGAAAGGAAATATCTCTTACTCGATATTCAGGACCTGTTAATATCTCATATTTTATCAATGCTTTCTTTCCCTTTTTTATGATTTCATTATCCACACGGACTTGAAAAAAACCACGATTTTCAAGATAATTATCCAAGATCTGACTATTAAGATTTTCATTTACTTGACTCAAAAGCACAGGTGGTTCGCCAAATTTTTTTCTTATCCATTTGCCTATACCTTTTTCACTCCCAAGATTATGCATCCACAGTTTAAATGGCATCCAAAGAAACTTCCTGTTAGGTCTAGGTACAGGTAAGGTTTTTAGTTCAGCTAGAACATTTTTTTTATCTTTTGGAAGTAATGGTGTTTCTACAATTTCAATTTTTGAGCCAGTAAATAAAGCATCATTTTCAGGGATATTTTTAACTGAACTACATGCGGATAATAACATCACTAAGCTAATAATCCAATAGAATTTATGATTTTTTGTATTCATCTATTACTTTTATTATCACCTGATGGAGCATTATTAAGAGAATCTGGTGATTCATTTGCAGTACGTTCGCGGTTTTTTCTTTCAGCATTTCTATTTGATCTTCTTTCCTTTTTGCGTTGAAAAATTTCTTTAAACTTATTATATTCTACGGACATCACAAAACCGACACCTGTTTCTACGACGAAACCTTCTACTACGCCTTCATATTCATTCCTCCTGTACGCACGGATCAAATATCGACCATCTTTCGAAAGCATGTATTCTATATTGATGTTTGGCGAAGTACTATTTCCAGCACTATTCGCTTCATTACCTTGTTGACCACCTTCGAGCGCAATATTAGTACCGACGGACACATTAAGTCTTTCATCAAATAAACGTTTGGACACACCGACATTAAGATCAGTCCTATTTTCTAAGTTGCCGGACGTGTAGTCTTCAGATGAAACCACATCAAAATCTAGTTCAACACCTTTTACCAGATTGGCCGCTAAATTATTAAGTTGCTGTGACAATATTTTACTTACACTTTGTCTTGCCATAGACTCGGCACTCAAACCACCTGAAGCACTAGCAAAAGGATTGTCAGCTACAAAACGATTCAAAATAAGCAATGCATACACTTGTTTACTTAGTTCGGATGGTTCTGCATTCAATTGGTTTAATCGCATTTCTACTTGACCTGATATCTCACTATCTACACGAACTGAACTTTCTTTAGGGAGCTTAATTTCGAAGGTCAAAAGTGGACGAAGCAACGGTCCATCCATATTTAATTGTACTTCAAAAGGTAATCTTTGTCTGTATCTCAAGTCTGTTTTTGCAGCTGCCACTTGATCTTGTACCAGGTCTGCCGCACTTGTGTTTGCAATATAAATCGCAGTGACATCCATATTTCCATCTGTAGGCTCGCCAGCCCAAGTGATTTTGCTACCCTTCTGAATGACAAACTTTCTTTTGATAAGATTAAATGACATTTCGTAAGCACCTTCATCCAATTCGTACGATCCTGTAAGTGTTATTTTTCCACTTTTATCGATACCACCATTTAGCAAGGCTTCACCTTTCAACTTTATAAAGTCCCCATTTGCTTCATCAATGACCATCGTCAAGGTAGCTTTTTTGTCTACTTCGATGTTTACAGATACATCCATTCCAAGGATAGACGAAGTATTTAGAGAATCAACATTCTTTAAAAACAGTGAATCGTTTACAGGTGCATCTTTATCCACAAAGACGACAATTCCTTCTCGGTCCAAGATACCTTGTTGTTCTTTTGGCAGTACCATGGTCATTTCTGTGTCTTCATTAATACGTAAAGTACCATCTACGACAGGAGCAACTTCAGTTCCTGATATTTGCAAATTGGTATCAAAAAATAGTTTCCCATAATATAATTTATTATTAATTTGGCTACTGTTAAGGCCTTGAAAGTTCTTTGCTATGACGTTCAAATCAAATTTATAATTGACATAATTGGTCGTGAGAACCGATCCATTTACGGTAAGTCTATTTTCAGCAGCATCTTTCACAGTAAACCTATTGAACTTGAGTCCTACATTGTCTACTGCGATAATTTGTTCGTTATCAATTTTAAATTCATTATTCAACATGGCTATAATCATACTCGCATCATTAAAACCAATACTACCATCAATGTCTGGTGCAATTGGTTTTCCTTGAAGACTTACTTTCCCCTTTATATAACCTTTTCCATTTCTGATTGCCCCAAAACTCAAGCCTTCTACTGTTTTCATTTGAAGTTTTTGAATATCTATGTTGATATCCATTTCACTTTTGTCATTTGGTTTTAAAAAGTATTTCCCCGAAAGGATAGCTTCATTATTTCTACCTTTTAGTGTAACATTTGCGTCAAAAGTATTCTGAATATTATTGTGGACAGTTAAATTTAGATCGCCTATCGTGTCTCTATTAATGGTCAGATTTGAAATTCCTAAATCAGCATTGATATTTGGCAAAGTGGCGATGTCCTTAATGAGAATATTCCCATTGATAGTGCCATCAGCAATCAAAGAATCTTTTTGTAAAAAACCAGTCAATGTTCCCAATCTAAAATTGTCAAACGCTACCTTTAATGGACTTTTTCCATTTTGAACTACGTTGCTAATTATAAGATGCTGATCATCTTTACTCAAATCAAAATTTTTGGCTTCTAGGATATTTCCACCAAATCTCATAGAATTATCTTTGCTGATTTCCCATTTATCATAATTGAGCAGCAGACTGTCAGGATTTATAAGTAAGTTATATGTATTGTTTGGTTCGCGGCCAATATTACCTTGTACAATATATCGATCAATATCTGTTTTGTCTCCTATCCTTAAAGCGTATTTTATATTATCAATATCCACTTCAGTATTGAAACGAGT
>Ga0075154_10003314_pt1 | contig 10223 bp, 4 predicted proteins | sample JI71714BDNA_FD_70965 | JGI IMG/M metagenome (GOLD analysis project Ga0075154, IMG submission 70965) | Wastewater effluent complex algal communities from Wisconsin, to seasonally profile nutrient transformation and Carbon sequestration -... | ecosystem: Engineered > WWTP > Effluent > Algae...
GTCTGTGACCTGCTACATTGATTACATCGTCTATCCGTCCTGTGATGTAAATATATCCATCTTCATCTCTATAACCACCATCTCCAGAAAAGTAGTACCCCGGATATTCTGATAAATAAGAATTTATAAAGCGTTCATTATCATTCCAAAGACCTGGGAGACAACCTGGCGGCAAAGGTAGTTGGATGACAACAGCACCTTCCTGATTTGGAGGCATAAATTCATGTTCTTGTGATATAATACGAATGTCAAAACCAAAATTGGGTTTGCCAGCTGACCCAGGTTTTACGGGGATTAAATTTACTCCGGCGAGATTGGCTAGCATAGGGTATCCTGATTCCGTTTGCCACCAATGGTCTATTACAGGTTTTTGCAACATTGCAGAGGCCCATTCATAAGTAGCCACATCTGTCCTTTCTCCAGCTAAAAACAAGTATCTTAGTGATGATAGATCATATTTTTTAAATAATTCACCATCAAAATCTTCTTTTTTGATGGCTCTGATGGCTGTAGGCGCAGTAAAAAAAGTATTTACCTTGTACTCTTCTATAACCCTCCAAAAAGTACCTGCATCTGGAGTTTTGATCGGTTTTCCTTCAAAAATAACTGTGGTACAACCGCGTATCAGTGGTGCATAAACTATGTAAGAATGGCCTACTACCCAGCCAATATCGGATGCAGCCCAATACACACTGCCTGGCTCAGCATTGTAAACATATTCCATACTACTGTTTAGCGCTACTGCATGTCCACCATTGTCTCGAACGATACCTTTGGGTGCACCAGTAGTGCCCGATGTATAAAGAATATATAAAGGATCTGTGGCATCCATGATTTCATAATCAGCGGGTTGGGCATCTCTTACTAACAACTCCCAATCAAAATCATAATCGTGATTCATATCACATATGATAAAGTCTCGTTGCAATACGATACAGCCATCTGGCTTGAAATAAGCTTCCTTAATAGCTGCATCTACTATGGGTTTGTAGGGAATGATTTTATCTATTTCTTTGCCACCACTAGCCATGAGTATCCATTTTGGTCGGGCATCATTGATCCTGATGGCGAGTTCGTGAGCAGCAAATCCCCCAAATACAACGGAATGAACTGCTCCAATACGTGCACACGCAAGCATGGCAATGACCGCTTCGGGTACCATAGGCATATAGATCACGATAGTATCTCCTTTGCTGACTCCTTTGGCTTTTAGTACCCCAGCAAACTTGCTTACTTCTTCCAATAATTGGTCATAGGTATACTGCTTTTTAATCCCAGTCACAGGAGAGTCATAGATCAGTGCTGTGCATGATCCATTACCTTGAATTACATGTCTGTCCACTGCCAAATAGCATGTGTTCATTTTTCCACCTGCATACCATCTGTATAATCCTTCATTATCTTGACTTAGGATCGTTTCAGGAAAGGTAAACCAATCAATTTTTGATGCTTCAGCGCGCCAAAAAGCTTCTTTTTCAGAGATACTTTGATCGTATTTGATAGGGTAGGACATGAGGAATTAATTACGAATTACGAATTACAAATGATAAATTAAGAATGAATGGATGAGTGAAAAACTGAATCGATCACGGATCACAAGAACTTATGCCGCAAAATGCAGTATCACAAAATCACAAACTCTCCTGATCACAAGTTCAAACTAATGCACCAGATTTGAGTTCTTCTACACATTCGGGATTTAGTAATGTAGATGTATCACCCAATTGATCCGTTTGGCCTTCGGCTATTTTACGAAGGATTCGACGCATGATTTTTCCAGACCGGGTTTTAGGGAGTTGTGACACAAATTGAATCATATCCGGTTTTGCAATAGGGCCAATATGTTTAGTAACTACACTGAGTATTTCTTTGCGCATATGATCCGCATCCACTACTTCATGGTGTGCTTTTACATAGGCATAGATGCCTTGACCTTTGATGTCATGGGGATATCCCACTACTGCTGACTCTACGACACCGGAGTGCTGATTGATGGCATCTTCCACTTCTGCCGTTCCTATTCTATGTCCTGATACATTGATCACATCATCAACTCTACCTATGATTCTATATCTTCCATCTTCATCTCTTTTGGCACCATCACCAGTAAAATAATAGTTTTTGAATGCTGCAAAATAATTAGTTCTACATCTTTCGTGGTCTCCGTAAGTTGTTCTGAGCATGGATGGCCATGGATATTTAATACAAAGCAAGCCTTCCACATCATTTCCTTCGAGCTCCACACCATTAGGATCAAGCAATACCGGCTGAACACCAGGTAGTGGGTATGATGCAAAACATGGTTTTGTATCCGTAATACCGGGTAGCGGAGTGATTAATATACCACCGGTTTCCGTTTGCCACCAAGTATCTACAATGGGTGCATGGCCTCGACCTACTTTTTCATCATACCAATGCCAAGCTTCTTCGTTGATGGGTTCCCCAACAGAACCAATAACTTTTAGTGAGCTCAAGTCATATTTTTCAGGTTCGTGCCAACCTGCTGCCATCAATGCTCTTATCGCTGTAGGTGCAGTATAAAACTGATTGACTCTGTGTTTTTCACATACATGCCAAAAACGGCCTGCATCAGGATGTCCCGGCACACCTTCAAACATCATCGTAGTAGCTCCTGCCAATAGTGGACCGTAAAGAATGTATGAATGTCCTGTAATCCAACCTACATCGGCAGTACACCAGTAGATGTCACCTTCTTGGTATTGAAAAACGTTCTTAAAGGAATAACAGGTATAGACCATATAACCGCCGCAAGTATGTACTACACCTTTAGGTTTGCCCGTTGAGCCTGATGTATATAGAATGAATAACATATCTTCCGCATCCATCATTTCAGGTTCGCATTGATCGCTCATGAGATCTACAGTTTCGTGCCACCATAAATCCAAATGTTCATTCCAAGCTATTTTACCGCCTGTGGTTTTGTAAACGAGTACTTTTTCTACAGAATCACAGCCCATTGTAATGGCTTCGTCCACCACTTCTTTGACAGGTATGTTTTTGGGTCCACGTCTATTGTAATCTGAGCAAATGACCATTTTACATTCGGCATCCTTGATTCTGTCCGCAAGCGCATTGGCAGAAAATCCTGCAAAAACCACTGAATGTATAGCTCCTATTCTAGCACAAGCTAGCATGGCAATAGCCACTTCGGGTATCATTGGCATATAGAAACAAATTCTATCTCCTTTTTTGATACCTTGAGCTTTTAGTGCGTTGGCGCATTTGTTGACTTCAGCTAATAACTGATGGTAAGTAAATTTTTTTGACGGTTCGTTAGCTTCGTTGGCTTCCCAAATGATGGCAGTTTGATCACCTTTGGTTTCTATGTGTCGGTCGAGACAGTTTACGGTAATATTGAGTTTGCCGCCTTCAAACCATCGGATATCAGGCTTTATAAAATCATGATGCAAAACTTGATCCCATTTTTTAAACCATGTGAAAGTTTCAGCTTGTTCAGCCCAAAATCCTTCGGGATCTTCTACACTCTTTTGATATGCTGAATGGTATTGTTCTAAGGTTTTAATTTGTAAAGTCATGGCTTGAATTTTTAATGATAGGACAAATATATAAATATATAGATTACTATATATAATGTTTTACAACTTTTTTTTGTAATCATGATTTAAATCATATTTCATAGGTTATATCTGATGAATAATTCTGAAAAGTTCTTTTGTTTAAAATTTAATTTTGTTAAATTTCTATATTGTCTTTTATTCGAAAGGCTGTTTTGGCGCTACTATACTAAAAATTAAACCAATACAATAAACATTTTTATAAAAGCTCGCGCACTTTTTCCAATATATCATCATTGTCAAAAGGCTTGACGATGTAGTATTCTGCTCCGGAGTCATATCCCTCCATTTTATCATCTTTGGTACCTTTAGCTGTAAGGAAAATGATATTGGTATGTTCAGCATTTTGATGGTTCCGAATGTTTTTAGCTACTGTATATCCATCTACACCAGGCATCATAACGTCCAATAGTACTAAATCAGGACTAAATGTGACCAATTTTTCTAAAGCAGATGTACCATCGTAACAATATTCTATATCGTACCCCTGATCTTCTAACAATACTCTTAGAGCCAACACAATATTGGGTTCGTCATCAACGATCAAAATTTTCTTTTTTATCATATTTTAGTGTGATGTGCTTTAACTAGGGTAAAATTAATGAAATATTCCTAATCTTAAAATCAAAACATTTTTTTTATCCAAATTCTACCGTAAATGTGGTGCCCGCTTGCTGATTTGAAAAGAAATAAATTTTTCCTTGTCCTTGCTCTACAAATTTTTTAGTAATATACAATCCCAATCCGCTTCCATCAGGTTTGGCTAGATTACCATCTTTGACTTGGGTAAATTTTTCAAAAATTCTGTTTTTATAGTCGTCAGGGATATGTTGACCATTGTTATATATGCTGATCAAAATTGTTTTATTAACCGTATTGCGGGTCACAGATAATTTTACGATACCATTTTCATGATCGCAAAACTTCAGGGCATTAGACAAAAGATTGAGTAAAACCTGCAAAAATTTATCTTCACTCAAGGGAACATACAAATCTTCATGGTGACTTTCGTAAATCAATGCTGCATTTTTTTCGTCTGCTATAGGTTGTAATCGTTTTATAGCCAAGGTTGTAACAGTGTGAAGATGACAACTTCCTTCGTCAATTTTTGAGACGGTTTCGAGTTTTTCCACTTCAAGTACCTGACTAATGAGTCGGGCTACCCGATCACACTCTTTGAGAATAATGGACAAAAACTCCGATTTCTGAGCGGGATCCATATTTTCTTTAGTCTTCATCAATTGTGAAAAAGACCGGATTGTCGTGATTGGTGTCCTAAGTTCGTGAGTAACTGTAGAAATAAATTCTGCTTTCATTTCATCCAATTCTGTCAACCTTTGATTTAATGCAGCCAGTTCATTAGTGGTTTGGGTCAGTTCCTCAGTTTTATTTTCTAATGCATGACTGTATTCCAAAATTTCTTTGGTTTGATTGATGATTTCATGGAGTTGTTCCAAAGAAATATTTTGCTGTCTTATATCATCGCTTAGTAACAGTTTTGCAGATGCAGCTCCAAAAGCACCTGTAAGAACTTGTTCTGTATAATGGATAAAATCCTGACTAGCTTGATCATCATTACTAGATGAGAGTTTTCCTTTGAAATCTTTGAGTAGACTTCTGGCTTTGTGTGCTCCCAAATACCTGACTAAAAGTTGTTTAAGTTTTTGTACAGATGCTACTTTTTTAAGTACTTCTATGTCTGGTATGGTAGAATATTTTTCTATATTTACATATATATCAGCTTGTGCTAATTCGTCTACTTCTTGGGTGGTCACTAAAGAAACTATGACAAAAAGACCAATATTGAAAATCATACTCCAAATGCATGCATTAGAAATGGAATCCACATTTTGTAAACCAAATAAAGCGTAAGGTTTTAAAAGTTCCATTCCAAAGTATCCCTGGTCTATGATGGTACTGCTCAAAATTCCTGCTTCTGATAAAGTAGGCAGTGGCAGGCAAATAAACCAAATAAAAAATCCGGCCGATAGACCTGCAGAGGCTCCTTTAACATTGGCTCGAGACCAAAACAATCCACCTATGATTGCAGGTGCCAGCTGAAGTATTGCTGCAAAGGATATTAGGCCAATAGAAACAATTGGAAAACTACTACTGACGGATTTGTAAAATCCAAAAGCTAAAAACATAATCACCACGATCACCACTCTACGGATATAAAGCAATCTTTCCGATAACAATGCGTAGCCATCTATAGTGGCAGTCCTTGTTTTCAATAGTAAAGGCATCAGCAAATTGTTGGATACCATGATACTCAATGAAATGACTGATACCACAACCATACTAGCCGCAGCAGAAAATCCTCCAATATACACCAATAATGCCAACCAACCTTGACCAAAATGCATCGGCAAACTGAGTACAAACATATCTGGTTCGGCAGTACTTGGTAAGATAAGCAATCCTCCTAAAGCAATGGGCAATACAAAGATACAAATCAAAAACAAGTACAAAGGAAAAAGCCAAGAAGCTTGCCTGACATAAGATATATTGGTGTTTTCTACCACAGTAACATGGAATTGTCTAGGCAAAAACATCATGGAAATAGCTGACAGTATGAGGACCCAAAACCAATTGGACTTGGCCATATCTGTTGAACTTAAGGTGAGTAATTCCGATGTTTTGGGGTTAGTGGCAGCTTTAGAAAAAATATCCGCCATTCCGTCAAATACAAAATAGACAACAAAAATACCTGCTGTCAAAAAAGCAATCAACTTTACGATAGATTCAAATGCTATGGCTGCAATGAGACCTTCATGTCTTTCGTTGGGGTCAAGGCTTCTAGTGCCAAAAAGTATGGTAAATAATGCCAATAAAATAGTAAAATAATTGACTTTATCTCGATAGAATGAAGAAGAATCCCAAAAGGTGTTTTTAGCATCAGATTGGGTGATGAGGTCGAAACTAATCCCAATGGCCTTCAGCTGAATACTGATATATGGGATGATGCCAAAGATAAGAATAACTGTTGTCAGAATGCCCAAAAAAGTACTTTTGCCATAACGCGAAGAGATAAAGTCTGCTACAGATGTGATTCGGAGTTGTTTAGAAATCATGATGATCTTACGCATCAGCATGTACCACACAGGTGCTAGAACTGCTGGTCCTAAATATACGGCTACAAAGCCTAACCCAGTTTGTGTAGCTCGTCCCACACTGCCATAAAAAGTCCAAACTGTACAATAAACTGTCATGGACAATGCATAGACGTATGGATTGTTTACTATACTTTTACCCGATTTGGCTAGCCGATGACCGTAAATAGCGATCAGAAACAAAATCACCAAATACAATAAAGAAACAAAAATTACCCATCCTGCTCCCATCTATTTTTGTTTTAAGGTCATGATATAGGTAAATACAATCATCAACATCCAAAGCAGAAATAAATAAAAGTACGTCAATGGCACGCCAAAAACTAATTCACCTTTATTAAAGACAGAGATTATAGGGAAATTGATGAATACAATACCGATGATAAAAATAGCCCATCTGGATTCGCGTCTTTTTTGGAGCATGGTTATTTAGCTTGATTTATCGCTGAAAGTTTAGCCAATATAGAATTAAGATTTGGTTCAAAAAGCAAAAATGAAAGATATTGAATCTTGCTGGCTTTTAATGATGATTTAATGATCCAACCACCATGGTCTCCTTCTATACTTTCATATAGGTTTATCTGGAATTCTTTGTATGCCTTGTTAACAGTTTTAAGATGGGATTGGTAAGTTTTTATTTTTGAAATTAATTCGTTAGATAAAAGATTTTTTGCCATCTGATTATTTTTTAAAAAATATCCATTGGGTTCCATAATTATAAAATTGTAATACATAATTTGATCTTCCCATTCATTGGGGACAAGATCCAAATGAAATTTTTGATGATCCTTTAAAGCTTCAGATTTTCTTTTTTCTAACTCCTGAAAATATAAGATTCTTAGGTGGTCAATAGTTTTTTTTTCAGAAGTTGTCAATTCTTTATTGAGTTGTTTTCTGACTTTTATTTTTTGATGCAATACATTTTTGATGTAATAATCCTGTGATTTTATAGACCTTTCTAATTGTTTAAAGTGATTTTGATTTAACTCTATTAGATTTTGTTTAATTTGTTTTATTCTTTGGTCATATTTTATTAGATAATTATGAAATTGGTTTGGGTTGAGTATATTTCTATACTTTTCCAATTTTTCTTCTTCTTGTTGAAATTCTGACTTAATATTGCCTTCTTCGTCATAGGTATAATCGATATTTTCAATTTCATAAATTATAGGAATGATATGGTCAGCTACTTGGACATTATAATCATGCTCAAAACGATCTTTTGTAAGTTTGTAATGCCATCCCAGTTCAAGCTGCTTCTCTTTTTTTACTATGCTGAAATAGACAGTGGTTTGGTCTGGTGTGAAAATAGGGAAAATGTGTTCTTGTTCTAATTCTTCTCGGTCATCGTTTCTGGATATTTTCATGATTCCTTTTTTAGCCCTTTCCATCATTTTCTCTTTCATTAATTTTGGCAGATTCTTTTTGACCAATGCATATTTAAAGAGCTGCTCTTCAGTGAGATTTAATTTCTTGAGCCTATTTCCTTCAGTTTCAAGTATTTTTTTAAATTCTAAATTTTCTTTTAGTTTTTTCTTTTGAATAAAATCGTTTTTATAGAATTTGAGAGCATTAATCTGCACTTCATTTAATAAATTTAAAAGGCTTTTTAAAAAACTAAATTTTAATGAATTTTCACTTTTTTGATTCCAAAAGTATGATTTATGAAGATCATATTCAAGTTCATCTAAAGCGTGGATTTGATATTCTGATAATTTCAAAATTTCTTTAAATTGGTCTGCAAATCCTCGGGTGTTTTTCAGCTTTGACAAAATCCTTTACTTAAAATATGATGTAAAAATTGTAAAATCATTTTTTCGGCCCATACCGATCCAAACCCATGAGCGTAGGTTTGATAAATCCACTCCGGATCAGTGCCCACAAAAACAATAAGGCAAAGGCACCCATGGCCATAGATATCAGATATCTTCCTTGTAGCTGTGGTTCCAGAAGAAAGCGTAATAACATTGTAGCCATTACATAGATGATAACAAAGATATTGGAAAGGGTAGGGTTCATGTTTTAAAATTGCTGATCCGATAGCTATCGGATGTGGATTTGATTAATTTGTTGTATTGTGAATGTAAATTCTTCATTATAATGATAAAATCTAAGGAAATATATGCATAGGTTAAATGAATTAATGAATGCAAAAATATAAAAATTATATGAATAAAAAATAGTCGCCAAGGAATGATCTGACGACTATCTTGAGTTCTCTAAAAAAGCGACCGGAACCAAGAAGGGGGAACAACAATCAAAACAATTTGAGAAGATAGTTCCGGTCACTAATGAGTATTTGTACTTTATTTAATGTGCATGAGCAGCACCAGCACCTCTTGGTATCCTGATATCTTCTACGATTTGTTGTACATGCGCAGGAGGAGGTGGTGTCATTTGACTCACAACCACGGATACGATGACATTGACTAGCATTGCAACCGTTCCAAATCCTTCAGGTGATATGCCAAACCACCAGGCACTCTTCAATCCATCAACAGCATCTTTACCACCATCAAAAATTCCAAATTTAAATTTCAACATGTAAAAGATCATTAAGGTGATACCCACAATCATACCTGCTACGGCGCCTTGCATATTCATCCGTTTATAAAAAATACCCATGATGATCGCAGGGAAGAAGGATGCTGCGGCTAGACCAAAAGCCAAAGCGACTACTGCTGCTACGAACCCTGGAGGATTGATACCAAAATATCCTGCTACTATAACCGCTGCCGCAGCTGACAATCTAGCAGCTAACAATTCGTTTTTCTCAGATATATTTGGATTCAATTGTTTTTTCAATAAATCATGAGAAATAGAAGTAGAAATGACCAATAATAAACCTGCGGCAGTAGATAATGCGGCTGCAAGTCCACCTGCAGCTACCAAAGCGATCACCCAATTGGGCAGTCCTGCAATCTCAGGATTGGCCAATACCATGATGTCATTGTCTACAGTAAGCTCATTGGCATCTTTATCTTTGACATATTGGATTTTGCCGTCACCATTTTTATCTTCAAATTTGATGAGTTTTGTGGTCTCCCATTTTTTAAACCATTCTGGCATTGCACTATAATCTTTGTTACTTACAGTATTGATCATATTGGTTCTGGCAAAAGCCGCGACAGCTGGTGCCGTAGTATATAAGATAGCAATAAATAACAGTGCATAACCTGCTGATGATCTGGCGTCTTTAACTTTGGGTACGGTAAAAAACCTAACAATGACGTGAGGAAGACCAGCAGTACCGACCATCAGTGCACAGGTAATTGCAAAAACATCCATCATAGATTTAGTACCATCTGTATATGCAGCGAAGCCTAGTTCCTGATTGAGTCCATCCAATTTGTCCAAAAGATACATGCCCGAACCATCACTTAGTTTAGATCCAAAACCCAACTGCGGTATGGCATTACCAGTCAAAGCTAATGATATAAATATAGCCGGTACCATATAAGCAAAAATCAACACACAATATTGCGCCACCTGTGTATAAGTGATTCCTTTCATT
>Ga0075154_10003316_pt1 | contig 10220 bp, 8 predicted proteins | sample JI71714BDNA_FD_70965 | JGI IMG/M metagenome (GOLD analysis project Ga0075154, IMG submission 70965) | Wastewater effluent complex algal communities from Wisconsin, to seasonally profile nutrient transformation and Carbon sequestration -... | ecosystem: Engineered > WWTP > Effluent > Algae...
CTGGGTGATGTTGCCCGCGTTGGTGGCGACGACCGTGTAGGTCAGGGTCGAGCCGACGGTGAGGCTGCCGGTGGGCGCCTGCTTGTCGAGGGTGAGCGCAGGCGCTGCTGCGATCGGGGTATTCGTTGTTGACGGCATACTGGTCGTGATCGGTCCTGTCGGCGGATTACCTGACACGGTTGCCGAGTTGGGAACGCCTCCCGCGTCGATATCGGCCTGCGTGATGGTGTGTTCGCCAGAACAGCTTGTCGTCGCCCCCGGTGCAAGCGTCGTTGCAAGGCATGTGGCCGCAGCATCGAGTTGCGCATCGTTAACAACGATACCAGTCATCTGGACGTTGCCAGTATTTTCGACGGCAAAGCTGTAAGTGATTTTCTGACCGACTGCCAATGTTGCCGGTGGTGTTGCCGATTTGACGACGGTCAGGGCTGGCGCGGGTTGGAATGTATTGGTGATCGTGCAGGTGGCAACGTCGCCATGCACAAGAGCAACACTGTTGCCCGCCACAGCGGGGGCAGCACCGACGACACAGGAATAGGTTGACGCGGTGTAGCCTGATGGGCCTCCGGTTTCGGCCAGCGAATAGGCGCCTGCACTGACTGTAGCATTTGTAACAGCTGCATTGCCGGTCACGCCCGAAATCGTAGACGGACCTGTGGCGCTGAGCGTCCATGCGCTCGCCGCCGCTGTGCCGCCACCCGTGTTGACCACGGACTTCACAAGGGTCAGTACCGGTAACGGTACAACCGTGTTGGTGTCCGTTGCACTATTGTCGCCAGGAGTCGGATCGGTCGTGCCCGTTGGGACTGCGATGGTAGCGACATTGTCCAGCGAGCCGCTGGCTGCGGTAACAGTGGCGGTAACAGTGATACTGTAGCTCTGCCCCGACGCAAGCGTTGGCAATGCGAATGTACCCGATTGCAGCTGTGCCACGGACGGCGCAGTGACGCACTGGCCCGGTGTTCCGGCGCAAGCAACAGCTGTAACGTTCAGTCCGGCAACAACCGGATCGGAAAGAATGGCACCGGTAACCGAAGAAGGTCCGTTATTGGTTACGGTAATGGTATAGGTTGTTGAATCGCCCGAATTGACGCTCGTTACACCATCGGTTTTGCTGATCGTCAGGTCGCTGACGCGGTCAATGACATCCGTATCGGTTGAATCATTGTTGCTGGTATCAGGATCGAAGAAGCCCGACGGCACGGCCACATGGCCCGTGTTGACGGCGTTTTGTGCCTGCGCGGTGACCGGAGCCAGAATAGCAAAAACCGGCAGAAGCCCGGTAATTGCCTTGGCAAAAAAGCTGCGCATTGTCATCGGTTTCATCTCCGCCGCCTCGCTCAAGGCACGTTACAGGTAAAGGTGAGGACGGCCGATTGGCCGACATTCAAGGTGCCGAGCGTAATGCCAGCGCCGGTAAGATTGGCTACGGTGAAACTGCCCGCTGGAATTCCACTGCCGGTGATCGTCACAGTGTTTGCTGCCGGGCAATTGAGGCCTGACACCGGCGTGTCGGTTACCACTGCGCCGGTTACGTTGTCAGAACCATTGTTGGTGACAGTCAGCGTATAGGTGGTGGTGCTGCCGCTAACGACGTTGGAGGCGCTATTGGTTTTGACCATTGCCAATTCGGCGGTTCGCAAGATGGTGACTTCATAATCCTCAACCTCGCCGTCGGCCGCCAAGCCGCTGACGCCCAACCCTGCGGTTGTGGAATAGCGGAAACGGGCAATGGTCGGCGTAGTCGCGGACGTTGCAGGAGGGGTTACGGCGATACGGATCACGCCGTTCACGACGCCATCGGCATCACCTGCACCACCGTCGATGGCATTGTTGGCAATCCGATCGCCGGCTGCGGAGAAGTTGCCATCATCGGCCCAATCGATCCAGCCCTGCAGTCGCCCACCGCTGCCGGTTACCGCGACGTCGATGTTAGAGGATATGGTACGCGACAAGGTGGGAAGTGTTACGCCATTGTCGCTATCGCTTGCCGCGTTGGCATTGGCCAAGGGGCTGGGCGTCAGCGTGCCGGGGTTGGTGACATTCGCATTGTCTGCCGAGAGCGACGATCCCAAAAAGACGCTGCCGACTATGTGGCTGGCGACTGCGCCGCTTTCATAGCTGGTTGGCGCATCGCCGAAATCCTCATCGACAGAAACCGTCAGGCCGACGCCATCCTGCGCACTCGCACTAGTGTTGGTCCAGTTGCCGCTCATCACCAGGTCAATGCGGAACGTCACCGAAGTCACCGTTCCGTTGATCCGCACACTCCCGCAACCTGCCACGGGAGCTGTGCCGCAGGTCGTGCCGCCATTTGCAGTTGTTGCACCAGCAGTTGTAGTAGAGATCAACGAAAAATTGGCATTGCCATTTAGCAGCGTGAATGTCGGTGACGTCGTCGGACCGGTTGCGCTGGTTATGACATAGCGACTTCCGAAATTCGACAGGTTAGCACCGAGAGAAGAATTTCCGCCCAGTCCCGACAAATGCAATACAGGATTTGTCACTGCCCTAGAAAATGTCAGCGTCATCGTGCCGCGATTGGAGCATATCGCAACTGTGGCATTACACCCAGCCGCACTCGTAAGGATCTGTAAACCTTTGCTCGTCGGAGCAATTGGTGGACTAAGCTGTGTGCTGACCACCCCGCCATAACCGTTCAATACGCCATCGGCGACACCTATGGTGGTGTTGCCGCTTATCGCCATGGTCATGGTCAAAGCCGAAGCAGGATAGGTTTTGACGACCGGGCCAGCGCCCGTCGAAGAAGCCGGGACTTGGTTGGCGCGTGCCGGATTGGCGGCAAAAGCGAACAATAGCGTGAGCAGGAAAAACGAAACCGTCAAGGTCCGCAAGGCAAGTTGGTGAAGCACCGCGCTATGCGTCGATGGGCGATCCGCAATCAGCCCTGCATCGTTACCAACCATATGACTATTCCTGTTACCCCATGAGATTGGGCAATTCTAAAACAGATAATGGTTAACGATTTGCATATGCTCCTTAAATTTTTGTAAATTGCCAATGACCCGCAAATGCAGTTTGCTTCTTTACCCACTAAAGTGTTGATCGGTGACTATGCCATCTCCAGACAATCGACGCCGATTGGCAGAGCCTGACCCGACCAGCAGACTATGCTCCCTGCTCCGGTTTTCAAAAGCAAGACTGCTCCAATTTATTCAAACGTGTATTTGAAGCGTCGCAAAGTCATATTTTGCGATAGCGAAAATACCAGACCTCATGGCCATACACATTGCGGGCTTTCGCCTCATAGCGGGTTTCGGGCCAGCCTCCGGGACGCTTTTGGAAATCGCCGGGTTTTTCACATAGCCATTCAAACTGGTGCCTGTGGCGCTGCATCACCATTAACGCATGGCGCAAATAGATTGCATGGTCAGTGCCAAAACGGAATTCGCCGCCGGGCTTCAACTTGGCCGCGATCAAATCGACCGGGCCGTCGTTCATCATCCGCCGTTTGGCATGACGGGCTTTCGGCCACGGGTCGGGATGCAACAGATAGACAAAGCTTAATGAATCATCGGGAATGCGCGTCAGCACCTCCAGAGCATCGCCCATGTGCAGACGGATATTGCCGAGCGGCCCCAGCCCTTCATAATTCTCAACGTGGCTCAGTGCCTGCGCAACGCCGGTTTCAAAGGGCTCACAGCCGATAAAGCCATGATCAGGCAGCATATTGGCGCGGTAAGCCATATGCTCCCCGCCGCCGAAGCCGATTTCAAAATGCAACGGCCGATCATAGCCGAACAGCACTTCGGCGGCGACAGCTCCGTCAAGAGGAACCGAAATTTGCGGCAGCAAATGGTCAACCAGATGCTGCTGGTGCGTGCGCAGCTTTTTGCCCTTCGCCCGGCCATAGAGCCGGTTGAGCGTTGTCGGATCACCTTCCTTGTGCGCAGTCATGGCGGGCGCCTTGGCGAAGCGCGGCGGGTTTTGCAAGTCGGTGCCGTGTCGCTCGCCGATTTTACAGCCAGAGGAGATCATGATATCAAGATGGCGGAGTGAGAGAGGGAGAAGTAAAATGCGAATTTCAGGAATGAACTTGCTCGCCATTTTGGTGGCAGCAATCGCGATCTATCTTGTCGGGTTCGTAATTTATGGAATGCTGATTGCACCCGAAAGCTGGATGGCAATGTCGGGCATTACCAAAGAACAGGCTGATGCGGTTGGAATGACACGGATGCCATATAGCCCGATCATGCCGATCATGACAGCCATCGGTCTGGCCATATTGTTTAAATGGGGCAATGTCAGCGGAATCGGTAATGGCATCAAATGGGCTGCAGTGGTCGCCTTTGCCTCTGCCATCCCAGCCATTTGGTATGGTTGGGTTTATGGTGTTGGGGGCAGCACAATCAGCCTGATCGATAGTGCACATCTTTTGGTCGGCCATATTCTGGCCGGGGCGATTCTTGCGAGTTGGAAATAGAGTTGGAGGCGGCGGGGGCTGGTTAAGCTAGCGCCGCCTTCAAATCATCAACCAGATCGGTGCGCTCCCACGGGAAGCTGTCGCCTTCGGCCTTGCGACCGAAATGGCCATAGGCAGCGGTCTTGCGATAGATCGGCTTGTTGAGACCCAGATGGGTGCGGATCGCGCGCGGAGTCAGGCCACCGAGCTTTTCGATGCCCATGATCGCGGCTTCGATCTTGTCATCACCAATGGTGCCGGTTTCATGCGTATCGACATAAAGCGACAGTGGCTTGGAAACACCAATGGCATAGGCCAGCTGGATCGTGCAGCGTGTTGCAAGGCCAGCGGCAACGATGTTCTTGGCGAGATAGCGGGTGATATAGGCCGCAGAACGATCAACCTTGGTCGGATCTTTGCCCGAAAACGCGCCGCCGCCGTGGGGTGCTGCACCGCCATAGGTGTCGACAATGATCTTACGTCCGGTGAGGCCAGCGTCGCCATCGGGGCCGCCAATTTCAAAGCTGCCGGTCGGGTTGATGTGATATTCGGTTTCGCGCAGCAGCACGGGAGGCAGCGTTTCTGCAATCACTCGCTTCACATAGGCGTGCAGTTCGGCTTCCTTCTCGCCCTGATCATAGCCGGGGGCGTGCTGGGTCGAAACAACGATAGCAGTCGCGGCGACCGGCAGGCTACCTTCATAGCGCAAGGTCACCTGGCTTTTGGCATCGGGTTCAAGGAAGGGCGCGGCACCCGAATGACGATCGGCGGCCATACGCTCGAGGATTTTGTGGCTGTAATCCAGCGTTGCGGGCATCAGGTCAGGGGTTTCGTCAGTTGCGTAACCGAACATGATCCCCTGGTCGCCCGCACCTTCATCCTTGTTACCGCTGGCATCGACGCCTTGGGCGATATGCGCAGACTGGCCGTGCAGGTTGTTCATGAAGGTCAGCGTTTCCCAGTGGAAACCATCCTGCTCATAGCCGATTTCCTTGACGGTACGGCGGACGGTTGCTTCAATCTCTTCTTTCGCGCCGGGTGCCCAAGCGCCATTTTCGTAAACGCCCTTGCAGCGGATTTCGCCGGCAAGGACAACGAGCTGGGTCGTGGTCAGTGTTTCGCAAGCGATGCGCGCTTCGGGGTCTTTCGACAGGAACAGGTCGACAATAGCGTCGCTGATTTGGTCAGAGACTTTGTCGGGATGGCCTTCTGAAACAGACTCAGAGGTGAAGAGATAATTGTCGCGCATGGTTTTTCCAGTCCCCAAAATGAGAGTGATTCTGTATCTGCGTATAAAGAATTCTTTATGTGCTGCGCGGCCCCTTAGCGAGAAGTGCGGCGGCGGGCAAGCGGCATCAGGCCAAATGCGATGAGCAGCGCGGCGAAGGCCATGGGTAGCGCATTTCCATAGCGCGCAAAAAGTGTTGGCTCTTTGGGGCGAGGAAGTTGCGCATCAATCCGTCCGGCAATGCCTTGGGGTAGGCTCTTTAGGACCCGCCCGTCAGCGTCGATTACCGCGCTGATGCCCGTCGGGGTGGCGCGCACCACGGGCAGACCTTCCTCAATAGCACGCAACCGTGCTTGAGCCAGAAACTGCGGCGAGCCCCAACCGCCAAACCATGCGTCGTTGGAGGGATTGAAGATGAAGTCGGGGCGGTGCGTTTGGTCGACGACTTGGCCCGAAAATATGATTTCATAGCAAATCTGCATCCCGACCTTCACCCGCCGACCATCGAATGGCAGGTCAAGGGTACGCGGTCCGGGACCGGGCCAGAAGTCGAGATCGCCCGGCACCAGCCGCGCCGCACCAAGCGGCTCGAGCAGCCAGCGCAGCGCCAGATATTCTCCATAGGGAACCAGATGGGCCTTGTCATAATTGCCCAGAATTTTTCCGCTGGCGTCCATCGCAGTCATACTATTGCGTGCGCCGACCAATTGGCGGTCCTTGTCAAACTCCAACCGGTCCACTCCGGTGAGCAACAGGTCACCAGGGTTCATCAGACGAGTCAGCATCGTCCGCGCACCCTCCGCGCTTTCGCCTGGCTGGAACTGGTAGAAGCGATAAGGATAGCCATCCTCCAGCCGCCACGGAATTGCAGCCTCGGGCCAGAGGATCAGGCGGGGCTTGGTGTCGCGGCTCAGACTGTTTTCGGCTAGGCGGCGGAAATTGATCGCATCATAGCCGGGGGCATATTTGTCGATCTGGGAGATGTTGGGTTGGACGATGGTGAGTGCGACATCTGCCTTCGCGTAATCGGCCGATTTCTGAGGAATCAGGGAATCTGGAACGAAACTTACGGCCAACACTGGCGCGATGAATAACGCTACAAATCCAATCACCACCCAACTGCCCGAGCGTTGAAAATTTCCGGCGGCAAAATTGTACTTAAACCAGGGCACAGCAGCGGCCAGCAATCCAGTGTAGAACAAAAGGAGGCCTGACATTCCGTAGGTTCCGACTATGGGAAGCCACATTCCAGACCACAAAGTGTCGACCCACAAGGCAGACAAGGGATTCCACGAAAATCCCGTAAACACACAAGCGCGCAGCCATTCGGTGATGATCCAGCATCCGGCGAAAAAGAGGATGAAAGGGAGGTTTAGCCCCTCCCCTTTAGGGGAGGGGTTGGGGTGGGGCTTGTCAGTGTTGCGCAATGGCTGAGAGACCCCACCCCTTGCCCCTCCCCTAAAGGGGGGGGGAGAATTTTTGAGCCACCACGCTCCCCAGGCTGCCACCCCCGGATAGACCGCCAGATACAGCGCCAGCAGTGGCACTGCGCACCAGCCGAGCCATACGGGCATATTTGCTTGATAGGTGAAGGCGGTGGCGATCCAATTGTTGCCGATGGTGAAATGCCCGACGCCAAAGGCCCAGCCAAGCAGAAATGCACGCTTGCCACTACAGGCACGCGCCACCCAGTGCATCAGCAACGCGAGGCATAGTAGCGTTAGCGGCCACCAGTTCAGCGGCGCAAATCCAGTCGCGGAGATGCCGCCAGCGACGAGCAACACTTTAGCGCGATGATTTTCAAGGAAAGCGAACAACTTGGTCATGGCGCGCAGACATGGCGGGCAATAGGGGCAAATGCAATCGGCCAATATTGTTGCTTGCCGTTCAGCCGCGCGGTGCTAGCAATTGCGCCATGACCTTGACACCGATCTTCGCGCTGATGCTCGCGCCCAATCCGCCGCTCCCGCTTTCCGACGCGCAGATGCGCGACATTGGCTGCGTCGCCGCCATCGGCATCATCGCGCATGAGCAACGTTCCGGGCAGGGGGCTTCGCAAAGCTATCCCGATATGCGCGAAAGCGGCAAGCGCTGGGCCGGCATTGTCGGCGACCGGGTGATGGAGGAAAGCGGTCAGCCGCGCGAAGTGGTTGCCTTTGCGATCAAGCAAGCTGTCGAAGCCGAACAGGAACAGGCGATGAAATCGGCCAACCCTGCCGCTTATGTGCAAGCGCGCATAGGGCAGTGCAGGCCGATTATGGATGCACAGCTTGTTGCGGCGGATGCGGCAACGAAGATCGCTCCAACCTACGACACCCCAATGATGCTGACGCCGCAACCCCAGTTGGAAATCCACGATCCTGACAAGATCGGGTTATTTCGCAAGACGCTGGGCGAGGACCTGTCGAACCCGCACCGCATCCGATACTGCAAGGTGCTGATCGACATGGCGACCAAGGAAATTGTCGAGCGCGAAGGGCCAGACAGTCGCGATGCCAAGGGCTTTGCCCGATTGGCTACCGCCTTTGACGGTGAAGTGAACAAGCTGCCTAAGGCTGACGAGCCGAAACCGATCAGCAACGAAGAACTGCAGGCCGAGCTGGAAAAAGAACCCAGCAAGGAAGAGAAAATGTCGCGCTGCATCCGTCTGGGTGAAACGCTCGCGCTTGCAATGCCGCCCGAAGAATGAGCGGACTGCGCCCCTTTCACTTGGCCTTTTCGGTGCATGACCTTGCGGCGGCACGCGCCTTTTACCGCGATGTGCTCGGCTGCGGTGAAGGGCGATCCTCGGAGCACTGGATCGACTTTGATCTCTATGGCCACCAGATCGTTGCGCATCTCGGCCCGGGGATGATTGCGCGCCCGATCCACAATGCGGTCGACGGCCATGACGTGCCGGTCCCGCATTTCGGGATTGTGCTGACCATGGAGCAGTGGGAAGACCTCTCTGCGCGGTTGAAGGCCGCAGGGGTCGCCTTCGGCATCGAACCTTATGTCCGTTTCAAAGGACAGGTTGGAGAACAGGCGACGATGTTCTTCACTGACCCCAGCGGCAATGCGTTGGAGTTCAAGGCCTTTGCCGATGATGGGCAATTGTTTGCGAGCTAGTCAGAATTCGATTGTCCCCACAATCCGTTCGTGTCGAGCGAAGTCGAGACGCCCATAAGTCACGCTTGCTTTCTGGGCCTCTCGACTACGCTCGAGGCGAACGGTTAGGGAAATAGACGGAGTTATAAGCGAGAAGCGAGTTATCAACTCTTCTGGAAAACCTGTTCCATCGTCGTCACACCCGAACAGGCATCTCCTGCTTTGCCACCGCCACCTGACAGCATCGCGAAGGCGACAAATCCGCCCGCGACAAGGATCAGGAAGCCTGCCGTGACCCAAGGCAGATATTTGTCGATAAACGCCTTGATCGGGCGACCGAATTTCCAGAACAGAAAGCCGACGGCGATGAACTGCACCGAGCGTGACACCATGCTCGACCAGAGGAAGTCGAATAGGTTCATATGGATGAAACCAGCCGTCAGCGTCAGCAGCTTGAATGGAATAGGCGTCGCGCCTTTGATCAATATGATCTCCGCGCCATATTCACGCAGGTAACAGGCGGCGGCAGGGAAGCTGTCCCAAAGACCCAGCGCCTTCAGCAGCGCGATGCCTACTGTCTCATAGGCGAAATAGCCAATGGCATAGCCGAATAGCCCGCCCAAAACCGACGAAACCGTGCAGATCACGCCAAAGCGCAACGCCTTGTCGGGGCGCGCCAGACACATCAGCCCCAGCAGCGGATGCGGTGGGATGGGGAAGAAACTCGATTCCATAAACGAGAACAGAAACAGCCAGCGTTCGGCGTGCGGATGACCGGCCTTGTCCATCATCCAGTTGTAGAGTTTTGTGAGCATGGGCGCGGATTTACGGGGTTTCAGGCGTGAGGCAAGGACTTATTCCGCAGCCAGACTTCCGGCCCGCATAACCTTGCCATAGGCCCAGCCAATTCCGATCAGCGCGATGCCCAGCCCCATGAACGACAGGATGCGAAGCACGCCCTCCAATGCGGCAGCATCGATCAGGAAGACTTTGAGCGTGACCACGGTCAATAACGCCAGCCCGGCAAGGCGGAGAACGGCAAGGCCCAAGCGGATACCAATTGTCATCCAGATGATCGAAAGGATAAGCAATGCCGCCGAATAGAGGTAATTTTCCCCGGTTTCGATGCCACCACCCGAAATCAGATTGCCATGCGCCAATTGGCGCACCGTGACCAAGGCGGTTAGCGCCATCATCACCAAACTGGCAATTTCGGATAATTTGGGCAGTTGCCCATGCGCCGAGGCGACAACGCGGCTGCGCGCCATTTGCCATAGCCAGAATGCCGTCAATCCCAAATGGATGGTTCCCAGATTGGCGACCGGTATCGGCCCCAGCGATTGTGGAACATAAAGCGGATTGAAGACGCCCAGATCGAACCAGAACATGCGGAACAGCGCGAGCGCGGTCGCGGCCATTCCCGCCTTCGCCCAAAGGCTAGACCAGTCGGTCGCGCGACGCAGCGCCAACCAGCCTGCCAAA
>Ga0075154_10003317_pt1 | contig 10219 bp, 7 predicted proteins | sample JI71714BDNA_FD_70965 | JGI IMG/M metagenome (GOLD analysis project Ga0075154, IMG submission 70965) | Wastewater effluent complex algal communities from Wisconsin, to seasonally profile nutrient transformation and Carbon sequestration -... | ecosystem: Engineered > WWTP > Effluent > Algae...
GGGCACAATACTTTTTCGGCCATTATTGATGCCATAAATTATACCCACTTGGGGGCCGTTGCGATTACCTTAGTGTCATTGGCCATTTTAATTGCCTTTAATAAGGTGGCTTTTTTAAAAAATCTAAAAGCCATTCCGGGGGCGTTAATTGCCGTTATTGCGGGTATTTTGCTCAACGAATTTTTTAAATCAACGGGGTCCAATTTGGCCATTTCGCAAGAACACCTCGTTAATTTGCCCGTTCCAAAGGATATTAATGATTTTATCGGTCAGTTTTCACTTCCCGATTTGACCGCCTTCCTGCGTCCCGATGTATGGTTGGTGGCGGTAACCATTGCGATTGTGGCCAGCATCGAAACGCTGCTCTGCGTGGAAGCCTCCGATAAATTGGACCCGCTGAAGCGTTATTCCAATACCAATATCGAGTTGTTCGCGCAGGGGACGGGTAATATTTTGAGTGGCCTGATCGGCGGTTTGCCCATGACTTCGGTGATTGTACGGACTTCGGCGAACATTAATTCCGGGGGGCGCACCAAAATTGCGACCATAGCGCACGGGGTACTTTTGTTAATTTGTGTGATTACCATTCCATTTATCCTGAACAAAATTCCGTTGGCGTGTTTGGCGGCTATTTTGCTCATGATTGGTTTCAAATTGGCCAGTCCATCGGTGTTTAAACACATGTGGCACACGGGTTTGAACCAGTTTATCCCGTTTGCTATCACCGTTGCGGCGGTGGTGTTCACCGATTTGTTAAAAGGTGTGGGCATCGGTTTGGTGGTGAGTATTTTTTACATTTTGCGTTCCAATTTGAAACTGGCGTATTTTATGAAAAAATCGGACCACCATGAGGGCGAAAAAATCAACATCAAACTGGCGCAGGAGGTATCGTTTTTGAACAAAGCGGCCATTAAACAAACCCTCAACGATGTGGCGCCCAAAAGCCAGGTTACCATTGATGCCTCCGATACGTTTTACATTGATTACGATGTGCTTCAACTCATCCGCGATTACGTGAAAACGGGGGCCAAAGAACGCAATATCACGGTGCAATTGGTCGGTTTTAAAGAAGAATACAACTTGGAAAACTCACAAGTGCACGTTACTGCGGAGTAGTGTTGCGGGGGGCCATAAAAAGGTTGTAGTTAATAGTGTTAATATACACCACGTCATCGGGGTGAGGTTGCGCTAACCATAAATAGGTCTTTATACCACCTACAGTCAAGCGATTTGATTCGATTTTAAACGAAGCACTGATGGTGTTACTCGTGTCCTTGGTGGCGGGTAACTGAAGGGGCACCTCATTCCAATAATTCTGAGTAACGCCATCGTTTATTTCAATGACCCAGCGTAGTTGTGTGGCACGTTCGGAGGTGTAACTGAAATGCACTGAAAGTTGTTTGTCACTCCTGCCCAATATACTAGGAATAGTGTTGGGCGATACGGTATATTGAGCACTGTATTGAAAAGTGGTATCCAGTTTCCAGCGCCAATTTTCGCCGTCGAAGGGTAGTTTCGGCACGAGATTTTGGGGGAGAAAAAGTTGTTTGCCCAAACGACCGTTGAAAGATTTATTGATAAACGTTTCTCCTTCCATGAATGAATGGTACAACTTTGCCCGACTGCTTTTTTCAAAATTCGCCGTGCGCCGCACTCCCACAAAGGTATAATCGTGGGTTTCAACGGCTTTTTTAAAGGCATTTTCGTAATGGTGAATGCCCCACCGTTGGTTGTAATGGTGGGCCAATGTTGTTTGAAAAACAAGGCCAATGCCCAAAACAAAGGTACTGAGCGGTAAAAACCACCGCCGTTCCGCCAATTTGTTGTAACAATAAAAGGAGTACCACATGGCCAATGGGTACGCAAAAACAAAGGTGTGCGGCTGCGGCTTGGTAATGGAAAACCAAAAAGCGACGTATAACGCCACTACGGATAACCCGCACAACCACCGGATTTTGTTCCAAGTGGCATCGGGCGGTAGTTTGAAAAAGGCCCATACGAGGTACAGCCATTGGGCAATACCTACTCCGGTGACCAACAGTGCCGGAATTGAATTCCACGGATAATGGTACAAAAAATCAATTCTTTCGGCGGTTGTTGCTCCCATAAATCGGGCGGTTTCATACGTGGCGTACGAGAAAAAGCGCGCAATGATAATGGGTAGTTGGGTTAAATTAGCGGCGTTAAAAACGATGTTTTGTTCGCTTCCGCCGGTCATGGCAGCAGATCCAAATACCAGATACAGCGGCACCAACGCCATTGCCGGAATGCCCGCACCCATGATGAACGCCGGCCATTGTCGCCATTTGGCACGTTGAAACCAAAGTGCCGCCGCCGCGTAGGGCAACAACATTACCCACGATAAATGCAACTGCATCACCCACGTAATGGAAAAACCAAGGATGCCCAATGATAACCATACCGGTAAGAATTTGCGCTCATAAATGGGTAATAACTCCAATACCGCAATAAAAAACAGTGCCGCAACGGGCAATACGTACGAAGGATTTTCAATGTGGGTAGAGTAGTGTAGCGACCAGGGTGACAACAGCAGCCAAATGGCCAACACCGGAAACGGCAGTTGCGGGAAACGGCGGTGCGCGTACCAGGCAAAAAATACAAGGGCCGACATCGACAATACATTCAGCAACACAAACGGGCTAATCACCGAAGTCCACAGGTGCAACGGCATACCCACCAATAAACCCTGCAAACTGCCGGGAATTCGGGAATTGGTGTACACCACATCGGGACCCCAGTACGGATAGGTACCGTGGGTAAAGTATTTTAAACCAATGAGATAGATTTGTTTAGCGTCTTCAACGCCAAATTTGGTGCAGCCGTACAGCAAACGGAATAAGAACAGGCCAATGGCTACAACTACGTACAAAATCGTTTTCATGCAAAAAAATATGAAGGATGAATGGTCAAATGTAGGCCGAATTGCACGCAGACGTATAAGTATCCTTAAAAATGTAAATTAATGGCCAAATTCATGGCTCGCTCTGCCGCAAGGTGATCACACCCCGTTGGGCCCAAAAAAGGTGTTTTGGGGCGATTTTGTCCGAAATTTCACCCCAAAACGTTGTTATTAGCGCCGTTCACCGATAGGGTAGGGCACTTCCCGGATATCGCCGGGTTGCATATTCGCGATGTCCATATTGCCCATAGCCACGCGCACGAGGCGCAGTACCGGCAAACCCACGGCGGCGCACATGCGGCGCACTTGGCGGTTTTTGCCTTCGGTGAGTTCGAGTTGAATCCAGCAATCGGGAACGGTTTTGCGCACCCGGATGGGCGGTACCCGTTCGGGCAGTACCGGTGCTTCGGGCAGGGCATACACTTTGGCGGGAGCCGTGCGGTGCGCCTGTCCGTTGATGTTGATGCTCACACCCGCTCGCAGGTGTTCAATCATTTCCGGGGTGGCAATGCCTTCCACCTGTGCGAGGTAGGTGCGCGGGTGTTTGCGCGAAGGATTGAGCAGGGCCTGATTCACCGTTTTATCGTTGGTCAGCAGCAGCAGTCCTTCGCTGTCGCTATCGAGGCGACCCACGGGATAAACGTCTTTATCAAACGTAAAATCCAGGTCGGCCAGCGTAACCTGACCTTCCACTTCGCGGGTGAATTGGCTCAACATGCCAAAAGGTTTGTAAATAATATAGTATCGGTTGGCCATTACATGTGCTTCACAGCCTCGGGTAGGTCGTAAAAAGTCGGATGGCGGTACACCTTATCGTTAGACGGGTCAAAAAATGCTTCGGTATCTTCGGTCGAAGCGGTGATATGCACAGACTCTACCACCCAAATACTCACACCTTCGTTGCGGCGGCAATACACATCGCGGGCATTTTCGATGGCCATTTGAGCATCGGCGGCGTGGAGGCTGCCCACGTGCTTGTGACTAAGTCCTTGTTTAGAGCGAATAAAAATTTCCCAGAGGGGCCATTCTTTCATAGTTCAGGTATTTTTCTTGTGTGGGCAAATGTACGCTGAATCTTGTCAAAGCCCGGTATTTTTGCTTGAATTGTACATTTGGGATTAAATAAATGTACTTTTGTGCCGCATAATACAAGACTTTTGCGTTTCGTTACTAAACTTTACACCACATCATTTACAAAGATTTTTATTCGATGAAATCACGTTTATTTATTACGCTGCTGTGTAGCACTTTTGCGTTTTTTGCACAGGCTCAATTGACGCCAGGTGTCAGAATTGGTTTAAATATCTCCCAACTCAAAGGCCCGTCGGAGTTGTCGGCTACTGGTACGGAACTGGAATCGGTGAGTAATTTGACCGGTTTTTTGATTGGACCGTCTTTTTCGTATCCGTTTACCGATAATTTCGGTGTACGCGGTGAAGTATTATACTCCAAAAAAGGAACAAAATACAATTTTAACGGCGATGTAACCCGTTCTTTTGTGCAAGATGGCGACCAATTAGTGGTGACCACGACCGGTAAACAAACAACGGTGTTACAAATTACCCACAACAACCTCGATTTGCCGGTGTCGTTGTACGCCCGTTGGGGTAAACTCGAAGTTTCCGGCGGTTTATACGCCAGTTTGTTTTTGACTAAAGTGGCCGATGGTGAACAAATTTACGAATGGAAAAACCAGGACGGTACGGATGGTAAAATCACCAATATTTTGTTGTATAATTACCGCCGCGATAAACCCGGCGAAGGCGACGATGCGCAAACCGAAATTGCGTATTTCAACAACGCACAAACCCGCAAATCCACTATTCCCAAATCGTTGGGCGCTTATTACGACTATACCCAGGACTTGGGTAGTTTGTTTAAATCGCTGGATTACGGCGTTTCGGTGGGTGCTTCGTTTTACGTTAGCCGGTCGTTGTTTGTGGGCGGTCGTTTGCAATATGGTTTGGCCGATTTGACCAATAACAGCGCCGACCAAAGCAAATACGAACGCAACGACAAGGGCGTTTTGACCCTCCGCAACGACAAAGATTACAATTACAGTTTTCAGGTTTTTGCGGGTTTTAGCCTGCGTTAATCACACCTTTTATTCCAACATAATAATGAAAAAACTACTTATTCCTTGCTTAGCCCTTGTTGCATTGGCTTTGGGTTGTAACAAAAGTAATTTTGAACAACCCGAAATTGCGGACCACACCGCCGAATTTGCTTTCCCGTTGTTCAATACCGAACTAAAAGTGAGCGATTTGGTGGACAATATTTTGCAGGAAAATACCACCGGCGATACCATTATTGTCAATGCCGACAATACCCTTACCTTGTTTTATTCGGGCGACGTAACGGAGTCCAAAGCCACCGATATTTTTCAGTTTTTTGCCGATCAATTGCCGTTGGCCGTGGATTCCTCCTATTTTGAAGTGCCGGTAAAAACGCCCGATGGTGTGGCCCTGTATCGCGCTGATTTGAGCGGTGGCAATATCTTTTTTGTGATAAAAAACACCATGACCGAGCCGATTGATATACGTTTTTACATTCCGCAATTGTCCAAAAACGGTCAAATATTTGAATACGCGTTTCAGGATATTCCAGCGGGCGGGCAAGCCACAATCCCGGCCGTGGATTTGAAAGATTGGGTGATTAATACCTCCAATAACCTCATTACGTTCAGGTACGAGGCTTTTTTGCAAGACGGAACGCCCATTTTACGCCTGCCTGCCAACGGCGGCATTCCGGCCATTTTTGGCTTGATGCAACAAGTGACCTTTACTTACCTCGAAGGGTATTGGGGAAAAGTGGAATACGGCCTCAGCACCGAAACCATTGATATCGACATTAACCAAACCAATTTGACGGGTAATGTGCAGGTGAAAAACCCCAAGGTGACCATTACGGTATTCAACTCTTTTGGTTTCCCAACGCGTGGATTGATTAAATACCTGCGTTTTGTGGCCAAAAACGGCGATTTGCTGGAGTTGGAAAGCCCCTTAATTCAGGAGGGTACCGAAATTGGGATTGATTTTGCTTACCCGTCTTTTGCCGCCGGTGAAGTGGGCCAAACCAAAGAAACGGTGTTTTATTTTGACGAAACAAATTCCAATATCGCCGAAATATTTAACTCCGAACCGGTGCAAATGATTTATCAGGTGAATGGCCTGGCCAACGCCGACGATAATCAAACCTTAGTTGGTTTTCTCACCGACAGCAGCAGCGTACGCATGAACGTAAAAGTGGAATTGCTGCTGGAGGGTTCATTAAAAGACTTTGCGGCCGACCAAACCCTTGCCCTTGATTTTAGCCAATTCAGCGACGCCGATTCGCCTTTTGATGAAGCCGAGTTTAAATTGGTGACGGAAAACACGATGGGCCTTACCACCAATTTGCAGGTGTATTTCCTCGACGTGAATGCGGTGGCCGTGGATTCGTTGTTTTCTAACGGCCCGCAAGACGTGATTAAAGCCGGTCCGATTGATCCCGCGACGGGTATTACTACCGGTTCAACCCGCACGGAGACTTTTATTCCGTTCACGGCGGATCGTTTCAACCGTTTGCGCAAAGACGCCAAATCGGCTTATTTAAAAACGGCGTTTACCTCGGCCAACGATGGTACCGTGCCGGTTAAAATTTTGGCCAACCAAAGCGCCGTGGTAAAAATGGGCGTTCGTGTAAAAACAAAAATCTGATTAAACCAACACTATCTCTATGAAGCGTACTATTTTGTATATATACCTCTTGCCGTTGTTGTTTGTGGCCAGTGTTGCGCACGCGCAACAGGAACTGATGTTGTCACAAATGCCCGACGCCTGGCAACAATCGAGCCTTAATCCGGCGTATTTTCCCAAAGAAAAACGGATTGTGATTGGCTTGCCTTCCGTTGCCATTGACGCCTGGCACAGCGGAACGTTGAGTTACAACGACCTTTTTCGCGATGATAACGGCACCCGCGTTTTTGATTTTGGCCAAATAATCGAAAAATTAGACCCGGTCAACGAAGTATCGTACCGCCAACGCATCGAAACGGCATCGGTGGGGTTTCGGTTGCCGGGGCCGGGTAAATCGGCCATTACGCTGGGGCACGCCATTCGCCTGAACAGCAATGTCACGTACACCAAAGAATTGGCGCAATTGTTTTGGGAAGGAAACGCACAGTTTATTGGTCAAACGATTCAGGTGGCACCATCCACCCGCACCCACGACTGGCACGAACTGAGCGTGGGTTTTTCCCGTTCTTTTGGCAAATTACGCGTGGGGGCCAAAGTGAAATACCTGGCCGGTATCAGTGCGTTTATCACCGATCCCCAGGCCAATAAAATGTCCATTTACACCAATCCAGACATTTATCAGTTGGAAATGAGCACCGATTACGGGTTTCACTCGGCGGGCATTATTTCCGCCATTGACACCAGTGGTTTGGGTTTTGATGTTGTTACGGGTGAGTTTCAAAACGGTTTTAGCGGTGCAAATTCAGGTTTGGCGTTTGACCTTGGTTTCACGTACGACATCACCGATAAACTAACGGTACACGCTTCCGCCATTGATTTGGGGGCCAGTATGCGTTGGGAAGCCGCCAATTATTTCCATTCTAAAGCCGATTATGCTTATAACGGCGTTACTATTCCCGGTTCGGACATTATCAACGGCGAAGGTGATCTCAATTTTTCGGATAAATTGGATACGTTGAACGATATTTTTCAATTTTCAAAAATCACCACCAATTTCTCCACGGCGGTGCCCTCGCGGTTTTTCGTTGGGGCCAACTACGCCATCACCAAACGTTTGCAGGTAGCCACGTCGTTGTTTCACGAACAGGGCAACGCCGAAAACAAAACCTCGTTTGGGGTAAGTGCGCATTTTATGCCCATAAAGTTGATTGGTATTGGTTTGATGTACGCAGTGAATGACCAAAGTGTCACGAATATCGGGGCGCAATTGTCGCTCAATCCCGGCCCAATCAGTTTTTTTATGGCTTCGGATAATTTGGGTGGCGTCTTTTCGCCCCTCAAAAGCCCCAGGGTAAATGTCCGCACGGGCCTTTCCATTCGTATTTAGATAAAAAAATCCCCTGAGTTAATTGCAACTCAGGGGATGATACTAAACCCATTCTATCGTATGAAGTATATTTAATGATAAGAACGCAAATGGGTGTAATTCGTTGCCTGTGTTTCTGAAAAAAGTTTGTTTTTGACCATTTTAAGACAAAAGTGCGGTTTTGAAGACCCACTCATCGCTCCTCACTCCCCACTCTTCACTCCCCAACCCTGCTCGCGCGAAATTGCATTTTGTGTGAAACGATCGTCGCGGCTGTGCCGCAAGCGTAGCCGCTCAAAACCTATCCCAAGTCAAATTCCACGGTGGTTTTTTGCCCGTTTTGTGGGTCGTGCCAATCCCATAGATCTCTTCTGGATAACAAAGCCACTGGTGTTTTGGAGGTTCTTGAGTGGTACGGGATACTTTTTAGGAAATGTCTTTTGCTGGAAATCCGAGTCGCTTTGAGATGTCATCCACTCCGTTCCTCCGGGATGCACATCTCGCCGCCGGACGATCTACAACGGGCAAAAACTTCTGCTATCTGATATCATATATCATCAATCATGTATCAAAAACATACTGGAATAACCCACAAAATACGCTAAAAAGGCCGCGTTTTTGAGGCTCTTGAGTGGTGTGGCACACTTTTGAGTAAATGTCCTTTGTCAGAAATCCGAGTCGCTCTGAGATGTCATCCACTCCGTTCCTCCGGGATGCACATCTCGCCGCCGGACGCTTTTCGGGCACCTCCCAACCTTGCTCGCGCGAAATTGCATCTCGTGCGAAACGATCGGCGCCAAGCGTAGCCGCTCAAAACGAACCAGCGTGTAGCGGCTTTTTGCGTATTTTGTGCGTTTTGCCCGTATGTTTTTGATATATGATTGATGATGTATGATAGCAGATATTAGAAGTCCAAACCCTCTCTCATCACTCCTTAAACCGAAACACCATTATCCCCGATACCGCTTTAATTCGGTTGAGGTACTCGTCGAGGGGGCGGTGCGACAACATGACGCGGCCCCGGTTCGACGAGGCGTGGAGCAGCCGCATAGAGCCGTCGGTGTCGTAGATGGCAAATCCCTGGTGTTCTACATCGAGGTTGGAACGCACGGAAGTTAGCACAATAATATCGCCGGGGCGAATGTGTTTTTGGGCTTTTTTTACCGCTGTTTTGGGGATATAATACCAGGGTTGGGCGTTCAGGTGGTCTTGGGTTGTTTTTATTTTATTTAACTCGGCGGTATCACGGGTGCGCGGGTACAAGGCCGGATTGGCCGTAATAAAATTGATTTTCTTTTTCATCGGCACACCGCCCAGTTCCGGGGTAATATCGTAAATAATGCCCTGTTCGCTGAGGTACAGCAGCCATTCGGTAAAATAATGCCGCCGGGAGCCGTAGCCGTCGGGAATGCCGTTTTTATAGCGCAGTTCGCGCACATGTCGGACAAAATTATAAAAATCCGGGTTCGAATCTTGCTGGCACATGGCCATAGCCATTGCCGCATCCATGAGGGTCCAGCAATCGAGACCCCGCAGGTTAATGACCGTATTTTCGGGGTCGCTTACTTCCAGCGTGTGGGAGCGGTATGGCGTCCCGATGAACGATTGGGCGGCACTTAACGCGCATTCGGCGAGGGTTTTGCCCTTTACTTTGGTGATTTTTTCGGAAAAAACAAGGCTGTCCTGCGATTTTCCGACCCACGCTTCGGCGGGTGTGCGTTGAGCGTGAACCTCCGACGGTGGTGTGGAAACGGGCTGGGCAGTACACGACGGGCTGCCGTTCAGCAAGGCCAAAAACAAGGCGGTTTTTACAATAAGTTGGTTGGTTTTCATGGGACAAAGGAAAGAAGTATCTCGCAATTCGTACAAATACAAGTACATTTGGGCCAAAATTTAACGTGTATGCACCCAGTTGATACCTTGCGGATTCATTTTAACGCCGACCAATTGATCATTCTGAACATGGCAATGGCCTTTTTGATGTTCAGCGTGGCGTTGGATATTAAATTATCCGATTTTCGGGCGGTGGTTCGTTTTCCCAAGGCGGTATTTGTTGGCCTGACGGTCCAATATCTGTTGTTTCCGTTGTTTACTTTGTTGTTGGTGTACCTGTTTCAACCACCGGTAAGTGTGGCAATGGGTATGGTATTGGTGAGTATGTGTCCTTCGGGGAACATGACCAATTTTTTGGTGCATTTTGCCAAAGCGAATATTGCATTATCGGTGACGCTCAACGCGATTATTATCCTTTCGGCG
>Ga0075154_10003320_pt1 | contig 10209 bp, 8 predicted proteins | sample JI71714BDNA_FD_70965 | JGI IMG/M metagenome (GOLD analysis project Ga0075154, IMG submission 70965) | Wastewater effluent complex algal communities from Wisconsin, to seasonally profile nutrient transformation and Carbon sequestration -... | ecosystem: Engineered > WWTP > Effluent > Algae...
AGGATGTATCTGTACAACTAGCATTTCACTGTCAGCCCCCTTTGTTGCTTCATCATCAGTCAGACATCTCATAATTGTTGGGTACATCAATCGAAGTTATAGTGGAAAGGGGTGTACTACTGGGCCTGTCACCCATAACATCTGCAAGCTCATAGTAATGATGGCATCTCTGGGTTACAGCCACCCTAATACTTTCCTCACAAGTCACTCCAGTCCCTGTTTGATTCAACCAATCTTTGGCAGTACTAAACTGCTGCTCTAGATGGTTTATCCTGTTATGCACATCCTTTCCTGTCCTTGCAACGATGATCCCTTTTTCTTTCATTAGCTGTGATAGTTGATTAGCAAGTACTGATTTTGTCAATTCATTGTGTTTATCTCCTCCATGCCAGCGATTGTAGTTGTCCTCAGTTATCAGCCAATCAATCAGGATAGACATAGAGCTGACCTCGGGCACCGGACCATCCTTAGACCATGAAACCCTTCCTTTTGCTTTACTTGTGGCATACGTGAGCTACTTCTTGTGTTGTTTGAAGCATCGCTTACAAAAAACAATGGATCCTCCCACTCACCCTCTCCAAATGTCTCTGCTAGCTTCCTGCTACAACTTGGGTGTATCATGTGTTTGTATTCCAGATACTCACATTTCTCTAAGCTCTCATCAGCTTTGAGGCATTTCAAGCATAGTTTACATGTAGTGTCCATTTGGCCTTTTACTGAGTGGTCATTTTTACTGAGTAAAACGGATGAGATGAGAATTTGAATGAAAAAGGAGAATCAAAAATGATTATCCTTTTCATGAAGGAGTTTTTTGGGTGTTAGCCAATCAGATTTCGTTTTCCGAAAATCCTTCATATGAATGAAAACACAAAAGCGCGATTGAAGCTGAATTGACAACCCCTATACATAAAAATTATTAAGAAGAATGCAGATGGCATGTGCAGGCGTATCGCGGTATATTGTGCAGGAAGTCTGTATGGTTTGGAAGAATCAGAGAATAAATGGTAAGGACTAAAAATGGTTTAAGCGGCTTAGAAAAAAAGACGACATTGTGAAATCATTGGAAAGTCAATGAATGTGAATTTATGAGATGGACAAATAGGATTAGCTCATAATTTCTAAATTTATTAGAATGCTTGTCAATTTTAGTCGATTCTTAGATTAATACTGTATTTTCAACATTAATTTAGAAACTATGGTATTATTAACAAATATTGTTTCGGATTTTCATTATTTTTTTAGTGATTATATGTCTCTTTCTGAGATTAAAGTGGCGCGCAGAAAATGAATGGTAGGTGTGATAAATCAACAAAATTCACAATCTTTATTTGAGATAATAACTGCAACAATTCTGAATAATTATTTAGACATATCCTTTAAGAAGCAATCAAGATTCATCAAGATAAATTGGAGAAGATGTTGAAGCATTGTATGGTTTTAAGATGCTGCGGGATCTAACCAAAGCGTTCCACCGAGACTTTCCAACCTTCTTTTGCTCAAGAATTCAACAGAATATTTGAAAATTTCCAGTGTAGGTAGGCTCTTGTGCGAGTCAGGTGTCCAAATCAGGACATCCTACTACTGCTAGCCGAGAACAAGAGTGTAGGTGTGGATTATGACATCAAGTGATCCAGTTAATATGTAAAGCAATGCAGCGAATTAATATAGACAAAGTTTCAGATAGCCCAGAGAAACTATGAAAATTATAATTTTCTGTTTGATGATCAACATATGTATTTATGAATAAATTGATTGCTTCATGTTCTTATAGACCGACCATAACATCTCCAAAGATACAAGTTCTCAAGTTAATCCTTTGTTTGAAGGTAGCACCACCACAGCATCTGTAAATGGACTATCTCCAAGATGGGTTTTATAAAGGTCGGTTTTAAAAGGGGCTTGTTAATTTTATTCTATACGGTCTTGATGGCATACCAAGAAATTTCATCTCAAGATTTTAAGCTCTATGAAAGATTATTAAGACTGTATTGTTTTTCCATTGAAGCTGATACAAGAAATATGCCCTTGTGCCGCTCAATTATGTTTCAGACTAACATACATCACCTCATTGAGCGATGACTGCGATTCGATTCTAATTTTGAAAGGATGAAGAACCTTCTAATACAGCTCTTGATTCTTCAAATTGGGTGGTCAACACTTTCACAAAGTGGAATAAAGTTTTGCTTCAAGAATTTAATGCAACAAACGGATTCACAACTTTTAAAACAATCATGCACCGACAATCACAAGTGGTAAAGTGCGATCCTTCTTTACGATTTGTACATCTGCCAAAACTGCAACCCATAACTCAGACCATTTGTGGTGAAACATATGGTGTGCTTGTGGTATCACTTACCTAAAAGATATTTGTTCCTGTTTTCTGTTAGAGGTCTCCAAACTTCCCACAAACTAAAATTATATGGATTATATTATTTTTATTTCTGGTTCAACTACCAAATTCAACAGCTATGTTACATTGTCATTTTGCCTTATTGACCTTAAGCCCTTTATTAGACATTTGTCATTCCTGGAGTCTGTACACAGACATTTCTCATTTCTGGGTTCTTTACACAAGACATTACATGTGAAACAGGAGTGCCAATTTTTCTTTAAACCAAAAGCCTTTTTTCCGTATTGGGATACTAATATTGTCCCAACTCATTGTAGGAATTGCGGTTGAAAATTGAAGTCAACTCCAAGGTCGCGAATGATATCTCGTCCAATGATGATATCATACTCTTGGGTGTTTTGTTTATGATTGTTGTCTACCTTGAAATTGTGAACAAGGTTACCCTGAGGAGTAAATTCTATCAATTTGTAACAAAGGTTGATGGTTGTAGTGGTGGTAAATGATCCGCAACAAGTTTTCCATAGAGTTGGTCCTTGCTCATCCTTTTGAAGTTTGCATTTCTTTTGTTGGTAAGGATTTTTTCTTGAATTAAGCTTGCAGATGTACCTTCATCCAAAATGATCTTGAATAGTTTCTGTTGTTGGGTTGCAACTGACTGAATGTAAGAGAGAACGGTCTCTGGTACATAGTCAAATGACTTTTTGGTTTCATAATCTAGATGGTACTAACCTTCAGAGGGAGGTTGATTTTCATGTTTATTGTTGTTACTTGTAGAGTTATCCAAGACATTAGAATCTTCATTTTTGTTTTGGTTTTGGCATTGATTATTGTTGAAACGATAATTGTTGTTGTTGTTGTTTTTGTTGTTGTTGTTGTTGGTGTTGGTTTTGTTGTTGTTTTTGAATGGTGTGAAGGGTTTCCTTGATAAATACCCTTTTGTTACGCTGCATTGCGTTGTTAGTGGATCATTCAGCCCAATTTTGTGATGTTGATTTATGGAAGTGACACCATTTGTTGTTTCCATATTAGTTGTTAGATGATTTTGTTGATTATTTTGGTTGTTACTGGACACGCGTCCATGATGATGGTTGAAGGTCTGTTGTTTTGACGATTGTTCTTGAATCCATGAGGTTGGTTGTTGGATGGATAATTAACTTCCTCTAGATCCATGTAGTATGTTTCCAATTGATTTAGGGTGGTTATGGTATTTCTTGCAATGTTGGTGCAAACAAGTTTTTCAAAGGATGGGATGCTTTTCTTGATTATTGCAAATAATTCTTCTTGTTTTAAACTTGCATTGAATGGAGGAGGTAGGAAAGGTAGGAAACGATTTCTTTCTTTGATGTGAGTGACAAATTCTTTCACCTTGATATGGCAAGGTTTTTGAATGTTTAGTAGCCAGTTGGTTATATCTTCTCCAAGATCTGTAGGGCACATACTTGTCATGAATTACCACATGGTGTTGTTGAACCGCATGATGGTAACATTTTAGCGTTCAATTTGAGCTTCTAGAGCTGCTTTAAACATTTCAAATGCTTCTACATTGAGCAATATTCTGCTGTTGGTGATGAGATTGGCTGGCGTTGCATTCCAGTTTTCAAATTCTCTTCTCCAAATGAGTAGTAGTTCCAAAGAGCCACTCCAAAAAATAGGAACCTTGAGGCTTGAAGTATCTGTAATATGATTGCTATCCACATTGACTGTATACTTGAAGGACTTTTCCCATTGGTTCTTGGTGTCTCGATGATCCAGAGTTATATGCGTGGGCATGTTTGTTTTAATTTTATTCTTGCTTGAATGGAGAGTTCTTCATTGAGTGCAGGTTGCTTGTGACGATGGCAAAAGATAGCTGATGAATTAGGAAGAGATTCAATCGGCTTTGATATCAAAATGCCATACGGCCGATAATTTGAAATAAAATGTAATTTGTGTAAAAAAGTAAGCTGAGTTTGTGGGTTATTCTAAGTTTGGCATTATCATATTCAATTTCAATTTTGAAATCATGTCACGGTGTCTCATTATTTGTCACGGTGACTTCTCATAGTTTTCTCTCATAATTTTCTGAATACGAATTATTCTAAATATGTATTGATATGCCAGTATTACAGCAAGTTCAATTCAGATACCTCCTTTTTGCTGATCGAGAAAGAATAAGAAGCGAACTTCTGACTTCTATTCAGTGGAGGGAATTGCTCAGTATTCCACCATCTGATTCAGAAAGCATGTGTTCTTGAGAATACAAAGATTGCTCTGCTGGTTTTGAATTTCTTCGTAGAATACAATCTGTATTTTTTTACAATTTACCCGATGACTTTAGTACACTCAATTATACTTTTTACACGAAAACTTGCGAATTTAAATTGTTCAATTTTATTTTAGAATTCTTTGGTTTAAACATCAATTCAAGCTGTTTTTATCAACATCATTAGGTAGACCTAGCACTAATCACTTCGACAAGTATGTGGAAGGCAATCACATATCCCAAAGGTCCTATCACAAGAAGGGATATATTGGCAGCCGAAGACATATTTGGATGTGCCCACTAGAAGAACAGACTTCAAGACATACATCAAGAACCATTTTAACACACAAAATAGCGACTATCTAGAAAAGCAAGCGAAATGCATCATAGGCAATTAATCCTTTTTCTATGACATCATGAAGAGACATACATTTGGCACATCTAAGACATGAAGACCATGATGAAATGACGTCAATTTGAATTACAACATATCCTTACCACTAAACAATCTGAGTACATACTTGATGCAATCTCAGAAACAGGATTTATAATAAACATCGATGGCGAATATAAACATGTCCAAGAAATACGAAGAACATCATAAGGATGCATTTGAGACATACATGTAAATTCACTATCAGAACAACTAATTACAGCCCTGAAACTCAATAGCAATTTCATACAACCAACATGAGATCACTTTGTCTGCATAATGAAAAGATAAGTTATCAGGAACTTGTGACCAATATTGCCTATGCCAAATTAACTAATAGATGTAGTAAACCAAAATACATAACAGACAGAACGGATAGCAGTAAAAAAATCGACGAATGATAATTAATACAACAAAGTAATCCAACAAACAGATCGACACACACTCAATTTACAACTGCAACCACCACATCCAGGAGTAGATTTCAACATGATATTGCTTGAATTTCAAGATCGACAGATGCACACCCAAAACCAGACAAACTCACGCATACACAAATTGAGTTATGCTCAGGACTAGAGTAGTTTGGGTGTTAAGGTAGCAAAGTATTACTAAAGAATTCAACCTCCTACCTATTCCAGAGTCAACACTCTAAAGAAAGAAAAAATAATATTCAATGACAGAAAAAAGTTCTACTGTTACTTTTTAAACACAGAAAATCGTGACCGCAAAATATAGGCCAGAGGATGCAAACAAGAGAGATCACAATGGTATAACATATCAATTATTGAATCAGAGGCAATGATGATATCATGCGCAATATATGCAAAGGTATGAGTATTCACAGTAGTGACTCTTGTTACATGCAGACATGGACAAAGAGGTACACATGTTACTTGAAGTAACAATTCCTGTGCCAATCTTTAAACTGGAACTAAGGTAATACAGAAATTATGGATGAATATCAAAAGTGACAACTAAAAGTAGAATTAATTTCTCATAGATTTAAGGAGTGCGAGTTTATCTTAATGTTTTTAACTTAATGGTCAATGTGTGACTAATAAAACAAAAATGCTACGACCTTTTTCATGGCACTAAAATATCGCCTGTAAAAAGCTAAACAAAATGATTGGTAAAGAAAGTACACAATCTACTGTACGGATGCAGAAGTGCTGTACGTATTCAGAAGTACTGTACGGATGCATAAGTACTTTACAGGGCATGCAAACTCCTGTGGCATTTAAATGCACAAGCGTAAAAGCTATCTTTATAGATGATTGAAAGAAGCTAGTGAATAAATACTTAAAAGCAGCGACGAAAGTCATGCTGATGATTGAACCCAATGACTACACCAGATGGTGGTTCACAGCACATATGCGTTATATGCTGACATGAACAGCCTTAGCATCATAATAGTTAAATTATGTAAAAGCGCTAAATATTCGACATCATGAAAACAAAGAATGAACATGACAAGTTCAACAGTAGCCAAGTTTGGGGTCATAGATAATGCAAAAGCCCAAATCCAATTGACAAGACGCTAACTGTCTACCGAAGGTAAATACATCTCACAACAACTATTTCACCAGTATGATAAAAATATCATCCTGTATTTCAAGAGATATGACAGCCAACAGCACAATTACTTGTACCTGAATGTAGACTGACAATATTGAAAAAAGTAGAGGTGAAAGTGGCCTTCTGTCACACAAACAACATGCATGCAATAAACTTCACCAAGCCACTACAAAGCTTAACGTTTAGAAGTATGTGGTATGTCAAACCGCCAACAAAATCTATAACATCACTAAGACTGTGTTGTAGAATATATAGGAAATTCAGGACTTTAGAGATAAAATAAAATAAAATAAAGACCAGAATGCGCGCGACGTGCCAATCCTGAAAAAGAAAGAAAATCTAATCGAAGAGAGATTAAAAATTTACGGAAAGAAAAATGAAAGACAAAGAAAAAACAAATCAAATAGATTGAAATAGACTACTAATGACAAAAAACAAGTTGTTTCTGACAAACGTGATAATTCATAATTCTGTGTCTCTACATACACGTGAGTGTAAAATACTGGTGTTTTATGTGTGTCAGCAGTTAGGATTGTTCCAGATCATGTACTATGTTTTTCAAGATTTTTAAATCTTGTCTGTTGTGGTGAACATATGCATTTAAAATAAATTGTTCTATCAATTTAATTGTCAACCCAATAGGCTGGAACTAACACTACTTGTACTGTAATCTTATATTGTTGATTACATTTCTATCCCTAAGTGGCTTTCCTTTATGCTTTGCGGCTGTGGTGGACCTGAAACTTCTCATGGTCTTGAAGAAGTGTTTACCCTGAATTTCTATTTTTCAAGATTTCTTCAATTCTTGCGCTTATTTAAATTAAACTATAAACATGTTATTAGACCATAAAGCATACTTATCTATGAACATTGCCCTATTCTTTTATCTAGACATAATCTATTTTTATGAACTTAATCAAAGTTAATGTGCTAATTTAAATTTTCATGTCACAATGGTAAGTTGAATGCTTGTCAATAATTTACACATGAGGCTAATTTCGCCATGGTTTTATTGATGGATTCTCCACCTGATGTGGTGAACACATTTACAAATTTGTCAGTAACTGAAGAACGAGTTCGCGCAGTCAATGCTGCACCGAATGCGAGCGCTATCTCTATTGAAGACCAGTAATTAATTGGTCGACCCCACCATTCTAGACTTTCCGAATCCAATGCAGGGGCATCCTTATCTTGTACCGATGATCCGCCTCTCAACTCACACTTGCTAAGTCTGTTATTGGTCAATCCTGCTTCGTTTGTTTCACCTCCCCCATCTGTTGTTTGCTCTGCTACACCTTGAATGATGCTTTGAAATACAGTTTCTTTCACTAAAAATGATACACTGTCAAATTGAACGAGCAAAGCATGGACAGGTTGCGAAACCTCAACATATACTTCGTCTACGGATGCCTTTTCAACCTTGATTTGAGAAAATTCTTTGGGCTTACTGAAAATAACTTAAACACCCTCAATTGTACTTATTGATTCACTAATGGCAATGGATATTTCAATTGAGCCACAGGTTCATTAGCAAGTCTGCTGTGACAATCTCATACAGGTTCTAGTACTCTTCTTGTAGGGTTGTTTATATGTATTACTGTGACAAAGTACTAGCTGTGACCAATCACAAGAAAAGTAAGTCTCAGTTTATTTCCGGCACAGAGGTCCATTCCTTGTAAAAGATACTGTTCAGAAATTCTCCAACACACTCCTGCCTGGTGGTGCTATTCATAGTGGCAACAGGACCTTTCTATTTAATTGTCTGACACCACTAACTGCTAGCTTTCTTGAAGTTCTTCAAATTATTTAAAGATACATATGTATATATATATATATCTAAAACAACTCCACTTACTAAAGCACACATTTTAGTGTTCTACTTGCCATTAATTGCTTACCCTGTTGTACTTGTTGACAGGTTCATGATCTGTTGTCTGAATTCTTTGAAATTTGATCCATGCAGAGGTTTCTTTATACAGTCGGCAACTTATTTGTCAGTGGGACAATATCTAATAGACAAATGTCCTTTCTTCTTACATCACTAATGAAAAATTATCTTATGTTGAAATGCCGCGAATGATCCCTGCACTCTTGAGACCATTTGACTCTAACAACATAGCACTGCTGTTGTCTTGGTTTGTATCTGTTTATAGCCATATCATTGCTCTGCTAGGAAGTGCTTGGTCCAAAGTATAGTACCCATTGCATCATCCACTGCAACAAGCTTTGCTACTGTTGAGCTTCAAGTATTAATGCTCGGGTTGCGGCTGATATAAATTGGAAATCCTATTCCAAATGTTAAAGTAATTCTTGTATGACTCAGCATATCATGACGGTCTGAAAATGATGCATCCACATCCCAGTTTGCTACCATAGACTCATCTGCTTCTAAAGTCAACCTATCATTCTTGGTTTGAGATATTGCATCAGCCTCACTAGTTTGTCCCTATAATCTTCATTAGTACTTCTCACTCTTGTTGTGAGATAAGAAATTGCAGGGCTGATATCTTCCACGCTTGACTAAGAAGCGTACTTAAGCAGTAACTGTATGGAATTTCTCTGCTCTTGATTTTGGTAACTTTGGACTCTTGTCTATTTCCTTAAATAAAAGATCATTCCATGGCGTCTTCACCTTAGTTCCATGTAAGTTTTTCTTAGGAAAAGACTTCACCATTGATTTGACATATTCTACCTTGTCAATTATCACTTTACCTTTCTGGGTATAGTCTAACTTCATGCCAAGATACTCATGAATTTTGAGACGTCTTTCTTTTAACCTTCCAATTGTGAAGACTTCACCATTTATTTGACATATTCAACCATGTCAATTATGAATTTACCTTTCTGGTTATAGTCTAACTTCATGCCAAGCTATTCATACCTTCTGATGGTCTATATTTTATCCTTACCCAATCAAGAAATTCATCAATTGCTATTGAGTCCTTATGGCTCCAACATGCCAATATACGGTCGATTTATTCCCATTCACCATATTGAATGCTACGCAGTGATCATATGAATTCAATTTAATCCATTTTTATATGGTCATTCTCAGCATGTTGTAGAACAAGAATGGAGATTTCATCAGCCTATAGAAAGCCCTGATTATGTGCACATATAGCACTTGTGTGTTGTTTTCATTAACAACAAAGGATCCTTTTCACATAAGATTTCAACCAGTGGGCCTCGAATCTTCATGATTGATCGATGTCCATCCTTGTCCTATCTCTCGACTTCTGATTGGATGGATGCATTGGGAATGTCACATGGTGCAACATCTCTGTTCTCCTTTCCTTGAATTATTGAAGTTATCAGTGTCAACTATGTCATAACTTTTGGACTAGAGTCTTGCTCTCAGTAAATCCATTGACTTGTGGATTGCCATTGGCTCAGTGTCTTCCTTTTATAAATCCATATTTCTTTTCTGTCAGAAAGATTATTGATTCCAGCACACGATTTCTCTCAGATACGCTCATGGTCTTTGGATGTATAGGCATGAAACATTCTGTGTCATGGAGTTATCTCATGTCCTTCATTGCTGCTTGTTTTGCAGCTTCGCCAAACTTGGCAATGCATTGTTTGAGACTTTATGTAATCACATGCTGG
>Ga0075154_10003324_pt1 | contig 10205 bp, 4 predicted proteins | sample JI71714BDNA_FD_70965 | JGI IMG/M metagenome (GOLD analysis project Ga0075154, IMG submission 70965) | Wastewater effluent complex algal communities from Wisconsin, to seasonally profile nutrient transformation and Carbon sequestration -... | ecosystem: Engineered > WWTP > Effluent > Algae...
TTCGTGATTCATAAGAAAACAAATTATACGGACAGTCCAAAATTATCGTGTACGTGATCGGTAAGAGCTTCAATTAACACTAAGTCATGTGCTAGTATAACCAAAGTGTTCGTAGAATCTTCGACAACAAGTACACGTACTTTAGAAAAATTTGTTAATGAACCATGCAGAGCCATTCGTCTCAAATGCACATGAGAAAAGATCTATTGGGTGTATTTTATGTAGTAAGACTTCACATCGCACCCCACGCGGTTGGATTGTTTGTCACTCTTTAATTCTTGCACACAAGTCGACAAAGGAGATTCACTAAAGTTGTCAGATGAACGCGATCACCACCAGGTAAGAAAATGAAAAAGCTCACGTGATTTTGGTTAAACTATAATCAATCGAACGTCCGTCAATGAAGATTAAAATATTTGCTACTCCTCATTTAGCCTTAGGGCTAATGACGACAAACAATATCACCAAGATCTCTGAGACCCGTATTATTTAAATCAGTGCCTTTTTCTTCATTGATTAATCTCAATTGTTGTTCTTTGAAACTTCTTCATGACTTCATTCCTCATGGGAGTCGTTAAAGGTTAGAAAGTTTAAGTCAACAGTCGGGCCTGAAATTAATCAACTGGTCTTAAGAGGTCACGAAATAATACTACTTGTTTTATTTTGCCGAAGTCGAAGCTCTAAATTAAGTTTATTTGCAGCTTCATTAGAGAAGAGATTAAGTTGGGCCATTAGCTGATAAAAACTGAATAAATTATTCATTAAGGCTAGATTATAGATGCGCATTTTGTCACGAGTTGCCATTTGCAGGTGCTCGACAGAGCCCTCCTGCAAAATCAAACAAGAGTTGGCAGTAATTATACTATTTGGATCCTAAAGGCCCACTAAAGTTTAAATCATTGCAACAGCTAGCAATTATTCGATGCTATGGCTGTCATCTTCTTCGCTGCTATCATCTATCCCACTCGCTGCAGCAACACTAAGGGACAGCTCGTATTCTTGATCACAACCAAGGTAACTATCCGACATGCAAAACAGAGTGAGATTGTAATCTCCGGGCTCCTCAGGTGCTAAAAATTCCAAATTTACTTTCTGGGTGCGCATTAACGTAACTCTCTTTAAAGAAAAGATCGTGTTCGTTTGAGTGTCTCCGATTACAATCCACCATCCTTCATGTTTCACTTTGTCTGAAGGAAACAAAGCAGCCGATACTACTCCGATATCGACCTCGCTGTCATTTTCATCAACTTCCCTTTCCAAACTGACCTCAATTTGCACAGGATCACCAGCCGCCACAGATTCTGAATCGTGCACCTTAAAAGACACTTCAATATTTGGATAATTATTACAGAACACAGCAACGTCTGCCATCTTGTCCTCGGGTAACTGTAGCAGGCTATTTCGCACATCGTCTTCTAAATTTAAAATATCAAATACAGAATCTACAGTCTCTTCGCCTTGGTGAGCTTCGCATCGAGCAACTATCTCCTTTGTGAAATGCGGTATTTGCAAGAGGACAGAATCTTTGTTCCACAAGGCCTGGACGACCATTTGACTTGTTTCCATAGCGGCTAAAGCTGGTTTAAGCCAACCGTTACTGCTAATGACATCTACTATAGCTTGCAAAAGCCTGATGCTGTCTTGAAGAACCTTGACTTGATCACAACGAAGTTCTGGACTCGGTAATTCCATACGGCTCAAGTGACATTGCAATAACACCAATGCCTTCGTGTTAGGATCGTTAAATTCAGCCTGATCAGGAAGTTTATAAGCCAAATTTCGAGCCAAGATTCGTAACTGCTTTTCCTCTCCTTGTCGGATCGGCATGTCATTTGTGAACTCAGTTGCAGCGGACAGAATCTCGATGATCCCACGCACTTTGGTTTTCTCATTTACTGACGAGGCGATAAGCTCGATGGAAGTGTACTGAATGTAGTAATATGCTGCGATCATGCCCAAATTCAGAGGAGTGATCAAGTTATCTCCTTCGTCCGTGGTAGAAACTTCACAGCATTTGGACTCGTCCAAGTCCCCAATCACCGTTTCAACCATGTCACTCACATGCTCATTCAAATGTACAGGCGTGGTGCCTTGCAAGTTGTAGTAGTTAGGATTTTTAACTAAGCGGCGGTATAGAAAGGTCCAGGTGATGTAATCGACGGCATCTTGCATCGTAGAGATCGTTTTGGTCACGATTTCCGAGTTCACGTGATCATGCAAGTATAAATATAAATGACTCTCGATAGGAAGTGGATCATACAATATTTTTTTCAAGTAATTTTTTTTGGGTGTGTGACAGAACAAAACACACTTTCCATTTACGTCTAATCCAGGACGACAAGCCCGTCCCATCATTTGTAATAAGTCAGATACTGGATAGTCAACATGCCTACCCTCGCGTCCGTCGAAATATTCTGTCCCCATGATCACAATCAAGTGAGCAGTTAAATTCAATCTCCAGCACAAATCAAAAGTACTAACGATCACTCGCAACTTTTGGGATCGATACAGTTCCATTACTAGCTCCAAATCGCTTTGAATCATACCTTTATATAAAAATCCGACACCTGAATTAACAACCTGCTGAAGAGCTGGTTCCTTCAGATACTCACTCTGCTTGGCCAAGACGGATATCATATTTTCGTTCTTTAAAAACATCGAACATTGATTCGGAAAATAGGATCCCAGCGTTTCTCCATAAGTTATCAGATCAATGGCGGTCAACTGTGCTTGTCTGCGACTAGGAACAAAAACAATGGCCGGCTTGTTGTAGTCAGTATGCTGCTTTATAGCGTTGTAAACAGGCTTAGACATTGCCATTAGCCGGGAAGAAAAACTTTGAGTATCAAATGATTGGATAAATATCTCCAGAGGTACCGGTCGGACTTTGGGAGAAAATGCGAATAAGCTCTTGGAGGCATTTGTTACTCCGATCCAGTCTCCCACCTCTTTGGCATTTGCAATTGGACTTCCAAGTCCGATTATGCGCATGGACTGCTTATTGGAGTCTTGAGTATTGTTAAGATGGGTGCTTAGATATCTCATTCTAGACATCACGACCTCCATAGTGGGTCCATCCGCGCCTCCCAATAGGTGTATCTCGTCCATGATGAACAACGTGACGGTCTGAATAACCCTACGTTGTTTCCAGCTGCGACTAAGTGCGTCCCATTGGGTGGTTGTTGCAACCACAACTTGGCCCTCGTTTAGTAATTTGAGGTCTTGTCTAGTTTCACCAGTCAGAGCACGAACTTTAACTCCTAGTAATTCTCCCATCCGACTCTTCCAATCTGCAAATACGTGATGTGCAAGTTCAGATTTAGGGACCACATAAACACATTTGCCACTCGGCTCGCACATTAGCATTCGCATTATTGCAAACTCAGCGCAAACCGTTTTTCCTGACCCAGTTGGGGCACAAACAAGAATATTGCGATCCGTCTTATACAAAGCGTTGAAAGTCTGCGTTTGGATTGAATTAAATTCTTGCATTTGCGACGAATATAAATCTATTAGAGCTTTGTTTGTCAGGACAGTTATAGGAAGGAGCTGCAGGTCCAATAACTCTGTTGGAGGTGGAAACTTGGCAGGCAAGATCAAGTTGTGAAAGCTAATGGGTAACACAGTCTCAGCGTGTAACCATCTATCAGACATAACTCGAACAAAGTATTGAGGAGGTAAAGGCTCAATTATTGGGACACTGAAGGATACAGAATGTTCCTCCTGCTCGTTGCTTGGAATTGACTTCAATTTGCTCGACGATGATTTCAAAGTGAATAATTCATGGTGTAAAATTAGTTCCCCATTTCCATCTTCAACAACAATATGGAATAGCTGAACAAAGCCATGTAATTTCACATCGTTATCAAAGTCAGGTGCAATCGTCAAGTCTACCCGCAACAAAGATCGCGTCATGGGCTGAACATGCGCAGAAACCTCAAGCTTCGGGAATTGATGAACTAGTTTATACAAGTTTTTCCCAATCTTAGGCACGCCTATCAGATCTCCCAAATCGGTCGCTGACAAATCATAATATCGAGTCCATTCAATATCCGACTTTCTTTCCAGTTTGCGACACACGATGTCAGGAACACCCTTGAACTGACGTAATGGAGATTGCGACTTCCATAATTTGTTCGCAACCATGTTGGAAAAATTCAAAGTAAGTTTAGTCAATTGCGACCATTTTCTACGAAGCGCGATCTCGAAAAGCGCGCGCATAATTCGGGCGGCACTTTGCTGCACAAATGCCATATCGGCCATGAGTGCAAATCCGTCCAACTTCAATCTGCTGATGTATGCTTGTAGCAAGATGATGACTTTCGCTGTTGGTTCAGAAGGACTTTCTTTGACAGGTATTGGAACTCTTCCTACTAGCTTGGCCAACTCTAGTTTTTCTTCTTCACGAACTGTAATATGAGTAAATTCTTCGCTCATAGAAAATACTCGCAATAGTTCGATATCTGACATATTAGGACGCAAGTGACGGGAGTAAGTTGCCATGGAAGTATGAGCAATATAAAATACACTGGATATTCTTCCCAGCGGCGTACTAATAAGTGAGCCACTATTTTTGTCATAGAGTATTAGTTGACTCTTTTCAAGCATACATGCAGCTGAATGCACTAGATCTAGACGGCGCTGACGGAGTGTCGGATCAGATTTAAGGGTGACTTCAGGATTTGGGATGCCGTAGAGTGTGGGATTCCGTAGCATTCTCACATAGAGAAAGGAATAAGACAACCAATCAACCGCCTCAGATATAGTCTGAATGTTACCTAAAACAACTTCAGCATTGAGATGATCCGGTAATGCTTTGATAAGATGACTTTCCACTGGTAATTGAAGGTTCAATAGCGAGAGGTAATATTGCAATTCGCTGTGTGCTGTCATAATAATTCCCTCCCCTTCTGTGTCGTACTGAGGACGTCCAGCTCTCCCCAGCATTTGTAAAACGTCTAGAGGCGATAGCTCAGACCAACGTCCTTTCTTAGGGTCATAGATCTGCGTCCCTTTAATTATAACCGCATGTGCTGGAAGATTGACACCCCATGCCAATGTGGCAGTGCAACAAAGCACTCCAATATGACGATCTGCAAAGAGATCTTCAACCAATTCACGATCAGTACGAGCCATGCCAGCATGATGAATGGCGAAACCTGAGGTGAGAATATCCTTCAAGTCAGAATGTTTTACCGTCGTGAGCTCTTCACGTAGTATTTCTTGCGTTGCGGCTCCCTCACGAACAAAGAATTCAAGTTCATCGCGTTCTATGGCCAAGTCGCGAAGAGCTTTGGCAGTTTTGGCACATTCCGCACGGCTATGAACAAAAATAAGCATTTGCTGATTATTTTTTCTTTGTTGCAATGCTTTTTCATAGCAAATCTCATTTTGCAGCTGAAACCTTTTGAAAGCATTCCGCTCAGTAACACCAATGTACTGTTGCTGTAGTGGCACCGGACGATAGGAATGGTCAAAGAAGAATAAACCTTTGTCATGCTTGACTCTCAGAAACGTGGCTACATCGGCATAATTTGGTAATGTAGCAGACAAACCGACCAATCGAACTGGTTCTTGTGTTACTTCGACTTGGCGAATGGTCCGACTTACCAAATTTTCCAGCACAGGACCCCGATCATCGTGCAGCAGATGGATTTCGTCAATAATCATCAACTTGACTAGCTGTGTATATGCCCTCCCTTCACCCTGTCGTGTAATAATGTCCCACTTTTCGGGAGTAGTGACCAGAACTTGGGTCTCGGATATCTGTTGTCGAGTTAAGCTGGAATCACCTGATAGCTCTCGCACGGTTATTCCATATGAAGACAAGCGTTTAGCAAAGTTTTTGACAACTTCTTGGACCAAGGCCTTCATCGGGGCAACATAAACAATCTTAAAAGATTGCAAATCTATTTCTCCACTGGTTTCGCTGCGATGTTGGCCTATGATGTTTAGCATAGTGAGCATTGCAACATTTGTTTTGCCGGCACCAGTAGGTGCACACAAGAGCAAATTTTGGGAAGAAAACAGTGCCGAGTCATACATTTTAGATTGTACCCTGTTAAGCTTGTCCATTCCGGCAAAAGCTGCTTGTGTCCACGAAGGTAAGTTCTTGATTTCGATAAGATTTTCGTCTTTAGGCACTACATTCCTAACAGCTGGAACGTGGACTTCTTCATATCCTTTTTTCATGGCCCGCCAAGAGTCTTTTGGTAATTCGCAGATCTTGTTGCTCATGACGCGAGAGCCTTCACGAAATACCAAGGACTCCAAATCCACTGTGTATGCCTCTCCAACCAAGTTTTGAGAATTAGAGGTGATCTTCTCTAGCACGTCGATCGGACCTGCACCAAGCTGTTTGGCCTCTTGTTTTGTCCGCGTTGCCATGTTGGACATGCGTTCTTGTGCCCAGTTTTCAGCTGAAGTTTTGGAAAATAGCTCATTCCAGATCTTTTCACCTTGAATGGTTGTTTTCAATTTTTCTTGTATAGAAGCACGTTCCTTGTCGTCCTGAGCACGTTTGAGCCTGATGCACGCCCATATCTTAGTCTGGTTTGACAAAAGAACCTTGATCAGATCAAACAACTCGAAACCCAAGAGGACCAGTAACTTGTTTTCGCATTCTCGCACATCTGTGGCTTCTAGAATGGCAAGAGCTTCGTCTGCTATTTTAGCTGATTCATTAGCATCCGAGTAAAAAGGAGACAATTTGCGCTGCAACCAATGAGCATCGATATCGTGTGCGTTAATTTCTAAACTGGTCGCTTCCCTCAAGTTTGAGGTAGACGGCCCATCTTCGTCGGAGCTTTCTGATTCGTCACGTCGCCGCTTCTTGCCTCCTAGAATGACGTGCTGTTCATCAGGTTCCATCATGTCATCCTGGGCTTTGTCGTCCGGCAAGAAATCGTCTTGCCCTTCTTCTTCGATATCTGCAGAGGAGGAGGACGAAGATTTTACCTCTTCCCCAATGTCATCATCACTTCCTTCGCTGGCTTCTTCGTCTGTTTCATTGAAAACAACGGCAACGCCCATGTCATCATCAATTTTTTGTTGGGCGATAAGTTGAGGATCTTCCTTTTGAGTGGAATCATCAAGTGCTTTGAAGTCACTCATTCTTTTTCCCCAGGCCACGAAGCGAGCATAAGACTCGTTGGAGATCCCACCAGGGTCTGATTTTGGTTTGCCTGTCAAAAGTTTAGAAAGTTCCTCATGCCTTTCGTGATCTTGATTATGTTCATCCTTTAGAATAGCAATGATTTCCTGGGCTGCATCCCGCAAAACTTCTGCAGGTTGAGCTCCTAGCATTGCCCGAGAGCCAATTTCTTTCTAGAAAGATAAAAGAGGGAGAGACAAGGCAAATGTGCAACTTCAGTAAAGTGTAAAACGAATTTAATGTTAACAACTCATGCTGCTCACCAGCATATGCTCGTAGGCCTCTCGACTAATAGAATTAGAGGGCTGATATCCTTCCAAGTTTCCTAGATCCAGAATTGTTTGACCACCGCTTTCTGTAAGTATGCTTTCTCCACTACGTCTGGCAGAGGCGCCGCTTTCTTGCTTGATGCGCTTTTGAGCGTCAGTCTTGGCTTTCTTCTTTCGCAATTTCTCTTCCAAATCTGCAGGACGGCTGCTAGACAGAGATGAGATGCGATCACCCATGCGACCTGCATCCTTACGTCCCCACAATGTTTCAACTTCCCCAGTAGGTTCAGAGCGCACCGATCTCAACAAAGACCTGTCAGCCTGCTGGACTTTGTTGGACATTTCCTGATACGCATAGCGCTTCTGCAGTTCATCGCGTTCTGCCATTGTGTCTCTCTCGCTCTAACAACCAGTGGGTCAATTATCGAGTCTTTGTATGGGCTTTCAATGTCAATTCAATGTCAATTCAATCACTCTAATCAAAAGGGTGATCACTCAGTTCAGTGCAGAGCAGTGCAGAGTAATCAGTAATCAAGCAATTGGAATTGGCCGTGAATGAGTTTGTTAGGTTATCATGCGGTTCAAGACATAAAGTTTAAGGTCAGATAGGCTTGAATGTCGCAAGTCAACTGGTGTAATCTATGTAGACGTATCAGCCTGATGTGAGTTTGTCCAGCTTGTCAAAACATAAAGTTAGATTGCTCAGATCGGTGAAAGTGAAATTACAAGTTGTAAGTACTGTAAAATGTTTCACATACACGCAAGTTAATCTAAATTTTATTTTTCTCTATTGCTGAAAAAAATTAATTCATGATTTTTCGGTAGTTACTACGTAGCCAAACTGTTTCCATGGCCAAGTATTAGGATCATGAAAAAATTAGCTTCCAAGCCTCCGTTTCTTAATAATTGTTTTCTCAAGTGTTGTACAGGTTTTCGGGTGTGAGACGAACAAGTGACAAGTGCATCGTCAAATAAATTTAACGTGGTTATTCAGCAAGCATCATATAGCAGGTGAAGTGATAATCTTAACAACTAAAGCCACTAGGTTAGATCTAGTTCAGTGTTTAGTTCAGTGCTTGGTTTATCATAAAACTAAGATTATAATTTTATTGCTAAAAAATGAGTGGCAACCATCTGTCATACAGTTCCCGCATGTACTTATGCACTCACTACATAATATGTCTACAGCTTTTCTGGGGTTTGACTGAGAAAGCTTGACTGAGCTAAATTTGGGCAGAGAGACTCTATAATCTAGCTTGCTCACGCCTTTGTAAAATTTCATTATTATCGGGGAGATGGATGAAAGTGATAATGTGTGGAGAAATTTGTACAAGCAAGCAAAAGTGGCTCTATTAGAAGGCCCAGAGAAGCGAAGCAAACAGGAATGGAATGCCTTGATAGACTCATTTGCGAATGAAATTTCTCAAGCAGAAAGAGAGATCAGATTCTATTCAGATGCATTGTCTCAAGCGAACACTTCAAAACCGATTGATTACTTCAATGGAGAAAACTCGTGCACTCCTAGCCATTTGGCTGCAAACATCAAGACTACTCGCTGGGCTTTGAGCTTTGTGCGATTCTGTCTACAACCGCCATGGAATGACTTCTGCCCAGGCGCGCTTCATAGGTTCCAGTGTCAAGTACTTTCCTGCGAATTGTTCGCAGCGTTGGCGGGAATTCTTGCTGCGTATGAGCCCTTTGCAGACACCAAATGTGCCTCAGAGGCGTCCAAGATATTATGCAACACTGTCACAAGCAACAATCATACTTCAAACAGTGCTATTGACAGTTTAACTGGGAATGGTATATCTTGGTTTCGTATAATTTCTGCTTGTTCCAAATCTATGGCTAGGCGTGATTCCTTGGGACGAGTAGCTGCAACTTTGTACAATATTATCGTCGCGCTGGAGAATGTCCCTGACAATTCAACAAGCTTGAATAGCGAACTGGACTCTGAGACGTTCGTGAGATTTGCGCATCAACTAGCTGGGGATGATAAGCTCATGTGCTCTCTCGTAAGAAATATACTACCGAAATATGTAGAAACTCAGAAGAAACCGCAATTTCAGCAAGAGCCTGACGAAACCACCCAATGGGTATCTCTGCTTATCTGGAAATTAGCTTTTGAAATGTCACATCTCCAAACTATCGACGCAGCTCTGGAACGAGAGTCAGATCAAGTAAATTGTTTATTATACCAAGCACTTTTAAACCACCTTATGCTGGATGATGGTCATGACATATATGACCATATCAAGGAACCTGAATGTTTGTTTTTGGCAAAAAAGGCAGCCGACCTTTCACTCACAAAAGTCGAGGATTCGGCTGATGTTTTGACAACTTTTGTTTTGTTCAATAATCCTTGCACAGAAGATGAACGGCAAATTTGTCGCCTCGTAATGAAGCGTTGCTGCTACGAAATACTATACATGAGGTTAACACTCATTAAGGACCGTGATATCTCAACTCATAGAAATGACTGCGATGAATGTGATCTCAGAAATCTTCTCTGTCAAGAATCCAATATAATCTCGGACCTTGTCCATACAATGTCGCTAGTCACTTGTCGAGTTTTGGAGTGCAATGCCTCAAAGCGAAGCAGGGACATGACGATAAGCCACACCGATCAAGTTTGGATTAAGCTCTCCATCCAACTTATTGGAAGCCTTTGTTATAGATCCAAAAAGTGTCAAGACGCCTTGCGCAATGTCCAGGTCAACTATCCAGGACAAGATTCCAAGAACGGACTACATGTTTTGTTGGAAACAACTTCTTTGTCTCCA
>Ga0075154_10003326_pt1 | contig 10204 bp, 6 predicted proteins | sample JI71714BDNA_FD_70965 | JGI IMG/M metagenome (GOLD analysis project Ga0075154, IMG submission 70965) | Wastewater effluent complex algal communities from Wisconsin, to seasonally profile nutrient transformation and Carbon sequestration -... | ecosystem: Engineered > WWTP > Effluent > Algae...
TACGCACGAATTTCCGGCTGAAGAATTCGAAAAAGGTTTTGAGGTGATGCTAAATCGCACCTGCGGAAAAGTGATCCTCAACTGGCGTTAAGACTCTACGCCGCCCTTACAGGGCGGCATAAGAAAACGATCTATTTTTGGTTCTCATAATATTCAAGAATCGGCTTCAACACCCATGTATCTTTTCCAACGACGCTAGAAGGCTTACCGGCCCATGCATTAACGTTTTGAAGGCCGTGATTTACCACAGAACTAAGATTTGAAAGTGCTTGTACTCGACCATCTGCAATGTCCTTTAGATTTTGCATCGCATGATAAACATCATGGGCGGCAACGATTGAAAAGCCTGCAAATAAAAGTCCAAGTGGTCCACCAAATAGCGCAGAAACGACAGCTTTGACAATTAAAACCACGCTGATTAATTGAGCGGCAGCACACGCTTTGCTTAAATTTTCTGCTTCTTCAAACTTAAGTGCAGCGGGAAAATATATCGCTTTTTTTATTATATCTAAACTCATAAAGATCTCCTGATAGTGTTATTAAACTAAAAGAGAAGCATAAAGGAATCATGCAAGAAAATCAAACATCTTAATAAATTCTCTACAAACTAAGACGTTTTGCATTCACGAGAACGATAAGGCTGCTAATGACCATTGCAGCAGCAGACATGAGCGGATTAAGAGCACCTACCATAGCAAAACCAATTCCCGCCACATTGTAAAAAAAAGCCCAAAACAAATTTTGTTTAAGAATGCTTTGCCCTTTGCGCGCCAAAAAGCGGATTTTTGCAACCACTTCCAAGCGATCGGTCGTCAATAAAATGTCTGACACTTGTATCGAAAGATCTGCAGCTGTCACAACTGAAATACCAATATCTGCCCCAGTAAGGGCCGGAGCGTCGTTGATTCCGTCACCCATCATACAAACGACTTTTCCATCTTTACGGATTTCATCGATAAAATTACGTTTTTCAAGAGGTGTCATCGCAGCATGCCATGTGTCAAATCCACATTTTTCAGAAACAGCTTCCACGCATTCTTTGGAATCTCCAGAAAGCAAAACCGTTTGAACTGGCTTTATTAAAGCAATCGTTTGGCGCGCATCTTTTTTCAACTCATCGCCAAGCACAATTTTTGTGATCAATTTTTTATCAACAGCAAAGTAGACTTCAGAAGCCACATACCCTCTTTCGCTGTAAAAAACGCTTGTTTCCAAGCCAAGATCGTTCATATACCCTCTAGAGCCCAAATCGTAACGATGACCTTTACAAAAAGCATGCAACCCTTTTCCAATGACTTCTTCGCAAAACTCTAACTTTTCATCCGAGTCCGATAACTTTCTACCAATCGCTATGGCAATCGGATGGACAGTGTACTGCACCATCCCTTTTAAAATGCTTTTCTCCTTTTGAGATAAAACATCAAGTCCGCTCAAAACGTGAAAGCGCCCTTCCGTAATCGTGCCCGTCTTATCAAAAACAAAAACATCTTCTTTTCCCAAAATCGCAAGACATGCTCGATTACGAATAATTGCACCTAAATTTGCCATTTCATGCAATGTTTGCGATTCTGCAAGAGGCGCAGCTATCCCTATTGCACAAGGGCAAGAAATCAAAAGCACGGAAAAGGCTCGAACGATCGCTTCTTGATGTGTATGCCCGGAAATAACAAACCAAATCGCGGTTATAAAACTCAAAAACAGAACAACGGGGACAAAAAATCTTACCAAAGGATCGACCGCTCGAACATAAGAAGATTTGTGACCAATATCCCGCTCAATCAGCGTTATAATTTGATGCAAAGTCGTCTCCTCTTCAGTAGACTCAACACGGTAAACCAAGCGTCCTTGACAGAGGATTGTTCCGCTCAACACTTTATCTCCAAGCCTTTTTCTTAAAGGAATAGATTCACCCGTCATGATAGACTCATCACAAGCTCCTTCCCCCTCGGTAACGACTCCATCTAGAACAATTTTTTCTCCTGATAAAACGACAAGGAAATCCCCTTTTTCGATAGATTTCAATGAGACAAAACTTTCACGTTGATCCGCAAAACGCTTTCTTCCCCTCTTTGGCAAAGATTTCGATAACCTTAATAAAGTCTCTTTTGTAGAAAATTTCGCCTTAGATTCGATAATTTTTCCAAGCAGAACAAAAGTGATAATCACGCTCATCGAATCGAAATATACATGCTCTCCACCGTGCAAGAGCTCATACAATGACAAACCAAAAGCAGAAGAGACTCCGATGACAATCAAAGCCTCCATGCCGATAAATCCAAACTTTAAGGCATTTAAAAATCGCTTAACGATCGGCTGCGCGCTATAAAGAAGCACAGGAAGAGAGGCAAATAAAGAAATCCAAGCAAATAAACGACTATCCCCCATTCTATCCTGGGTGAAATAAGAAGCATAAATAGGATAGGAAAACATCATGATATTCAAGGAAAAAAAGGCTGCAATAATAAAGCGCAAGTATAAATCAAAATTGACAGCTTTCTTTTCTGCACTATCAAATTTAAGCGGAGAATAACCTATTTTTTTCACAATCTCTAGAATTTTATCTTTCGAAATGAACCGAGGCGCATACTCCACTGAAGCCAAGTCCGTCGCATAATCAACAACGCAATTTTTGACCCCTTTTTCTCGTAAAAGCAATAGCCGAATCACTTCAGCGCACGAAGGGCACCACAAATCTTGAACTTCAAAATACAGTTTCTTAAGCTCCTTCTCATCCACTAACTGCTGGTTTACGCGAATTTCCTCCAAAAGGCCAGGATTGGATATCAACCCGCTTCTGACAGCCTGGATAAATAGAGGATGAACCTGAAAATCTTCTAATTCATTTTTTTTTGAAAGAATGTGATATACCGTTTGACATCCGACACAACAAAATAACGCGGATTCGGATGTTACTCTCTCCACATAGATGGTTTGTCCGCAAAGCGTGCATTGCTCTAGCACGTTGCCAAGCTCTATTCGTTCCTTCATGCGCGGCAGCATAGCAAAGAGCGTCTTCTTTTGCAAATTATCCTTATTTTATGTCATAATGAAAGAATGAAACTACCGCTTGCTTATTATGGGGATCCCATCCTCAGAAAAACGTGTGAAAGCGTCGTTATTATCAATGACGACATACGTCGTCTTGTCCATGACATGGTCGATACGGTCATTGAACATAAAGGCTTGGGGCTTTCTGCACCTCAAGTCCATCATAACCTTAAAATTTTCATCATGACAATTGGTAAAGAGCTTCCTAACGGAAGCTGGCTGCCAGGAAAACTTAAGATTTTCATCAATCCAGAAATTCTTTCTGTTAGCGATAAATTAGAATATCGCTCAGAAGGATGTCTATCTATTCCCAAAGTTTATGGGGACGTCGAAAGAGCTATATCAGTTAAAATACGAGCACAAGATCTGGATGGAGATCTCTTCGAGGAAGAATTTTCAGGCCTCGAAGCGCGCTGTATTCTACATGAAAATGACCACATCAACGGCATTCTCTTTGTCGATCACATTAAAGGCAAAGCTCGAAAAAAAATCGAACCGCTTCTTCGAGAAATTGAAAAGAAAAATTCTGCCTAAAACCTTTGAACCCATTTAAAATTTTCAAAAAAAGACCCTGATTTCTTTGCAAGATATAAAACTTTTTCGCTATAATGAATGAATTATTTAAATGCCAAAGAGGAAAAAATGATACAAAAGGACAATCCTTGCCCTTGCTGCAGCGGAAAAACATACGCAGAGTGCTGTAAACGTCTTCACGAAGGAACTTTAGCAAAAGACGCTCTTGAGCTTATGCGCTCCAGATACACAGCTTATGCACTCAATCTACCGGATTACATCATTGCAACGACCCACCCAGGAAGTCCCCATTATTCGGAAAATAAATTTTCCTGGAAGCGAAGCCTCTCAAAGTTCTCTTCCGCGTCTCAATTTCACAAATTAAAAATCCTTGATTTTAAGGAACGAAAAAGTTTAGCGACAGTGACCTTCACCGCCTACGTTTCAGAAGATTCTCACGACTCAACTTTTACAGAAAAAAGCACTTTCGAAAAAATAGGATCTCGCTGGCTCTATCGCAACGGTCTATTGCAAGAAGGACATACACCAAACCTCGTCACAAATGGACAACTGCGCCTTTTACCCTTAGCTTATTACGGAGACGCTGTTTTAAGACGAAAAGCTGATCCGATTGCTGAAATTACGGAAGATTTAAAAAAACTCATTGAAGAAATGATTGAAACAATGGATGCAAGCGATGGGCTTGGAATAGCTGCGCCTCAAATACATCATTCGATCCGTCTTTTTGTCATTCGAACGCCGATTGAAAGCAAGGACGGAGAAATAGAGCATGGAGAAGTAAAAGTTTTCATAAACCCAAAACTTTCCCTTCCCAGCGAAAAAACATGGAAAACTGCGGAGGGGTGTTTATCCATCCCAGGTTTGCGCGAACAAGTTGAACGTCCGAAAGAAATTACCGTTGAATATACAACGCTTGATGGAGCCGTGCTCAAAGAGCGCTTTTTTGGATGGGAAGCGCGCGTAATCATGCATGAAAACGATCACATTAATGGAGTACTCTTTATTGATCGCGTAGAAGCTAAACAACGTTTAAAACTTGATCCGGTTCTCTCAGCATTAGAAAAACGTCTTCGAGATGGAAGGGCTTTATAATAGACCCCTTGCGTAATTACATTTGCTTGCTAAAATCATCGATTTTTTCAAGAAAAGCTAATTACGCAAAAGGTCTAATGAACGCGGGTAAAAATTAATGCGTCATCGCTGCGTGAATTGCAAGAAGCAATAAAGCCACAATGTTTGTAATTTTAATCAACGGATTGATTGCAGGTCCTGCGGTATCTTTGTAAGGATCGCCAACGGTATCACCGGTTATAGCAGCTCGATGAGCATCAGAACCTTTTCCACCATGATATCCTTCTTCAATATACTTCTTCGCATTATCCCAAGCGCCTCCTCCGGAAGTCATGGAAAGACCGACAAAAATTCCCGTAACAACAACACCTAAAAGCATCGCTCCCAATGCCTCAAAAGCATTCTCGTTACCGACAAACAATTTGATCGCATAGCAAAGAAGAAACGGGGCCAAAACAGGAAGCAAAGAGGGGACGATCATCTCTTTAATCGCAGACTTTGTCAAAAGATCAACAGCTGTACCATATTCCGGTTTGGCTTTACCTTCCATGATGCCTGGAATTTCTTTAAACTGACGACGCACCTCTTCAACGACAGCACCGGCAGCACGGCCAACAGCCATCATGCTCAAAGCTGCGAAAAGATAAGGGAGAAGGCCGCCTATGAAGAGACCTACAACCACATAAGCATTTTCCAAAGAAAAATTAGATACATTTCCAGGAAAATAATATTTTAAATCCTCGATAAATGCAGAGAATAGTACAAGCGCTGCAAAACCTGCAGAACCGATTGCATACCCTTTCGTAACAGCTTTTGTCGTATTACCAACTGCATCAAGCGCATCCGTTGTCTTTCTAACCTCTGGAGGAAGCTCTGCCATTTCGGCAATCCCTCCGGCATTATCAGTTACAGGTCCGTAAGCATCAAGAGCTACAACCATACCGGCAAGAGCTAGCATGCTCGTTGCAGCAACGCCAATCCCGAAAAGATCGGCATTCACATAAGAGACAATAATTCCTGCGCAGATTGTAATCACAGGCAAAGCCGTCGACTCTAAAGAGATCGCAATCCCTTGAATGATGTTTGTTCCATGACCGGAAGAAGAAGCTTTTGCAATACTTTGAACCGGACGATATTTGGTCAGAGTATAATACTCCGTAATCCACATTAACAAACCCGTTACAGCAAGGCCGGTAAGAGCACACCAAAACAGATTAAGCCCGGAAAAGGTTGTTTTATTGACAGTAAATAACTGATCTAAACCAACAAAATATTTTGTCACCAAGAAAATTGCGCCGACAGAGAGAACTGCCGTCATAACGAAACCTTTATACAGGGCATTCATGATGTTTTGTGTTTTGCCAAGCTTAACAAACAACGTGCCAACAAGCGATGTAAGGATACATACAGCGCCGATCACTAAAGGATAAATCATCAATGTTTCTTGTATGCTACCAACAAAATAAATTCCGGCAAGAAGCATGGTTCCAACAATTGTCACTACATATGTTTCAAAAAGATCTGCAGCCATACCGGCGCAGTCACCGACGTTGTCTCCAACGTTGTCGGCAATCACAGCCGGATTTCGTGGATCATCTTCAGGAATGCCGGCTTCAATTTTACCGACAAGATCGGCTCCGACGTCGGCCCCTTTAGTAAAAATACCGCCGCCAAGTCTTGCAAAAATCGAAATCAATGAGGCTCCGAAACCTAAACCGATTAAAGCTTCAAGCACATGCCTCACAGAGAAACCAGCATGAATCAAATACATATAATAAAAAGTAATTCCAAGAATTCCTAAGCCAACAACCAACATTCCGGTTACAGCGCCTGACCTGAAAGCCAAGTCTAAAGCCGGTTGCAGCCCCTTTCTTGCAGCTTCTGCAGTACGAACATTGGCCCGAACAGAAACATTCATCCCGATGTATCCAGCTAAACCGGACAAAACAGCTCCGATTAAAAATCCTCCGCCGACGTGAACGCCAAGAAGCCAACTCAAAAGAGCCAAAATGACGATCCCAACCAACGTAATAAGTTGATATTGACGATTTAAATATGCCCTAGCCCCTTCTTGGATAGCCCCGGCGATTTCCTGCATGCGAGCATTTCCCGGGCTTGAGCTAAGAACTGCGCGTATTGTAATGACCCCGTACAGCAAAGCTAAAAAGCCGCAGCCGATGATCAGTCCATAAATTAATGACATGATTTTACACCTCTTAAAAAAAATAAAGAACCTATCCCAGTAATCGGAATCAGCCAAATTCGGATTACTGGGACAGGCTCAAGTTCTTAAATAACACAGAATAATGCCAGATTTTCTGATAAATTTATAGAAAAAATTCTGAAGCTTACATATACTCACATAAATAATAATAGACAGGACTCCCTATGAAATCCAAACAAGCCGGACGCGTCCTTGGAGTTTTCACATTAACGATGATTAATGTGGCCGCAATCCAAAGCTTAAGAAATTTGCCGGCAACAGCTCAGGTTGGCTGGGCCTCTCTGTTTTTTTACTTAGTCGCCGGAATCGGCTTTTTCATCCCTTGCGCACTTGTTTCTGCCGAGCTTGCAACAGGCTGGCCTTCTACCGGAGGAGTTTACACTTGGGTAAAAGAAGCTTTCGGAGCACGCCTTGGCTTCGTCGCCATTTGGCTTCAGTGGATAGAAAACGTCATTTGGTACCCAACTATTTTATCTTTTACCGCAGCAAGCATTGCCTATATTTTCAATCCCGATCTTGCTCATAACAAGTTTTATATCCTCTCAGTGATTTTAATTGCATACTGGGGCTGCACATTCATTGATGCTTATGGGATGAAAGCTTCCGGAATGATTAGTTCAATCGGCGTTATTGCCGGCACGCTGATACCTGGAATGTTTATTGTTTTTCTCGGATTTTTATGGATCTTTAAAGGAAATCCTTCGCATATCCCCTTTTCTTGGAGCGCATTTTATCCGGACTTAAGCAATTTGAATAATGTGGTTTTTTTAGTTGGCGTTATGCTCGGATTCGGGGGAATGGAAATGTCTGCCGTTCATGCAAGAGAAGTCGAACATCCGCAAAAAAACTACCCTAAAGCCATTTTTTTTTCCGCAGCAATCATTTTTGCAATTTCTCTGTTTGGCTCACTTGCCATTGCCTTTGTCGTACCGCAAGAAGAAATCAGTCTCGTTGCGGGGATTATGCAAGCGTTTTCTGCCTTTTTTAATTCTTATAATATCCCTTGGATGACTCCCATTCTCGCATTTTTAATTGCAGCAGGAGCAATTGCCATGGTCAGTACTTGGATCGTCGGGCCAAGCAAAGGATTATATCAAACAGCCCACGAGGGACATATCCCCCCATTTTTTCATAAAAAAAATCGGCATGGTATGCCGATTGCAATCATGATTGTTCAGGGCTGCATCGTAAGCTTGCTTTGTTCTGCATTTCTCTTTATGCCAACAGTCAGCAGTTCGTATTGGATGTTAAATGTCCTTACAGCGATGCTCTATTTAATGATGTATATGCTCATGTTTGCTGCAGCTATCCGGCTAAGATACAGCAGGCCAAAAACCCAAAGAAGCTATCGCATTCCCGGAGGAAAATATTTAGGAATGTGGATAGTATCAGGATCTGGACTCATCTCAAGCTTATTTGCTTTTTGTATTGGATTTCTCCCTCCTTCCCAACTTAAAGCTGAAGAGCTTATCCATTTTGAAATATTTTTAGCAGTAGCAGTTGTGAGCCTCCTCACTCTCCCTTTAATTTTTTATGCGCTTCAAAAAGATCATTGGAAACTCGATGTTTTAAAAGATAAATAATGAATTTCATTACCGAACACGACATTTACTTATTCAAGGAAGGAAGCCATTACAAATTGTATGAAAAGCTCGGCTCCCACATCATCAAAATCAAAGAAACTAAGGGTGTCCATTTTGCCGTCTGGGCTCCAAACGCAGCGCATGTTTCCGTTATCGGAGACTTTAATGGATGGAATTCTGAATCCCACCCGCTAACAAACCGCTGGGACGCTTCAGGAATTTGGGAAGGTTTTATTCCTAACCTCACAAATGGAGCAATCTACAAATATCTCATCACATCAAAGTTCAACGGATTAAAACTTGAAAAAGGAGATCCCTTTGCATTTTTGTGGGAACAGCCGCCGCGAACAGCCTCAATCGTTTGGGATATTAGCAAAAAACAAAATTCCACACCTTGGCAAAAAACCAAAGAGAAGAAAAACAGACTCAGCGACCCCATGAGTATTTATGAAATGCATTTCGGCTCCTGGAGACGCGTGCCTGAAGAAAATAATCGTCCTTTAACCTATCTGGAAATGGCAGAGACACTCCCGGGCTACCTCAAAGAAATGGGGTTTACGCATGTCGAATTTCTCCCCACAATGGAACATCCTTTTTGCGGATCGTGGGGGTACCAAAAAGTAGGATATTTTGCGCCAAGCAGCCGCTACGGAACGCCGCAAGATTTCATGCACTTAATCGAGACCCTTCATCAAAATGAAATCGGCATCATTCTCGACTGGGTTCCCTCTCATTTCCCCTCAGACGGTCATGGACTTGCTTTTTTTGACGGAACGCATCTCTATGAACATGAAAATCCAAAAAGCGGCTTTCACCCGGATTGGAAAAGCTATATTTTCAACTATGGCCGCAATGAGGTGCGCGCATTTCTTATCAGCAGCGCCCTATTCTGGTTCGACAAATATCACATAGACGGCCTCCGCGTTGATGGAGTCGCGTCCATGCTTTACTTAGACTACTCTAGAAAAGAGGGTGAATGGATTCCTAATCGATACGGAGGGAAGGAAAATCTCGATGCGATCAGTTTGTTACAAACACTCAACCATGTCATTTACGAAGCGTTCCCGCATGCTCAGTTAATTGCGGAAGAATCTACAGCATGGAGCGGAGTCACACATCCAACCTTTATGGGAGGCTTAGGGTTTGGAATGAAATGGAATATGGGATGGATGCACGACACCCTTGCTTACATGCATCAAAATCCAATTCACCGTAAATACAGACAAAACGAACTGACATTTAGTTTAATTTATGCATTTTCCGAAAACTTTGTGCTTCCTCTTTCCCATGATGAAGTGGTTCACGGAAAAGGATCGCTTATCGGACAAATGCCTGGAGATGAATGGCAAAAATTTGCTAATTTAAGACTTTTATATGGGTATATGTGGGCCCATCCAGGAAAAAAACTTTTGTTTATGGGTGGAGAATTCGGGCAATATGCAGAATGGAACCATCAAACAAGCCTGGATTGGCACATATTGCAATATCCCTGCCATCAAGGACTTCAGAAATGGGTAAAAGACTTAAACTGCGTTTATCGTGAAAATCCGGCGCTTTATCAAGTGGATTTTCAATGGCAAGGCTTTGAATGGATCGATACGCATGACGCCGAAAGTAGCGTTATTGTATTTTTACGAAAAGGGAATGACCCAAAAGACAGCATCCTTATCGCCTGCAATTTTACTCCCGTTCCAAGAACCGATTATCGCGTCGGCGTCCCAAGTGAAGGTTTATGGATTGAAAT
>Ga0075154_10003327_pt1 | contig 10198 bp, 8 predicted proteins | sample JI71714BDNA_FD_70965 | JGI IMG/M metagenome (GOLD analysis project Ga0075154, IMG submission 70965) | Wastewater effluent complex algal communities from Wisconsin, to seasonally profile nutrient transformation and Carbon sequestration -... | ecosystem: Engineered > WWTP > Effluent > Algae...
AAAAAAGTGCGTTCCAATCTGAGCTCCTAGATTTTTCTTAACTGATCCAAAGCACAGATTAACTCAGAACGCACCCAAAGGCAATTCATCCTGGGAAATTGTCATCTATATTTCAACATCAGTAAGTCTAGCTAAGAGTATCCTCGCTCTCAACCCCGATTTATTGGCCCTGCACAATATGATGCAAATCACAATTTCCTAGGATGTCAAATACAAATATGTACGATCGCAAACACTGTTATCTATGCTATAGCAACCGCCAAGGCAGTTAGGACACTTCGACTGCGCTCAGTGCAGCGCATTTCTGGTCGTTGAGCGGAGCGTCGCCCTGAGCGTAGTCGAAGGGTCGAAACGTCCGCTTCTAGAGTGCATTTCGACGGAGTTTATCCGCTCGCCCTTCGACTACGCGAGCGGATAAACGCAGCCGTTGGGTTCTGCGGACCTAATCGCCTTGGCGACTGCTGTATATTACGGCCATGCGGATATAAAATACCTGGAGAAACTGGGATTTAACCAATCAATGAGTTCTGGTGATTTTAGACTACTTTGGGGTGAAGAAACTCACAAAATGCGATCGAATATCTCGATTTTTTGTGATTTAAACAATTACTAAATTATCTCTGTGCACCACGGTTTCTACACCTGCATAACCTAAAATTTCCGCAATTTTATCTGACTGGCTCCCCTGAATTTGTCTCAATTCTAAACTGTTATAATTCACAAGTCCTCTAGCAATTTCTTGGCCTTCAGCGTCGCACAACCGCACGGCATCTTCAACCTGAAAATCTCCTTCTATTTGCGAAATTCCGGCGGCTAAAAGCGATTTTCCACCTTGAGCAATTGCTTTGACAGCACCCGCATCTAAGTACAGTTTTCCCGCCGGAATTAGCACATTAGCTATCCAGTGTTTCCGAGCGTTTACAGGGCGCGGTTGAGGCTCGAATTGAGTGCCGATTGACTCTCCGTTGATGATTTTCTCAATATTACCCGGAAAGCTGCCATCGGTGATGACTGTGCGGACTCCCGATGCTGTTGCGATTCTCGCCGCTTCAATTTTTGTCACCATTCCACCGGTTCCCCAACCGCTGCGGGAATCTCCTGTTTGCACTTGCAATTCTGTTAGCTGTGCCATACTTTGTACTAAGGCAATTGGTTGCGCGTCGGGGTTGCTGCGCGGATCGGCGGAATACAGTCGATCGACATCTGTGAGCAGGAATAACCAATCTGCTTCGACTAAGCTGGCTACTAATGCCGAAAGCGTGTCGTTATCGCCAAATTTGAGTTCGTCTACTGCTACAGTATCGTTTTCATTGACGATCGGAATCACGCCTAATCGCAACAGTTGCTGAAAAGTATTGCAAGCATTCACATAACTATTACGCTGCACTAAATCACGGCGAGTTAGCAAAACTTGTGCGATCGGCTGTTGCAATGTGGTAAACAAGTCATCGTACACCCGCATCAGCCGCCCTTGTCCTACGGCCGCTACAGCCTGTTTCAGAGCGATATTTCGCGGGCGTTCGGTCAAACCCAAGCGCGCACAACCCACCCCAACCGCACCGGAAGAAACCAAAACTACTTGATGACCTTGCTGCCGCAAATCGGCCAAAACCTCGACTAATGCAGCAACGGTTGAAAGGGCCAAGTTTCCTGTAGTCGATCGAGTTAGTGTCGAAGTTCCAATTTTAACAACAATAGTTTTAGTCATTTGTTATTTGTTATTTGTTATTTGTTATTTGTTATTTGTTATTGGTTATTAGTTATTGGTTATTAGTTATTGGTTATTTGTTATTGGCCAGAGCGTTTCCAGTTGATTGCAATCAAGGTCGCGATGGCATATTCATCAACAATCTTTCTGACTAATGACTAATGACTAATGACTAATGACTAATGACTAATGACTTCTTGCTAATCTTTAATTTTCAGAGATGCGCCCAAAGCTTGAGATACCCAAACTTCAAAAGAGCGCAACGGATATTTCCGCACCGCTTCCCCAGCATCCACCATTGGTTCCACTAAAATAGTGAACATACCCAAACGATTGCCGGCTAAAACATCAGTAAAAAGTCGATCGCCCACCATCGCCACCTGCTCCACCGGCAAATTCATCGCAGTCACAGCCCTTCGCAACTTGCGGCGCGACGGTTTAGCAGCACCCGTGATGTATGGTAGATTCAAAGAATCAGCAATCCTACCAATCCGATTCTGACTTAAATTATTGCTTGCCAACCATACCGATACCACTGGTTTAATCTCTGCCACCCACAAGCTGAGTTCGGGAGAAGCATTTGCTGCTGTGATGGGGACGAGAGTTTCATCCACATCCAACACTAATCCTTTGATCTGATATTTCTCAAGAATATCAGCCGTTAAATTCACGATCGCAGTACCGAGAACTAAGTCAGGCTGTAGTAGTTTACCCCAAGACATAAATATTAGTAATTGATAATTGTTAATTGGGAATTGGGCATTGGGAATTGGGCATTGGGCATTGGGCATTGGGCATTGGGAATTGGGCACCTGTGCTGAGCGAAGTCGAAGTATTGGGCATTGAGAATTGACTTTCAAGTAAAAAGGTAAAACTTAAAATAACGCATTTTATTTTTTCACTTTTTGATTACCGATTACCGATGACCGATGACCGATGACCGATTACCAATTACCCATTACCCATTACCCATTGTCTCAGATTCGGTTATTGACCCGATCGCACTTTTTCGTCAACTTGAGCCACAGCAGCATCGTGTTCGGCCTGAGTGCGGCTGAAAATGTGAGTGCCGTCATATCGAGCCATAAAATACAGATATTCCGTAGTTTCTGGAGTCAGAGTCGCCTCCAAACTAGCTATTCCCGGAGCTGCGATCGGAGTTGGTGGTAGTCCTACATTAATATAAGTATTGTAAGGAGAAGGCGTTTCCACCTGCTTAAAAGTCAAAGGTTTCTCCTTAGTTTGCCTGATACCGAGAGCATATTCAACTGTCGGGTCAGAACCCAACGGCATACCCTTCTTCAGACGGTTGTTGAACACCCCTGAAATGCGATTGCGCTCGCCCGCAACCACAGCCTCTTTTTCGACAATACTCGCCAAAGTCACCCATTCTTTGAGATCCAGCTTCGTTTTATTCTGATTTTTTTGATAGACTGGCAAAGCTTTCTGCTCGAAACGGCTGAGCATTTGTTCGATCGCAGCTTGAGGAGTAATTCTATCACCGTCTAGCTGATAAGTATCCGGGTACAAAAACCCTTCCAAATGAGGCAACCCACTCGGTAGCCAAGGGTATTGAGCGTAAGGAACTTGACTCACCGCCGCCATAAACTCCTGAGCCGGGAAAAAACCTTGCCCTTCAAAATAAGCGCTCATTTGTTTGAGTGACCACCCTTCTGGAATTGTGAAACTTTGCTGTATGACTTCACCCTTCCAAATTTTGTCAGCAACGGCGCTGAGTGGCTGAGTCGGAGACAATTGGTAAGTCCCTGCTTTAAACCCTCCCTCGCGGTCTTGCATCGTCAGCCAGCGGGCCCACATATTCCATGCTCCCGCCGATCGAATTAAGCCCGCCGCCTCCAAATCCCGCCCGATTTTTTGACTGGAAGTACCTTCGGGGATTTGGATCGCAACAGCAGCTTCATCTACGGAGGCACTGTCTGGGGCAGCTACTTTCGGTGGTGCAGAAGCCCAACTCCACCAAGCCCAGCCTTGCCAAGCGCAAACGCCCCAAATTGCCGGCAGCAACGCCAGATAAAACAACCATTTCGAGACTTGCGGAGGAGCTTTTCGCACCTCGCGCGGGTTGCCTTTTGTAAGTTGTTCTTTCTTCATTGTCAGTTGTCCTCGATATCCTGTCAGTTAACTAACGACTAATGACTAATGACCTGAGATTGATGACCGAAAATTTGCGGATACAAGCCCTTTATCAGGCCGAATTCACAGACCCAAGTGTGAAGACAGAAGGCGCAATATCGACAAGTGTCGATCGCATAGACCGTTGATTTATTTGATAAATTACTCAAAAAATCTGCCTTTTGCCTTCTGCATTCTAACCTAAATTAATATCTATTCGAGTTCATCAAAGAACTGGTCTTCGAGCATTGGCAACAGCGGTTCCAGCCTTTGGAACTCTTCTTCCGAGAGCAATTCTGGCTGACCGTCATCATTTATTCTCGCCAAAATAAAGAACGGGTCGAGAGGCGTATAAATGGCATATTCCTGTTCTTCGTGGTAGAAGCTAGTCAGCCACATCAGTTCCTCGAAATCCGACTCTTCTTCCGAATCGGCATCTGGAACCAGATCCTCTTCAGGAAATTCCGGCAAGTCGCCAACCACAGTCAGCGTTACAGCCGTGCGCCGGAGCGTCAAGTTCTGCTCTTGCAGGACAACTCTAGCAGTATCAAAAATTTTATCAATTTCGGTCTCGTCTTCTACAGGAATTGCGGCTTCGTCGGCGTCGTCTCCGTGCCAAGTAAAAATTTCTACTGGCGAGTCGATCGGAAGCAGCAAAGCATATTCTTGACCTTCTACGTCCATAGAATGTTCTATGTTGCAAGTGAGCGATCGCCCAACTTCGTCTGTCAGGGTGACGGAAACTTCGTCGGATTTGCCATTCTGTTTGCGGTATGGGGATGAGGACATCGCTTGTATCTTATTTTCCTTCTTCAGTACCGAGTTGACTGGGGAATTTTCTACCGTGTCTTAACGGTGACAGGTGTGCGTAGCAAACTTGCACAACTAGAATATCACGCCTCTGTTAAGCTACGACGCATTTGACATCCTCCCCGACCTGAAGGTACGGGGATTCCTGCTAGAACAAGCTTAATTGCTCAAACTTATCCTTTTGGTGGGTTGACGCTTCACTGGAAATTGCTATCTTTTTAGGGACAGTCTTACTTTTCCTCCGACATCCGTTTAAAGTCTCTGATTGCCCACCAGCGACTAATATATTTATGGCAGCATTTATATCTCTATCATGGATTTCCCCACAATTAAGACAAGTCCATTCCCTTACAGAAAGTTCCTTTTTACCACCATTCAAACCACAACAAGAACATTTTTGGCTTGTTGCTTCCCATCTACTGATGACTTGAAAATCCCGCCCGTACATGATTGATTTAGCCTCTAACGTAGTTCTCAAACTTCGCCAGCCTAAATCAGAAATAGCACGGGACAATTTCCGATTTTTCATCATCCCTGAAACATTCAAATCTTCTAAAACTATTGTTTGGTTTTCGCGAATAATTTTAGTTGACAACTTATGGATAAAATCTGTTCTTGTATCAGAAATTTTAGCGTGAAGTTTAGCTAATTTCTTTCTAGCTATTTCTCTTCTTTTACTTCCTTTTTGTTTCCGAGAAAGATGACGCTGTAATTTCCTTAACCGTTTCCTTTTTTTCTTTAAAGGTTTAGGAGATGTGATTTTTTCACCATTACTTAAAGTGGCAAAAACTGTGATTCCTAAATCTATCCCTACACAATTATCATTTTTAGGTAATTGTTCTGGATTAACTTCAAAGATAAAACTCACAAAATATCTGTCAGCACTATCTTTAATAATTGTTGCTGATGATGGTGTTGCTGGTAATTCCTTACTCCAAATTACTTCAATTTCACCTATTTTAGGTAAGTATATTTGTCGGTTTTCTCTTAGCTGGAATCCATTCTCAGTAAATCTTGCTGATTGCTTGGATTTGCGTTTCTTAAATCTAGGTGACTTAACTTTTTGTCCTTTGCGTTGACCTTTACAGGAGTTAAAAAAGTTAGAATAAGCCTGGTCTAAATCTTTTAAGATTTGCTGTAAAGGTATGCTCGAAACGGATGTTAACCATTCTTTTTCCTCAGTTTTCTTTGCTTGAGTAAGCATTTTGCTTAACTCATTATGTGACGGTTTTTTCTCCCCTTTTTTATACTGTTCCTGGCAAAAAGCTAGAGCATCGTTCCAAACTACGCGACAACAACCAAACAATTTGGCTAATTGCCATTTTTGTCGGTTGGTTGGGTAGATTCGATAGCGATACCTTAACTTCATGTGATATATTTAAATTAGTTTGTATATCTATCTTAGCTGATTCGGTAAAATATGTCAACTCATATTCATAGTGGTTGCATGGTTTTAAAATCCTATATCCAAAATCCAGAAAATCCGTCCTAGAAGGACGGGGTTTTAAACCCAAATTTCCTGATACATTCCTTGGTTAATGACTATTGACTATTTTTTGCCTCCTTTCGTCCAACCACCGCTGTAAAATCAGAGCCGCTGCTTTGCGATCGATCAAACCCTTATTTCGCGACGGCGAAATCCCTGCTGCTTGGATCAATTCCTCTGCGTTAACAGAAGTCAGGCGCTCGTCCACGTATTCTAAAGGCAGATCTAAGGCGATCGCGACGCGGGAGGCATATTTCTGCACCTGTCGGGCTTGAGCGCCCAAATCTCCGCTCATCGAGTAAGGTAAGCCCGCCACCAAAATTTTCACTCCTCGCTGTTGCACCAGTTGTCGCAGATCAGCGATGTCTCGATCGAAGGACGATCGTACCAGAGTAGTAATCCCTGTAGCAATTAAACCAGTACCGTCACAGCCAGCGATGCCGACACGTTTCAAACCGATATCCAATCCCAGGGCCGAAATCCAGAATTTCTCGTTTGACATAATCAATCTATAGCCTTTCTCAGGTAAATAGGGTGCTCATGGGCATTGGGCATTGGGCATGGGGCATGGGGCATTGAGCATAGATGTTTCCTTTTCATAGAAGTGCATTGCCAATTGCCTCCTGTACCTCACTTCATTCATAAAACCGCTATATTTTAGATTTGAGATTTGAGGCCGATCGAATTGCCGTTCGTCGTGCCTCAACTTGCGAAAAAAAGCAAGGCTAATTAACAATTATTTACAACTACGGACTTTAACTCGCGCCACTGCCCAAAAGAAACAGACTAAGGAGAGTGCCACTATTCCAGAGACTATGAAGGAGCATCGGAGCAAGGAGATTGCGCGATCGCGTGTAAACAAACCCCAAAACCGCCCCCAAAGTCGCCAAAGGCAAAACCTCAGACACATTCAAGTGAGCCACAGCAAACAACAAAGCCGAAGCTCCGATCGCCCCCCAAACAGGCAAATAGCGAGTCAGAGAAGGCAGTAGAAAGCCCCGAAATACGATTTCCTCAAAAACCGGAGCCGCGATCGCCGCCGTGCCGAAAAACACCGCCAAAGCCATCCCATCCCTACCTTCCAGGACTATCGGCAAAATCGGATTACTGCCACCTTGTCCCTGCCAAAACTGCTGATTGATCAGCGACACCAAAACCACCAAAGGCAAAGCCACAAAATAGCCACCCAAACCCCAAAAAAACCAATTTCCCCGCCAATTAATCCGAAACCAACCTTCAGGTAAAGGCAAAAAAGACCTGACCGAAAAATACAATACCGAAAGTCCGCCCGCCGACAGCAATAGATAAGTAGCAAAGATATAAAAAGCCTTGCTACGCGGGTCAAAACTAGCAGGATTTAGCTTTAAAACAGCCAGAGAAAAAGGCAGCAACAAATACGGAATTAAGATTTGTCCCACAAAGAAAAAGCCGACCACAAGTACCTGCCAAACAATTTCCCCATCCCAAGGCACATCCCAAGTCAAGCCCGCATTTCGCGCCAAAAGCGGCCCGGAACTTGCTGTATCTAACTGCTTTCGTTGCAACAGCCACTGCACAGTCAAACCAACCAACAAAACCGTGCCAATACACAGTCCGATCCCCGGAATGCCAATCACGATCGCCAATTTTTCGACAGCTTGTTCAGCCATTACTTGCTCTGCCGATTGCAGCGACAAAAGCTCCTGAGAACGTTCTTGCAAATTGTAAAGTTGAGCCAGAGCACGATAGCGAAACCAACCATCCAAAGACTTTTGAATTCTCGATTCCGCATCCGGTAGAAGTTGAGCCGGATTGCTCCAAATTCCGATTAAAACCTCAGCAGTTTCAGCCGCAGTCACGGCATTAATTTGAGTATCATCTCGATCGACCAAATCTTGCCAAGTTTTGAGCGCCTGATTAGTTTTTCCGCTACTTACCTGCAAAATTCCCACCCGCAAGTCAAGTTCGCTTTGCAGCCCTGACAAATTTTGAAGAGACTCTTCGAGAGCCTTACTTTGAGCCAAATTTAGCTTTTGTGGAGCAACATCAACAGAGCCGGAGGCGGTGGGAGCTTGAAGTTGTTTAAATTGTGCTGTAGTTGTGGCGAGAGTTTTCTGAGTCGATACTCGCGCCTCTTGATACTGCGTCAAAGCCGTATTTACAGGCTCGGCACCAACAATACTGTTGCGAGCTGAAGTTAAATTAGAACTAGAATTATTTTCCCCTAGCCACTCCGAAGCATGAAGCAGCAGATTTGTCTGATAGAGTTCCAGCCGACTTTGAATTTGCGGCTCATTCCAGCTAGCAAGTAAAGACAAACCGACCAAGGCGATCGCGATCGCTGTTAAAATACCTAAAAATATCCGCTTTAGTGTCATCCTCGATTTTCCGTCCCGCGCGCATCCGTACCTAAATCTGTTCCGTCTTTAATCATAGGCGGTTGCAGCCGATCGCATCCCCGGAACTGGTAAAATTTCTACTGGCTCATCTTTTGAATCGTCTCAAGCCCCGGATTTATCCCCAGGCTCAATCTAAAATCTAAAATCTAAAATCTAAAATCGAATGACTACTCGCGTTATCTTAGTCCGTCACGGCCAAAGCACCTACAATCTCCAACGTCGCATCCAAGGCCGTTTGGATAAATCAATTTTGACAGAAGCAGGCCGCACCGCCGCCAGACAAGTCGGCGACACACTCAGCAGTATCACCTTTGATGCAGCCTACAGCAGTCCCCTGCAACGAGCCAAAGAAACAGCAGAAATTATCGTTTCGCGCTTGACAAATCCGCCACAACTCCAACCAACAGATCAATTGATGGAAATCGATTTGCCTCTGTGGGAAGGAATGCTCCGCCAAGATGCGATCGACCAATTTCCAGAAGCATACCGCATTTGGCAGCAACAGCCAGACAAATTTTCGATGAAACTCCCATCAAAGGAAGGAGAAATCGAACACTTTCCGGTAGTAGCACTTTTTGCTAACGCGAGAAAATTTTGGCAAGAACTATTATCTCGCCACAATTCCGGCACAATTCTAGTAGTAGCCCACAACGGCATAAACCGCGCCCTCATCGCTACAGCTTCCGAAGTTTCCCCCGCTTACTATCAATCAATTCAGCAATCAAATTGCGGAATTAGCGTCATTAATTTTGGAACTTCTCCTGTTTCTAACGATGAGCAGAAACCGAAAATTGCAGTTCAATTAGAATCACTGAATTTAACAGCCCACACCGGAGAAATTTTTCCCAAACCGAGAGATGGAAATCGCGGCCCGCGCTTGTTGCTAGTACGTCACGGCGAAACAGACTGGAACCGAGCCGGTAAATTTCAAGGACAAATAGACGTACCTCTCAATGATAACGGTCGCGAACAATCCCGCAAGGCCGCAGAATTTCTGAAGAATATAAAATTGGATTTTGCCATCAGCAGTTCCATGCTGCGCCCGAAAGAAACTGCCGAAATTATTCTCAAATATCACAGCGGTTTGCAACTGGAACTCCGCCATGAATTAAGAGAAATCAGTCACGGACTTTGGGAAGGAAAATTTGAATCAGAAATAGAAGCATCCTATCCAGGATTGCTCGAAGAATGGAAAACAACCCCTGAAACCGTGCAAATGCCAGAAGGGGAAAATTTACAACAAGTTTGGCAAAGAGCGATCGCATCTTGGCAAGACATTGTAAAATCGGTTTCTGGTACTGGAATAGTCGTCGCCCACGACGCCATAAACAAAGCAATTCTCTGCCATCTGTTCGGTTTAGAACCAAAACATTTCTGGAAATTCAAACAAGGAAACGGCGCTGTTAGCGTAATTGACTACCCCCACGGCCCCGAAGGTTTGCCAGTATTGCAAGCAATGAACGTCACAACTCATTTAAGCAGCAGCGTTTTCGACCAAACAGCCGCCGGAGCACTGTAATTAAAACAGAATTAAGTTTAGCAAAAGATCTATATGTAGGGTGCAACCCAAGCACCTTACCACTTGCTTCTTCCTTCTTCCATCAATCCGTTACATCCGTTAAATCCGTTACAAAATCCGTTGCCGAACTGCCTTCGTGTCCTTCGCGTCTGCGCGGTTCAATC
>Ga0075154_10003330_pt1 | contig 10195 bp, 11 predicted proteins | sample JI71714BDNA_FD_70965 | JGI IMG/M metagenome (GOLD analysis project Ga0075154, IMG submission 70965) | Wastewater effluent complex algal communities from Wisconsin, to seasonally profile nutrient transformation and Carbon sequestration -... | ecosystem: Engineered > WWTP > Effluent > Algae...
CGCGTTTTTTCTGGGTTTGCTCGCCGGTTTGGAACACCGCTACCGCATTACTTCTAACCGGGAAGCCGGTTACGGGCGTTACGATATTTGTATGATGCCTATAAGCCCCGCCGATTTGGGCATTGTGATCGAAATTAAAGCCCCTGAATCCGATACCGACGAAACCATTGAAGACGCATTGGCGGCAGCGGTAACGCAATTGGAACAAAAAAAATACGATGCCGCCCTGGCCGCCGCCGGGGTGGACAAGATCTTGCGCGTGGCCATTGCGGTACAGGGGAAGGCGGTGAAGGTGAAGAGCATTTGAGAAGTAACTTTTCAAAATTTCCGGCGGTAATAAAAACCGAAGTTTACGATATTAGCATACGTGGCATTGCCCATTCAAAAATATGAAACTAAAACAACTGCCAATTTTGGCCCTTCTCGCAGTACTTTGCTGCCCCCTGTTTTCAGGATTTTTGTTTGCTCAACTTAATTTTGAGTACGATATAAATACCCAATCGGCCAGCACCCAAATCAACTATTGTGTAACAATCAACGGTGTACTGTACTTTTCTTCCAACGATGGCTACTTTGGGAATGAGTTATGGAAGTTTGACCCTGCTACCGAACAAACAACCCGTTTGACGGATATTCGAAAATTGAACGGAAATTCATCTCCGTACCAAATTACAGGATACGACAATAAGGTGTTTTTCAGGTCCCAAACCGATGATCGGAACACACAATTGTTTTATTACGACCCCACAAACGGACAGGTTAAACAAGCAACTCCGTTCAATTTTGAGGACTTTGGCATCGCGTCCCTGGTGGTTTTTCGGGAAAAACTGTGGTTCACCGCCCAATGGCAAGGCCGCGTAAACTTGTGGTCATATTCGGCAGAAACGGGTATTTTTGAAGAAATAATGGCACCCGGCTTTGGAAATCAGACGTATTTTTATCCTGATTTTATGGCCGAACACAACGGCTTTTTGTACGGCATGTGCCGGGATACCGCCTATAAAGACCTTGTTTTCCGTTACGACCCCGATACCGGCGTATTTACGCACGAACCCACACAATTCGACAACAATCCGGTGTCGTTTGGTGTACAAAAATTTGTCAGTTGTGAAGGGAAATTATTGATGCGCGTTCATGAAGGTCCTTTTGCCAAACGCCGTTGGTACTTGTACGAAGCGGAAGCGGATTCGTGTATTTTGTTACACACCGATGATGTTAATATTGACCGGGAAGTAGCTTGTTTTGCCAACAAGTTTTGGTTTGCTGATTTTCCGAAAGCCCATGTTTTTGATCCGGCAACCAACCAAACGGCATTGTTAAACACCGTAACCTCCAATGCACCCAATGGCATTTCTGATATCCGGGAAATTAACGGCGCGTTGTACTGCTCCGGTTACACAGGCAGTATCCTCAACGCCATTTATAAACTAAACGCCACGACCCAAACCTGGGAATACCAGCCGTATTTTAACGCCATTTCTGCCAATATAAAAACCGTTTTGAGTACAGTCACGCCCTATCAAAATACCTTGTACGCCGTTGCCTACCCTACCAATAATTACGATTTTGAGATATACAAATATACGCCCGGGGCAAACAGTGCCGCCCGGATCACCGATATCAACCAGGCCACCCAAGACGCTGCGCAAATTGCCCAGTTTGTCGAATTTGACAACCGGATGCTGTTTACCGCTTTTGATTCCGGCACCTATAAAATTTGGCAAAAAGACCTCATTAACGGCGAATACGCCCCTTTTCTACTGCAACCAACGGGCGGCGGCTGGAACCTCAAAATAAGCACAACGGCTAAAGTGGGCGACCGACTTTATGGCTCCAGCGCCCGGAAAAACGGCAACTTTCAGCAATTGTGGAGTTATTCCGCCGGCGAAGACAGCCTGCGACTACACGGAAACTCGGGTGATTTGACCCAAATAGGCCTGTGGGTGCTTGATATTTTGACCATGACGGCGCACGATAGTATCTTGTATCTTGTATCTGCCAGAGAAGAAGGTAATTCGGACTCCCTGCGGATTTTTCAATTTGATACCCGCACCGATTCCTTTTCACTACTCGCCGGAGCCGAACACCTGCACTACGCCAATGAATTAACCATCCTCCAGGATAAACTGTACTTTTGGACTCCACCCATCGTCAATAGCATCGAAAATAACCGTTTATGGGTGCATGATTTGGCGGAAAACCTGAACGAAATACCGCTGGATACCTTTCTTTACCCAGAAAAACTGCTGGCCATAAACGGCAAACTGGTGTTCAATTGCAAGACTAATCCATTCCCATTTTATTATGAAAATACGATTGGCATGTATGACCCAAACACGGGAGTACTGAGTGCAATCCAACCGCCGGGTTATCGTGTACGCATAGAAGAAAGTGTTGTTTTTCAAAACCAACTCTGGTTCTACGATGATAACTTCTCCGATACCCTTTTTTATTTGGATCCCGGCACCGGACAATGCGATGTAGCGCTTGACCTTACCCCATTTAATGTCAAAATTAGCGGAAAAATGGCCGTTTTTAACCAAAAACTCTATTTTCAAGGTTATACTTTTTTACACGGCAGTGAACTTTGGGAATATGACCCCGGAACGGGAAATGTACGCCAGTACGCCGATATCAATCCCGGAGGCGGACACAGCAGCGTCGACAATTTTAAAGTCGTTGACGATCGCCTATATTTTGTAGCCAATGACGGTTGGCGCGGCGAAGAAATTTGGAGTCTCTCCACTTGTTTTGACCTGACCCTCAACACCATTCCCGATACCAACGGGTTACAAATTGGCAAAATAGAAGCCATAACCCAAGGCGGAACGCCTCCTTTTTCCTACACCTGGAGCAACGGTGACACTACCGCCAGTATTGGTGATTTGGACGCGGGTTTTTACGAAGTGACCGTGCAGGATGCCTCCGGCTGCCAGGCTGTGCAGTTTACGGTATTGTACGGCGTCGTGAGCATTGACAATGTTTTTGAAAAAATCGCCTTAAAAATATACCCCAATCCCGCTCAAAACATTATGTACATTGAAACTACCGGAAACCTGCCCCCGGCGTTCCAAAAAGCCCAATTACTTTCACCAACGGGCCGAATTGTGCGCGAAATATCGCTGAGCGATCAAATGAATTCGGTGGATATCGGTAATTTACCCAGCGGTATTTGGCTCTTGCGCCTCGGTAATGGAACGAAGGTTCACAAGTTTATAAAAATGTAACTCGCCCGATTATCCGTCTTTAAGTCGGCCAAAAAGACACTTAAAGACAGATAAAAAAGATTTTCCGTCTTTAAGTCCCGTTTTGAGACACTTAAAGACGGAAAATGTTGTACTTTTGCAAAAAGTGCAACTAAAAGTACAATGGCATCATGGAAAAATTTTACGGTAGAGAAAAAGAACTTTTGAAAATTCGTGGGTTGCGCACTTCCGGGCGTTCGGAGTTTTTGGCGGTTTATGGTCGACGCAGAGTGGGCAAAACGATGTTAATCCGGGAAGCACTGGAGCAAAAGTTCACCTTTAGAATTACTGCCGTTGGAAACATTAGCAAAAACCAACAGTTGGCGCATTTTCACGTTGCGTTGAACAAACAGTTTAACCCGCACGAATATCCAACGCCGCCCGCCAATTGGTTCGAGGCTTTTCAGCGGTTGATTTCGTTTTTAGAGCAATCTTCGGATGAGAAAAAAACCGTTTTTTTGGATGAATTGCCCTGGTTTGATAACGCAAAATCAGATTTTATGCCCTCTCTGGAACACTTTTGGAACAGTTGGGCTTCTTATCGGAGCGACGTACTCCTGGTGGTATGTGGCTCTGCTGCGTCCTGGATGATTAACGAACTAATTAACCACAAGGGCGGACTTCACAACCGCCTGACGCACCGTATCAGGTTAGAGCCTTTTACATTAAAAGAAGTTGAATTAATGTTAAAGGACAAAAACAACGCTATCGATCGCTATCAGGTCATCCAAATTTACATGGTGACGGGCGGCATCCCTTATTATTTAAACAATTACGACGGAGGCCTGAGCGCTATGCAAAACATAGAATCTCTGTGTTTTACCGGCGATGGTTTATTGCGAACGGAATTCAATAATCTTTTTCCGGCCCTCTTTTCCAAACCGGAGCGTCACCTTTCCATTGTAGAGGCTATTTCGGCCAAAAACAAGGGGCTTACCCGAGAAGAAATCATTGAGGCCACCAAACTGCCCAATAATGGGAATACCAGTAAACTCTTGTTGGAATTGGAGGAGAGTGGTTTTATCCGCACCTACACGCCATTTGGCCGCAACAAGCGCGAAAGCCTGTATCAATTGATTGATTTATACACCCTCTTTCACCTGAAATTTATCCAAAATACCCCAATTTTAGATGAAAACAACTGGATTAACGCCATGGAAAGCCCAATTTATCGCGCCTGGAGCGGATACGCTTTTGAATTAGTGTGCCTATGTCATATTGCACAAATAAAACAAGGATTGAGCATTGCGGGCATGGTGACCCAAGCCGCTTCGTGGCGGGGTAAAAACCGAGATAAATCGGCCCAAATTGACCTTCTAATTGACCGAAAAGATCACGTCATTAATCTTTGTGAAATTAAATTTTCGCAACAAAAATTTACCATTACCAAAGAATATGCCGATAAATTGGAACACAAAATCGCCGTTTTTAAAGAAGATACCGACACCAAAAAAGCAGTTTGGCTCACCATGTTGACTACTTTTGGCCTAACAGACAACGAACACGCCCGACGCCTGGTGCAAAAATCCCTTACAATGGACGTGTTATTTGCTTAAAACAACCGCTAAAACCAGTACGTCAAAGCCAGCGAAATACCTACCTGCTCGTTAAATTGGTACACGGAACTGCCTGACCCGCTTCCGTCGGAGAGTACAGTGCTTCGGCCCTGGTCATCGAAAATGGTGGTACCTCCCACCGAGGTTGATTTGCTGGTTCTGATAGCCAAAATGGTACTTTTATCGCCCAAATATTCCCGGTAATACAATTCGGTACCGATGCTGAATCGCTTCCAAAAATTGTACGAAAAGGCCAAACCCGCCTTCGGGAAAGTAAAATATTTGGTTTCTTTGGTTTCTTCCCGGTTAACCACATCGTAGTTTAAAATTTCAACATAAGGGATGTTGGAAACCTGAAAGACCCTTTGCGAGACACCAATAAAGGGACTTAACGTGAATTTTGAACTTTTACCGAGCAGATTATAATACAACAAAGCGTCAAAAGTGAAGGTTTTTATGGTTCCAGGATAATCAATAATGGCCGCTTTCTCAAATAAAATCTCGCCAGTCGCCAGACTATATACGCTTAGCCGGGAGGTTTGATTCAACGGATAATAATAATTTTCATAATCCGCCCCAACGGCAAGGCTTAATCGGGGAAATACTTCGTGGGAATACCGCCCGCCAATGGCACCCAATTTGGAGTATTCCTCGCTTAGATTTTGATTGTAATAAAGGCTAAACTGATTTTTTTGGCCAAATACCTGGCCGGCAAAAAGGAAAAAAAAGGAAAGGTAGAATACTTTTTTCATGATAAATTCTTGTTTAAAATTGTTTTATGGGGGCAAACATACGATTTTTACTTTTTATACCTAATGGGTTTGTAAGTGATGTTTGGCGGGGAGTCACCAATCGCATCAAACCCGGTAAAACTGGCGTATTAACCCACGACTTCAGTCGTGGACCGGCGCATCATCCATTCGTTTGTCCAACGGTTTTAACCGTTTCCAAGTACGATTTGGCAATAGAAACCGATAAATCGGTTTAGCCCAATAGAATATCGCCTATTACCCACGACTGAAGTCATGGGTTGATACGGTCACTACCGCTGCATACAATTCAAGTTAAAGACTATGCGTTAACTCAGCAATGACTAAACACCACCAATTTACCCTGCTCACGTACCTCATCGCGACCGTTTGGTTGGCCAACGGCCTCTTGTGCAAAGTCCTGCACCTGGTTCCCCGCCACGAGCAGATTGTGGCCCGCATTTTAGGCCCGGCGTACGCGGGTGAACTCACCGTACTCATTGGTTTTTCGGAGATCATCATGGGGTTTTGGGTACTTTCGCGTTATCAAGCAAAACTCAACGCTATGGTGCAAATTGCGGTGGTGGCAGCGATGAATATTCTGGAATTTTGGCTGGTACCCGACCTTTTACTGTGGGGGCGATTGAACGCAGTATTTGCGGTATTTTTCATCGGACTCGTCTATTACCGTACGTTTGTACTTGAACCCAAACTTTCCCCCGCTTAACCGATATGCAATTTTTAAAAAATCACCCGTTTGCCGTGGAGGCTTTTTTTGACCAATCCGTTGTCTTGACGTTTGCTTTGCCCAAAGCCCAACTTGCAGGACTCATTCCCGCTTGTTTGGAACTGGATACCTTCGAGGATAAGTGGGCTTTTTTGGCCGTTGCCTTGGTGCAAACCAAAGATTTGCGCCCCAAAGGATTCCCCAAATTTATGGGACACGACTTTTTTTTAATTGGTTACCGTATTTTTGTCCGCTACACCAACCGGGCGGGCAAACGGCTACGGGGTTTGTACATCCTTAAATCGGAAACGGACCGGGAAAAAATGGAATATTTGGGCAATATTTTCACCCATTACAACTATACAACCACCGATATTGCGCGGCAAACGGCAGGAGACAAAACCACCATTACCTCGGCAAAATCGGGTTTTGAGGTGGTACTTCACCACCCCGGTCCCGAAGTATCCCTGCCGGAGCAGTCCCCATTTCCCGATTGGAAATCGGCTCGCAGGTTCGCCGGGCCTTTACCCCATACTTTTACTTACAATGCCCAAAACAACACGGTGCTCATCATCGAAGGTGTCCGCCAATTTTGGACGCCCGAACCGGTGCACGTTGAGCATTACGATTTTGCGTGGTTGCGCGAACTGCACCTTGACAACGCGGTATTAGCCAGTGCTTTTGAGGTCAAAAACATTCCTTATCATTGGAAAAAAGGTACAATAGAGCCATGGCACCAACCCGCAAACCCGGACAAGGGGTACTAAACATCGTTCGTTTTAACTGGCATTTTTACGTCATTGCCGGAATTGCGCTCGTTATTACGGCGGGTTTTATCAATTACCTGCCCGCGCCGTTGCGGCATTGGGCGTTGGGTGGGCTGCTGTTGGGCGGGCTGACGATCGTAGTTTCGCTATTGGTGTCGTGGTACGTGTACGACCATTCGGATCTGTACCAACTTCGATGGTTGGCCGGATACACGCCCCGTCGCATCTTGAATATCAACGCGGGTTTTGACGAAACCAGCGCAATCATTCAGGCCCAATTTCCGCAAGCCACGTTGACCAGCGCGGATTTTTACAACCCGGAACACCACACCGAAATATCCATCCAAAGGGCGCGCCGCGCTTATCCGCCGCCCACCGGGACGGTATCCGTTTCGACCCAAAATTTGCCGTTCCCCGACGGTGCATTTGAGGGTATTTTGGCCATTTTGTCGGCGCACGAAATTCGGGAGGAGCAGGAGCGCATTTGTTTTTTCTGGGAACTGGGCCGGGTAACCGCCCCAAATGGCCGCATTTTTGTGACCGAACACCTCCGGGATTGGCCTAATTTTGCGGCGTACACCGTTGGCTTTTTGCATTTTCACTCCGAAACCACCTGGCGACGAACGTTTGAACAAGCGGGCCTTTTGGTGCAAAAAACAATAAAAACCACACCTTTTATCACAACATTTATACTGAGCGTGGAGCCAAAAAACACACTACAACAACATGGAAATTCACTTTAACATCATTGGCGTTTTACTGATGGGTTTGGCATTGGTACACGTTATTTTTCCACGGTATTTTCACTGGAAAGAAGACCTGCAACCGTTGCGTTTAATCAACCGGCAAATGATGCTGGTACACACGTTTTTTATCGCCGTTGTGGTATTTTTGATGGGTTTACTGTGCGTGACATCGGCCCGCGACCTGATAGAAACGCGTCTGGGGCGCACCATTTCGCTGGGTTTGGGTATATTTTGGGTACTCCGACTGTTGGTGCAGTTTTTTGGGTATTCGAGCGAACTATGGCGGGGCAAAAGGTTCGAAACCGCCGTCCACATCGTTTTTTCGCTTCTTTGGGTGTACTTAAGCGTTGTGTTTATGGGAACTGGTTTGGGAAAACTGAATTAAAAACATCAAAATTTATACAACAATGCCCGGATTGCTTTTTGAACAATTCCAACTTTTTAGCCCGACTCACCTATCCGTAATAGCGGGTTGTTTATTGGCGGTGCTGTTGCTGGTACTGTACCTGCGCAATGGCCACAGCCGAACCTTCCGCCGCCGCGATGTTTTGATTTTTACGGTGGTATTTTTGATGATCGAAATCGCCCTGATAGGCAGCAAAATAGCAACCGGCGCGTGGTCCGTTCAATACAATTTACCGCTGCACCTCTGCGATATTTCGGCCATTACCATCCTTTTTGCGCTCTACACCCGCTCCCGGCGCGCCTTTGAACTGGGTTGGTATTGGGGTTTTGTGGGCGGATTAATGGCCATTTTGATGCCCAATATCCAGTTTGTGGACTGGTACTTTATTCCGTTTTTCGTCTGGCATTTGTTTTTGATTGCCGGACCCGTGTACCAATTATTTACCGATGGATTTACGTTAGTCTACTCAAGCATTTACCGCGCCCTCGGCACCACTATTTTGCTGGGATGCGGGATGTTTATCCTCAATGGATTCATGGGTAGTAATTATATGTTTGTCAACGAAAAAATTCCGCCGTTTGAGGCCATTGGCTTACCCGATTTCCCCCGTTACCTGCCGTATCTGGTCGTAATTGCGGGCGTAATGTTCCATGTAGCGTGGGGTGTGGGCATGGGGTTAAGTTCGTACCGGGCACGTCGTGTGAAATAAAAAAACAGTTTTTTACAGCGAGAAACACCCTTACTCCTCCACCGGAAAACGATCTTCCAGCGCCTTTAACCACCCAATTACGATATCGTAATTGATGCGCAAATACACGAGCAATATCCCCAAAGCAATAAAATCTATTTTGGGGGTATGCAACGAACCCAACCTCAGGAAAAAAGACCTTTGGACGTGTTGAAGATTTAAGACGTTGAACGAAGCCAGCAACAACAAGACTAACGTGACAAAATAGAACCAAAATGCCTCTTTTTTGATCAATATCCAGTTCAATACCACTAAAATCACCAAAATCAAATGTTTACGATTCGGGCAATTCCAAAGTTGGTAATGGTAAAAAGAAGCGTGCGCCAAAAGCGAGTATAGCACCACTACACTCATGGCAATGATGGGAATACGGCGCACCCACGGGTTAAATTCGTTGTTGATCATTTTTGTATGGTTGTATAATTGCTTTTCATCACCCCAAATACCCCTCCACTTGCCCCCGGTAAAGAGTACCAATGGGCACTTCTACCTCTCCAATTTCCACTTCCGATGCCGTGTAGGCGGTTATTTTTTGCCCGTTAACGATGTAGGAGCGGTGAACCCGGACAAAATGCGCACTGCTCAATTCGGCCTCAATATCGCTGATTTTGTGTTTACTAACGATATTTTTTCCATTACTTAAAAATACCCGCACGTAATCTTTCAAACTTTCGATGTACAAAATGTCATCCAGGTACACTTTGTGGCTTTTGGGACCAGATTTGAGGATCATAAACCGCTTCTCACCGCTCCGAACTGGCGACTGCGGAGGTTCCATCGTGCGCGCAACGCGTTCCACGGCTTTCAGAAAACGTTCAAAAGTAATTGGTTTTAGCAGGTAATCGGTGGCTTCCAGTTCAAACCCGTCGAGCGCAAAATCGCGGTAGGCCGTGGTAAAAATTGTCCGGGGCGGGTTCTTGAGGCTTTTTAAAAATTCAATGCCCGATAAATGGGGCATTTTAATGTCCAAAAACATCAGATCGAACGATGCCGTGGCCAATAATTCAAACGCTTTAATGGCATTGGGGGCCGTGGCGGCCACCTCCAAAAAAGGCACCTGCCGGGCGTGGTGTTCGAGCAATTGAGTGGCCAATGGCTCATCGTCAACAATTAAACATTTGATTTTCATGCCGTTATACACTGTGTTTAATGGATAAAAACACTTTAAACCAGTTGCATTCGTCGGTAACCACCAACGAATGCCGGTCGGGAAACAACACCCGAAGTTGCTGCCGGATATTGTTCAAACCA
>Ga0075154_10003332_pt1 | contig 10193 bp, 2 predicted proteins | sample JI71714BDNA_FD_70965 | JGI IMG/M metagenome (GOLD analysis project Ga0075154, IMG submission 70965) | Wastewater effluent complex algal communities from Wisconsin, to seasonally profile nutrient transformation and Carbon sequestration -... | ecosystem: Engineered > WWTP > Effluent > Algae...
TAGGTACCTGCTGCACTTTGTACTGGGAAGTTTAACGCTGCTCCTGTTCCTGCTACTGGTGTACCCACATTACCGCCATTAAGTTGTAATTGGTAGTTGACACCAGTTTGTGAGCCTGAAAGGGTGATGGCTAGGCCACTGTCAGTTGTACATCTTGTTCCACCACCAGAGACGGTGAAGACTGTAGGAAGTGGATTAACTGTGATCGTAAAGGTAATCGGATTGCCAGTACAAGTAATGCCACCACTAGTAAATGTAGCTGTTACAGTGATGGTAGCAACGACAGGGATAGAAGTATTATTTATTGCTGTAAATGCTGCTATATTGCCTGTACCCATTGCGGCAAGACCAATACTTGGTGTATTATTCGTCCAGTTAAAGACTACACCTTGTGGAGACCCAGCGAAAGTTACAGCCGTTGTCGTGAAACCTGTACATAACATTTGATTAGCCACAGGATTTACAGTAGGTGAGATGCCTGCATATACGACAGTTTGTGCAGATGGACTCACACAACCAGTTGCATTGTTAATGCAATTTACCCAAACAGTTTCAGGTGATTCTCCAACTGTAGTACCTGGATCGTAGCTATCACCAGACGCAACTGGAATAGCATTTGGGTTTAAGTCAGGATTTTCATTATACCAATTATAAGTTGATTGATTTTGATATTGGCCTGTAATTTCAAAATTAGCAATTCTTAATGTTCCAGAAACATTGCTCGCACCCCAATAATATATTCTGTAGCAAGTTGCAGTGTTCAATGAAATACTGCCACCTGCATTTTGACAAGATGTACCCGTCAACATTCCACTTAAAATAGGGGAAGTTAAGTTATTTGAAGCAACAATAGCCCAAGACATTGGACCTGTACCTGAAATTCGATGTGACCAATTAATAGCACTTACTCCATCAAAATCAAAACCTGTCTCTGTATTACCTATACAGAATTCAAAAAACTCATTATCTGCAACTGCATCTGCAAGGGATGTATTAGTGATATCATAACCCGTTGAAGTAATAGAAGCAGTACAACCAGAACCAACAGCTTGAGGATTAACGCCTGTCAAACCATTTCCTGTAGTTTGAACTGGTCCATTTAGAGCTATAATCGTATCAGAAGAAATCCCTTGACCAGTAATACCAGACTCAAAATCCCAAGTGAATGCATTTTGAATAGGTGTAGTATTTACTGTAATTAAAGTACTTCCTCCAGTACAAGCTCTAATAGTATCTACAACTTCAGGAGCTAGTGGTAGTGGGTTTATTTGAACATTGATTTGATCAATTATAAAGCAACTTGTCCCTAGTTCATATCTCACGAAAATTATAGTGGACTCAGAAACATTATCCAACCCTGTGGTTATTTCATTTTGTTCATTCTCTGCATCAGTAAGCGTAGTGTAGTAGCTAACAGTACCACCTATTGGAGATTCAAAAAGTTCTACATTTAAAACATTAACCGTTTCAGGACTACAAACTGCTTCAGGTTGAGTTATGTCTAAAGAAGGGACTTGATTAACTGTAACTAAGACAGAATCAGCTGAACTTTCGCAACCACTTAAAGGATCAATACATGTTATCCAAATTGTATCTGGGCTACCTAATGCTGTAGTCATTGGGTCATACATGGTACCATTTGCTACGGGTGTTGCCCCCATATTGACATCTGGGTTCACATTATAAAAATTGTAAGATCCAGCAGGAAGTAATATTAACTGGGATGAACCATTAATTGACACATTATCAATTCTAAATGTACCACCTGTTCCAGTAGAACCATAACCAGAAACTCTAATACAAACATTATTAGCATTTGTGACATTAAGAACTCTTGTAAACATTGGATTTGTTGTAAATGCAGTAGGAATTAATCCTGCTACACCCACGTCACTGTACGCGCCACCATCTACAGATATGGAAACTTGGAAATTTACAGGTCCAGTACCAGATCTTTGGGCATCAAAACTGAAATTAGTAAGGTCAATTTGGTATCCTGATACTGCCGACAAACAAAACTGGAAGTAGTCATTTGGGTCAGGAGTAGTTCCAGCTGTCCAATTATTACCAGAATAAGCATCTGCAGCTGTAGGTGCATTACCACCTGGGAATGAAACTCCACCTAGCCCAGAACCCACCGTTGCATTAGAAATTGTAGAACCCATAGCTCCAGGACCTGTCAAGGTACCAGTGGTTACTTCAGTGTCGAAAATCCAATTAAAACTAACCATTTCTTCAGGGCCAGGACTCGCAGATGAAGTAACAGTAATAAGTGTACTCTCACCTTCACAAACAGTGATATTATCTACCACTGGTTGAATAGCTGCGGGTGTTATTTGTACCTGTATGGTATCCATTTGAATACAACCAGGGTAAGCTGGAGTTATTCCACCATCAGGCGAGACATTTCCAACATCAACTCCATCATAAGATAAGTTAACAACTATAATACCAGGGATAAGTCCCGATGGATTGAAATTAGAACTTGTAACACCAGTTCCACTCCAAGTATACGTCCCTGTCCCATTGTCACCTGAAACAATTGCTGTTAATGGAACATTAGCCTGACCATCACAATCAGTAAACGGCCCAATATTATTGACTGCTACATTTGGATATGCACATTTATTACCAATGTTTCCTACAGAAGTACCATCTGCAAATATTTCAGCCATGTATCCAATGTTATCAATATGGGTAAAAGGACTTGAAACATAAGAACCAGGCATTACTTCTGTAAATGTTATTGCAGTTGGCGTACAACCTAAACAATTTGCTGTTATGGTTAGTCCAGCTGGACCAGTTACGGTAATTTCTTCATCAAATGTACCATCATTTCCAGCTAAAGTAGCGTCATTATTACAAGTACATGGATCAGAAATGAAGAAGGTGCCACATGATTCTTCCGTATATTCCAATATGTCATTACAAGCCACATAACTAGTTTGCTCTACTAATTTGTTTGGCGCATAATTTCCTAATTGGGTTCTATTGTTGTTTTCATTCCAGCTAGTTGCATTATTATCATCAGGAACAGCATCAAAAGAACCATGTTCATTGTTATTACCCGTTATATAAAACTGTACATCTAAGTCACAAATATCACCTATCGCTGACTTTAGTATTCTGACTTCCACTAAATTAGTAGGATTTGCAGCGAATTCTGTATTAGTTACTGATGAACCTACACCAGACCAACTTAAACCATTCCAAGTATGAAATTCAGCATAACCTGAAAAAGTACCTCTGAAAATATAATCAGGTTTGTCAGTATGTGCGTAATCAATTGCACGTGACCAGCTATCTGCGGTGCCTCCGCCATTTTTAGTGTTTAATAAAAATGCCCAAGATTGCCAATTAGGTGCATTCAGTTTTGCACCTAAATAAATGTAAGTTTCATCTTGGGTAATATAAAGTTCTTGCGCATTTGCATCTGCCCATCCTGCTATATTATTGGCAACTGCTACTGGTGTTCCCCAAATAACACTACTATCAAAAAGACCGTCTATTACTGGTGTTTGATTAGTTACAATACCTCCATCAGTGACTACAACATCATATACATCAAGTTCATCAGTTGCTCCAGCATTTTCTATTGTAATACAATAAAAACTTCCTTCTTGGTTATAATCAACATATTTATAAGGGCCAAATGTAGTACCATCGATAGTTACAATAAATTCTTGCGCATTTGGTGTATTTTGAGCATTAAAACAAATTTCTAAATCATAAGAAACAGGGTTTGTGCATGTTTGATCTACAGAAGTTATCGAAATGTTTGACACAGATACAACTAGTTCCGCTGCTGGACCTTCGCAATTACCTACTGATTCAGTTACCCAATAACTAGTATTACCAGTTGTATTGGTTGAAGGAGTTGGTGCAGATGGTAGCGGGCTTGCTGGCCCAGGATTAGGGTTTTGATTGTACCAAACTAACGTACCTCCAGATTGCGTCGTCGCCGTAAGTGGAACTGCCATTTCATCCACACAATAATAAATTGTCTTTGTGAGCGGAGCAAGAGTAGGACAAGGTAAACAAGCCACAGGAGTGTAGTTTCCTAACTCTTGACAAAGATCTGGGTAATAAATAACGATATCTGAGATATAATTATCTAATTCGTTAAATGGACAACATTCATTCCAGCTATCCGCAACTTGATCATTGGGCACTGCATCAAAGGTTCCATGTTCCCCAGAATTATTTCCAGAAACGTAAAATTGAACATCAACGTTGGTTGGATTGCTTAAAATTGATTTTAAAATTCTAACTTCAACCATTCCTGCTTCATTAGAAGCAAAATCAATAGGAGCTAAACCAGCAGGAATACCTGCGTTATTAGTTTGTATCCAAGCACTTCCATTCCATTTTCTAAGTTCAGCGTATGGGCTACCACCTTGGCCAAAATGACCCTTTATAACAAAATCAGGCGCTTGTGCATGATTATAAATGATAGGATAGGTCCAAACTTCTGATGTTCCACCTTGACCATCAATTGTATTTATTGCAAAACCCCAAGATTGCCAGTCTGCAGCATTGTTGAAAGTTGTTCCAAAGTAAACGTAAGATTCGTCTGATGATATGTATAAGTCATTAACATTTACTCCAGCCCAACCTTCAATATCATCTGAAGAAGCTACTGGAATATCCCATTCCGTATCTACAACGCTGTTTCCATCAATAATCGGGGATGCTACTTCATTACCTAGATCTGTTATGAAAACATTCAATTCGTTTTGGTTGGTAGCATCAAGATTAGGAACAGTTACGCAATATTGTCCTTGATTAGGACCATTTGAACTGTATGAATATGGACCATAGTCTACGCTATTAATAGTTACCTTAAACATATCTGCACTTCCTGGGATATCTATCGCAAAGCAAATTGTTAGGTCATATAATAATGTAGAAGTACAATTTTGTTGGAAAGTTATATTTGAAATAACAGGGCAATCTGCTGCACAATCTTCTGTTACGACTGTCATACCAGATAGTTGTCCCATCGGAACAGTACATCCATTAGCATCCGTTACCGATACTAAGGTTAAAGTTAATGGATTGTAAACAACTATCGAGAAATCACTACCAGATATGTAATTGTTTACTGTATATTGATTTGTACCGTCTGTAGCAACCACTGAATATGGAGATGTACCACCCACTATGGTTACAGTGGAAAAGTTTCCAGTATTACCTTCAAAGCAAAAAGTTCCATCTCCTGATATGACTGCACTAGCTGGACAAACCGCTGGAACTGTAGTAATGGGGTTGCTTGACGGGCTAAATACATTTGAATCTGTATTACAAAGACATCTCGTCTCAATATTTTGAGCAGGTCCTGTCTGAGCATATATTGGAAGTGTGGTTGTCCAAGCACCAGAATTTACCCTATATTGTAAGGTTGATCCCATTGGACAAGGACTACCTGTAGGAGCGGTGATGTTTCCACCTGAAACTGTACATCCTGTGCCACAAGTACTATTCGTAATGGCAACATTGCCAGGTGCATTAGAAAAGGTTGGACAACAAGAAGGGCAAGTAGCAGTATGCATACCTAAATCCGCTAAATTATCTATTGAAAATACGGCCCATTCGGTAGTCAATGAAGTAAAAGATGTCGTAGAGCAAGGTCCATTTGGATTTGTTGAAATTCCTGTACTGACATTGCTATTTCTTATTAAAGTTTTGTCTAAAGTTGAATGAGCACCAGAAACCCACTGTGTACCAGGATCGCAACCTATTTGACCAATTATATCAATATTTACAGCTGATTTAGCTAAAGCTACTGCATCATCTCCATTAAAAGAAACACTACCACTAGTTTGATCAGCTAATGCAAGAAATGCAGCTCCTGCACTTGGATTACAAACAACAAAAACGTCATCTGGCGCAATGCTTCCAGTTAAATTTATTGTTGTTGGCGTTGAAGAACCATTGGCATAGACTCTAAGCGTATATACACCTGTCAATGTTATGGTACTACATGTTGGATTATAAATTTCAATACACTTATTATTAGAACTACCTTCAATATACTCAGATATAAATAATTCAATACAAGGTTCTGCTACGGCACTAATTGTGAAATTAACATTTGACACATCAAAAAAGATATTATTAGAACATTTTATCCAAACTCTTGCAGTAGTAGATGATATATTCGGCATAGTGACACTTTGCGTACCATCATTAGGTGTATTTGCAACTAAAGTTGTAAAAGTATTTCCACCATTTGTTGTTAATAATATATCTACATTTCCACAATTGATTGGTGCAGCTGTAGTACCAGCAACATCCCAAGTTATTATTTGAGTAGAATTGCCAGCATAACTTACAGCTGAATTTGGAGATGTTACTAAAAAAGGACCTGCTGCAGATACTGTGGTTACGGCACTTTCAACTTCCCCCGTACACCCAGCTGTAGCTACGTTGTCTCTTACAGTAACTCTGAAATTCATTGTTCTACCAATAGAAGGAAGTTCTTCCCAAGTAGGATTGGTATTGCTTAGGATATCTGATAAATTAGGAAAATATCTACTTGGACTTGCTACAGGAGATAAAGAGCGGAACATTGGCCCTGTTAAATTAGTAGAAGCAGGTGGCATTGTTTGTGTCGGAGAAACCCAAGTATTAATTTGTTCCCAACAATAACTGAGTGTACCATCAGGATCTGTTGCAGACGCAGTGAGTACAAATGGAGTTAAAATTGGAATAGAATAATTAGAAACAGGCGTTACCGCTGGAGCTGAATTAGTAACTGTAAATTCAGTATCGCATGTATTACTTGCAACAAAGGGGCGAATTTCATAAAGACTTGCCGTACTGAAATAAGCATTACTGTTTGCTTGTACGTCAGGAGCACAAATACCAGCATAACCCATTATTGTGGATGCACTTCCTGGCTCTATTGATGTTGCATCATTTCTGTTGCAATCGTTGTATTGTGTATGGTTAGCGTTAAATTGATGCCCAATTTCATGCGCTACATAATCTATATCAAAAGGATCGCCTATTGGGGCACCACTACCAGTCACTCCCAATGCTTTAAATGAGTTATTACAAACTACACCCAAACCTGCTAATCCGCCAGAATTTGTCCCAAAAACGTGTCCAATATCATAATTTGCATTACCAATTACGGCATCAATATTTGTTTGATTTTGATCAATCATTAAACCAGGATCGCCGTTGGTATATGGATCCGTCCCTGCGTTTGTGTATATGATTAGATTGTTGTTGGCAATTAGAATCATTCGAGAAGCACATTCAGTTTCAAATACACCATTTACTCTATTCATTGTTGTAACAATAGCAGCTTGTGCTAGTGCAACCGTTCCACCATGAAAAGTTGTATATTCCCCTGTAGCAGCAATTGCTATTTGGTAATCATGGCGAATACCACAGTCGCCGATTCTTGAACCATTACTTTGATTATTTCTATCTTTTAATCCATTATTTGTGACGCCACAAAACCAAGGGGTAGTCTTGGCATAATCTTTTTTGTAATATACAATTTTATGGTTTTTATCATTTCGTTGGTAATGATCTATGAAAATATAACCTTCTGGCGAAAAAATCATAGCTCTAAGTCCATGAGCCGTGTAATCAATCCTGACATGATTTGATGGGTTTACAATTGAAACACCCAAATAAGTTTTTATTTCTGGGAATTTAGCTGCTAAGCCGTCTTCCATCATTTTATATTCAAATATTGAAAACTCTTCTATTTCACCATCAGGAAGACCAAGTTTTATAGTGGTTTGATCATTATTTCCATTCTTGTCTTCTTTAGGGGCAGAAGATAAAATAGTTTTTATTTGATTATCATCTAATTGATAAATTAAGAATTTGTTTGGTTTTATATCCTTTTCACCAGTATTAGCAATTAAGTCAGCATTTTGAATTATATTCCAATTTTGTCCTAATAACTGATTTGTATGGAAACATTGTAGGATTGTTAGTACGAATACTAATGCAATGCTACTAAGGCAATGCCTAGAAGGAATCATGAGATTTTTCATTCTTCAGGTTGAGTTTATGGTTCTAAAATCGAATCAAGTGTATTATCACCTCACTTGACAGCTCAAAGGTATGACAAAAATCCAGGATAACAAAACAATAATTACAAATAATATAATACGATTATATTAATTCTATATAAATATGATAATCAATTGATTATATAGTTATTTTTCCTTTGTTTTGTGATTTTGTTAATAATTATTTAATAATAACTTACATTTGTAGTTGTAAATTTTGTCATATGAAGTTCAATGTTAAATATCTTATTGCATTGATTCCAATCTTGTTGGTTTCAGGTATCATTTACTATCTCAGTGACATAGTTACCTATATTTTAATTGCTTGGGTCATATCGATGATAGGGGCGCCAGTGGTTGTGTTTTTACGAAAATTTATGAACAAAAACATCGCTGCCATCCTTACCCTTAGTCTGTTTGTGCTTAGTTTTTTATTTTTGGTTTGGATTTTTGTACCACCTTTGGTAAATCAAGTGGAAAACTTATCAAAAGTAGACTATAATAGGGTAGTGTTGGCCCTAGAAGAACCTATTAGAGATTGGGAAGAGTGGCTTGTAAATAAAAAACTAATGATCGATCAAGACTCCATAGTAGACAAATCTGATACACCCCAAGATGTTCCAAAAAACTTCATCACGCACCAAATTTTATTAGATTCATTTAATCAACAAGCAGATACTTCTGTTCAATCTTACAAGTCTATAAATCTACTTATAAATGTTCACTCAGAAAGTCTTGCACCCATTCAAAATATTGAAAATGAGCAATCTAGTGATCAAGATTTTTTTGGTAAGTTCAAAAATATGATTTCTGATTATCTGAATCCTGCTACCATTCAATCTATTTTTGGCTCTACCGTTAATGCTTTTGGCAATATTATCGTTGGTGTTTTCTCAGTATTTTTTATTGGCTTTTTCTTTTTGAGAGAGCAAGGACTTTTTGACAACATCATTGCTGCTTTAGTACCTGTGACATATGAGGGGCATGCTAGGCAAGCCGTAGATGAAATTAGTAAGTTGTTGATTCGATACTTTATAGGCATTTTATTTCAAGTGGTCATAGTCACTGTTCTTGTGTCCTTACCACTCACAGTAATGGGCGTTAAAAATGCGTTATTGATAGGATTTTTTGCAGGAGTCATGAATGTCATTCCCTATATTGGACCAATCATTGGGGTAGGTTTTGGATTGATGATTACACTTTCATCCAATCTGGAAGTACCTTTCTATTCTGAAATGGTACCTATCTTATTTAAGGTTATAACTGTGTTTGCAATTATGCAACTTATTGATAATGTGTTGCTTCAACCAAATATTTTTTCTAAAAGTGTAAAAGCTCATCCTTTAGAAATATTTATTATTGTCATGGTAGGTGCAAAAATAGGTGGAATATTAGGTATGGTATTGGCCATTCCTTTTTATACAGCGTTTAGGGTGATAGGTAAAGTTTTCTTAAGCGAATTTAAGGTAATTCAGAAACTTACTAAAAACATGTAGGTATCATTAAATGATGACCTGAAGTTTCGGACTAAATACTTAGCGGATGAATTGCAAATTTTGTTCTGCATATTTACGCTTGGAGATGAAGTTTAATAGTGTAAATTGATTTTAACTTCTTTTTCTTTTGTTTACGCTAAAGTCGTGACAGGCTTTAACACAAAAGAAACATGCGCCGCGGCGCACAAGTCTGTTTCATTTTCTTAACGCCATTTTATGAAGTTTTGACTAAAAATGAAAAGGACGGTCAGACAATACAATAGGAAATGTACTTAACAAAAATGTATATCATTGTAAGAAGGGAATGCAAATAATGACAAAAATAACAGATAATTAAGAATACATGTTACAAAATGGACAATTGCGTGCAAGGGCCATTAATCATTTCAACTAAAATTCAGGCACTTAAATTTAATTTAATCGTCGCCTCATGCCGGCTGGGCAAATACTTTTTGCATTGCCAAAAAAGTATTCAAAAACGCTAGTTCAAAAAAATGCAATTGCGGAGCATCGTTCATTCTCGTTACAAAATGCTTTTTCTATTGCCATTTTAGTCATTCTTTTAAATTTTGTAAATGTTGGGCAATAGACGCACTTTTGCAACTTCATTCACTATTGCTGTTTTTTGAACAAAGGTCTCCGAAATAAAACTTCACCA
>Ga0075154_10003334_pt1 | contig 10190 bp, 4 predicted proteins | sample JI71714BDNA_FD_70965 | JGI IMG/M metagenome (GOLD analysis project Ga0075154, IMG submission 70965) | Wastewater effluent complex algal communities from Wisconsin, to seasonally profile nutrient transformation and Carbon sequestration -... | ecosystem: Engineered > WWTP > Effluent > Algae...
AAATCTGCTTTGCCGGCGCGTCAGACAGCGATTCCCGCTGATGTTCCGGTTTATCGTTTGAACCGGACATTGCTGAACGAAATTTTCGGCAAAGCACCGCGCGAATTTACGGATGCGGCGCGTGAAATCGAAACGATTTTGGAGATTCCCGCACCTGATGGCGGCGTGATGCGGTTTCGTATCGAAGAATCGCCGATGCTTGCACCAGAAATCGCGGCACAATTTCCAACATGGAAACAATTTTCCGGTCAAGGTATTGACGACCCGACCGCAATGGCACGATTCGATATTAACTCGCTCGGCTTTCACGGCTACGTTATCAGCGCGAAAGGAACTTTTTTGATTGATCCGTATTCGTTGACCGACAAGAAAAATTATATCGTCTATTACAAAGGCGATGTTGGCGACAGCAGCCGCGAAAATTTTTCTTGCGAATTTAAGGATAACCAAAAGCCCGAAGCAAATTTTTTCAATCCGCTTGCACCGCAAGCCTTCAGCAACGGAAATCAGCTCAGAAACTTTCGTATCGCCGTTTCTGCGACTAAGGAATACACGAACTTTTTCGGCGGCAATGTCAATACGGCTTTTGCCGGAATCCAGACAACGGTCAATCGGATGATCACGATTTATCGGCGCGATTTGGCGACGACCTTTACGCTTGTGAGCGGCACGAACACAGTTTTCACTAACGCCAACGACGGCGGATTTCCCGCTGCCACCGATTCGAACGTCGCAACTTTATCGCTCGACCGCAATCAAATCGTGCTTGATATGATTATCGGCAACGCTAATTACGAAATCGGGCATGTTCTTTCCCAAACGCCGAACCCGAATGGTTTGGCGCAAAGTCCGAGTTTGTGCGACAACACCGACAAAGCCAAAGGTTTTACCGGCGCGCAAACTCCGCAGGGCGACGGTTTCGATGTTGATTATGTCGCGCACGAAATCGGTCATCAATTTTCGATGTCGCACACGTTCAACAACGATATTGACGGTTCGTGCAACACCCGTTCGGCAACTTCGGCGTATGAACCGGCAAGCGGCGTAACGATTATGGGTTACGGCGGAATCTGTGCGCCGCGCAATCTGGCGCAAAATTCGATTGAATATTTCAATCTTCGCAGTTTCGACCAATCGCTCAATTATCTGCAAGTCGTTATTCCAAGCGGAAACGACCCGAATGTTCCAACCAATTGCGGAACACCGACCGCTAACGGCAATACTGCACCGACCGTAACCTCGCCGGGAAACTTCAACATTCCGCGCCAAACGCCGTTCACGTTGACGGCAGCGGCAACTGATGTGAACGGCGATGCGCTGACATATCTTTGGGAAGAATTCGACCTCGGCGGTGCAACACGCAACGGCGGTGCAATTGATACGGACGAAGACGGCACGGCACGCCCGATTTTCCGCGCTTACAACGCTTCAACTTCGCCTTCGCGGACGTTTCCCGATTTGAGCTACATTCTGAACAACGCTAATGTTCCGCCTCTGACGTTTACGGGAACTTTGCCGAATGCGCCGACTGCCGGTTCAACCAACGGTTACGTTTGCGCGATGTCTGAAAATTGCGTTACGGGCGAGCGTCTGCCTTCGATTGCGCGGACGATGAACTTCCGTGTAACCGTGCGCGATAATCGTGCGGGCGGTGGTGGCGTGGCGGATACTCAATCAACGCTGACGGTTAGCGGAACTGCCGGACCGTTTCTTGTAACCACCCAGGACACGCCGACAAACTGGGCGGGAAATTCGACGCAGACGGTAACTTGGAGTGTCAACAACACCAATGCCGCGCCGATTAACGCGGCAAACGTCAAAATCTCGCTTTCAACAGACGGCGGACAAACTTTCCCGACGACAATTTTGGCTTCAACGCCGAATGACGGCACAGAGCAAATCACTGTTCCGAACACAGCAACAACGCAAGCGAGAATCAAAATCGAAGCAGTCGGAAATATCTTTTTCGACATCAACAACGCCAATTTCACCATTACGGCGAGTGCGCCGACCAACACCGTGCGTTCCGATTTTGATGGCGACGGCAAAACGGATTTTTCGGTTTTCCGTCCATCAGAAGGAAATTGGTATCTGCAACGCTCGACTTCCGGTTTTGCGGTGGTTAATCATGGCATCAATACAGACACGATCGCTCCGGCTGACATTGACGGCGACCGAAAAGCGGATTTTGTCATTTGGCGACCTTCAAATGTGGTTGGACAATCTGATTTTTACGTCTTGAGAAGCACTGATTCGACCTTCTCGGGCGTGGCGTGGGGCGTTCCGAACGATATTCCCGTTTTGGCTGATTACGATGGTGACAACCGCGCCGATTACGCCGTCTGGCGACCTTCGACCGGCGATTTCTACGTTCTCCAATCGCAGACGGGCAATCTGCGCCATTACAATTTTGGAGTGAACGGCGACAAACCGGTGCCGTCTGATTTTGATGGCGACAACAAGGCTGATTTCGCCGTTTTTCGTCCGTCAAATTCGACTTGGTATATTGCCCAATCAACCAATAACAGCGTCATAACTACGCCTTGGGGTGTTGCAGGCGACATTCCCGTTTTTGCCGATTACGATGGTGATAACAAATCGGATGTTGCCATTTTCCGCCCATCAAACGGCACTTGGTATATCCAAGGGTCTTCGAGCGGAATCAGATACATTTCATTTGGCACGAACGGCGATGTTCCCGTGCCGGGCGATTACGACGGCGATGGCAAATACGACCAAGCCGTCTATCGCGGCGGCGTGTGGTATGTAAATAATTCAACATCAGGCTTCGCCGTTGCAAACTTCGGTTTGCCGACAGATGTTCCGACACCGCGTAATTATTTACCGCAGTAGAAGAAAAAAGAAATAAGTGGAGAAAGGGAGAAAAGGAGATTTATTTGTTTCCTTTTCTCCCTTTCTCCAAAAAAAATCGTGCTATAATTTTTCAGAACATTATCGAAATTATGACAACCGATTTTCTGACAGGCACGGTCAAAGGTCCGGGCGAATTGCCGCACGAATATCTTTTTATCACCAAAGACAACAAACGCACGCGCATCGGCGAATTTGTTTATTATCAAGCCAAAGACGGCGACGAAACGCGCCAAATTATCGGCACGATCAAAGGTCGAAAACTCATTCGCAATTTGCCTGACGCATTTCTTTCCGATCCGAATACGCCGCCCGCACTGGTTTCTTCGCTTATCGGATTTGACGCGGACGGTTGCGAAATTTACGAAATAACGGTCGAAACGATCGGATTTTTTGATACGACGGTCAAAGATTTTAACAATCCGCGAATTCCGCCGAATCCGGGCGACGCTTGTTTTTTGGCTTCGTCGGAAACGCTTTCCGAAATGCTCAGTCCGAAACGTGCGGAAGAATTAGGTTCGGCGCACATCGGTTCGCTTTTGACTAGGAAAAAGGGCGAAGTTCCGGTTGTTTTGTCCATCAAAGATGTTGTTTCAACGCATTTGGCGATTTTGGCTTCGACAGGTTCGGGAAAATCTTACACGGCAGGCGTTTTGATCGAAGAAATGATGCGACCTTTTAACGGCGCGGCAGTTTTGATCGTTGACCCGCACGGCGAATATCACACGATGAGTTCGATTATGGGCAACGCCCAATTTGCAGGCGAAAACGGCTACAAACCCGAAGTCAAAATCTTTACGCCCGACAAGATCAAAGTTCGGTTTTCAACCTTGACCGAAGCCGACATCAAATATCTTTTGCCCGAAGGAACATCGGACAAAATGCTGCATTTTCTCTCGCTCGCGTTTCGCAGTTTGAACGAAAAATTAAGAGTCGAACGGCGACAAGATTACGCTTACGCTTATCACGATTTGCGCGATGAAGTTTCAAATCAAAAATACAGTTCGGAAGGCAAATCCGACGGCGGAAATGTTTCGTCGATCGAAGGTTTATTGTGGCGTTTAGATTCGCGTTTCGACCGCGAAGGCGGAATTTTTTCGGCGCAAGATCACATTCCGCTGAAAGACCTTTTCGCGCCCGGACAATGCACGATTTTCCAACTTTCCGACATCGAACAACACGAACAACAAGTCATCGTCGGCACACTTTTAAGACGAGTCAACAAAGCCCGAATGCTGACAGTTCGCGGCGAATCCGCGCCGAATACGGAAAATTATCTGCCTTATCCGGTTTTCACGCTTTTAGAAGAAGCGCACCGTTTCGCGCCCGCCGGATTGAGCGTCGTTTCGACAAATATCTTAAAACAAATCTTATCCGAAGGCAGAAAATTCGGTGTCGGTATCGGTTTAATCACGCAGCGTCCGGGTAAATTAGACCAAGACGTTCTTTCGCAATGTATGACGCAAATCATTATGCGAATCGTCAACCCGATCGACCAACAAACCGTCGCCCAATCCGTCGAAGGCGCAGGACGCGCAATGCTCGCCGAACTTCCCGCGCTAACAAAAGGTCAAGCCATAATCTCCGGCGTAGGTATCAACACGCCCGTAATGTGCCGAATCCGCCCAAGATTAACCAAACACGGCGGCGAAACCTTCGACGCACCCGACGAATGGCAAAAATGGCACTCATCCGACTCAAAAGACAAACGCGATCAAGACCACGCGCCTTATCTGAAACCAAGTTCAGATAAGAAGCCTGAAAAGATCGGGAATATCAGAATCTGATAGATTCAAATACTCCGAAAGGGAATTTCTTTCTTTCCTTGTTTCATATTTTAGAAAAGATGTGCATAATGCAGGCACATCTTTTTTTTATTTTCTGAAAAGACTTTGATACTTTTTTCGTTCGTTTAGTGCGTTTAAGTGTAGATTTTCTTTGTTTAAGTATTTATTTAAATTTTAAGTTATAGGAGAATTTGCAAATTTTAGACATAATCTTGCAAAGATACTAGCAAAATGCCAAATTTTTACTACAAGCCGATGTGGGAAATTAAATTTCCATCTAAACCTTCAGATCCGCAATTAAATTTCTTAGCCGAATCAATGAGCAAAAAGAAGCCCTTTGATGATTCAAAAATCCCCGCCGGATATACTTATCTTTCACAGTTTATCGCCCATGACATATCAAATGATTCATTAAATGAGGTAAATATTTTTGGAAATGCTCAAAGCATTTCGGAATTCGAGAATAAACACAAACCTTCATTTGATTTAAAAACTATTTATGGGCTTGATGCTTTGCCGGATATGAGAGTCTTGCAAATCAATTCGAATACGCTTCTAAAAGTTGGCGAAACTATCCCTCGTTCTAGACTTCCGCCATTTAAAAATGATTTACCACGATATGACGGAGATAAAAAAGCTGACATTATTGACAAAAGAAATGATGAAAATTTAACTGTTGCCCAAATGCAAGTAGCTTTTATGAGGTTTCATAACGCTATCGTAAAATTCCTTGGCGAACCTGATACACTTGATACTTTCATGAAAGCAAGACGAATCGCAATTCGGCATTACCAATGGATTGTTCTCCACGACTTTCTTCCACGAATTGTGAAGAAAAAGGTTTTAGACGATGTAAAAAAAACCGGTAATAAATTTTATACGCCGAAGGATGGTGATATTTATATGCCGTTTGAATTTGCCATAGGTGCTTATAGAGCAGGACATAGTATGGTAAAAAATGTATATAATTGGAATATTCGAAGATGCTTGAACGGTGATGATTTTCGAGCATCCGTTCACGAATTAAAACAATTTACCGGCTCAAGTTGTCCAAACTTTGAATGTCTGGACGGAGATCTAAAACTTCGGAGCGGTTGGGTAATTAATTGGAATTGGTTTTTTGATATTAATAACTCAATAGAAACAGATAAAGTTTTTTTCAATTTTGCGAATAAAATAAACACCAATATTTCATCTTATCTCGGAAGCCTTTCTCCTAAACCACGAGAAGATTTTTTAAGATATATCTCGCTTCCTGCAATTGACCTATATCGTTCCCGTTACATCAGTCTTTCTACCGGACAAACCATAGCAGATAAAATCGATTCTTCAATGATCTTAAAACCCGAAGATCTTAAACCTTTATTGCCTGAAGTTGTTAAGGATATATTTTCAAAAGAAACACCAATCTTATTTTACTTTCTTGCAGAAGCGGAAATAAATGAAAATGGCGAGACATTGGGAAATATCGGCAGTCGAATAGTAGCAGAAACATTCTTAGAACTGCTTAAACGAAGTGAATATTCGATTTACGGAGTAGATTTTCCTAATGAAGCGGACTTTCTCGGAGAAAAGGGAGAATTCGGAATACCGCAAATGCTAAGTTTCATTGAGAAAATGGAGCCGGGATTTATTAATCCGGTTGAACACAATTGATTTTTCTCCCATAAAATTCAAAACAAAAAAAAGGAGCTAATATGCCAAAGAAAAAACTATTTAAAGTAATAAATGAAGATGTAGAAGAAGCATCAATAACTGAAAACATAAGTTCAGTTCAACTTAAAATCTCCCAATCTCCGACAGGGGCGGGAAGAATTTTAGCTGCTGAATTACAAAGACTGGCGATTATGGCAACCGAGCAAGGTTTAGGAGGACCGCAATGGATAGAATATATGAAATACTTTGCATCCAACCAAACTCAACTCGACAGACTAATTGGCAAAGATTCCAAGTTCAATAACGTAAATTATCAAAAATCATCTCTATCATACATAGTGGCTAATTCTACCTGCGGAATAAATACCGTTACCGGAACAGGCAGAAATTTAACTCAAGATCAAATTGACGCTTTAGATGTTGATGAAAAAGGTGATCTAATAAATAAAAAAGTAGAAGCCGGCTTTGAAAAAAATAATGTTCCCGGTGATACAGATCCTTCGGGAGAAATTCCCAGCTACATTTAAACCGGCTTTTTCACAATTCGCCAAACTTTTTTGGTAAATGATATGAATCACAACTTTTCGGGTTTATCATCAGAAGTGTGTTTAGATGCCGATAAAATAGAGATTGAACTCTCTTATCGTTGGCATCAGATTTGTAAACAACACTTGCCTGTTGAATCTGAGAATTTGTTTTGGCGGTTTAATAGAAAAAGTAAACCTCAAGAACCGTTGCAAGGATGGAAATTGCATATTTCAGCTACGGTTCTTGAGGCTTGCGATCTGTTTGAGCGGGTTGCACCGTTTTTGGTTGCGGAAGATGTGCAGTTTAAAGCTCCGAAGTCTTTAGATGCGCTTTCCGATATTAACTGCGGTTTGTATCACGGTTATCATCAAGTCGGAAAATTTATCACGGTTTATCCTTCAGACGAAAAACTGACAGTTCGGTTAGCGGAAAAACTTCACGAATTGACCAAAGAATTCTTCCCGATCAATGTGCCTTTCGATGAACAATATTCATCTGAAAGTTCGGTTTTTTATCGTTACGGTGCTTTTTCGACGATTGAAGCAATTGATGAAGAAGGAAATACTTTTCTCGCCATTCAAGATCCTCAAGGCAAACTCGTTCCCGATAATCGTCAGCAATCTATTCCCGAATGGATTCCCAATCCGTTTCCGAATAACGAAAAATCGATTGCCAAAACATTTGACGGCACACCTTTGGAAAAGACATACAAAGTTTTTAACGCGATAACGCAGCGCGGAAAAGGCGGAACTTATTTGGCTTTTAATTTTAGCCAAAGCACTCCGCGTCTTTGTATCGTTAAAGAAGGACGACGCAACGGCGAGCTTTCTTGGAACGGGCAAGACGGCTATTTTTTGGTGCAAAATGAATTTCAAGTTTTAAAGATTCTGAGCGAAAAATATGACGGCGTGCCGCAAATCTTTGAATCTTTTGAGGTTCACGGAAATTTCTATTTTTCAATGGAATATGTTGCAGGCGAAAGTCTCAACGATATTCTAAAACCACGTCGAAGACGTTTTTCTATTTTTCAAGTTCTAAACTTTGCGCTCGAAATTGCCGAAATAATCGAAAACATTCATCAATTAGGGTGGGTTTGGAACGATTGTAAACCGGCTAACCTGATTGTTACGCCTGCCGGAAATTTACGTCCGATTGATTTTGAAGGTGCGTATCCGATTGGCGAAAATGAACCGTTTGATTGGAAATCCAAAGGATTTTCAACAACTTCAAGCGGAAGATCAAGCGACATTTACGCGCTCGGCGCAGTAATTTATTTTCTTTTAACGGGACGACTTTATGAAAAAGAAAACATAATTGAGATCAAAAAATTACGTCGAAATGTTTCGCTAAAATTAGTTAAACTTATTGAAAAACTGCTTTCTGATCTCGATTCAAATATTGCCGAGATTAAAAGCGATCTTCAAGAGATTTTAGATGATTCCGTTTCTAAAGTTTAGCGCAGTTCTTAATTTTAGCGAATCGCGAGTCAGACCAAACTTCTTCGACGATCGGATCGTTTATCCAACCCGGCAGAGATGAAAATTTTTCCTTGCACGATTTGTCTAAAAATTCAAATACTTTATCAAAATCACCGAGCGCAACATAGATAAGCGATTTTTCTTGTGCCGGAACAAATCCGTTTTTACCGGATTTGTCTAAGTCTTCAATAACTTTCAGCGCATCGTCGCGTCTGCCCATTTTCGCGTAAGCAAATCCGAGCGGCGCGGCAAAATAAGTTTTATCGCCTTCTTTCCCCGAAACATAATAAGGTTCAATAAGTTCCACAGCCTCTCTAAATCTATTCGTTTTTATAAATTGGTATGTGCGAACATATTTTATGTGTTTATTATCGGGAAATTTTTGAAGTAAGACAGTTAAAATTTTATCCATTTCTGCGTAATCGGTTTTGTTATAACTAATTAAGGCAGTTTCCATATCTGCCCGAATGGAAAAAGGATCAATTTCCTTGACTTGTTTTATTTGTTCTAAGGCTTCGTCATATCTTCCTTGCAAACGAAAAAGATTTATCAAACCGGAACGCGGCGGTAAAGATTCTTTGTCGCGTTCAATCGCTTTTTTGAAATTTTTTTCGCTTTCCACCCAATCCCACTCATATTTCAAGTTAATCAAACCGAGTGAATTGTAGGCTTCGCTTAAAGTATTATCTAATTCTATAGCTTTGTTCGCCGCAAGTTTTGCCGATTTTACAGATTCTTCCGGCGTAATCGCGCCTTGCACGCCGGGTGCGCTGAGCGCGAGATGTGCGTCGGCTAAACCTGCCCAGGCTTTAGCAAATTTATTGTCTATTTCCTTAGCGTTAAAAAAACTATTAAGTGCCTCTCTAACATCACCGCCTTTATCTCTCTGTTTCAAAAGCATTCGTCCCTTGAAGTAAAGATTTTTTGCTTCTTCGCTCTCCGTGTCTTTTTTGGCTAATTTATCTTTGTCTTGTGCCGTCAGACGCAATTGGATTTTGTCCAAAATTCTATTGGCAATGTTATCGGGCAGATTGATCAATCTTTCTTCATCTATTTTTTCGTCGTTCTTATCAATTAAAATGCCGTCCGATATTCTGATAATTTTAGTTTCGAGAACTAGTCCGTCCGTGCTATTTCTAATCGAACCGACGAAAACCGCATCAACTTTTAATTCTTTTCCGGCAGTTTGCGGATCAATATCGCTTTCTTTGTAACGTGCGGCAAGCGTTGTATTTTTGACATCTAAATCTGACAAATTCGAGAGTTTATCGGTAATTCCTTCCGTCAAACCGTTGGCGAGAAATTCTTTTTCGCTCAAACCTTGTTCGATGGAAATCGGCAGAACGGCAAACGTTCGGCGTGAATAATTATTATTGTAAAGAAACACACCTGCAAAAATCGCCAAAAGAATTGCAGCAACAAGCGCGGCTCGAAGTAAAAAGCGCGTGCGGCGTTTCGATTTTATTTCGACATAATTTTGAGTTTCCGGCTTGTCGAGTTCGACCAAAATTTCCGCCGCTGATTGAAAACGATTTCTCGCGTCCTTTTCGAGACATTTTTCGACTAATCTTATCAGGCTTTTCGGAAAATCCGGCGCGAACTCGCCGAGCGGAACCGCTTTTTCGCTGAGAATCGCGGCAACGGTTTCGGCTTGACTCGGACGATTGAAAGGACTTTTTCCGGTAATTAATTCGTAGAGAACGATGCCGACGCTGAAAATATCGGTTTGATAATCCAACTTTTCGCCGCGAAGCTGTTCGGGTGACATATACGCGACCGTGCCGATAACCAGACCGTTTTGCGAAAAATTCGTTTCGTTATTGCTTTTACCGTTCAGCGCAGAATTTGTCGGCATTATTTTCGCCAGACC
>Ga0075154_10003335_pt1 | contig 10190 bp, 8 predicted proteins | sample JI71714BDNA_FD_70965 | JGI IMG/M metagenome (GOLD analysis project Ga0075154, IMG submission 70965) | Wastewater effluent complex algal communities from Wisconsin, to seasonally profile nutrient transformation and Carbon sequestration -... | ecosystem: Engineered > WWTP > Effluent > Algae...
AATGTTGTTCAAGGTTTAGATGTAGGAACTTTAGTGAGTGGGAGTTAAAAAACGTGAATCGTGAGTGGTGAATGGTGAATAGGGAATTGAAAGTTGATGCTTCATTTGAATGAAAATTATTTCGAACGATTGGCAGGTTTGCCAATCGTTTTTTTATTATTATTGAGGTATGAGTTTTGTTGATTTTTTAGTAGCAGATGAAAATGGCTTTACCAACGAATTGCTAGACGATTTTTTGGCAAAAGGCTATTATCGTATGCAACATAATTTATTTACTTGTAACGATACGCAAATAGAATACAATAGTTATAGTGTACCTGTTTTTTGGTTAAGAACATTGGTTAAAAAAATTAAACCCCATAAATTAAATCAGCCAATTGTTAGAAAATGTGGTGCTTTTACAGTTAAAATTAAACAAGCTGCTATTACAACCGAAATAGAAGCTTTGTATAGTTTGTACAGAAACCATATTTCTTTTAGTGCAGCAGAAAGTTGTGAAGATTATTTGCATCAACGATTTTTACCCAATCCTTTTGACTCATACATGATTGAGGTAAGAGATACTACAACCTTAATTGCAGTTGGCTATTTTGATAAAGGCAAAAATGCCATTGCAGGCATTATTAATTTTTATCACCCACAATACCATAAGTTTAGTTTGGGTAAATTTTTAATGCTACAAAAAATAAATTATGCCCTACAAAACAATATACCATATTACTATACAGGTTATATAAGTACTGCTATTACCAAATTTGATTATAAAATTTTTCCCGATCAAGAAGCTATAGAAGTGTATTTACCTGCCGATGATAAATGGATAAACTACAGCAATATTGATAAGTCTTTTTTAGAAGATTATTATTTTAATTGTTTGTTGTAATGGGTTTGTATTTTTTGCATTGCTTGTTTGCAAATTCTATAGGTTTTATCAAAAATCAACTATTAAGTAGCAAAAATTAGTTAACCAAAAATAAATGAAGCATTTAGCCAATAACACTTTTTCTTTTCCATTCTACCGCTTGGGCTTTTCATTTACATGTGATGCAGTAGCTCATTTACTTGAATCGTTATCGGATTTAAACAAGTAATGAGATTTATTTTGGTGTAACTATAAAAGTGTTTGCTTTTAATTCGTAGTGATTGTGAAGCTGTTTGTTACAATGTATCCTATAGACCAGTCCACTGGCTTTTTCTATATCAAAATTATAAATTCGATATATCCAGTAATTGTTGTGTTTGTTTATAACTGATAGTTCATTGGCTGTAAGATAAAAAGGTGCGAATTGATTTTCTTTAGTTGTTTTTACTTCAATAAATATGGGTTCGTTTAATTCGTTATAGGATAAAATATCGAAACCTGCTGAATCGTCTTTTTCGGATACGTGTACAACTTTGTCTATAAAGCTATTTAATCCATCCCTTTTCATTCTTTCTTTTTCCCACTTTAAAGCAAACAGTTCACCCAAGTTACCCAAGTCTATTTTTTGTTCGTTAAGAGTTTTATAATCAGTCTTTGCATCATTAAAATTGGTCGTATCTAGCTTTTTATCTGTAGTCGTTCTTTTTTTGAAGTTTTTGAAAAGGTCTTCTATAGGAATATCAGGAACTTCTTCGGGTGCAAGCGAAGCCTCTTTTTGAGGAATAAATTTTTTTCTAGTATTCTTATTATCAGTGATATTTTTTTCTATAGGTGCTTTTTTTTCAAAGTACTTTTTCTCACTGTTGTTAAAGGATTCTTTTAAAAGTACTTTCTTATTGAGTATTGAAAATCTATTGTCCCAATCTAAGATAGCTTCTTCCATCAAACTAATCTTATCGGTGTAATATGCTTTGGAGTTGATTTGTAATGCTTCATTGTTTAAATTTTTGAGTTCCGATTTAAAGCTATAAAGCTGAAATACAGCAAATTCTTTTGTAATGGAATAACCATTTAATTGTTTCAGAAAAAGTTCTACCCTATTCAAAAAATTTTCCTCTTGAGCTTTTCTTTGTTCCTTTTGTTCGAGCCGAATTCTATTAAGAATAGGCTCTCTAATTTTATTAAGTTGACTTATGATTAATAAATGCTTTTGATAGTCTTTATAGTTTGTTTTAAAAACCCTATATAAAATCTTATTAATTAAATCTCCCAAAAAAAATCCTACTAAACCTGTCAAAAAAAGAGAAAAATAAGCTACCATTAGTGTTGTCGCAAATACCGCACCCGTATCCAGTTTTAAATTATTATAAAATCTATAGTATAAAGTAAGAAAGAAAAAAACTAGAAAAACAAAGATGTAGCATAACCAATAGTCATTATTTAAAAAAAATTCTAATAAAGAAAATTGCCTTTTCTTGTCTTCAATTTCTTTATCGATTTCAAGAAGTTGATGTTCATCTTGGGTCATTTTCTAGGAAGTTTTACACAAGATATATAATAAGAATTATAAAAAATATGGTTATTTTTTATAAAGCTGAAAATAGAAACATTTTAAGTGAGTAACTCAAATGAAGCTTCTTGGTTAGTTTTCACCCATGTTGGTCTTACGAATTTAATAATCCTGCTCCAAAATATTCGCCAATGTTGTGTCTTTCGACCAATATTGATTTATTATTTCCTTCCAAGCAATGTTTCTTAACATTTATTTTTCTATGAAGCATTTTCCATCATTTTCTCCAAATTGCTTTTATGAGTTGATTAGCAAAATGCATTCTAAACAAAATTTTATTGCTCTACAATTTCAAAATTCTTACTTACACTATTTCCCTCACCATCAACAATAGTCAATTGATGTTTACCAACTATAGGATTAATGGAAAGTTGATGAAACTTTTCTGTGGTTCCAACATATTCATTGTCTATATGCCAAAATAATTTTGCTGCACTATTTTTATGTGTTGCGGTAAAAATAGTATTGCCTTTTTGTCCACTCATTTCTTTGGGAATAAAAATTTTAGCTTCATCAACAGGATAAATTATTTCTAACAGTTTTGCACCATCTGTCGTGCAGCCTGGTTTGTAAACAGGCAACAATACATAATCGGGATGTTTTTGTTTATAATAATATTCTATGGTAGGGGGCAAAATAAAATACGATTCTTGTAACATGTTACTAGGTTGCTCACAAGTTTCATTTACACGATACGTTTTGGTGGCATCTACATTTACTTTTTTACAATAAGGACAAACAGCTGCAATATTGTTTTTATTGTACACCATTACATTTTCTGATGTTGCACAATCTAAAGAAGTTTTAAAACCACTTTTAGTACAAACTTTTATATAATTAAAATTTTGTTTGGGTGCTTCAAACCAATTGCTACTAGGCAATAACCTGAAAATATCAAATAAAATAGGGGCTGCTGTTTGTATGCCTGTTAAGTTAGGTCTTCCTTCGCCTGTTGTATTACCAACCCAAACCAATACACAATGTTTTGTTGTAAAACCAACTGCCCAACCATCTCTAAAGCCAAAGCTAGTGCCTGTTTTCCAAGCAATGCGTTGAGCCGATGAAAATAAGTTCCATAAACCTTCTTCCCCCGGTCGCATTACTTCATTCATTGCATTAAATGTGTGGTACAATGCTATATTGTTAAATGGTGGGTTTGATTGATTGGTAAAAGTTGTTTTTTTTGTTGACAACACACTTACGTCATCCTTCTGTTTAATGTAATTCAACATTGCTCCACTATTTTTTAAATCAGCATTTTCATCATCATTCAAATACATTCTTACCATATTGGTATAAATTCCTGCTAACTCATAAGGTTTTACTTCGCAGCCTCCTAAAATTAAACTCATCCCATAATAATCTGCTGATTTATTTAACGTAGTTATGCCAACTTGCTTAAGTAAATTATACAATCGTTGATACTTGTATTGCTGCAACATTTTTACAGCAGGAATATTTAAACTTCTAGACAATGCTCTGTTTGCTGGCACTGCACCATCAAAGCCCAAATCAAAGTTTTGTGGAGTGTAACCACCCATTTGTGTTGGAATATCTGCAATTAATTGTTTAGGTAATAAAGAGCCTTCACTCAATAATGCAGCATACAAAATGGGCTTTAAAGTACTACCAGGACTTCTTGCTGCATTCAATACATCTACATGGCTTTCTAAAGAAACATCTTTTGTATTATATACATTGCCTACATAGGCCAACACATTTCCAGTATTAATTTCAACCACTAAAGCCGCTGCATTTTTTATTTGATTGCCTTTTAATTGCTCATGGTGTTGTTCTATAATTCTATTGATTTGCAATTGCAGGGTTGCGTCAACCGTTGTTTGAACTGCTGTTGAGTTTGGTTTATTTTCTTGTTGTAATGTATTGAAATCTCTTTTAAATCTATCCAATAAATGTGGGGCTAATTGTGGCAAAGCTTTGGGTTCGCCGGGCAAAGGTTCTAGTTTTGCTAGTTCACAAGTAATAGCATCAATGGTTTTATTGGATAAAAGTTTATCGAGCAGTGCATTTCTTTTACGCAATAAAATGGGGGTGTTTTTTCCAGGATGTACCAATGATGGTGCATTGGGCAATACTGCCAATGCTGCCATTTCGCCCCAAGTTAATTGCTCTGCATTTCTACCAAAATAACGCCATGCTGCTGCATCTAAACCAACCACGTTACTACCAAAAGGAGCATTACTAGCATATAGTGCTAAGATGGTTTTTTTTCGATAACTACATTCTAATCGAATGGCTAAAATACTCTCAGATAATTTATTCCAAAAATTACGTTGATTGTTTTGCTTATGCAACCGAATGACCTGCATGGTTAATGTACTTCCCCCACTGACGGTTTTTTTGTTGCCTAAGTTTTGTTTGACGGCTCTAGCAATTGCAATAGGATCTATACCGGGATGATAGAAAAATCGTTTGTCTTCAAAAGCTGTAATACAAGCTTCAAACTTTGATGGCACATTTTTATTAAAAGGAAAACGCCATTGCCCATCGGCTGCAATACTTGCATTGAGCAGTTGATTGTTTTTATCGGTAATTACAAAACTGGTGGGTGTGTTAAATAAAACATTGGGTAAACTAAACCAAAACCAAATGAATAAGCAAATGCCTATTGCCCATTTTATTTTGCTCTTGGTTGAAAGATGATAAAAGTATTGAGCTATTTTTTGTAGATACTTCAATGTATAAAAGATGTGTTGTAAACCTACAGTTTTAAGCATAAAGTTGAGTAAGTGAAAAGGTAAATTTTTGAGAAACTCAATTCATACTGTTGGTTAATGACTATATTTTTTCAATCCCTTATTTTTGACATCTAATAAAATGCTTTATGTGTAAACATGCTTTTGTTTTTCCTGGTCAAGGTTCACAGTTTAGTGGCATGGGAAAAAATTTATACGATACAAACCCTCTTGCAAAAGAATTATTTGAACAAGCCAATGAAATATTGGGTTTCAGCATTAGTGATATCATGTTCTCAGGAACAGATGAAGCTTTAAAGCAAACCAATGTAACACAACCAGCTGTTTTTTTACACTCTGTAATTGCTTATAAAACATTGAATAATGCAATACCTAATATGGTTGCAGGACATTCTTTAGGAGAATTTTCTGCCTTAGTTGCCAACAATACTTTAAGCTTTGAAGATGCTTTAAAGTTGGTCAGCATTCGTGCCAATGCCATGCAAAAAGCATGTGAAATAAATCCTAGTACAATGGCGGCTGTATTAGCTTTAGCCGATGATAAAGTAGAAGAAATTTGTGCCAACATTCAAGCTGAAACTGGAGAAGTTGTAGTGGCTGCAAATTATAATTGCCCTGGTCAGTTGGTAATTAGTGGTTCTTTAAAAGGAATAGAAATTGCTTGCGAACAAATGAAGGCTGCTGGTGCAAAAAGAGCATTGGTATTGCCTGTTGGTGGTGCTTTTCATAGTCCTTTAATGGCTCCTGCAAAAGAAGAATTAGCTGCTGCTATTGAAGCAACAACTTTTAATACACCTTCTTGTCCTGTATATCAAAACGTGGTAGCTGCTGCCGTGAGTGATGCAACATCTATCCAACAGAATTTAATTGCACAGTTAACTGGTGCTGTTCGTTGGACTCAAAGTGTGCAAGCAATGGTGGCAGATGGTGCTACTCATTTTACAGAAGTTGGACCAGGAAAAGTGTTACAAGGTTTGGTGCAGAAAATATATAAAGAAGCTGTGGTGGATGGGGTGATTTAGAATACATTGGAACACGGACGACACTGATTGGAAAGATTTGCACTGATTTTTTATTACATAAATTATTATTTTTATTACAGAGCAACGGAGTAAAGAAGTTTCACCGAGGAGAGATCCCTCTTTGTGAACTTTGTATTCTTTGTTGCTTTGTGTGAAATAAATTTTAAATAGTTATTGCACAGTTATACCATTCGCCATCAAAACTAGCATTGTATTTTTTATAGAAATTGATAGCAGGTTCGTTCCATTGTAAAACTTGCCATACAATACCATTCAATTTTTTTTCTTTGGCTTCTTCAATTAGTTTATCAAATAATAATTTGCCAATTCCTTTTCCTCTAGCTTGTTCAGTAACTAAAAAATCTTCTAAATACATACGTTGACCTTTCCATGTGCTGTAACGAATATAGTAAAGAACAAATCCAACAATGGCCCCCTTATCTCCCCCTAAGAGGGAGGTTTGTGACGTTGCATTAATATGACCAATGCTGTTTGGAGTTATCGCCTCTGAAGTCCCTCCTTTGGAGGGATTTAGGGAGGCCACAAAACCCCACCAAACAGGATTTTCGCCAAAACCACTTTCTTCAAAATGTTCTAAAGTAACCGTAACTTCATCAGGTGCTTTTTCGTACACTGCTAACTCATGAATAAGTTCTAATATTCTACTACAATCTTTGCGTTCGGCTTTTCTAATTGTAATCATATATTTTATAAAAGTAAAAAAAGAAGCTATTCCATAGTGAATAGCTTCTTAAATAATTAATCTTATTTCAATTTAAAAACAATAGCTATGATTTTCCATATACCCTTTCACGCTCACCACCTTGAAGCCATTCTGTGAGAGTAAGCTCAATAGGTTGAAATTCAATACCAGTGCATCCAGCTTTTTCGATTTCAATTTTTAATGTTTCAGAAACTAGATAATTTACACCTCCCTCAACATCGGTAAGTAAAATTAAATGTTCCTTTATATTATCTTTTATGGTATATCTTGTTATACGAATACCTAATGGATAACCTGTTTTTTTTACTTCTTCTAGTTTCTTTTTAAAATCTTCAACTGTTAAAATATTGATTTTTTCCTTTAAGGTAAATGTATTTTCAGTTAAATAAATATCGGAATTTGAAAAATTTATAACATGAAAATCAGGGTTGTAGAAATTTAATATCCAAAAATCTCTATGTTGCATTTCTTTATGATAAACACTAGATTGAAAAAATTGTAATTTATTCTGATTACCCTTTTCTTCGAAAATTTTTCTAAGCCTAGAACTAATTAGTATTTTTAGTGAAAACCCAATTGTTCCTGGCACTATTAAATCTGTAATTTTAGATTTATTAAACAATACAACATCGGATGTTATTGGAGTAAAATTAATTTTTTCAAAATGAGTATGTTCAATGAATCTTGGCTCATTCCAAATATGACAATTATGCACAACCTCTTTTATTTGTGGGTAATGGCCCAGTACTTTTTTATTCATTGAATGATTAATAATATAATACTTCATACTAAAAATTAAGTTGATTTAGTGGGGTATTTGGATTATTTTGAATTGCTGTTTTTACTTTGTTGATAATTATCATTATTTCTGAATAAGCTTGATCTGGGGTAGCATTTGTTGGTATTGCATTTAAATAATTTTGTATTTTATTATCGTAATTAGAATGACTTCCAGAGTGAACACTTGGTTGTAAAGGTATTCCATTTAATGCTTCATTCATGTGAAAAGCATTTTTTGACTGTGCTGCCTTTTGCACTGCATGATGTTCTCTTTTTGCCCAAGGAATAATATGATGAGCAGCTCTTGCATCACCTTTGGCTAAACCTAATACTTTTCTTAACAAATTTCTATCGCCAAAACTTACTAAACCGTTTGTGAGTTTTATCCATTTTAAAGTTCTTTTACTACCATCAAGTGCAGTAATCGTTTTCTTAAAATATTTTGTTGCTGTAGCATACATACCTACAAATGGAACTGCTGCTGCAAAAGATAATGTTGCATTAAAACGGTCACCTTCAATTGTGTATAATATTCCACTTCCTATATCAAACACTTCACCAATTACTGGTATTAATCCTGCTACATCTAAATATGTATGTACTCTTTCTTTATTGGCCTCCCATAAACACTTCCATCTGCTCCAAGTTGGATTTTCAAATCTTATAATGGCATATTCAGCAACTAAACCTTTAGCCCAATTGAATGAAAAATTTGGCATCATTAAAACAGGGCAACAATTATAGAGTTGTTGTAAATGAGGTAATGCAGAATTTCCTAGTTCTTCACCCCATTCTTGATCTAGCAAATTGTTTGACCCAGCATCAATAATAATTTTAGCTGTTGTAATTGCTTCTAAACTATTATCATCGTTTAATTGATTGTATATTTCACTAGCAGCCTCATGATTAGCATACAACCAATTAAATTGACTTTTACTTAGACCGCCCAATTTCGAAGAAATTTCTGCAATAGACGCTCTTAGCATATTATCATCTACAACAAAACCTCCGTCGTTGTTATTCGAACTTCCCGTTCCAGAGCTACCTCCACCAATTCCAGGGTCAATACCACCAGAATAGTCACCAAATCCATTTCCAAAATCAACAACATAAGTTGTTCCACCACCACAATCTCCTTCCCAATGAGAAAAATACTCATTACCAGAACAATCACAAGGGTCTGCATCACCATCTGGATCTTTCCACATTTCTATGCAAGGATTAGTAGATACATCAACATCCTCATCTACTGTATCACCTGTAGTTCTTCCTGAAGTACTGTTTTTATTATTCAAGTTAATAAAAATAAACTGCTTGTTATTTGAATTATTATTTGAAAAGGCATTCTTAAAAAGTAGTGTGTCTACAACTTTAAATCTTTTATGCCCAAAGACTCTTTTCTCTAAAAGCATAAATTCATAGGTAAACTTTTCTGCATTTTTAATTTCTGGCTTCAGCCTGCCATACGAGTAATTTTTATAATTATCTCTTTTTTGTAAGCCTAATTGTATAGTATCGTTAACTAATGCTTCAATGTAAGCAGTTACTAAATTGGTATTTTGTGTAAAGGGAATTATTACAATTGTATCATTTGAGCTATTATTAACTCTGGCATTATTTTGCTTAAGTTTTTTGGAAAATGTTTTATCCCAGCGTGGGTAGCCAACTTTATTAATTAGCTTTTCTAATAGATCTGGATTTTCTGTTCTTGTTTTATTTAATTGTTGAATTACTTTTTTTATTGCAATGTCATTTGTCTGAGAGTTTTGAAAGAATTTCTCAAATTTAGCCTGTTTATCAAAGTCATTTGTATCTATTTCTGTCATTCGTTTACACCCAAACAGAAAAAATGCAAATGCAAAAACTAACATTAAAAGATGTGTTGATTCTACTTTAAATTTTTTCATAATTAATAGTTTTGATTAAAAAATGATTATTAAAAAACTAAAATATGAAAAAAACAATTGTAATCGTATCCGTTTACAATAAATTTTTATAATACCTCACCTTGCTGTTGAAAGCAGGTGAATGAAAAAAGAGCAATTCTTAATTCTTTTAGGAAAAAAAATAGCTTCTTTGAGACAAGAAAGGGGACTGTCGCAAACAGAACTTGCTTTACGATGCGATAAAGACAGACAAAACTTAAATAGACTAGAAAAAGGTAAAATTAATCCATCCATTTTCTTTTTACTACAAATTTCAATAGAGCTCAATATTACCTTAGCTGAACTTTTAAGTTTCGATTACACATCAATAATAAATGGCGATTGATTATTATTATCATTCGATTTCTTTTTGCAAAATATGCAAAACCTCATTGGCACAACCAAAACTTAAGGTGTAACCACTTCCACCATGACCATAATTGTGAATGATGTTGTCTTCTTTTTCTAAACGAACGGTTTGCCTAAATGGTCGTACACCTGCCCAAGAACCAATTATTTTTTTATGTTGAATTGCAGGTAAAATTTCTTCTGCCTTTGCTTGAATGATTTTTAAATCATTTTCATTTACA
>Ga0075154_10003336_pt1 | contig 10184 bp, 13 predicted proteins | sample JI71714BDNA_FD_70965 | JGI IMG/M metagenome (GOLD analysis project Ga0075154, IMG submission 70965) | Wastewater effluent complex algal communities from Wisconsin, to seasonally profile nutrient transformation and Carbon sequestration -... | ecosystem: Engineered > WWTP > Effluent > Algae...
GCAGGTGAAAGCGGGTTAGTCCCGATTGATGAACCAAACCCGCTCATGCCGAGCTTGTCGAGGCACCGACCGAAATTGGTGCGTGCCTCGACAAGCTCGGCATGAGCGGGCTCGTTCAAGCCCCGCGAACTACCCCGCCTTCCGCCGCAACAGGAACAACAGGCTGATCACGCCCAGGAACATGGCCAGCGCCGTGGCCTCGGCCCAGGTCGATTGCGCCATCAGCCAGGCAATGGCGGCAAAGGCCAGCAGCGCCGCCGGTTTCAGCACGCGCAATTCGGCCACCGGGCCGGCCAGTTCCACGCGCAATGCCCGCAGCCGCAGCGCCGCGGCACAGCCAATGGCATAGACCGACAGCGCCGCCAGCGTGCCGATCACCAACAGGGTTTCGAAACTGCCGCTGAGCGCCAGGCCAAAGGCCAGCGCGATGTGGAAGGCGATGGCGTTGCGCGGCACCTTCTGCCCCGGCTCGATCTCGGCCAGCACGCGCGGCAACAGGCCGTCACGGGCTGCGGCATAGATGATGCGCGGCGAATTCAGCGCCTCGCCGGTGAGAAAGCCGGTGATCGAGATCACCGATCCCACCGCCAGCAGGCTGCCCAACATGGGCGAAACCTGGGCCAAGGCCGTGACCAGCGGCGCCGGCGCACCGGCCAGCGCATTGCCGATCAGGCCCTGGGCGGTGATCTGCACCGCCACATACAGCAGCACCACCACCGCCAGCGCCATGGCAATGGCGCGCGGGATGGTGCGGGCCGGATCGCGCACCTCGCCGGCCACCGCCAGCCCGCCTTCCATGCCGGTGTAGATGAAGATCGCCATGATCGCGCCCCGGCCGAAATCGGCATGGCCGCCCGGCAGCGGCGCCACCAGATTGGCCGGCGTGATGAACCAGATGCCAACCCCCAGGAACAGCAGCAGCGGCACCAGCTTGGCCAGGGTGAACAGGCTCATCACCCGGGCGGCCAGTTCGATCCGGCGGCTGTTGATGGCATAAAGCAGGGCATAGAGCAGGGCGACCGCCGCCATGTGCAGGGCAGCGCCGGCCAGCGCCGGCCACAGCCGCGTGATGGCATCGATGGCGGCATTGGCCAGCGCCGCGCTGGCCAATATATTGGCGGCCCAGGTCAGGGCCCCGCTCAGCCAGCCCCAATAGGGCCCGAAGGCGGCCGCGCACACGCCATAAATGCCGCCGCTGGCCGGCACCCGCGCAATCGCTTCGGCAAAGCACAGCAGGATGCAGCCGATCACGCCCGCCGCCGCGACATAGGCCAATGGTGCCCAAGCCCCCATCGCCGCCGCGATTTCGCCCGGCAAGGTGAAGATGCCGCCGCCGATGACGACGCCGATCAGATTGGCCGTCATGCCGGCCAGACCGATGCCGGCCACCAGCCCGCCTGTTGTCTTTGCGCTCGCCATGCCCACCCCCCTGCGTTTGCAGGCTAGGGAGTGGGCATGGGCTTGTCCATCAGATCAGGCCAGATCGAACAGCAACGCCTCGGCACCCGCTTCCGATTGCAGCGCCAGCGCGGTCGCATCCTTCACCGCCAGCCCGTCGCCCTGCTGCAATTCGTGGCCGTCCACCACCAGGCTGCCGCGCGCCACCTGCACCCAGGCATGGCCGCGGGTGATGGGGGCGCTCAAGCTGCCGCCCGGTGCCAGCACGGCGCGGGTGATGCTGGCGTCGCTGTGGATGGTCACGGCGCTGTCCGGCGCATCGGGTGCGGCCACCACATCGAGCCGCGATTCGCCGTCGGCCACGGCCGGCAGGCTCTTCTGTTCATATCCGGGCGCAATCCCGCGCTGGTTGGGCAGCAGCCAGATCTGCAGCAGATGCACCTCGTCGCTGGCGCTGGCATTATATTCGCTGTGGCGGATGCCGGTGCCGGCGCTCATACGCTGGGCCTCGCCGGGGCGGATCACCGCCCCGCTGCCGATGCTGTCCTTGTGCTCCAGCGCGCCGTCCAGGATGTAGGTGACGATTTCCATATTGTCGTGGCCGTGGGTGGGGAAACCGCCGCCGCCGGCGATGCGGTCCTCGTTGATCACCCGCAGGGCGCGAAAGCCCATGATCCTGGGATCATAATAGTTGCCGAACGAGAAACTGTGCGTCGCCTTCAGCCAGCCATGATCGGCGCGGCCACGGTCTTCGGATTTGCGGTGCAGATAGAAGGGCATGTCTGTGTCTCCGGTGGGAGGGGTTGCCGCCGATATGGGGATGACCCCGCCATGCGCCAGATGCACCCCTGTCGCAGCAGCCATATCAATAGGGAATGACCTCGCCCTGCCAATCGAGCAGCAGGCCGCTTTGCGCCGGGGTGGCCGCATCGATCACGCGCAGCAGATGGCGGGCGGATTCCTCGGGCGTGAACAATGTCTTCACGCCCTTCTGGAATGGCTTGGACAGGCCGGAATCCACCGTGCCGGGGTGCAGGCTGAGCAATATCTGTTCGGGGCTGCGCCGCGCCTGCTCGATGGCCATGGTGCGGATCAGCTGGTTCAGCGCCGCCTTGGACGCGCGATAGCTGTGCCAGCCGCCCAGCCGATTGTCGCTGATCGAACCGACACGGGCTGACAGCACGGCCAGCACCGTCTTGCGGCCCTTGGGCATGATCGGCAGCAACTCGGCGGCGATGGTTGCTGGCTGGATGGCATTGATCGCCAGCACCTGGCCCAGCGTGCCGGCATCCAGCTGGCTGTTGGCCTTTTCCGGCGCAATGCCCGGCCCGTGCAGCACGCCGTTGGTGATGATCACCAGATCGGGCGGTGCCGGCAGGGCGGCGATCGCGGCGGTGATGCTGGCCGGATCGGCGGGATCAACGCCGCCGGCGCGGCTCCAGCGCGTGACATGGGCCCCATCGGCGGCCAGCAGATCGGCAAAGGCCCGGCCCAGCCCGCCGGACGCGCCAACGATCAGAACTTGGGGCTGGGCGGCAAAACTGGCGAGCAAAGACATGGTGCCGTCGTACCGGCAGATATTGGGAAGGGCAGGACGGCGTTTGGTCGCGTGGGGCAGATCCTCCCCCTCTGGGGGCGGTGGCGCCGAAGGCGACGGAGGGGGCAAGCAGGACCGCGCTTGCCGCCCCCTCCGCCCTGCGGGCACCTTCCCCAGCGGGGGAGGATCAACTCCGCGTCACCCGCGCCCGAACCGCGGCCACCCGCGCCCGAACCGCGGCCACCGCACCCCGGAAAATCGGCCACCGGCGCAGTGAAATCGGCCACCAAACACATCATTTCGGCCACGCAAATCGGCCCACGAATCACGCAATTCGCCGGCCCAACCGTTTGATCAGGAAAAGATCATTTTATAATCAAGGTGTTGGGGCAGGCCTGTCCTACACGGCCCAAATATCAGACACTGTGCCCGTTCCTTGAAAATTTCATGCGCCGTTACCGGCTCATTCCTTTTCCATCGTGCATTGCAGCGGGTGCTGGTGCTGACGGGCAAAGTCGATGACCTGGTTCACCTTGGTCTCGGCCACTTCATAGGTGAAGATGCCGCACACGCCGACGCCGCGCTGATGCACGTGCAGCATCACCCGGGTGGCATCCTCGATGCTCATCCTGAAATAACGCTGCAGGGTAAGGACGACGAACTCCATCGGCGTGTAGTCGTCGTTCAGCATCAGCACCTTGTACAGGCCCGGCTTTGCCGTCTTGGTCTCCGGCTTGGTGGCCAGGCCCACGCCGGTGTTACCGCGCCCGCCGCCGGCGTCGCGCTCGTCGTCGCTCATCATTTCAAAGCTCAGGCGTGCCATCAATCTACCTTGGGGGAAGGGAATCTCCCTTCCCTATAGCAAAAAATTGGCCGGAAAAAGCCTGACCCGCGCAAATGCGAAAGGGGGCGGCAGGCTGATGCCCACCGCCCCCTTTTGGGCGACCCGAGGCCGACCAGGCTTACTTGGCCGACAGGCTCGACTTCAGCTTGTCGGTCACGATGGCGAGCTGGTTCTGCATCGGCTCGGCCACTTCGCCGGCCAGCTTGACCAGAGTTTCGGTCAGCTTGCTGAATTCGGCAACCGCCACGTCCCACTGGGCCTTGGCGAATTCGGTCTGCAGCTGCACCAGCTCGGTCGGGTTCTTGGCCGAGGTCAGGCTCTTCACATGCGCCGAGGTGTCTTCGAAGGACTTCTTCGACACTTCGGTCAGCTGGCCCATGACCTGCTCAGCACCAGCGGCCGCAGCCTTGGCGGAAGCGATCAGCGCTTCGACATTGCCGCGGGTCACGGCGGTGATTTCTTCCAGCGTCTTCATGCTGGTTTCGACGGCTTCCTTGGACTTGGCAGTGACCTGCTCCATGGCGGCCTTGCCATTGTTCATGGCGGTTTCGGTGGCAGTGCGAACAGTTTCCTGGGTGGTTTCGAATGCGGTGGCCATGTTGGACTCCTTGATGAGGGCGGTGGCGAAAGGGATAACCAGGGCGCTGCGCTTCTTCTTGGGCGCAGCTTCGGTGACCACCGCTTGCTCTGCCGGGGCGGCAGAAGAAACAGCAGTCTCGGCAGCAAGGGCTTCGACTTCAGGCTTGACCACGGCCTTCTTGGCCGGTCGCCGGGCTTTCGCCGCGGTGGTGGGCTTGTCGGTGGTGGTCTTGGCCGTCATGGCGCGTCTCCGTCCTTTTGCTGCAATGCAACATAAGCGTGACGCAGGCCGGGTTCAAGGGCTTTTTGTTGCAGTGCAACAAAAAGCCAGTGATGCTTGTTCAACCCCAGTGCAACCCCTTGGAATCGCAGTTGATCGTCTTGCCGGCGCGGGCGGCGGCGGTGATCAGCATGGCCGCAACCGCACTGCGGTTGCAGCTGGCTGGCGCCCCCGCAAAGACGGCCGCCACCGAATCAGGCCAGGTGCAATCCGCATCGGCAAGCACGGCCTGATTGCTGATCACCAGCGCTCGCTGCCGGTTGAGATCAGCGGTCAGCACCGCGCAGCCCGCCACCAACGCCGCCATGCCATCGGCGGCGTCACCGCTGAACTGCCAGTCAATGCGCGTGCCCTCCAGCCCTTCGCGCACCAGTCTCTCCAGCGCCGCCGACGACATCGCACTGTCCGCTGCACCCAGGGCGAGCCGCACCAGCTTCAGCCGTGCGGCAAGACGGCGGGCGCCGCTCATGATCAGTTCGTTGATCTCCGGATCGGGCGTATCATCGTCCAGCAGTTCGCTGGCGGTCATGACGCTGGCGATCGGCGTGGCCAGATCATGGCACAGCCAGCGCACGAGAAATTGGGTGGTTTCGTTCGTCATCCATCCTCCCCATCGTCACGCAGCTTGATGCCCAGGGCGATCAGGCGGCCATCGCCATCTTGGGCCAGTTCAAAATCCAGCCGCTGGCCCGGCCGCAAGCTGCTCAGGCCGGCCGACATCAACGCCGAAACATGCACGAACACATCGCGCGGCCCCAGATCGGGCGTGATGAAGCCAAAGCCCTTCTTGGCGTCAAACCATTTCACCGCCCCGCTGGCCATCAGTCGATTTCCACCGGCACGGGTTCAAACCGGGCCGGGCCGGCGCCGCGGCTGCGTGCGCGCCAGGCTGTCATGCCGCCGGCGGCCAGGATCAGCCAGATCTGGCCATTGTCGGTGGCGCGCGCGGCATCGCGGGCCGAAGGCTCCGGCTGGCCATTTGGATGGCTGTGCCAATGGCCGATCACCTGTTGCCCCTGGCCCCGCGCCTCGCGGTGGGTGGCCAGCAATGTGGCGGGATCAATTTCAAAGCTGCGCGTCGGATCGGCGGCGACATTGCGGGCCGGCACCAGCCGCAGCACGCGATTGCCCTGGCCAACCAGCAGGCCGCAAATCTCTGCTGCCGGGCTTGCCGCCGCGAGGGCGCGCAAATTTTGCTGCAAGCTGCTTGATATCTGCAGGTTCATGCCAACATGGCTAAGCCATGGGGGAAGACTTGTCGATAAACATCACCCTGCCGGCCACGGCCGCCGGCCAGCGTCTGGACAAGGCGCTGGCCGAGGCACTGCCCCAGTATAGCCGCGAGCGGTTGAAGAATCTGGTGCAGGGCGGGCGGCTGGGCCATGGCGCTGGCGTGATCTGGGATCCGGCCGCCAAGATGAAGGGCGGCGAGGCCCTGGTGCTGACGGTCCCGGCCCCGCGCGCTGCCGACAATGCAGCGCAGGACATCCCGCTCATCATTCCGTTCGAGGATGAGCATCTGCTGCTGGTGGACAAGCCGGCCGGCCTCGTGGTGCATCCGGCGGCGGGCAATTTCGATGGCACGCTGGTCAACGCATTGCTCCACCACTGCGCCGGTCGGCTTTCGGGCATTGGCGGTGTCGCCCGTCCCGGCATCGTGCACCGGATCGACAAGGACACATCGGGCCTGTTGGTGGTGGCCAAGACCGACAAGGCCCACGAAGGCCTGGCCGCGCAATTCGCCCGCCATGATGTCGAGCGGCGCTATACGGCGGTGGTGGCGGGTGTGCCGGTGCCGCCGGCCGGCCGCATCGAAGGCGCGCTGGCGCGCAGCAGCACCAACCGCCAGAAAATGGCCATCGTGAAGGATGGCCGCGGCAAGCATGCCATCACCCATTATCGCACCGTGGCGGCCTTTGCCGGCGCGGCGCAGGTGGAATGCCGGCTGGAAACCGGCCGCACCCACCAGATCAGGGTTCATATGGCGTCCATCGGCCATGCCTTATTGGGCGATGCCGCCTATGGCCGCACGCCCGGCAAGTTGGCGCCGTTGTTGAAGGAACTGGGCTTTGAACGCCAGGCCCTGCACGCCGCCACACTGGGCTTTGTGCATCCCGTGACCCAAGAAAAGCTTTCTTTCGAAAGCCCCCTGCCAGCCGATATGGTGGCGTTGATCGGTCGCCTTGATGGGACCGGACAGGAGTGAGACGATGAGTACAAATCTTCCCGCCGTGAAACCGGCCAGCATCCCGGCCCTGGGATCGGAAGCCGGGCTGAACCGCTATCTGGCGGAAATCCGCAAGTTTCCGCTGCTCGCCCCCGAGCAGGAATATATGCTGGCCCGCCGCTGGCAGGAGCATCAGGACCCCGCCGCCGCCACCAAGCTGGTGACCAGTCACCTGCGCCTGGTCGCCCGCATTGCCATGGGCTATCGCGGCTATGGCCTGCCGGTGAACGAGCTGATTGCCGAAGGCAACATCGGCCTGATGCAAGGCGTACGCAAATTTGATCCGGAAAAGGGCTTCCGGCTGGCCACCTATGCCATGTGGTGGATCAAGGCGGCGATCCAGGAATATATCCTGCGCAGCTGGAGCCTGGTGAAGATCGGCACCACCGCCGCCCAGAAGAAGCTGTTTTTCAACCTGCGCCGCCTGAAGGGCAAGATAGGCGCCGTTGAAGACGGCGATCTGCGGCCCGAGCAGGTGGAGCAGATTGCCACCACGCTGGGCGTTGGCCACGACGAAGTGGTGTCGATGAACCGGCGCATGGGCCATGGCGGCGATGCCAGCCTGAACAGCCCACTGCGCGAGGAGGGCGAGGGCGAGTGGCAGGATTGGCTGGCCGATGATGGCCCGCTGGCCGATGAGCTGCTGGCCGACAGCGAGGAACGCGATCAGCGTCACGGCTTGCTGGTGGCGGCGATGGCGTCGCTGAATGAACGAGAGCGCGACATCCTCACCCAGCGCCGGCTGATCGACGAGCCCGAAACGCTGGAGGATCTGTCGCAGCGTTATGGCATCAGCCGCGAGCGGGTGCGCCAGATCGAGGTTCGGGCCTTTGAGAAACTGGCCAAGGCCATGCAGCAGGCTGCCAGCGATCAACGGCTGCTGTTGGAGCAAGTGTGAGGCTGCCGCATTGACGCAAGTGCCCCGGCCGCCGCAAATGGCGCCATGATCGGGCGTTTTTTCAAGGCTGTGCTTGGTTGGGCGGCGCGGCTGGCGCTGGCCTTTGTGGTGCTCAGTTTCGCCTGGGTGGTGCTGTATCGTTTTGCGCCGCCACCGATCACCTGGCTGCAGGCGCGCGATGCCATCAATGGCCAGCATGTCGAACGCGCCTGGGTGCCGCTCACCGCCATGTCAAAATCACTGCCGCGCGCCGTGATCGGGGCGGAGGATGCCAATTTCTGCAGCCATCACGGGCTGGATCTGGAGGCAATCCAGGCCGCTGCCATGGCCAACAGCAGCGGCAAGGCATTGCGCGGCGGCTCCACCATCAGCCAGCAAACGGCGAAAAATGCCTTTCTGTGGCCGGGCCGCTCCTATCTGCGCAAGGGGCTGGAAGCCTATTTCACCCTGCTCATCGAGCTGGTGTGGGGCAAGCCGCGCATCATGGAAGTCTATCTGAACATTGTGGAAATGGGCCCCGGCATATATGGCATGGGGGCAGCATCAGACCATTATTTCAAAACCAGCGCAGACAAGCTCAGCGCCCGCCAGGCCGCCCGGCTGGCCGCCATCCTGCCGCAACCGATCGAGCGCAATGCCGCCAAGCCATCGCGCAGCGTGAAACGTTATGCCCGCCGCATCGAAAAGCGGGTGAAGGTGGTGCGCGACGAGCGGATCGACTCCTGTCTCTGGCGCTGATCAGTTCGGGACCACCAGATATTTCTGCCCGGTGGCGCGGCGGTACCAGCCGGCGACAGCGGCAGGGGAGACCATTTCCTCCAGGCTGACACGGTGGCTGTAGTGACTGGCAAAGGTGGTGGTCAGTTCGTTCGCCACACGCTGTTTCAGCCGCGAATAGGTGTCGCCGCCGAACATGCGCATGCGCGGGAACAGCAGCCAGCCGCCTACCGCCCAGGCCATGCCAAAGCCGCGGTTGAAGCTGGTGGGCGCCATGTCGAGCCCGCCATAGATATAGACTTGCTTCAATATTTCAGAGCCATAGCGGCTGTATCCACCGGGACGCTTGTTGATCGCGGCTTCCATGGCGGTGAGGATCTGGCCCGCCAATTGCCCGCCGCCAATGGCGTCAAAGGCCAGGGTGGCGCCGGTCTCGTGGCAGGCGGCGATCAGGCTGGCCATGAAATCGGGGGCACTGGAATCCAGCACATGGGTTGCACCAAGGTCCTTGAGCAACGCCACCTGCTCGGGCGAGCGGACGATGTTGACCAGCGGCACGCCATCGGCAGCGCAGATCTTCACCAGCATCTGGCCCAGATTGGACGCTGCCGCGGTGTGGACGATGGCGCTGTGGCCTTCGGCCCGCATGGTTTCCACAAAACCCAGCGCGGTCAGCGGGTTGACGAAGCAGGATGCGCCCTGTTCGGCGGTGGCAGCTTCGGGCAGCAGCAGCGCCTCTTCGGCCTTCACCACGCGATATTCGGCATAGGTCGCCCCGCCGATGATGGCGCACCTGCGGCCAATCAGATGCTCTGCACCCGCCCCGGCGGCGACGATGGTGCCGGCACCTTCATTGCCGCAGGCCATGGCCTGATCCAGCCGGGCGGCCATGGCGCGCAGGCCGGCGGGCGGCACGGGGGCCGTGATTCCGCCAGCAATCGCAGTCACTTCGCGCATATCGGCCGCGCCGGTGAGCAAGCCGATGTCAGACGGGTTGATTGGTGCGGCTTCGATCTTCAGCTTGATTTCGCCGGGCCCCGGCTGCGGCTCCGGCACGTTGGCCACGGCCAGGATGAGCTTGCCATCGGCGGTGATGGTGGATTGGATCTGGCGCATGGGTCGTGTCCTTCTTCAGAATTCGGGGAGCTTGAAGCCGGGGGGCAATTGCATGCCCGCCGTCAGCTTGGCCATTTCGGCGCTGCCGGCCTGATCGGCTTTGGTCTTGGCATCGTTGAAAGCCGCAACCACCAGATCTTCCAGCATTTCTTTCGAATCGGCAGTGAGCAGCGAGGGATCGATTTCCACCCCGCGCACGGCGCCGCGGGCGGTGGCGCGCACCTTGACCAGGCCGCCGCCCGAGGCGCCTTCGATCTCGATATTGTCCAGTTCGGCCTGGGCGCGGGCCATCTGCTGCTGCACATTGCGCGCGGCGTTCATCAATTCATCAAGGCTGGGCATGGGTCAGGCGCTCCGGGCAAGGGGAACAGGATCTTCGGCATCGGGGAAGGCGGCATGCAGCGCGGCCACCAGCGGATCGGATTTCATTTGTTCAATCAAGGCTTTGCCTTGGGCCAATTCGGTTTCGCGCAGCGTGGGCCCGCCGCCTTCGGCCTGCCAGTGCAACTGCCATTTGGTGCCTGTCCAGTCCGCCAGGCAGGCCGCGATCGCAGCGGCCACATCCTTGGGCAGGCCGCTGGCGGCCAG
>Ga0075154_10003337_pt1 | contig 10183 bp, 8 predicted proteins | sample JI71714BDNA_FD_70965 | JGI IMG/M metagenome (GOLD analysis project Ga0075154, IMG submission 70965) | Wastewater effluent complex algal communities from Wisconsin, to seasonally profile nutrient transformation and Carbon sequestration -... | ecosystem: Engineered > WWTP > Effluent > Algae...
TCGAAGGCCAGCCAGTAGCCGCCCGTGAGGCCCACGCCCCACAGCGCGGCCACGTAGATGAGCACCGAGACCACCGTGATCTTGTAGGCCCGCAGCACGAAGGCGGCGATGGTCTGCGCGGCGTCGGCGGCGTGGAACACCGCCAGCCAGGCCACCAGCGCCAGCGCGGCGCTGCGCACGGCGGGGTCGGCCGTGTACAGGCCCAGCACGGGCTCGCGCAGCACGAAGATGAACAAGCCCAGCACCAGCGCCAGGCCCGTGCCGCCGGCCAGCGCGTGCCAGCCCAGGCGCGCGGCCTCGTCGTGGCGGCCGGCGCCCACGGCCTGTGCCACCAGCGTGCTGGCGGCGTTGCCGATGGCCAGCGGCACCATGAACATCAGGCTCACGAGGTTGACGGCCAGCTGGTGCCCGGCCACCGCCGTGGTGCCCAGCCGCGCGATGAACAAGGCCATGAAGGCAAACCCAGTCACCTCCACCAGGATGGACAGGCCCAGCGGCACGCCCAGCCTCAGCTGCGCCACCAGCGGCGCGCGCGCCGGGCGGTCGAGGCCGCGGCCCCAGATGGCGTAGCGGTCGTAGAAGCGGTCGCGCCGCAGCACGCGCCAGGCCAGCAGCACCTGGGCCCACATGGCGATGGCCGTGGCGATGCCGCAGCCCACCACGCCCATGGCCGGCACGCCCAGCGCCGGGATGCCGAACACCAGCGCCGCCGACAGCGGCACCTTGGCCGCCAGGCCGCCCAGCTGGATGGCCATCACCACCTTGGGCCGCGACACCGCGGTGTTGAAGGCGCGGAACAGCGTGAACAGCAGCGAGGCCGGCAGCGAGAAGGCCAGCGCCAGCAGGTAGCCGCGCACGCGTGGCTCGACCTCGGGCGAGGTCTGCGCCAGCGCCAGGAAGGGCGCGGGGAAGGCCAGCAGCGTGCTGCCCAGCAGCGCCAGCGCAACGCCCACCCACAGCGCCTGGTGCAGCTGCGCGCCGGCCTCGGCGTGGCGGCCCGCGCCCTGCAGCTGGCCGACGATGGGCGACAGCGCCATCAGCACGCCCATGAAGCCGATGAACACCGTGATGTAGGCCGCCGCGCCCACGGCCAGCGCGGCCAGGTCGTGGGCCGCAAAACGCGCCACGAACAAGGTGTCGATGGTGCCGAAGGCCAGCACCGACACCTGGCCGACGAGCACCGGCCAGGCCAGGGGGCCGATGCGGCGGGCGCTGTCGCGCCAGCCTGGGCCGCTTGCTGCTGCCGCGCTCAAGCCGGGCTCAGGCGCCCGCGGGCGGCGCGGCAAAGCGCCGCGGGTCGGGGTGGTCCTCGCCGCTGGCGTGGCGCGCACGCTCGGCGTAGCGGTTGAAGCGCCAGGCCGTGCCTTCCTGGGTGATGCGGCGCCACACGGCGCGTTTCTGGCCTGGCGTGAAGGCCGGCCAGTGCTGCACCTCGCTGAAGAAGCGGCCGCAGCCTTTGCAGGTTTCGTCGCCCTGGCTGGTGGAGCAGATGGCGATGCAGGGCGCATCGGGCGTGGTGCTGTACCAGGCCAGCCAGGCGGCCAGGGCCTTCTTCGGCATGCTGCGTTCGTCGGCCAGCACCTCGCGGTGCCAGACCAGCAGGCCGTAGATCTCGGCCAGCGCGCGCACCTCGGGGCTGAGGCTCACGCCGTCGGGCGAGGGCGAGCGCTCGCGCCACCAATTGATGGCGGCCTCGATGTCGGTGATGTGGATGGCCCGCTCGGGGCCTTCGGCGGCGGGTGCGTTGCTCATGGGGGCGCGCAGTGTAGCCACGGCGCGCCCGGCGTGCCGGCCGATCCGGCGTCAGGCCGGCGCGTAGCCCGCCTGGGCCAGCGCGGCGGCCACGGCCTCGCGCGGCAGGCTGGTGTGCACCGCCACCTGCTTGGTGGCGGGATCGGCCTGCACCTGGCCGGCGGGGTCGGCGGCCTTGACGGCCTCGGTCACGGCGCGCACGCAGTGGCCGCACGAGAGATTGGGGACGGTGAAGGCGTGGTCCATGGCAGGCAGGGCGCGGCAACGACAATGGCGACACTGTGCCACCAACCGCCCCCGCCGCCGCTGACCTGGCGCAAGCGCGCCCCGCCCCCGCCGCCGAACCCGGCCAGCAGGCCTGGCCCGTGGCCGGCATGAGCTGTGCCTCGTGCACCGCGCGCGTCGAGAAGGCCGCGCGTGCCGTGCCCGGCGTGGCCGAGGCCAGCGTCAACCTGGCCACCGAGACGCTGCACCTGCGCGCCGGCCCCGGCTTCGAGCCGCGCGCGCTGGAGCGCGCCGTGGAGCAGGCCGGTTACGCCATCGCCTCGCACACGCTGACGCTGGCCGTGCACGACATGAGCTGCGCCAGCTGCGTGGGCCGTGTCGAGCAGGCACTGAAGCGCGTGCCGGGTGTGCTTGAGGCCGACGTCAACCTGGCCACCGAGACCGCCCTGGTGCGCGTGACCGGCGCCGAGGGCACGGGCGCCGAGACCGCCGCCGCGCTGCTGGCCGCCGCGCGCGCCGCAGGGTACGGCGCCGAGCTCGACACCGGCGGCGCGCCAGCCCCCGCGCCGCGCCGCCTGGGCGAGGGCTGGCGCGTGCTGATCGCGGCCCTGCTGAGCGCGCCGCTGGTGGCGCCCATGCTGTTGTGGCCGCTGGCGGGCGCAGGCGCCATGCACGCGGCCATGGCGCCGGCCTGGGTGCAGTGGCTGCTGGCGACGCCCGTGCAGTTCGTGCTCGGCGCGCGCTTCTACCGCGCCGGCTGGGCCGCGCTGCGCGCCGGCACCGGCAACATGGACCTGCTGGTGAGCCTGGGCACCAGCGCCGCCTACGGCCTGAGCCTGTGGCAGTGGCTGGTGGTGGGCGACGAACACGCGCTGTACTTCGAGAGTTCGGCCGTGGTGGTGACGCTGGTGCTGCTGGGCAAGTGGCTGGAGGCGCGCGCGCGCCGCCGCACCACCGCCGCGCTGCAGGCCCTGCGCGCGTTGCGGCCCGACACCGCGAGGGTGCAGCGCGACGGCGCCGAGCGCGAGCTGCCCGTGGCCGAGCTGGTGCGCGGCGACGTGCTGGTGGTGCGCGCTGGCGAGCGCGTGCCGGCCGATGGCGTGGTGATCGAAGGCACGAGCGCCGTCGACGAGAGCCTGCTCACCGGCGAGAGCCTGCCCGTGCCGCGCGGCGTGGGTGATCGTGTGGCCGGCGGCAGCCTCAACGGCGAAGGCCTGCTCCTGGTGCGCGCCACCGCGCTGGGTGCCGAGAGCCTGCTGGCGCGCATCGTGCGGCTGGTCGAGACCGCGCAGGGCCGCAAGGCGCCCATCCAGCGCCTGGTGGACCGCGTGAGCGCCGTCTTCGTACCCGTGGTGGTGGCCGTGGCGCTGCTGGCGCTGCTGGGCTGGGGCTTCGGCGCCGGCAACTGGACGGCGGGTGTGCTCAACGCCGTGAGCGTGCTCGTCATCGCCTGCCCGTGTGCGCTGGGGCTGGCCACGCCGGCGGCCATCATGGCCGGCACGGGCGTGGCGGCGCGGCGCGGCGTGCTCGTCAAGGACGCCGAGGCGCTGGAGCGCGCGCACGCCGTGCGCGTGGTGGCCTGGGACAAGACCGGCACGCTCACCGAGGGCCGGCCGCGCGTGGTGGCGCAGGGTGCGCTGGACGGCGAGGAGCATGGCGTGCTGGCCACCGCCGCCGCGCTGCAGGCTGCCAGCACGCACCCGCTGGCGCGCGCCGTGCTCGACGCCGCTGCCGGCCATGCGGTGCCCAAGGCCGAGGGCGTGAAGGTGGTGCCGGGCCGCGGCGTCGAGGGCCTGGTGGACGGCCGCCGCGCCTGGCTGGGCAGCGAACGCTGGCTGCGCGAGCTGGGCCTGCCGCTGGACGCCTTGGCCGGCGCGCTGCAGGCGCAGCAGGCGCTGGGGCACAGCGTCTCGCTGCTGGCCGTGCAGGGCGAGGCCGGCCCGCGGCTGGCCGGCTGGCTGGCCTTCGGCGACCGCGCCAAGCCCGGCGCTGCCGAGGCCATCGCCACGCTGGCGCGGCAGGGCGTGCGCTCGGTGCTCATCAGCGGCGACAACGCCGGCGCGGCGCGCCACCTCGCGGCCGAGCTCGGCATCACCGAGGTGCATGCCGAGGTGCTGCCCGCCGACAAGGCGCGCCAGGTGGCGGCGCTGCGCGACGGCATCCCGCCGGGCGCCGCCGTGGCCATGGTGGGCGACGGCGTCAACGACGCGCCGGCCCTGGCCGCGGCCGATGTCGGCATCGCCTTGGCGCCGGCCGAGGGCGGCGGCAGCGACGTCGCCCTGCACGCGGCGGGCATCACGCTGCTGCGCGGTGACCCGCGGGCCGTGGCCGACGCGCTGGACGTGAGCCGCCGCACACACGCCAAGATCCGCCAGAACCTGTTCTGGGCCTTTGCCTTCAACGCCATCGGCATCCCGGCCGCGGCACTGGGCCACCTGAGCCCGGTGATCGCCGGCGGCGCGATGGCCATGAGCAGCGTGCTCGTGGTCAGCAACGCGCTGTGGCTGTCGCGCTGGCGCGGCGCCGGCCACGGTTGAGCCCATGGGCGGCGGGCTCCAGCGCCGCCGCCGTGCGCCGCACCAGCGCCACGAAGCGCTGCGTGATGGCGTCGTGGTCGTCGCGGTGCCAGGCCAGCGTGAGCGGCACGGCCAGGGCCGGATCGGCCGGCAGCCCGCGGTAGACCACCGACTGCGGGTGCGCGCCGGCCATCGAAGCCGGCACGACGGACACACCGCTGCCCGAGGCCACGAGGTTGAGGTTGGACAACATGCGCTCGACCTCGGCCGCCACGGTGACTGCCACACCCAGCTGCCCCAGCCGCGCCAGCAGGCTGGCGTAGAGCCCCGGCGCACCGGGCCGGCGCACGAGGATCAGGCGTTCGCCCTGCAGGGCCTGCAGCGGCACCGTCTGAGCGGGTTTGTACCGCCGCGCGATCGGGTGGTCCACCGGCAGGGCCAGCACCGCGGGTTCGCTGAGCAGCGTCTCGAACACCAGGCCCGCGGGCTGCGCCACCGGCACACGCAGCAGGCCCACCTGCACCCGCCGCGCGGCGATGGCTTCGATCAGCTCGGCGGCGTTGGCCTCGGTGATGCGCAGCTCCAGCTGCGGCTCGCTGGCCCGGCACTCGCGCAGCACGCGCGGCGTGAAGGCATGCGCCGCGGCCGAGGTGGTGAAGGCCACGGCCAGCGTGCCCGCACGGCCCGCGGCCACACGGCGCATGTGCTCCTCGAGGCGATCACACTGCGCCAGCAGCGGCCGGGCGGCGGCCATCAGCTCGCGGCCGGCGGCGGTGGGTGTCACGCCGCGCGGGTGGCGGTCGAACAGGCGCACGCCGAGCTCGCGCTCCAGCGACTGCAGCTTCTGGCTCAGCGGCGGCTGCTTCAGGCCCAGCAGCGCCGCCGCACGCGTGACATGGCCGCAGTCGGCGACGGTGAGAAAGCAGCGCAGGCGGTCCATGTCCATATGCAGAACCTATGGCAAAGCGGGTGTACGCCTATTTGATTCGATGTCGGCACCGCCTTAGCGTGCCCGGCAACCGGCGCATCGCCCGGAAGGAGACAAGACATGAAGTCCATCACCCGAACGCTGGCCACGCTGCTGGCGCTGGGCCCGCTGGCGGCGGCGCAGGCCGCGCCGACGACCATCCTGTTCGTGGGCAACAGCTACACCTTCGGCCGTGTCGACCCGGTGCTCACCTACAACGCCGCCAACGTGCGCGACCTCACGCAGCCGCAGGGCGCGCTGCACGGCGGCACCGACCCGGCCCTGCCCTTCGTGAGTGGCGCGCCGTTCACCAACCTCACGGGCACGAACTCCTACCCCGTGGGCATCATCAACCCGGCCACGGGCGCCGAGTTCACCTCGTACTCGCCGCACAGCCAGGCCGTGGCCTGGGGCGGCGTGCCGGGCATCTTCAAGCAGTTCACGGTGCAGGCGGGGCTGGACTACGAGGTCTCGCTCTCCACGCGCAACGCGGCCTCGCTGCGCGGCCATTTCCTGAACACCGCCAACAGCAACTGGGACCTGCGCGGCAACATCGGCAGCCAGCGCTGGGACCAGGTGGTGCTGCAGGAGCAGAGCGACGAGGCCCTGGCCCCGCGCACCGTGATCGACCCCGCCACCGGCAACCCGGTGGCGCTGAGCTCCAACTTCCCCTCGTTCCAGGCCTACGCCGACCTGATCGAGGACTGGATCCACCAGGGCACGGCGCTGAGCTACCGCGAGCGCGCGCTGTACAACGCCATCCACGGCAGCCAGGCCAACTGCGTGGCCGCGGGCGGCACGGCGAGCTCGTGCAACAACAACACGCTGCGCACGATCGAGGCCAACACCAATGCCAACGCCGCGGCGCAGATCTTCCTGATGCAGCCCTGGGCCCGGCCCGACCTCGTGAACCCGCCGGGCACGAACACGATCGACCCACGCACCGGCGACGCCATCTACGACACGAACAGCGCGGCACCCTCGTTCTACGCCACCCTGGCGGCCATGACCGAGGACAACACCACGCAGTACCGGCGGGCCCTGGAATTTGCGGCCAGCGACGGCACCGGCGGCTTCGCGGGCCTGGCGCCCGTGGGCCAGGCCTTCATGCGTGCCATTGCCGACGGCGTGGCCACGGCCGACATGTACGCGCCCGACGCCGCCAGCGATGGCCTGCTGGACCTGTGGTTCAACGACGGCACGCACGCCAGCGTGCACGGTTCGTACCTGAGCGCGCTCACGCTGTTCGGCCGTGTCACGGGCGTCAACCCGTTCTCGCTGGGCGCGGGCGAGATCGCCGCGCGGGAGCTGGGCATCAGCGCGCGCGACGCGGTGGCGCTGCAGCGCATCGCGGCGCTGGAGCTGGGCTTTGCGGTGCCCGCACCGGGCACGGCCGCGCTGGCGCTGGGTGCGCTGGCGCTGATCGGGGCCCTGCGCGTGCGGCGCCGCACATGAATCGGGCCGCTGGCCGGCTGGGGCGATGGGGACCTGCGCGCCCTGTTCGACACCAACGTCTTCGGCCCGCACCGCCTGAGCAACGCGCTGCTGCCCGCGCTGCTGGCCCGGCGCGGACGCATCGTCTGCATCGGCTCCATGGGCGGCAGCATCACCAGCCCCCTGATGGGCCCGTACACGATGAGCAAACACGCGCTCGAGGCCTACGCCGAGTGCCTGCGCCAGGAGCTGGCACCCCATGGTGTGGCCGTGGCCATCGTGCAGCCCGGCGCCGTGGCGACCGACATCGGTGCCAACGGCCAGGCCGGCAACCTTGCGCGGCTGGAGGCCACGCCGCCGCCCTTTGACGGCCTCGCGCGGGCCGCCGCGGCGTCGCTGCGGGCGCCCGCCGTGCCGCACGATCTCGGGCAGCCCGAGTCGGCCGCCAACCGCGTGCACGCACCCCCCGAGGCCGTGGCCCGCGTGGTGCTGGAAGCGCTGCAAGCGCCCACGCCGCAGGCCCGCTACCTGGTGGGCACGCGCTGGGAAAGTGACCGCGTGGTGGATGCGCTGATCACGCGGCTGATCGACGCCGCGCGCGCGCCCTCGCAGGCGCTGGACGACGAGGCGCTGCTGGCGCGTGTGCGCCAGGCACTGCGGCTGCGTGGGCGCTGAAGGCCCTGCGTCGCTGAGCTTCGCTGGCGGCCCAGGCTCCGCTTCGGCTGTTCAGGGGCTGCGCCGCGGCGCCCACACCATCGCCACCTCCAGCCCCGGATGCGCGAGGCGGATGCGCAGCTCGCCGCCGTGCGCCTGCGCCACCTGGCGGCACAGGTGCAGCCCCAGGCCCACGCCGCCGGCGCTGCGCGTGCGTGCGGCGTCGGGCCGGTGGAAGGGCTCGCCCAGGCGGGCGAGCTGGTCGGCGGCCACGCCGGGGCCGTGGTCGCGCAGGCCCAGGGCCCAGCGGCCGTCGGGCTCCACGCGCAGGAAGAGCTGCGGCGGCTGCACCGCGCCCGCCGCGTGGCGCCGCGCGTTGGCCAGCAGGTTGCGCAGCATGAGCCGGAGGCGGGTTTCGTCGAGCAGGGCCACGGCGGGGCTCAGGCCCAGGTCGAGCGCCACGCCTTCGTCGGCCGCCAGCGTGCGCAGCAACGGCGCCAGGTCCAGCGGCGCGGCCTGCAGGGCGCTGTGGCCCTGCTGCAGGCGCTCGCTTTCCAGCAGCGTGGCCACGAGGTCGCGCATCTCGGCCAGGTCGGCCAGCAGGGCGCTGCGCTCGGGGGATTCATCCAGCAGCTCGGCATGCAGCCGCGCGCGCGTGAGCGGGCTGCGCAGCTCGTGGCTGATGGCCAGCAGCAGTGTGCGCTTGGCCTCCAGCATGCCGGCCAGGCTGCCCGCCATGCCGTCGATGCGCGTGGCCAGGGCGCCGAGTTCGTCGTCGCGCAGGCGGCCGCCGGGTGCGAAGGTGGCGATGGGCTGGCCGAATCGACCCGTGGTGTAGGCCGCCACGCCGGCGCCGATGGCGTCCAGCGGCCGCAGCAGCCGGCGCACGACCAGGTAGCCCGCGGCGGTGACGAGCACGAGCACGCCCAGCGCGATCCAGCCCAGGCGGCGTGGCCGCTGCTCGTCGGGCGGCGCCACCAGGCTGAAGCGGAGCACGTGGCCGTCGGCCAGCGTGCGCGTCAGGCCCCAGCTCGGCGGGCCGTGGCGGTCGTCGTCGTCGCGGGCATCGGCCAGGCCGCCGGGCTGGCTGTCGAAGCGCAGCACCGGGCCCTCGATGCGCACGCGCACCGGCAGCCGCTCGGCGATGGCGCGCGCACGCGCCGCGTCGGGCGGGGTGCCGATCTCGGCCGCGAGGTGGTCCACGTAGTCCGCCACCAGGGGTTGCGCGTAACCCTGCCAGCCGCCCTGCAGCGCGCGCTGCAGCGTGCCCACCAGCAACAGGCCCAGCACCGCCGCCAGCAGCAGGAACAGCGCCATCAGCCGCAGCTTCAGGCTGTGGCGGAAGCGGTGCGCGGCCCGGCGCAGGCGGGCGGTGGCGGCCATGGGCTCAGGCGCGCACGCCGGCGAACAGGTAGCCCGCGTTGCGCAGCGTGTGGATCACGTCCAGCGGCTCGAGCTTCCGGCGCAGGCGGCTCACCAGCAGGTCCACGGCGCGGCTCTGGATGTCCTCGGCCGCGTGGCCGCGCAGCCGCGTGAGGATGTCGTCGCGGCTGAACACCCGCCCCGGCACGGCGGCCAGCATCAGCAGCAGCTCGAACTCGGTGCCGGTGAGATCGACCGCGCGGCCGTCGAGCTGCACGCTGCGGCGCGCGGGGTCGATGAGCAGGCGCTCGTAGCGCAGCGGGGCCGGCGCCTCGGGCACGGCGGCCGTGGGCGCGGTGGGGCTGCTGCGCCGCCACACCGTCTGCAGCCGGGCCAGCAGCTCGCGCGGTTCGAAGGGCTTGGGCAGGTAGTCGTCGGCGCCCAGCTCCAGGCCGACGACGCGGTCCATCACGTCGCCGCGCGCGGTGAGCATCAGGATGGGCAGCGTGCCCAGTGGCGGCGGCTCGCGGCGCAGCTGGCGGCAGAGCTCGAAGCCGTCCATCTCGGGCAGCATCACGTCCAGCAGCGCGGCGTCGAAGCGGCCCGCGCCGCCGGTGCGCAGCACCGCCAGCGCGTCGCTGGGGCGCGTGGCCTGCTGCAGCTCGATGCCGTGGCGGCGGAAGAAGGCCGCCAGCGGCGCGCCCAGGCCCTCGTCGTCGTCGACGAGCAGCAGCCGGCGGCTCGCGGGCGGGGAGTTCATGGGCCGATGCTACGGGGCGCCGGCCTGGGCTCAGCGCGGGCCGTCTTCGCCACGGCCGCGGTGCTCACGCGTCCGCGCCAGCATCTCGCGCAGCTCGGCCTGCTGCACCGGGCGCAGGCTGTCGTAGAAGTCGGCTGCGGCGCTGATGAGCGCCGGGCTCTGCGCACCGGCCAGGGCCAGCTGGGCCTGGACCAGCGTGTTGACACGGCCGCGGTCGAAGCGGGGGCCGGCGATGGCGGCCTGGAACTCCTCGCGCGGGTTGGCGCTGGTGGCCACCATGGCGTTGCGTGCCTCGCGCAGGTGCTCGCCCAGGGTGGCCAGCCGGGCCTTCTGCGCGGCGTCGAGATCGAGCTTGCCGGCCACGCGCTCGATGACACGGGCCTGCAGCGGCGCGGCCTCGTCGGCGCTCACGGCCTTCCAGCCGATGTGCGGGCCGAAGTGGCGGCCGTGTTCGCGGTGGGCCCAGGCGGCAAAGCCGCCCAGCAGGGTGGCGGCGGCCACGGCGCCGATGAG
>Ga0075154_10003341_pt1 | contig 10169 bp, 8 predicted proteins | sample JI71714BDNA_FD_70965 | JGI IMG/M metagenome (GOLD analysis project Ga0075154, IMG submission 70965) | Wastewater effluent complex algal communities from Wisconsin, to seasonally profile nutrient transformation and Carbon sequestration -... | ecosystem: Engineered > WWTP > Effluent > Algae...
CTGGCGCTGACGTGAGACACCGCCGCTCACATTGACCTGCGGAAGTCCGGCGGCCGCGGCGTCGCCGCGCTGGACGCGAGCTTGCACGAAACGCAGCGCCGCCGTTTGCAGGTCCGGGCTTGCCTCAAACGCGCGCCGCTCCAGTTCGTCCAGCACCGGATCGCCAAAACCTCGCCACCAGTCGGCCGGCAGAGGGTTGTCGCTCACAGCGATGCTGCGCAGGCTCGCGTCACCGCTGCGCCAACGCGTCCAGTCGGCAGGCGCCGCGGTGGACGGGCGCTTATAGTCGGGGCCTACGGTGCAGCCGACAAGCCCTGCCGCCAGCGCTGTGCAAAACAAGGCCTGAAGAGTCGAGGGACGATGCGGGCGGGGCGTGGACATGGGAGCGATCCTGTTCATCAGGCAAGCCGGTTGCGGAAGAGCCAGGCGGCAAGCGGTAGGGTGACGGCGGTCACCGCCAGGAGCGGCACGAAATTGAAGGCGATGTCGCTAAAGACGGCGCCTTCGAGGTAAATGCGCCGGACCATGTCGATGCCGAAGCGGAGCGGATTGACGTATGTGACGACCTGCAGGATGGCGGGCATGTTGCGCACCGGGGTCAGCAGTCCCGAGAGCAGCATCAGCGGCATGATGATGAGGAATGTGTAGAGCATCGCCTGTTGCATGCTCACCGACAGGGCTGAGATGGAGAGGCCGATGCCCACGGCCGCGCCCGTAAAGCTTACAAGTCCCAAATAGAGCAGCCAGTAGCTTCCCTCCATTGGGATCTGGAACCAGAAGCGGATAATCAGCAGGATGATCGTCGACTGGATCAAACCCACCAGGATCGCCGGCAGCGCCTTGCCGATCATGATCTGAATGGGCGTGAGCGGCGTCACCAGAAGCTGGTCGAAGGTTCCCTGTTCCCGCTCTCGGGCCACCGAAAGCGCAGCGAGCAACAGCGTCTGGAGCATGCTGAGCGCGGCGATCATTGCCGGCATCAACGTCCAGCGGGATTCAAGGTTGGGATTATACCAGGCGCGCCGCTCCACGGTGAGGGAGGCGCTCGCGCCGCGCCCACGGTTATAGTCCGCGATGATCGTGCCGACCTGAGCCGCTGCCGCGCCCGCCGTTGAGGAATTGCGTCCATCAAGGATGATCTGGAGAGGTGCGGACTCGCCGCGGTTCAGGCGCTCCTCGAAATCCGCAGGAATGCTCAATGCGAGCAACACGTCACCGGAATCGATCCGCTCAGCGATCTGGGCGTTGGAAGCGAGTGTCGCCTTGCGCTGGAACACCCCGGTTCCGTCGAGACGCGCGAGCAGATCGGTGGACGCTCTGCCCCGGCTCTGATCGATCACGGCATAGGGCACGTGGGTCAGATCATAGGTTGCGCCATAGCCGAACAGCAGGGCCTGCATCAGCGCCGGCGCGAACAGGATCGTCCGGTTGGCCGGATCCTTGACGAGCGCCAGTATCTCCTTCCGGCAGAGCGCCGCAACCTGGGCTACCCAGGCAATGAAGTTTGCGATCATGCGCCGAGCCTCTTCTTCAGGGTCCGGGTCGTCAGAACGCCAAGCACAAGGCCATAAAGCGACAGGATCGCGCAGGACTTGAGGACCATCGACCAGATAGTGCCGGCGAGGAACAGGGACTTGATCAGCTGCATGAAATGAGTGGCGGGCAAGAGGTTGCTGATAACCTGGATGACCACGGGCATGTTGCGCACGTCGAAGACGAAGCCAGAGAGCATCATCGCGGGCATGAAACTCGCGAGCAGCGCGGTCTGGCTCGCAGCGAACTGGTTGCGGGTTGCGCCCGAGATGAACAGCCCTAGCAGCAGCGAGACGATCAGATAGAGCAGCGAGGAGAAGAGAATGACGATCAGCGATCCGCGAATGGGCACATGGAAGATGAAGGCGGCGGACAGAAGGCACATGACGATGTCGATCGCGCCGATGACGACATAGGGGGCGATTTTCGCCAGCACGAGTTCAACGGGGCGGACGGGGGTAACGAACAGCGACTCCAGCGTGCCGCGCTCCCATTCGCGGGCTATCAGCAGGGAGGTAAGGAACGCGCCGATCAGGGTCAGCACCAGGACAACCAGGCCGGGCACCAGATACCAGCTGCTGTTGCTCGCCTCGTTGAACCAGATGCGTTGCACGATGGCGATCCCACCTCCCGATCCTCCTGCGATGCGATCCGCCTGGTGCAGCGCGGCCGATTGCATCGCGCCGCCGACATAGCCCTCGATGCTGGCGGCGGAGGTTGCGTCGGCGCCGTTGAGCAGAAGCTGGATTCGGGCATCGCCCGCCGCGCGCCGGCTTGCGAAATCGACCGGCACGCGCACGATCGCATCCACCTTGTGCGCGCGCATGAGAGCCACGGCTCTTCCCATGTCGGCGCAATAGACCGGCGCGAGATACGGCGATCCTGCCAGACCTGCCACCGCATCGCGGGCCGCGGGCGACATGTCCTCCAGCACGACCGCGATCGGCGCGTTCTTGACGTCGAAGGAGAGGCCGTAACCGAACAACAGGATCAATACGAACGGCAGCAGCAGGCCGACGAGCAGGTTGCTCCTGTCCCGCAGCATCTGGCGCACTTCCTTGCGGACAAGCGCGGTGAGGCGCACGCGGAAGCTCGACTGGCTGCTCATGCGGCGGCTTTCGTCGCCGCATCGGCGCGACCCTGCTCGACGATCGCGATGAACGCCTCGTTCATGTCGAGCGCTTCATCGCCACCCGCCTGGGCTCGGACCTCGGTCGGCGTTCCCAGCGCCAGAACCCGGCCCGCATCCTGAATGGCGATGCGGTCGCAATATTCCGCTTCTTCCATGAAATGGGTGGTAACGATGATGGTGACGCCCGATTGCGAGAGGCCGGTGATCGTGCGCCAGAAGGCGCGGCGCGCGAGCGGATCGATGCCGCTGGTCGGCTCGTCGAGGAACAGGATATCGGGCTCGTGCAACAGGCTCGCGGCCATGGCGAGCCGCTGCTTGTAGCCCACGGGCAGTATGCCGCTGGTTGCGCCTGGATCGAGATCGAATTGCACGATCACCGCGTTCACGCGGTCGCGGGCATGCGCGCCGCGCAGGCCATAGGCGCCGGCGAAGAAGTCCAGATTATCGCGTACCGACAGATTGCCGTAGAGCGCGAACTTCTGGCTGACATAGCCGATGCGCGCCCGCGCCTTCGCGCGCGCCGTGCGCAGGTTCATGCCGGCCACTTCGAGATGGCCGCTGGTTGCGGGCAGGAGACCGCAGAGCATGCGGAACGTCGTGGTCTTGCCCGCGCCATTGGGCCCGAGCAGGCCGAAGATCTCGCCCTTGCCAACGTCGAAGGATGTGCTGGCGACCGCCGTGAAATCTCCGAACTTGCGCACGAGATCACGCACGACGATCACGGGCTTGCCATCGCCTTCTTCCGCCAGATTGGCCTGTGGTTCGAGATCGGACGAATCCGAAGGGTCGGCTGAACCCTCTTCCTTGCGCTCACGTTCGCGCAGGAGCAGCATGAATGCGTCTTCAAGCTCTTCACTGCGAGCCTTTGCCTCTGTGGCTGGCAGGAGTTCGCTTAGCGCCGCCTCTTGCGTGTCGGGCCTGCGAATAAGCCAAACCCGGCCACCGCGGGGCACCGCATCAACGATGCGGTCGGGCGCGTCGATCAGTCTGGCCTGAAGAACGCGCGCCGGAATACCTTCCGGCGGCTTCACCTCGTAAGTAAGGCCGCGCGCTCTTTCCCGCAGTTCGTCGGGCGTACCCTCGGCGAGCAGGCGACCGCGATCGAACACGAACACGTGCCCGCAGCGCTCTGCCTCATCCATGTAGGCGGTGCTGACGATGACGCTCAGCTGTTCCTGGTCGATCAGTTGCTCGATGATCTTCCACAGATCGCGGCGCGACAGCGGATCGACCCCGACGCTGGGCTCGTCGAGCAGGAGCAGGTCAGGAGAGCGGACCAGTGTGCAGGCAAGCCCCAGCTTCTGCTTCATGCCGCCGGATAGCTTTCCCGCCGGACGGTCGGTGAAACGCGCCAGGTCGGTCATCTCGAGCATGCGCCCGAAGCGCTCGCGCCGTTCCTCCTGCGGCACTCCGTGAAGGTCGGCGTAGAGATCGAGATTTTCCTGGACGCTAAGATCCTCGTAAAGGCCGAAACGCTGCGGCATGTAGCTGATCCGGTCCTGGACAGCCTGCGGATGGGCGCGCACATCCTCGCCCAGGACATGGAGCGTGCCCGCGTCCGGCATGAGCAGCCCGGTCATCATCCGCATGAGCGTCGTCTTGCCCGCGCCATCGGGGCCGACGAATGCCGTAAGGCTGCCAGGCTGCACGCGCAGCGAGACATCATCGACCGCGTTGAACGAATGTCCATCGGGACCCTTGAATGCCAGGCAAACACGATCGAAGACGACCGTCGCGTCAGCTTCGGTCACTTGGGTCGGCCCGCGTCCAGTCGAACCGTCACGGGCTGGCCGAGCCGCAACTGGTTGGCCTTGTCGTCGACCAGCACCCGCACCTCGTAGACGAGGCTTGTGCGCAGCTCCTCGGTCTCGACCGATTTGGGCGTGAATTCAGCGACCGAAGAGATATAGCCGATCTTGCCGGCGATCGCCCGGTCGGGTTGACTGTCGCTTGTGACCTTCGCCCCCATGCCCATCCGAATGCGGCCAAGATCGGGTTCGCCGACATAGATGCGCGCCCATTTGGGATGCGCGAGGACAAGCGCGAACACCGGCTTTTGCGGCGAGGCCATATCGCCTGGTTCCAGCAGACGCGAGCGCACCACGCCATCTACCGGCGCACGTAGTACGCCCTGGTCGATCTGATGTTGGAGCAGCGCGAGTTGCGCCTCGGCAGCCTTCACCTGCGCCTGTCCGGCGGCCACGTCCTCGCGGCGCGGCCCTTGTCTCGCGAGCCGCAGTGCTTCCGCCTGCGAGCGCGCCTGCGCTCTCGCTGCGACGGCCTGCTTGCTGGCATGATCGAGATCCTGCACACTGACGCCGCGGCCTTGGGTGCGGGTAGATATGCCCTGCAAGCGGGTGAGATCTGCCTCGGCGCGCGCGGCGTCCGCTTCGGCAGCGACGAGCCGCGCCTGCGCCTGCGCGATCTCCTCGGGCCGCGAGCCGTTGCGCAGTTTGAGCAGATTCTGCCGCTGGACGTCGATCTGGGCCTGTGCCTGCTCGGCCTGCAGCTTCAGCGACACCGTATCGAGCACTGCCAGGACGGCCCCTGCCTTGACATTGTCGCCTTCTTCGGCGCGCAGTTCGCCGATCCGACCGCTCTCTTCGAAAGCGAGCGACACCTGCCGGACATCGATATTGCCATGAAGGACCAAATCTTCCTTCGAGCGATCCGAACTGCCACAGCCGGTCAGCAATGCGGCGAGCACGCCCAGAACGCCAAGGGAATATCGGTTCATGCGCAGAATCCTGAAGGGCTGGAATTTGACGCATCTTAGTCTAATATGAATTTAAAGTTCAACTGCCGAAGTAGCGGCGCGATGAGGATTCTTGGGATGGCTAAAGCGAAGCGTGCGACCCGGGCTCATGGCTCGGCTACCCGGGCGCGCATTCTCGAAAACGCGGGAGTGTTGTTCGCTGAACGGGGCTTTGCGGAAACTCCGAACAAGGCCATTGCCGCGCAGGCTGCTGTCGACCTTGCATCGATCAATTATCATTTTGGCGGGCGGGAAGGCCTCTACCAGGCCGTGCTGGCCGAAGCACATCGCCGGTTCGTTAGTCTGGAGGAACTGGCCGATATCGGCGAAGGTGATTTGGCATCGAGCGCGAAACTGGATGCGCTGTTCGGGATTTTCGTTCGTCGGCTGTCGCAGGACGCTGACTGGGGTGCAGCGGTGCTGGCGCGGGAGGTTCTTGCCCCTTCCGAGCATCTTGCCACGCTGCTTTCAACGGAGGTCGCGCCCAAAATCGGCATTGTCCTGACAATTCTGTCCGAGATTACCGGCATTCCGGTGGGGGACTCGGCATTGCTTTGCTGCCTCGTAAGCGTCGCTGCGCCCTTCGCCATGCTGCTCGTCACGCGCGGTCAAGCCTTCCCGGCGAGACGGGAAATCGAACAGATGCCCCGGCAGGATTTGGCCGATCACCTTCGCCGGTTCGCGCTTGCAGGGTTGCAGGACGCCGCTCGGGATTATGCCCGGAAGCAGGGCCGACAACGTTGAAAAGGAAACTCCATGAATGACGACGAATATCATGTGCCGATATGGCGCTGGTTCCCCTGATACACTCCGTTCCCTCACAATTCGTTCGGAAGCAGGATGGCGCGGCGGCGATTATTGACCGGAGAAGAACGGCGGCGCCTGTTCGATATCCCCCATGACGAAACCGCGATCGTCGGCCATTATACTCTTGCCGCCGAGGATCTCGAACTGGTCGGCCGTCGCTATCGCCCTGCCAATCGTCTCGGCCTGGCCGCGCAGATCGCGTTGATGCGGCATCCCGGCTTCGGTTTGCAGCCCGATATCGGCGTCCCCGATGCGGTCCTTCACTATCTCGCTGCCCAGATCGTGGTCGATGCCGCTGCGTTCGCCAACTATGGCCAGCGCGCGCAAACACGTAGCGATCATGCCGATATTGCGGCACGGCATCTGGGGATACACCCCTTTCGGCGAGGAGATATACCGCTCGCGCTCGATCTTGCGGCAAGAGCTGCAGAGCAGACAGATCGGGGCGAACCTATTGTCCGCGCGTTGATGGAGGGGCTGAAGCAGGAACGCTTCATTCTTCCCTCGGCAAACACGCTCGAGCGTGCAGGCCTCGCCGGCAGGGCACGCGCCCGCAAAGCCGCGGCGGCGCTTATCGTCGAAAGCCTGGGTCATGCCGAACTGGCACGGATCGACGATCTGATTGTCAACAACAACGACTTCGGCATGACGCCGCTGGCCTGGCTGCGCAATTTCGAGGAAGCGCCGACCACGGCGAACATCAACGGGCTGCTGGAACGGCTGCGCTATGTGCGCGGTATCGGCATCGACCCGGCGATCGGCGCGAAAATCCCCGATTTTCGGTTCGCGCAATTCATGCGCGAAGGTGGCGCGGCGCCGGCGTTCCTGCTCTCCGATTACAGTCTCAACAGGCGACGCGCGACGCTGGTCGCGGCGGTCATCGACCTCGATGCCAGGCTCGCCGATAGCGCGATCCAGATGTTCGACAGGCTTGTCGGGAGCCTGTTCACACGGGCACGGCGCGGCCGCGAACGGCGCTATCAGGACAGCATCCGCTCGGTCGGCGAACTGATGCGGTTGTTCGGCGCGACGATCGCTGCGCTGGGAGAGGCGGTCGAACATGGCGGCAATCCGCTGGAGCTGATCGACGAAACGGTAGGCTGGCACAGACTGGTCGCAGTGAAGACACAGGTCGATGCGCTGGCCGAGCTGGCGGGGGAAGATGCCCTTGTCGCGGTAACGGGCCGCTATGCCACGTTGCGGCGCTTCAGCCCTGCTTTCCTCGACGCATTCACGTTCAAGGCATCGGGAAGCGGATCGCACCTGGTCAAGGCCATCGATGTCATCCGCGATGCCAATGCGCGCAAGTTACGCAGCCTGCCCGAGGGCGTTCCCCTGGCATTTGCCAACCGGCAGTGGAAGCGCCTCATCACCGAAGGCGGCCAGGTCGATCGCCGGCGTTACGAGACGGCCGTCATGGCCACGCTGCGCGATCGGTTGCGCGCCGGCGACATATGGGTCGAAGGAACCCGCAATTATCGCCGCTTCGACACCTATTTGCTGAGTCGCCGCGAGGCCGGCAAGGTGGCCGACAGCCTGCCATTCCAGACCGATGCGGCCGCCTATCTGGAGGAGCGGGCAAGGACGCTCGACTGGCGGCTGCGCCGTTTCGCCAAGCAACTCAAGGCGAACAGGCTCGCGGGCGTGTCACTCGAGCGCGACCGGCTCAAGCTGCAACCCATGCCGGCGATCACTCCACCCGAGGCGGAGGCTCTCGATCGCAGGCTCGACGCCTTGCTTCCGCGCGTGCGGATCACTGAACTCCTGGTCGAGGTGGCCGAGCGCACCGGGTTCCTGAGCGCATTTCGCGATCTTCGGTCCGGCAAGGAGCATGACAACCCGCATGCGATCCTTGCGGCCATTCTCGCCGATGGGTCGAATCTGGGCCTGGAGCGGATGGCCAATGCCAGCGACGGGGTGAGCTACGCCCAGCTTGCCTGGACGCACAACTGGTATCTGTCGCCCGAAAGCTATCAGGCCGCGCTGGGCATGATCGTTGCCGCGCACCATGATCTTCCCTTCACGCGCCATTGGGGTGCCGGCACCAGCTCATCCTCCGATGGGCAGTTCTTCCGCTCGGGCCGCAGCCGATCGGCGGCGGCCGATGTCAATGCGAAATATGGCAGCGAGCCGGGCCTGAAGATCTATTCCCACCTGTCCGACCATTTTGCCTCGTTCGGATCGCGGATCATGTCGGCCACCGCCGGCGAGGCACCTTATGTGCTGGACGGCCTGATGCTCGGCGCCGGCGCGCTGCCGCTGCATGAGCATTACACCGATACCGGCGGTGCGACGGACCATGTCTTTGCGCTTTGCCATCTTCTCGGCTTCCGGTTCGTGCCCCGTCTGCGCGACATAGCGGACCGGAAACTCGGCTCGATCGCTGCCCCATCCACTTACAAGGGCATCGAAAGCCTTATGGGCCGCACGATCAAGACCCCTGCGATCGAAGCCGATTGGGATGACATCGTGAGGATCGTCGCCTCCATCAAGGAGGGGGCCGTCGCACCCTCCGCGATCCTGCGCAAGCTGGCCGCCTACAAGCGCCAGAACAGGCTGGATTTCGCGCTGGCCGAACTCGGCCGCATCGAGCGGACGCTATTTACGCTCGACTGGCTTGAGCAACCCGATCTGCGCCGCGCCTGCCAGGCCGGCCTCAACAAAGGCGAAGCACGTCATACGCTTGCCGCCGCGATCTACACCAACCGACAGGGACGGTTCACCGACCGCTCGATCGAAAATCAGGAATATCGGGCATCGGGCCTCAATCTGCTGATCGCGGCGATTTCCTACTGGAACACCGTCTATATGGACAGGGCCGCCCAGCATCTCAAATCATCCGGCGGCACGTTCGACGATGCGCTGCTCGCCCATCTCTCTCCGATGGGCTGGGCGCACATCAGCCTGACCGGCGACTACCTGTGGCAAAGGGCAAATCGGCTTTCCCCTGGCGAGTTCCGCACCCTCAACGATCCTATGGCCCGCCTCAAACTCGTGGCATAGCCGATGTTCTCACTATGTCCGCCAAATCGTTGTCTGGCGCACAAACCTTGAGGTGACGCCATGAAGACCGACGGAGACCTGCAGGCCCGCATGATTCGTATCGGGAAACCGATCACCATTGCCCTGGTGATCACGATCGGGATCGTCAGCCTCTGGACACCGGCGGTTCATCCCGCGATCGCCGCGCGGTGGTTCAGCCTTCCCAATCTTTACTTCTTTGCCCCCGTCCCCATCCTGGTCGTCCTCATCGCTGGGCTCCTTTTTAAGTTGCTGAGGGCCGGAAGCCATGCTGCGCCTTTCCTGCTCGCGTTGTGCCTCGTCTTTCTCGGCTATAGCGGCCTGGCGATCAGTCTGTGGCCCAACATCATCCCCCCTGCCCTGTCGATCTGGGATGCCGCCGGGCCGCCCCAAGCTCTGGGCTTCACACTGGTAGGAGCGCTGTTCATCATTCCCTTCATCCTCGCCTACACGGCCTGGGCCTATTTCGTGTTCCGCGGGAAGGTGAAGCAGGGCGAAGGATATCACTGATGCATCTCCCGGACGGTATCGGTCGCCTTTGGCTGCGTCGCGTAGGCTGGCTTTTGCTGATATGGGCCGCAAGTGTGCTCAGCCTTGGGGCCGTCGCCTATGTCTTCAGGCTTTTCATGAAAGCCGCCGGTCTCTCTGGCTAGTCTCACCGTGAATATCTGCTCGTCTACCCTCCGCACGTCCGCATTTGTTCAATAATAGGTATCAATGATTGGAAGACGCGCCTGACTAGTCACCATCTCCTATGTCAGGACCAGGCGATCGGGACGTGCCTGAAGAAATGCGGGTTCATTCGGCTTGAGGCGCTTCGAACGTTCCAACTGCTCGGGAGACAAGCCGAGGCGGCTTGGAACGATTTTGCGCGCTCTTGGGATGGCTCTGTTGCAAAGATTGGCGGCAGTCAGAGGTAGG